>Ga0163163_10000071_pt1 | contig 112778 bp, 94 predicted proteins | sample S65metaG_FD_119766 | JGI IMG/M metagenome (GOLD analysis project Ga0163163, IMG submission 119766) | Switchgrass rhizosphere microbial communities from Kellogg Biological Station, Michigan, USA - S6-5 metaG | ecosystem: Host-associated > Plants > Roots > Rhizosphere > Soil | place: USA...
GCGCTCGCGAATTTCGACCGTCAGATCGCGAATCGCGACGAGGTCGTCGTCCGTCTCGGTCGGGAGTCCGATCATGTAGTAGAGCTTCAGGTTCTCGATGCCGGACCGGAAGATGAGCGAGGCGCGATCGAGGATCTCCTCGTTCGTCACGGTCTTGTTGATTACGCGGCGCAGCCGGTCCGAGCCGGTCTCGGGCGCGATTGTGATCGACCGCTCGCCGCTCTGCTTGAGCAGGCTGACGATCGGTTCCGTCAGGTCGTCGAGCCGCAGTGAGGCCGGGCTGATGCCGTAGCCCAGCGCGACGAGCCGCTCGAGGATTGGCACGATGTCCGGGTGGTCGCACAGCGCGATCGAGACGAGGCCGACACGCTGGGCGTGCGGCCGCGCGGCCTCGGCCAGCTCGAGGATGCGGGATGTGGAAAACGGCCGCACGGGCAGGTAGTTGTAGCCGGCCCAGCAGAATCGGCACAGATTGGCGCAGCCGCGGACGACTTCGATCAGCAGGCGCGATCCAAACTCGGTGTCTGGCGTGAAGACCGTCGTGCTCGGTGGATCGAGCCGATCCGTGGCCTTGACCGCGGCCTTCCTGACGACCGGCGGGGCGTTCGAGCCCGGCCGCGGCACGATGCCCGCGACGCGCCCCGGTCCGTCGTAGGTGACGTCGTAGAGCGACGGCACGTAGAACCCGCGCTCGCCGGTGAGCCGGGCCAGCAGATCGTCGCGACCGTTCGTGTCGAACCAGGCGTCGACGAGCGCCGGCGCGAGCAGCTCCGCTTCACCGGCGGCAATGACGTCCGCAAACGGTGCGAGCGGCTCCGGATTCACGAACGTCACGGCGCCGCCGATGACGACGAGCGGATCCCGCGGGTGCCGCTTGTCGGCGCGCGGCTGCATGCCCGCGAGCCGCATCATCGTCACGACGTTGGTGTAGTCCCATTCGAACGAGACCGAGAAGGCGAGGATGTCGAAGTCGTGAACGGGCGTCTGGGACTCGATGGTGACGAGCGGCTCGCGTCGCGCGAGCAAGGCGGCCAGATCCTGCTTGGCCGGCAGGAACACGCGCTCGCAGACGACGCGCTCGTCGGCATTGAGCAGCCGGTAGACGGTCTGCAGACCGAGATTGGACATCCCCACGAAGTAGGTGTTCGGGAACGTGAGCGCCACGCGCAGCCGTCCGCCGTGGGGCTTGCGCACCGCTCCCACTTCGCGGGAGAGCAGCTCGCGGGCCTGGCTGCGGCTGTCGAGCGTTCCGCCACGCGCGGTCCGGGCCGATCTGGAGGGTGCTGGCATCAAACCCGGATCCTGGTCCGCGCGCCGCGTCTCACGCGTCGTCGCGGCCGTGGATCCTGGTACTGGAGATTGTACCTGCGGGAGTGAAGGGCGCGGGTATTGCGTTATTGGGCTATTGGGTCATTGGGCTATTGGAGGCAAAACGACTCAGCTCTGGTCACACGTCCTCTAGGACGCCCGGACGGGGCTGAAACCCGCGCAATAGCCCAATAACCCAATGCCCCAATAGCCCAATGATGTCAGTTCTCATGTCTGCGCATGAACGCGGGCACGTCGAGCGGCGACGGCGCTTCGGCATCGTCCCCCTCGTCGTCGGCGGACCGCAGCGAGAGGCCCGGCAGCTCCACCATCGGCCGGCGCGCGACCACGACGCGGCCGCCGTTGGCGACGAGGCGCTCCGCGAGGCGCTCCTCATTGTTGTTCTGCGTCCGGGCCGTGGTGTACGAGCTCAGATCCACCGGCGTCGAGACGGCGGCCTGCGCCGCGGGCGACGCGGACGCGCGCACGCGATCGAAGCCGGTCGCGATGACGGTGATCTTGACCTTGCCTTCCATCTTCTGGTCGACGACGGCGCCGAAGATGATGTTGGCGTCTTCATGCGCCGCGCCCGAGATGATCTCCGAGGCCTCGCTGACTTCGGAGAGGGTGAGGTCTGGACCGCCCGTGATGTTGATGATGACGCCGCGAGCGCCGTGCACGTTGGCGTCCTCGAGGAGCGGGCTCGAGATCGCCGCGGTCGCCGCGACGCGCGCGCGATCCTCGCCTTTGGCGATGCCCGTGCCCATGATGGCCAGGCCCATGCGCGACATGATCGTCTTGACGTCGGCGAAGTCGAGGTTGATGAGCCCCGGCACGAGGATGAGATCCGAGATCCCCTGAATCGCCTGGCGCAGTACGTCGTCGGCTTGAGCGAATGCTTCGTAGACGCTGGTCGCCTTGTCAACGGTCGTGAGCAGGCGCTCATTGGGAATCGTGATCATCGTGTCCACGGACTCGCCGAGCTCGCGCATGCCGAGCTCGGCCTGCGCGGCGCGCTTCTTCCCCTCGAACTTGAAGGGCCGCGTGACGACCGCGACGGTGAGCGCGCCGAGCTGATTGGCGAGGCTCGCGATCACGGGCGCGGCCCCGGTGCCGGTGCCCCCGCCGAGCCCGGTCGTGACGAACACCATGTCCGCCCCGGTCAGCACCTCGAGAATTTTGTCCGTGTCCTCGAGCGCGGCCGCGCGCCCGACATTCGGGTCGGCGCCCGCTCCGAGGCCCTTTGTCAGCTGCGCGCCGATCTGCAGCTTGATCGGCGCGGCGTTGGACTGCAGCGCCTGCTGGTCGGTGTTGGCGACGATGAACTCGACGTCGCCGAGGCCGGCCGTGACCATGCGGTTGACGGCGTTGCCGCCGCCTCCACCGACGCCGATGACCTTGATGCGGGCGCCGGTCTTGACGACCGTCTCATCCAGTAGGATGCGGAGCTTCTCGGGGGCGATGCGAACAGGGGCTTGGCGAGCGTCCATACGTGTGGTTCTCCTGAAATCGATCAGCCAGGACTAAAAGAACTCCTTGAACAACGTGCGCAGCCGGCCCGTGAGCTTGCCGATGGTACCCGCCCCCACGCGCATCGGCTCGCTGAGCAAGTGCCGATGCGTGTAGACGACGAGCCCCACCGACGTCGCAAACGCCGGATTGTTCACGTGATCTGCCAGCCCGCCCACGCCTTCTGGCGCGGCGCGGCGGACCGGCATGTCGAAAATCTGTTCGGCGATCTCCGCCATCCCTTCGAGCATGGCACCGCCGCCGGTCAACACAAGACCTGAATTGAGCGACTTCTCGTAGCCGGCGCGCCGCATCTCGTCCCACAGCAGGTGACACACTTCTTCGGCGCGCGGCTGCAGAATCTCAGAGAGCACGCGTCGCGGCATCACCCGCGCGCGGCGGCCCGCGATGCTCGCGACTTCCATGGTCTCATCCTCGGGCACGAGCGACGAGAGCGCGCAGCCGGAGCGGCGCTTGAGGCGCTCGGCGTCCGGAATCGGCATTCGCAGTCCGACGGCGATGTCGTTCGTGAAGTGATCGCCACCAATCGCCAGCACGCCCGTGTGCCAGAGGCTGCCCCGCTCGAAGACCGCAAAGTCCGTCGTGCCGCCGCCGACGTCCACGATGGCCGCGCCGAGCTCCTTCTCGTCCGGCGTCAGCACCGATTCGCTCGACGCCAGCTGTTCGAGCACCGTCTCGACGACCTCGACGCCCGCCCGGTTGACGCACGCGATCATGTTCTGCATCGACGACGAGCTGCCGGTCACGACGTGCACGTTGACCTCGAGCCGGCTGCCCGTCATGCCGACCGGCACGGCGATGCCGTCCTGGTCGTCGACGACGAAGTCCTGCGGCAGCACGTGGAGAATCTCGCGGCCGCCGGGCAGCGCCACGGCGCGGGCCGCGTCAATCGCGCGTTTGACGTCCTCGCGCGTGATCTCGCGATTGCGGCCCGCGACAGCGACAACGCCTCGGCTGTTGAAGGCCTTGACGTGGGCGCCGGAGAGCGCGAGGTACACGCTGTCGATCTCGATGCCCGCGGTCAGCTCGGCCTCGTCGAGCGCGCGCTTGATGGCCTCCGCGGCCGAGTCGACGTTGTTGACCACGCCGCGGCGGATGCCGCGCGAGTCCGCCAGCCCGATGCCAATGATGTCGAGTCCGCCATCGTCCATCACCTCGCCGACGATAGCCGACACCTTGGACGTGCCGACGTCGAGCCCGACCACATATCGCTCTCTACGCGCCATGAACTCCTCGCGGGTCACTTCCCGTCGTTGCGACGTGCTCCCCGTCCACTTCCTCGACTTCCTCGACTTCCTCGACTTCCTCGACTTCCTCGACTTCCTCGACTTCCTCGACTTCTTCGACTTCTTCGACTTCTTCTACTTCTTCTACTTCTTCTACTTTCCGACCTTCATCCCCATCCTTGCATCTTCCTTCGGTTTGGCCTTCCCTTTCACAACGATCATGGACGGCTGCGTCGGATCGGCGGGCGCATCCATCGCGCGGCCGCGCTCGTCGAACCGGAGGTCGACCGAATCGACCTCCTTGAACTGCTGCGCGAGCGTCGGCGCCAGGTCGAGGTACATCTTGATGCGCTCGACGAACCTCGACTCGCCCAGGTGCAACAGCGTCGGGCTGTCGTTGAGCAGCGCGACGACGTCGTGCGGGTCGCTGACGTCGATTTGCGACACGCGATGGCGAAGATCCGCCTGCGGACGCAGCGCCTCGAGGAACCGCTCCGTCAGCGCGACAGCCGCGGCGTTGGCCGCCACCTGCCCGCTCTTCGACGGCTGACGCACCAGGCCGTCCACCAGCGGCAGATCGAAGTCCTGGTACTGCGGGCCGAACTCGTCGATGATGGCGCCCCGCTCGTCCACCAGGAAGAGCTGCTGTCCAAGCCGCGCCACGGCCATCGGGTTGCGCTCGACGATCTGCACGCCAACGGTCGACGGCAGCACGCGCCACATCATCGCGTCTGCGACCCAGGGCGAATCCATGAGCTTCTGGCGGTAGTCGTCGAAGTCCACGCGCAGAATGTTCTGGCCGCTCAAGCCGTCCAGCAGCGTTTGCACTTCGCCCGTCGAGAGGCGCGCGTTGCCGCGAACCACCAGGTGACTGACGGCCAGAAACCGCGACCGGAGAAACATCTGGCCGATCCACGCCAGCACGAGCAGCGCGACCAGCGCGACGATCGCCACGCGGCCAAGCCGCCAGGCGAGCTGGCTGAGCTTGCGGCGGCGCGGCGGTCGGACGTCGGGACGGCGGAACCGGCGGTCGGGCGGCGCCGCGACACCGGCCGTCATGGTCGGCAGTCCGCGCCTGACGGCAGCGCGGCTCATGACGCGACCTCCGCTCCGCGCAGGGCCTTGAGCAGACGATCGGGCACCGAACCAATCGATCCGGCGCCGAGGGTGACGACGAGGTCGCCTGGCTTCGCGAGCCGCGCAACCGCCGTCGGCACGTTCTCGAGCCGCTCGACCACCTCGACAACCTTCGCCCGCGTCCGCACCGCTTCGGCAAGCCGATCAATCGTCACGCCCGGAATTGGGGCCTCGCCGGCCGGATAGATGTCCGTGAGCACGACGACGTCAGCGAGCGCGAGGGCGGGGCCGAAGTCGTCGAGGAGATCGCGAGTGCGGCTGTACCGGTGCGGCTGGAACACGGCGATGACCCGCGCGGGACACCCATCGCGCGCGGCACGCAGCACCGCCGCGATCTCCGTCGGATGGTGCCCATAGTCGTCGACGACGGTCACGCCTCGCTCGACGCCGCGCACCTGATAGCGCCGTTCGGCGCCCCGGAATTCCGCGAGCGCCGGCGACGTCCGATCGAACGGCTGCCCGATCTCGAGCCCGACGGCAATCGCCGCCAGCGCGTTCTGCAGGTTGTGCCGGCCCGGCACGGCGAGCCGCAACTCGCCCTCGCCGTCGCCGCCGGGCAGGCCCGGCACGCGATAGCGCACGTGACACTGCCCCGATCGGCCGTCCGTCACCGGATCGAGCCCGCGCACGTCCGCGTCTTCCGCAAACCCGTACGTCACGGTCCGCCGCGTGAGACGCGGCACGAGCGATCGCACGGGCGCGTCGTCGACGCACGCGATCACCGCGCCGTAGAACGGCACGCGATCGGCGAACGCCTCGAAGGCGTCCACCAGCCGGTCGAACGATCCGTAGGCGTCCATGTGCTCGCGATCGATGTTCGTCACCACTGCAATCGTCGGGGTGAGCCGGAGAAACGATCGGTCGCTCTCGTCGGCCTCGACCACCATGTATTGTCCCTGCCCGAGCCGCGCGTTGCTTCCGAACGCGCTGAGCCGGCCGCCGATGACGGCCGTCGGATCGAGTCCCACCCGCTCGAGCATCAACGCGACCATCGAGGTCGTCGTCGTCTTGCCGTGCGCGCCGGCGATCGCGATGCCCACGCGCAGTCGCATGAGCTCGGCCAGCATCTCTGCGCGCGGGATCACGGGGATGTGGCGCGCGCGCGCGTCGACCACCTCCGGGTTGTCCGCCGCGATGGCCGAAGAGACGACCACGACGTCAGCCTCGCCCACCTGCCGCGCGTCGTGCCCGGCCGACACGGTCACGCCCAACGACGCGAGCCGGTCGGTGATCTCCGATCGCTTCGCGTCCGACCCGCTGACGCGATAGCCGAGATTCACCAGCAGCTCGGCAATCCCGCTCATGCCGATCCCGCCGATCCCGACGAAGTGCACGTGTCGCGTCCGTCCAAACCACATCAGCGCCCCGGTTCCGTGTTCGACCCTGCCAGCTCCATCACCCGATCGACGATGCGCGCGGCCGCGTCCGGCCGGGCCAGCGTGCGCATCGCGGCGCTCATCCGCGCCAACCGGCTCCCGTCGGCGAGCCGCTCGGCCACGACGCTCGCCAGCGCCGGGCCCGTCAGCTCGCGCTCGAGCACCATCGCCGCTGCGCCCGCGTTCACGAGCACCTCCGCGTTCTTCCGCTGGTGGTCGTCGGTCGCCGCCGCAAACGGCACGAGCACGGCCGGCCGCCCCGCTGCCGCGAGCTCGGCGAGCGTCGTCGCGCCCGCGCGGCTGACCACCAGATCGGCCGCCTTCACCTCGCGGGCGACGGGATCCAGAAAGGACTCCGCCCGCGCCGCGGTCCCGCTCCGCCCGTAGGCCTCCCGCACGGCGGCCAAATCTCGTTCGCCGGTCTGATGCACGATTTCGAGACCGGCGAACTCGCGTGCCAGCTCCGGCGCCGCCGCCACCATGGCCATGTTGATGACGTGCGCGCCCTGAGAGCCGCCAAGGATCAGAATCCGCGGCGGCACGTGTCGAGCGAATGTCGCGCCGCCATCAGCGTCAAAGAACTCCGCGCGAACGGGATTGCCTGCAACGAATCCCCTCCCGTGAAAGTACGGCAAGGTCTCCTCGTACGTGACCGCGGCCGCACGAACATGTCGCCCGAGAAACTGGTTCGTCATGCCCGGAACCGCGTTCTGCTCCAGCACCATCGTCGCGATGCCGCGCTGCGCCGCAATACCAACAACCGCACCCGAGCTGTAGCCGCCCACTCCAATCACGACCTGCGGGCGGCGTTTGGAGAGAATGCGCCAGGCGTCGAGCGTGCTCAGCGCCAGCACCAGCAAGCCCCGGATGCGCGGAAAGAGGGACTTGCCCTTCAGTCCGGCGCTGCGCACGAAATCGAGCGCGAATCCCTCGGCGGGCACGACGCGCGCTTCCAGGCCGCGCGTCGTCCCGGCAAACGAGACCTGGGCGTTGGGCACGCGCCGGACGATCTCCCGCGCGACGGCGATCCCTGGATAGAGATGACCGCCGGTCCCGCCGCCTGCAATCACGACGGACAGCTTCCGTCCGGCCTTCCGATCGTCCTCGTGCATTCACGCACTCACCCTGTACCCATTCAGACGTTCACCAGTTCGCCCCCGGCCGCATCGACGGCCGCCGCGGCCACGGGCGACGCCTGCTGGGAAATGTTCAGCAGGATGCCCATGCCGACGAGATTGATCAGCAGCGACGATCCGCCGTTGCTCACGAACGGCAGCGGAATGCCCTTGGTCGGAAACAACCCAATGACCACGCTCATGTTCACGAGCGCCTGGCACGCCACCATCGTGGTGATGCCCAGCGCCAGCAGCGCGCCGAAGCGATCGGGCGCGACAAGCGCCGCGCGCAGCCCGCGCCACCCGATCGCGAGGAACGCGATCAGGATCACCGTCGTCCCAATCAAGCCGAGCTCTTCGCCAACGACCGCGTAGATGAAATCCGTGTGCGGCTCGGGAATGAAGAACAACTTCTGCACGCCGGCCATCAGCCCCTTGCCCAACGTGCCGCCCGACCCGATGGCGATGAGCGACTGATTCAGCTGGAACCCGGTGCTGAGCGCGTACTTCGCCGGATCGAGAAAGGCCAGCAGCCGCTCCATCCGGTATCCCTCGGTCGCGATCATCACCGCTGCCGTCGGCACGAGCACGAGGGCGCCGCCGACGAGGTACCGGTAGCTGAGGCCCGCCGAAAAGATCAGCGCTCCCACGACGAGGACGAGCACGACCATCGTGCCGAAGTCCGGCTCTTTGTAGATAAGCGCGGCCATGACGACGGTCACGACACCGATGGGCAGGAGTGCGTAGCCGACGTCGTTGATGCGGTGCATCCGCCGTTCGAGCACCGCCGCAGTAAAGAAGATGACGACGAGCTTCGCCAGCTCGGACGGCTGCAGCGACAAGTTCTGAACCGACAGCCACCGGTGCGTGCCGTTGATTCTCGGGAACAGGAAGACCGCGAGCAGGCCCACCGTGGTGACGCCGAGCAGCGACCAAATCAGGGCCGGGCGCCGGTACTCGTGGTAGTCGATGCGCATCGCGCCGAGCATGAGCAGCACGCCAATCACGACCCAGGCCAGCTGCTTCGTCAGAAAGTACGCGGCGGAGTGGCCCTTGTCGACGGCCTGGACGGCCGAGGCGCTGTAGACCATCACGACGCTCATGCCGACGAGCAACAGCGTCGACAGGAAGAGCGTCTTGTCGGATTTGAGGGTTCGGGCCATACTCTCCAGCCTTCCGGTCTAAAGGTTCCTGGGCGGGTCGCCGAAATCAGTAGGCGCCCTGCTCACGTCCTTGTGAGCGGTCAGCAGTCATCAGCCGGGTTGGACAAAGACACCAGCCTCACAGGCCGGGGCGGCCTGTGTTCCCAGCGGCCGGCCCTTCATCGCCGGACCCGAACTGATGACTGCTCACCGCTCACGTTTTTCCCCTAGTGCTTGTGCGCGCTGACGTCCATCGCCAGCCGCCGTACTTCGTTCTTGAACGCCGTCCCGCGCTCCGCGTAGTCGCGGAACATGTCGAAACTCGAGCACGCCGGCGCGAGAAGCACGACCCCGCCCGGACGCGCGAGCGCGAATCCGACGCGCACGGCCTCGGCCATCGAGCGCGCGTCGCGCACGGGCGCCGCGCCGTCGAGCGCGGCGTGAATGAGCGGTGCGGCTTCGCCAATCGCCACGACGGCATCCGCGCGCGCGGCGATCGCCTCGCGCAGGTCCTCGAAGCGCCCGCCCTTGAACCGGCCGCCCATGATCACGACGACCTTGTCGTCGAAGCTTTCGATTGCGCGTCCGGCGGCGGCGATGTTGGTAGCCTTCGAATCGTTCACGAACGCGACGTCGCCGACCTCGGCCACACGCTCGAGCGCGTGCTCGAGCCCCGCGAACGTCTCCACGGCCTGCCCCATGGCCTGCGGCTGGATACCGACCACCGAGGCGACCGCCGACGCCGCAAGCACGTCGCTCAGCAGGTGCCGGCCCGGCAGCTTCACTGACGTCACGGGAAAGAGCGGCGTCGTCGCGCCCTGTTCGCGACGAACGACCGTGCCGTGCTCGACCGTCACGCCGTCGCGCACCGGCGCGTCGAGCGCGAAGGCGAACCGCCGCGCGCGCGCGTCGCGCGCCAGCGCGAGCGCCGCCGGATCGTCGGCGTTGACGACGGCCCAATCGCCGGCGCCCTGGTTCTCGAAGATTCTCGCCTTGGCCTTCGCGTACTCCTCGAAGGACGCGTGGCGATCGAGGTGATCGGGCGACAGGTTGAGCAGCATCGCAACCCACGGATGAAATGTCTCCGTCGTCTCGAGCTGGAAGCTGCTCACTTCGACGACGTGGACCGTGTCGGTGGTGGACTGTCCGACCTGCGCGCTGAGCGCGGTGCCGAGGTTGCCGCCCGCCGTCACACGCACGCCGCCGCGCTCCAGCATGCGCGCCACCAGCGTCGTCGTCGTCGACTTGCCCTTGGTGCCCGTCACCGCGATGATGCGCCCCTTGATCCAGCGCGACGCGAGCTCGATTTCGCCGATGACCGGCACGCCGGCGCGACGCGCCGCGACGATGGCCTCCTGACCGGGTGGCACGCCCGGGCTCAGCACGATCAGATCGGACCCGGCGAGCAGCGCGGGCGAATGCGGACCGAGCGCCAGCGTGACGCCGAGGTCCGTGAGGTGTTGCGCGCCTTCGATCGCCGAGGCCGTGTCCGCGAGCGTCACGCGCGCGCCACGGGAGACGAGCAGCGCGGCGGCGGCCAGGCCGCTGCGGCCGCCGCCAATCACCGTGACCCGTCGATCCTTGACGCTGAATGTCATCGTTACCTCAGCTTCAGCGTCGTGAGGCTGAACAGCGCGAAGATGATCGCGAGAATCAGAAAACGCGTGATGATCTTGGGCTCCTGCCAGCCGATGAGCTCGAAGTGGTGATGAAGCGGCGCCATCTTGAACACGCGCTTGCCGCCGCGCAACCGATAGGACGCGACCTGAATGATCACCGACGCCGCTTCGATCACGAACACGCCGCCCACGATCGGCAAGAGCAGCTCCTGCTTGATGAGAATCGCGACGGTGCCGAGCGCGCCGCCGAGCGCGAGCGATCCGACGTCGCCCATGAAGATGTCCGCCGGATGCGCGTTCCACCAGAGAAAGCCGAGGCTCGCGCCGACGAGCGTCCCGCAGAAGATCGTCAGCTCGGCGGTCGGAAAGTGCACGAGTTGCAAGTAGTTCGCGAGCACGGCGTGACCGGTCACGTATGCGAGCGCGGTGTAGGCTCCGGCCGCCACCGAGAACGTGCTCGCCGCCAGTCCATCGAGCCCGTCTGTCAGATTCACCGAGTTGGTCGCACCGACCAGCACCATGACGGCGAATGGCACGTACCACCAACCCAGGTCGGGAACGCGGCTTTTGAAGAACGGCGGCACGAGGCGGGTGCTGTAGAGCGGCGGCTGATGGTCCGCGAGGACCATCAGCGACAGGCCGACGCCGATGGCGACGGCAATCTGCGCGGCGAACTTGTACCGCGCGAACAAGCCGTGGTGGCTGTGGCGCGTGATCTTCAGGTAGTCGTCGACGAATCCGATCAGTCCGAAGGCCGCCGTCGCGCTCACGGCAATCCAGATGTACGGGTCCCCAAGATCGGCCCAGAGCAGCGTGCCGCTGAACACCGCCGTCAGGATCAGCAGCCCGCCCATCGTCGGCGTGCCGGCCTTCGGCTTGTGGCTCGCCGGCCCGTCGGTCCGCACGACCTGGCCGACTTGAAACTCGCGCAGCCGCCGAATCAGCCACGGTCCCAGCAGCAGGCTGAGCGTCAGTGACGTGAGGCTGGCGGCCGCGGTGCGGAACGTGATGTAGCCGACGACGTTGAGGACGTGGAACTGATCCTTGAGCGGATAGAGGAGGTGGTAGAACATCTACGCGCCCTCCTTCAGTCGATCGGCCACGATGTCGGTCCGCGTGCCGTGCGAGCCTTTGACGAGCACGAGATCGCCCGGCGCGACCAGGCGTGCGACGGGCTCGGCCGCCGACGCGCTGTCCGCGAAGCGGTGAATGCGCGAGCGATCCAATCCGGCCGCCGACGCGCCGGCGGCCAGGCCGTCGGCCGGCGGACCGCCAATGACGACCAGCACGTCGACGCCCGCGCGCGCCGCGGCCCGTCCGCTCGCGTCGTGCAGCGCGATCGCCTGATCGCCCAGCTCGAGCATCTCGCCGAGCACGGCGATCCGGCGGCCGGACGTGCGCGTCGCCGCGAGCGCCGCGAGCATCATCGACACAGCGGCCGGGCTGGCGTTGTAGGAATCGTCGACGAGCCGCGCGCCCGACGGCAACGCGGTGATCGCGCCGCGGCGCGCCACCGGCGCGAGCGTCTTCACGCGCGCCACGACGTCCTCGAGCGGAATCTTGAACTCGAGCGCCACGGCAGTCGCGGCGAGCACGTTCGACAGCTGCGCGCGGCCGGCGAGCGGCACGGTGAACTGCGCTCTTCCGACCGGCGTGACGATCTCAGCCGTCGTGCCGTCAAAACCACGATCGACGACCTGACTCGCCCGAATGTCCGCGGCCGGCGACTCGCCGAACGTCACGCGCCGGCCCGTGAACGTGCCCACGTGCGACATGACGAGCGCGTCGTCCGCATTGGCGACGACCACCGTGGCCGGCGTCGCGCGCTCAAGGATCTCGGCCTTCGCGCGCGCGATCGCCTCGCGCGATCCGAAGAAGCCGATGTGCGCGTCGCCGACGTTGGTCCAGACGCGCACGTCGGGTTCGGCGATGCCGACGAGCCTGCGAATCTCACCCGGATGATTCATGCCGAGCTCGACGACGGCGACGTCCTGCCCCGCGGCGAGCTCGGTCAGCGAGAGCGGCAACCCGATGTGATTGTTGAGATTCCCGCGGTTGCGGAACACGACGTAGCGCGTCCCGAGCAACTCCGCCGTCACTTCCTTCGTGCTCGTCTTGCCCGCGCTGCCAGTGATCGCGACGACGCGCGCGCCGGATCGGCGTCGAATGTCGTGCCCGAGCCGCTGCAACGCCTCGAGCGTGTCGGGCACCGAGATCACCGCGACGGCGATCGCGGACACCGGTGCTGACGCCAGCACGCCGGCGGCGCCCCGCGCGAGGGCGCCCGCGACGAACTTGTGCCCGTCAAAGCGATCGCCGCGGAGCGCGACGAACAGCGCACCAGGGGCGATAGTGCGACTGTCGGTCGAGACCCCGTGGAACTCCCGCGACGAAGCGCCTGCGATCAGGCGGCCTCCGGTCGCGGTCGCGACGATCCCGGCAGTCAGCACGAGGGCGCTCACGATGGGCGTCACACTCGTGAAGCCGCCCGGCGCTGTCCCAGGGCCGCGCGAGCAACCTCGACGTCGTCGAAAGGCAACGTCCGGTCGCCGATGATCTGATATTTCTCGTGGCCCTTGCCCGCGATGATGACGAGGTCGCCGGGCTTGGCCGTGCGAATCGCGTGCTCGATCGCTTTGCGCCGATCCACCTGCACGATGAAGGGCGTCTGCGGCCGCTTGGGCGCGCCGGGCTCGGCCGGCGGCGCCAGGCCGCGCTGGATTTCCTCGATGATGCGCTCGGGGTCTTCCGATCGCGGGTTGTCCGACGTCAACACGACGAAGTCGCTCAGCCGGGCGGCCACCGCGCCCATGAGCGGGCGCTTGGTCCTATCGCGATCGCCGCCGCAGCCGAAAACAGTGACCAGCCGGCCCTGGGCCAGCGGGCGTGCAGTTTCGAGCAAATTCTTCAGCGCGTCGTCGGTGTGCGCGTAGTCGATGACCACGCGCACGTCGTCGCTGCTGCCGGACACGACCTGAAAGCGGCCCGGGACATTCTCGAGCCGCGCGAGGCCCTCTTCAATCGCCTGGGTCGGCACGTCGAGCGCGATCGCGGTCGCGACCACGCCGAGGATGTTGTAGACGTTCGGCCGCCCGACCAGCGGCGACCGGATCGCGATGGGGCCGCGCGGCGTCTCGGCCTCGAACGCGAGCCCTTCGAGCGACGAGTGCACCGCGGGCGCGCGTACGTCGGCGGGCCGATCGATGCCGAAGGTCACGACGCGCGGCAGCGCCTTCGCCAACTCGAGGCCGCGCGGATCGTCGACGTTGACGATGGCGGGTGCGCCGGCCGGCAGCATTTCGAACAGCCGCCGCTTGGCGGCGAAGTACTGCGCCATGTCGCCGTGGAAATCCAGGTGATCGCGCGTGAGGTTCGTGAAGATGCCCGCGGCAAATCGCAGATACGCGACGCGGTGCAGCACCAGCGCGTGCGAGGAGACTTCCATCGCGCACGCCTTGCACCCGGCATCGACCATCTCGCGCAGCAGGCGCTGCACTTCCGACGCCTCGGGCGTGGTGTGCGCGGCGTCCCGTTCTGACTGCGACCCGGCGCCGGTCCGGACGCTGACCGTGCCCAGCCGTCCGCACGGGCGCCCGGCGGCGTCGAACACCGACGCCAGTAGGTACGTCGTCGTCGTCTTGCCGTTCGTGCCGGTCACGCCGACGACGGTGAGCTGCTCGCTCGGGTGATTGAAGACGATCGACGAGAGCTCGGCGAGGGCGAGCCGCGCGTCCGTCGTGCGAATCCAAGGAACGGTGGTGGCGGCGGGGCGCGGTGTCTCGGCGATGATCGCAATCGCGCCGCGCTTGACGGCATCCGCGGCGAACGCCGCGCCGTCGTGGCGCTGTCCGTGCACGGCGACGAAAACCGTGCCCGCGGACACGGCGCGGGAATCGTGCGTGATGCCCGTCACGCGAACGTCGGCGCGGCCGGCGCCGGTCACGATCGACCGGGCGTCCGGCGCGAGCGATCTCGCCGCCGCCACGAGCGCGGACAGCGTCATTGCTCTTTGCCTCCGGACGACTTCGCCGCGTCCGACAACATCCGTCGAAGATCGAGGACACTGACTTCGCCGGAGTCCACGAGGCGCCCGGCCTCGGGCGTCTGCGCGGAGACAAACCCCGATCCGCGCAGCCGTACCGACAACCCCATCGCGCCGAGGGCGCGCACCGCGTCGCGCGCGGCCAGTCCACGCACGTCGGGCATGACCTTGCGGTCGCCCACTGGGGTCATCACCGGAATGACCGTCGGCAGCACCTGCGACGGCACGACACGTTCATCAGACGCCGTGACGACGATCGGCGGAATCGGACGAATCGTCGCCGGCACGCCGACCTGGCGCAGCGCAGCGTCGGCGATGCGCTTGAAGACCGGCGCCGCCACCTCGCCGCCGTAGTGGCCGCCCTGGCGCGGGTTGTCGATCACGACGAGGATCGTGAAGACCGGATTGCGCGACGGGACGAACCCGACAAACGACGAGTTGTACTGGTTCGCGTAGTGCCCGCCGACGAGCTGCTGCGCCGTGCCGGTCTTGCCGGCCACCTGATAGCGATCCATCTGCGCGGCCTTGGCCGTGCCGCGATCGACGACGCCTTCCATGAACGTCGTGACCGTCGACGCGGTCTCCTGGGTGATCGCCTGCCGCAGCACCTTCGGCGGAACGACGTCGCGCTTGCCATCACGAACGATCGCGGCGACGACGTGCGGGGCGTAGAGCGTGCCGCCATTGGCGACCGCGCTCGCGGCCGTGGCCATCTGCAGCGGCGTGACGCTGACGTTGTAGCCCATCGACATCGACGCGAGCGTGCTGTCGTTGATCTGGTCCAACGGATAAACGATGCCCCTGCTCTGGCCCGTGAAGTCGGCGCCGATCAGCTCGCCAAAGCCGAACCGGTGCACGAACCGGATCATGCGTTCCGCGCCCACGCGCAGGCCCGCCTTGATCGCGCCGATGTTGCTCGACTTGACGATGACGTCTTCGAACGGAATCAGCCCGTAGTTGTGGCCCTTGGCCTCGGTGATCGGCTTGCGCCCCGGGAAGGTGATCACGCCCGGATTGCAGTCGATCAGATCGGTCGCCTTCAGCACGCCCTCTTCAATGGCCGCCGACGCGGTGACGATCTTGAACGTGGACCCCGGCTCGTAGACGTCCTGCGTCGCGCGATTGCGCCGCGCGTCCTCGGTGGCAAGGCCGGGTGTGTTGGGATTGAAGCCGGGATAGCTCGCCATGGCGAGGATCTCGCCGTTGCGCGGATCCATGACGATCGCCGTCCCGCCCTTCGCGTCGTGATCCTTGACCGCGGCTTCGAGCTCGCGCTCGGTGAAGTACTGGAGGTCGCGGTCGATCGTCAGTTCGAGCGTCGCGCCCGGGACGGGCGCCACCTCGACGAGCGTCTGCATCGCCTGTTTGCCGTCCCGCTGGACCAGGAATTCCCCAGGCTGGCCGCCGACCTGCTGGTTGTAGGCCTGCTCGAGCCCGCCCAGTCCCTCGTTGTCGGCGCCGACGAACCCGAGCAGATGTGCGGCCAGCGACCCGTTCGGGTAGTAGCGCCCGGGCTCGGCCGTGAACGTGATGCCCGCGAGCGCGAGCGTCCGGACGCGCTCGAGCTGCTCGCTCGAGACCGCGCGCCAGCGGCGCAGCCACACGAATTCCTTGTTGCGGGACAGTTGTGTGACGAAGTTGGCTCTTTCCTTGGGCGAGCAGTCTCGCAGGGCCGCGCACAGCTGCGCCGCGGTGCCCGCCGGATCCTCGACCTCGGACGGATCGGCCGTAATCGCCGTGCCTTCAGCCGAGGTCGCGAGCACTTGCGCATGACGATCGAGGATGTCGCCGCGCGCCGCATTGACCGTCACGCGGCGGCGCTGCTGGTTGAGCGCGGTCGTCACGTAATAGTCGTGTTGGATGACCTGGAGCCAGACGAGCCGCGCCTGCACGACGAGCCCCCAGAGCGTGATCGCGGTCAGGACGAACACGACGCGGCGCTTGACCGCCTGCCGCCACTGAACTTCGAAGGCCTCGCCGGGCCGCTCAGTCGTCTGGAGTGCGTCGATCACGGGCTGCACCTTTCACCGAACCGCGGCCACGATCCCCTTGCCGGCTGTCGTCGCCAGCACCTTGTCGAGCACGAGCGTGTCGTTCGACGAGGGCGGCGCCATGTGCAGCTCTTGCGTCGCGCGACTCTCGAGGTACTGCGGCGCGTGCACTCGCTCGTATTCGACGCGCAACTGCCGGCTCACCGTCTCCTCCCGGACCAGGTCCTTGCGGACCTTCTCGATGTCGTAGCCGTACTGCACCACTTCATAGTGCTGCCACACCGCAAAGAGCAGCGTGCCGACGACCACGACTGCGAGCCACAGCGTCCGGAGGAACTCGCGCTTCTGCCCGTGATCGACCTCACGGACGACCGGATTGTTCCGGATGTCCTTCTTGATGGCGTATTCGACGTCGATGCTCATGCCGCCTTCTCCACGACGCGAAGCCGGGCGCTGCGCGCCCGCGGATTGCCTTGAACTTCCGCGTCACTCGGCCCGACGGGCTTTCGCGTCACGAGCACCACTCCCCCGCCGGCTGCCAGCCGTCGAAAGGTGTGCTTGACGACGCGGTCTTCGAGCGAGTGGAACGCGATGACCGCCAACCGCGCGCCGGGCTCGAGTGCCGAAACGGCCTGCTCCAGAAACGTGTCGAGGCCGTCGAGCTCCCGATTCACCCAGATTCGCAGGGCCTGGAACGTGCGCGTCGCTGGGTCGATGCGCTGCCACCCCCGTCCGCCGGCCGCGGCGCGTACGACCGACGCCAACGTTCCCGTCTCCGTCAACGCCTGGCGGGCGCGCGCGCGAACGATTGCACGCGCGATCCGCCGGGCATGGCGCTCCTCCCCGAAGCGCCAAATCACATCCGCCAACGTCACCTCGTCGGCCGACGCAATCATTTCGGCCGCTGTCGGCCCACTCGATCGATCCATCCGCATGTCGAGCGGCCCGGACACCCGAAAACTGAATCCCCGCGTCGCGTCGTCGAGCTGCAGGGACGAGACGCCCAAATCCACCACCATGCCCGCAACCCGCTCGAGCCCGCGTTCCGCGAGCACCCGCCGGACGTCGCGGTAATCCGCGTGGACCAGCTCGACCCGCGTTCCCGCCCCCGCGAGCACCGGACGGGCCAGCGCGAGCGCGGCCTCATCACGGTCGATGCCAATCAGCCGGCCGGCGCCCGCTTCGAGCAATGCCGACGCGTGCCCGCCCAGTCCTACCGTTCCGTCGACGTAGACGCCGCCGGGCCGAGGCCGCAGGAACGAGACGACCTCCGAGACGAGGACGGGCGCATGTCCCACGACCTCAAATGCCGAATTCGGCGAGCGCCCGCGCGTCGTCGTCCGTGAACGGCTCGCGGTTGAGCTTGGCCAGCAGCCGATCGTGGTTCCAGACCTCGAGGTAACTCATCTGGCCCAGTACGTCGACGTCCCCGGTCATGCCTGCCGCGTCGCGCAACCGGCCGGGGATCAGCACCCGGCCCTGCACGTCGAACTCCCCGACCTGGCCGTAGTAGTTCACGCGGTCGAGAAACTTCAATCGAGCGGGATGGGCTGAGGGCATGCGCTGGACGCGCTGTTCGACCGCCAGCCACTCGCTCATGGGGTAGATGCGCACCGAGTCGCCGCTGAGGCTGGTAAGGTACAGACCAGCCCCGTGCTGGTCCTCCACAACCGCCCGGAAGGCGTTGGGAATCTTCAGCCGCCCCTTGTCATCTATCTTGGCGGGATAGCTTCCCCGAAGCACGTCCACTCCACTTTGTTCCAGCTAACTCCACGCGCATGGTAGAAGTACATATCGGACGTGTCAATCGCAAAGTACAGACAGCACTAGACTTACGTCTTTTATTCGCCCTATCTTCAGGACGAAAATACGGCGAAAGCTCGGCAGCGTGATAGCATGCTGGGTTCGTCCATGTTGCGTGCGGGACTCATTGGGCTGCCCTCCTCCGGAAAGACCACGCTCTTCCAGCTGCTGACGAGCACGCGCGAGGCCACTCGCACGCGCGGGAAGGCGGAAGCGAACGTCGGCATTTCGCGCGTGCCCGACGAGCGCCTCGATCAGCTGACGGCCATGTTTCAGCCGCAGAAGCGCGTACCGGCGACGGTCGAGTTCGCGGATATGGCCGCGGGGCAAACGGGCGCGAAGTCGCTCGTCGACGTCGTCGCGTACCGCAACGCGGACGCGCTGCTGCACGTCGTGCGCGCGTTCCGTGACGCGTCGGTGCCGCATCCGCAGGAAACGATCTCGCCGCTGCGCGACGCGCGCACGATCGAAGACGAGCTGCTGCTCGCCGATCTCGGCGTCGCGGAGCGCCGGCTCGAGCGGCTCGAAAAAGATCTGAAGAAGAATGCCCTGCCCGATCTCGTGAAGGAACAAGCCGTGCTGGTGCGCTGCAAGGCGGCGCTCGAATCCGGCAAGCCGCTGCGCACCCTGGGACTCGAGGGCGAAGACGCCCGGCGGCTGCGCGGCTTTCAATTCCTGTCCGCGAAGCCGCTGCTCGTCGTCGTGAATCTCGACGAGGCCGACGTCAGCAAGACCGAGGAAGCGGCCTCGGCGTTTGGCCTCACGGAGCTGCTCGCCGAGACGCACACGGCCGCGGTCGGCGTGTGCGCGAAGATCGAGCTCGAGATTTCACAACTCGACGCGGCCGACGCCGACGCGTTCATGAAAGACCTCGGCCTCCGCGCGTCGGGACTCGATCGCGTGATTCGCGCGGCCTACGACCTGCTGGGCTACATCTCGTTCTTCACCGTGGGCGAGGACGAATGCCGCGCGTGGTCGATTCCGCGCGACACGCCGGCGCAGGAGGCCGCGGGCGCCATTCACTCGGACATCCAGCGTGGGTTCATCCGTGCCGAGGTTGTGCCGTGCGATCAGCTGCTCGCGCGCGGATCGCTCGCTGCCTGTCGCGATCACGGCGAGCTCCGGCTCGAAGGCAAGGAATACCTCGTCGCCGACGGCGACGTCATCAACTTCCGTCACGCCACGTGACACGTGATAGGATGCGGCCCGGCAAACCGGCGATCGCGTGAATGATCCGGACGATTCTCGTGTGCGAAGCGCAGGTGCCCTTCGTGCAGGGCGGGGCCGAGTTTCACGTTCGTGAGCTGGTCGGCCAGCTGCGTCGCGCCGGGTACGACACCGAGCTCGTCAGCGTTCCCTTCAAGTGGTATCCCAAGCAGGAAATTCTCGCGCACGCCGCGGCATGGCGGCTGCTCGATCTCAGCGAGTGCAACGGGCGGCCGATCGACCTTGTGATCGCGACAAAGTTTCCGACCTACTTCGTGCGTCACCCGAACAAGGTCGTGTGGCTCATCCATCAGTACCGCGCGGCGTACGAGCTCGTCGGCACGCGCTACAGCGACTTCTTCCACATCGAAGACGACGTCGCGATGCGCGAGCGGCTGATCGCGCTCGACACCGCGATGCTCGGTGAGTGCCGGCGGCGGTTCGCCAACTCGGCCAACACCGCGGCGCGCACCGGCCGTTACAACGGCCTCGACGTCACGCCGCTGTACCACCCGCCGCGGCTGGCGGCGACGCTGCGCGAGGGCCCCTCACAGGGCTACGTGCTGTCGGTGGGACGTCTCGAGTCGGTCAAGCGCGTCGATCTCGCGATTCGCGCGCTGGCGCACGCCCCGGCCGGGGTGTCGCTCCTCATCGCCGGCACGGGCACGCAGCGCGCCGCCCTCGAGGAGCTGACCGCGTCGCTCGATCTGTCAGGACGCGTGCGCTTTCTGGGCGAGGTCCACGACGCCGATCTCATTGATCTGTACGCCGGCGCGCTCGGGGTAATCTTTCCCCCGTACGACGAGGACTACGGCTACGTCACGATCGAGGCGTTTCTGGCCCACAAACCGGTCGTGACGACGACCGACGCCGGCGGCCCGAACGAGTTCGTGATCGACGGTGTGAACGGCTGCGTCGCCGAGGCCACGCCCGAAGCCCTGGGCGAGGCGCTCGGCCGCCTGCACGCTGATCAGCAGCGCGCCGCGGCGTGGGGACACGCCGGCTACGAGCGCGCGCGCACGATCACGTGGGAAGGCGTCATCGAGCGGTTGGTCGGATAGCGACCCGATGAAGCTCATCATTCAGATCCCCTGCCTCAACGAGGCCGAGACGCTCCCGGCCACCCTCGCCGATCTGCCGAGATCGGTGCCAGGGATCGACGTCATCGAGACGCTCATCATCGATGACGGATCGCGCGACGCGACGGTCACCGTGGCGCGCGCGCATGGCGTCACGCACGTCGTGCGCTTCCGCCGCCGCCGGGGCCTGGCCGCGGCGTTCATGGCGGGCATCGACGCGAGCCTCAAGGCCGGCGCGGATTTCATCGTCAACACCGACGCGGACAATCAGTACGCCGGCGCCGACATCCCGCGGCTCCTCGCGCCGCTCCAGAGCGGCGAGGCGGACATCGTCATTGGCGACCGCAACATCCGCGATGCGCAGCACATGTCGTGGTCCAAGCGGCTCCTGCAGCGGGTGGGCAGCTGGGTAGTCCGTCAGGTCTCGGGCACGCAGGTGCCCGATACGACGAGCGGCTTCCGCGCGTACACGCGCCAGGCGGCGCTGCAGATGACGATCGTGTCCGAGTTCTCGTACACGCTCGAGTCGATCATTCAGGCCGGCAAGAAGAAGATGGCGATCGCGCACGTCGCCGTCGGCAGCAACGCCCGCACGCGGCCCTCCCGGCTGTTCGACAACATGTTCTCGTACATCAAGCAGTCGAGCGCGACGATCGTTCGCATCTACTCGATGTACGAGCCGCTGAAGGTCTTCACGTACCTCGGCTCGGCCGTGTTCCTCATCGGGCTCGCCGTGTCGGCCCGGTTCCTCTACTTCTATTTCTTCACGAACTTGAGCGCCGGCAAGGTCCAGTCGCTGATTCTCGCCGCCGTGTTGATGATCGTCGGCTTTCAGATCGTGCTCATCGGCCTGGTCGCCGACGTGATCTCCGGCACGCGCAAGCTGCTCGAGGATCTCCTCTACCGCGTGCGCTCGATGGAGCTGGGGGAGCACACCCGCGCCCACCGCAAAGATGAGGAGCGCTGACGTGGCCGAGCCAGGCGCCGTCTCGGTCGTCATTCCCGCGTGCAACGAGTCGGCGGCCATCGGCGGCGTCGTCCGCGAACTCCTCTCGGCCGCACGCTGGCGCGAAGTGCTGGTGATCGACGACGGCTCGACCGACGAGACGAGCGCACGGGCCACCGAGGCCGGCGCGCGGGTCATCCGCCATCCGTACAACAAAGGCAACGGGGCGGCCGTGAAGAGCGGGATTCGCGCCGCCACCGGCGACTTCGTGCTCGTCCTCGACGGTGACGGCCAGCATCAGCCGGCGGATGCGCTGCGCCTCGTCGCGAAGCTCGGCGAGTACGACCTCGTGGTCGGCGCGCGCTCCAACGAGACGCAGGCGGGATCGACGCGGCGCCTCGGCAATCTCGCGCTCAACCGGCTCGCGAGCTTTCTGACCGAGCGACCGATTCCGGATCTCACCTCCGGGTTCCGCGCCGCACGTCGCGACTGCCTGCTGGAATTCCTGCACCTGCTGCCCAACGGCTTCTCGACGCCGACGACGACGACGCTGGCGTTCGTCAAGGCGGGCTACAGCGTGGCGTTCGAGCCGGTGGACGCGCGCGCCCGCGTCGGTACGTCGAAGATTCGGCTCGCGCGCGACGGGCCGAAGTTCCTGCTCATCATGCTCCGCGTGATGACCATCTTCAGCCCGCTGCGCGTGTTCCTGCCCGTCGCCGGCGCGTCGTTCCTGCTCGGCGCCGCCTACGCCGTCTGGACAATCGTGACGCAGCGCCACGTCACCAACTCGTCGGTCCTGCTGATCATGCTCGCCGTCATCATCTTCTTCGTTGGACTGGTGTCGGAGCAGGTGTCCGCGTTGCGCTTCGATGGCCGCCGGTAAAGGACTCGCCGCGGCGGCCGCGATCGGGCTGGCGCTGCGGCTGGCGTTCGGCCTCCTCTATTGGGTCCACGAGCCGCTCACGCGCGACGAGCGTGAGTACCTCGCGCTCGCGCGGAGCCTCGCCGCCGGCCGCGGGCTCGCCTACGACGAGGCGATCCTCGACAGCCCCGTGCAGCCATTCGGCCGGGCGCCAGGCTACCCGGCGTTTCTCGCGCTTGCCGGCGGCGGTCGCGCGGCGACCGACGACGTGCCGTCGAGCGTCAAGATTGCACAGTCGCTGGTCGGCGCGTGCGGCGTGCTGATCGTCGGTCTGCTGGCCGGTCAGTGGGCGGGCGCCCGCGGCGCCACGATCGCGGCATGGCTCGCCGCCATTCATCCCCTGCTCGTCGCGACCGCGTCGCGTGCGTTCAGCGAAGCGCTCTTCTGGCCGATCGGACTTGGTGCGGCGTGGCTCGTGACCGCCGCGTCTCGCGCGGGAGGACGCCGCGCGGCCGTGCTCGCGACGCTCGCGGGCGTGCTGACGGGCCTCGCCACGCTCGTCCGGCCTGCGACCATCATCTTCCTCGGCCTCGCCGCGCTGTGGTGGCTGTGGCGGCGATCGTTCACGCGCGTGGTCGCGCTCGCGCTGGGCGCGGCACTCGTCATCGCGCCCTGGACGCTGCGTGCATCCGAGCGCGCCAGCCGGTTCGTGCTCGTCGCGAGCGAAGGCGGCGTGACGTTCTGGACTGGCAATCACCCGCTTGCCGTCGGCGACGGCGACCTCGCGGCCAACCCCCAACTCAAGATCGCCAGCCGGGCCCTCAGGAACGCGCATCCCGATTTGACCGAGGAGCAGATGGAGCCGATCTACTATCGCGAGGCGCTGGCGTGGATGCGCGCGCACCCGATCGACTGGCTCGTGCTCGAGGCGCGCAAGGTGTGGTACCTCGCCGCCCCCGTGGGCCCGTCGTACCGCCTGCACTCGTGGCGCTACTTCATCGCATCGGCCGGTACGTACCTGCTGTTGCTTCCGATGGCAGTCGCCGGCGCGTGGCGCCTCGGCGCCACCCGCGGGCAGCTTCCGGGTCTGTGGCTGCTCCTCGCGGCCGCGATCGTGACCTGCCTGATATTTTTTCCGCAGGAGCGCTTCAGGATCCCGGTCATCGATCCCGTGCTGATCATCTGTGCGGCCGGCCTGTGGGCGACCGGACGTGAGGCCGCGAGCCCCGCATGACGCTGCTGGTTGTGCTGCCGACGTACAACGAGAGGCCGAACATCGAGCGCGTCGCGCAGGCGATTCTGCGCCACGACTTCACGCGGCTGCTCGTCGTCGACGACGGATCGCCGGATGGCACGGGAGAGATTGCCGACGCTTTCGCGGCGAAGTCGAACGGACGCATGGAGGTCCTGCACCGCACCGGCGCGCGCGGGCTCGGTCTGTCCTACGTCGACGGCCTGCGCCACGCCCTCGCGACGGACGCCGAGGCGATCGGCCAGATGGACGCCGATCTCTCGCACGATCCAAAGTACCTGCCGGATCTGGTGGCCGCGCTCGAGCGCTACGATCTCGTGATTGGATCGCGGTATCTGCGAGGCATCAGCGTCGTGAACTGGCCGCTGCACCGCATCGCGCTCAGCGCGTTCGCGAATCGCTACATCCGGTTCATCACGGGGCTGTCGGCGCACGATTGCACGAGCGGGTTCCGCGTCTGGCGGCGCGAGGCGCTGGCGAAGATGCCGCTCGATCACGCGAAGGCCGGCGGATACGCGTTTCTCACCGAAATGCTGTACGCCGCCGCCCACGGCGGCTGCCGCATCGGCGAGGTGCCGATCGTCTTCGTCGAGCGCGCCGAGGGGTACTCCAAGGTCTCGGGCCACGTCCTCGTCGAGTCGTTGTTGATGCCGTGGCAGCTCGTCATGCGCGGCGGGCGCGTGAAGCGATCGACCGTCTGAGCTCATGGCCATGCGTCACGTGGTCGTCATGGTCGCCACCTCGTATCCCAGATTCCCGGGCGACGGCATCGGCAGCTTCATGGAGCCGATCGCCAAAGGCGTGGCGGCGCGCGGACACGAGGTCCACCTTGTCGCACCGTGGCATCCCGCCATCACGCGCGGAAAAGTCGAAGACGGCGTCTACTTCCATTTCTTTCACTATGCGCCCGTACCGTCGCTGAATGTATTCGGGTACGCCTCGGGATTGCGGGCGGACACCGACGTGCGGAGCGCCGCCTGGATCGTGGCGCCGCTCGCGCTCGCCGCCGGGGCGTTCAAGGCCTGGCGCGTGGCCGCGAAGAAGCGCGCCACGGTGATGCACGGCCATTGGGTCGTGCCCGGCGGCGTGATGGCAAACACGGCGCGCGGCTCGCTGCCGCTCGTAGTCAGCGTGCACGGTTCGGACGTCTATCTGGCGGAGCGGCGAGCGACCGTGGGGCGCGCGGCCCGTCGCGTGTTCCGCGGCGCGGCGCGCGTCACGGCCTGCAGCGACGATCTCCGCGCGCGATCGATTGCGCTCGGCGCGGATGCCGCGCGCACGGAGACCGTGCCGTATGGCGTGGACAGCGCGCGGTTCGCGCCGTCGTCCGAGGCGCGGGCGGCGACGCGACGCGCCCTCGGGCTCGGCGATGCGCCCATCGTCTTCACCGCCGGCCGCCTCGTCCGGAAGAAAGGCTTCGAGTATCTGATCGACGCGGCCGGGCGTCTGGCGGCAGACACGCCGTCGCTCCGTGTGGTGATCGCGGGCGATGGCGATCTCCGGAACGAGCTCGGCGAGCTCGCGCGGACCAGGGGCGCCGGGCAGATCGTGACGTTCCTGGGGGCGCAGCCTCAGGACGAGATCGCGCGTTTGATGGCCGCGGCGGACGTGATCGCCGTGCCGTCCGTGAAAGACGACGCCGGCAACGTCGACGGGCTGCCGAACTTCGCGCTCGAGGCGATGGCGTCCGCCACGCCGATCGTCTCGACCACGGCCGGGGGGCTGGCGCAAGTGATGAGCGACGGCGTGACCGCGCGCGTGGTCCAAGAGCGGGACGCGGCGGCGCTCGCGCGGGCGATTTCTGGCGTGCTGGCGCAACCCGACGCGAGCCGCCGGCTGGGCGCCGCGGCACGTGTTCGCGTCGAGCAGGATTTTGGTTGGGCGCGGGTGGCCGAACGGTTTGAAGCCCTGTACCATGCTAGCGTTGAGGAGCACGATGGCGGCTGAGTCTCCCAAGCGCCCGGCGGGCCTGTCGATCTTCTTTCCGGCCCTCAATGACGCCGGAACGATCGCCAGTCTCGTCATCACGGCGCGCAAGACCGCCCAGAAATTGACGCCCGACTTCGAGGTGATCGTGGTCGACGACGGCAGTCGCGATGCGACGCCGGACATCGCCGATGAGCTCGCGCGGACCTACCCGGAAGTGAAGGTCATTCACCATCCGAAGAATCGTGGTTACGGCGGCGCGCTGCGCACGGGATTCACGAGCGCGGCGAAAGAGTTCATCTTCTACACGGACGGCGACGCGCAGTACGATCCCGCCGAGCTCGAGCTGCTGTGGCCGGCGATGACCGAGGGGGTCGACCTGGTGAACGGGTACAAGGTCAGCCGCTCCGACCCGGCGCACCGCATCGTCATCGGGCGCGTGTATCACTGGACGGTCAAGATCCTCTTCGGATTGAAAGTCCGCGACGTGGATTGCGACTTTCGCTTGATGCGCCGCTCGATCTTCGAGCGGGTCCAGCTCGAGCGCAGCAGCGGCGTCATCTGCCTCGAAATGATGAAGAAGATCACGGACGCGGGCTTCAGGATCGCGGAAGTGCCCGTCCACCACTACCATCGCGCGTTTGGCCGATCGCAGTTCTTCAATTTCCGCCGGCTGGCGCGCACCGCCGTCGACGTCGCGGCGCTGTGGTTCCAGCTCGTGATCGTTGGCCGTCACCGGCGCGGCGAACACGCGGCGGGACCGGACGCGGGACAGGGAGCCGCGGCGCGGGCCGGACGCGATCGCTCATGAGCGTCGACTACCGCGAGTTCTATCGCGGCCGTCGCGTGCTCATCACCGGCGGCCTCGGGTTCATCGGATCCAACCTCGCGCGACAGCTCGTCGAACTCGGCGCGGACGTCCTCCTCGTCGACTCGCTCATCCCCGACTACGGCGGCAACCTCTTCAACATCGCGGGCCTCGAGTCACGGGTGCGCGTGAACATCGCTGACGTGCGGCAGAACACGACGATGAACTACCTCGTCCACGATCGCGAGGTGATCTTCAACCTCGCCGGACAGGTCAGCCACATCGACAGCATGCGCGACCCGCATACGGACCTCGAGATCAACTGCCGCAGTCAGCTCACGATCCTCGAGGCGTGCCGGCAGCGCAATCCCACGACGAAGGTCGTGTTCGCGGGCACGCGCCAGATCTACGGGCGGCCGGACCGGCTACCGGTCGACGAGACGCATCTCGTGCGCCCGACCGACATCAACGGCATCAACAAGGCGGCGGGCGAGTACTACCACATGGTCTACAACAACGTGTTTGGCGTGCGCGCCTGCTCGCTGCGGTTGACCAACGTGTACGGCCCGCGCCAGCTGATCCGGCACAACCGCCAGGGCTTCATCGGCTGGTTCATCCGCCTGGCGCTCGAGGGCAAGCAGATCGAGATCTACGGCGACGGATCGCAGATGCGGGATTTCGTGTACGTCGACGATGTCTCGGACGCGTTCCTGCGCGCGGGCGCGTCGGACGCCACCAACGGCGAAGCGTTCAACGTCGGGGGCACCGAACCGATCGCCCACAGCGACCTGGTGAAGATGCTCCTTGAAACCGCCGGGCGCGGATCGACGAAGTTCGTACCGTGGCCCGACGAAAAGCGCCGGATCGACATCGGATCGTTCTACTCGGACTCCACGAAGTTCACCCGTGCGACCGGCTGGACGCCGGCCGTCGACCTGCGCGAGGGCCTCGGCCGCACGCTGGCGTACTACCGCGAGCACTTCGCGCGATACGTCGAACCGGCCGAAGGAGCCGGCGCGTCATGACCGTGCGCGTGCCGTTCATGGCGCTCACGCCCGGGCCCGATGACGCGGCCGTGCGCGAAGGGCTCCACCGGGTGATCGACCGCGGCTGGTTCATTCTTGGACCCGAGCTCGAAGCGTTCGAACGCGAGTTCGCCGTGGCGTGCGGCACGACGCACGCCGTGGGCGTCGGCAATGGCACATACGCGCTGGCGCTCGTCCTGCGCGCGCTCGGGATCGGTCCCGGCGACGAAGTGATTACGTCGCCGTTGTCCGCGGCCTTCTCCGGGCTCGCGATCGCGATGGCCGGAGCGACGCCCGTGTTCGCTGATCTCGATCCCGCGCGCCTGACACTCGACCCGGCGGCCACCGAGGCCGCGATCAGTTCCCGCACCGCCGCGATCATGCCCGTGCACATCTACGGACAGCCCGCTGACATGCCGGCGTTTCAGGCGATCGCGTCCAGACGCGGGTTGGCGATCGTCGAAGATGCGTGCCAGGCGCACGGCGCGACCTGCGCCGGACGGCCGGTCGGCACGTTCGGCGTCGCGGGCGCGTTCAGCTTCTATCCGACGAAGAATCTCGGCGCGCTCGGCGACGCCGGCGCCGTGGCGACCAACGACGCGGCGCTGGCCGAGCGGCTCAGGCGCCTGCGTAACGGCGGACAAACCGACCGGTACCATCACCCGGAGTTCGGGGTGAACAGCCGCCTCGACGAGATGCAGGCGGCCGTCCTCCGCGCGCGGCTGCCGCTGCTCGCGGCCGGCAACGCCCGTCGGCGGGCGATCGCCGCGCGCTATCGCGCCGCCCTCGCGCATGCCCCGGTTGTCGTGCCGCCGGAATGCGATCCCGGTCACGTGTATCACCTGTTTCCGATCCTCGTGGGCGATCGCGACGCGTTCCAGGCGCATTTGACCGCGCAGGGCATCGGGACGCTCGTGCACTACCCGGTCCCGCTGCCACGCCAGGAGGCGTTCGCGAGCTACTCGCCCGCCGCGTGCCCGATCGCCGATCGCGTGTGCGCTGACGTCTGTTCACTGCCGCTCCACCCGCGGCTGCCGGACGCCGACGTCGACGTGGTCGCCGCGGCGGTGCTGGCGTATCGCGGGGCCCGCGGGTCGCTGGTGTCCGGCGTGCAATGATCCGTGTGAGTCTGGCGGCGCTGCTCGTGGCCTACGCGCCGGGCGCGCTTCTCTATCGACTGCCTTTCGCCAACCGCACGCGACGTGCGGTCCTCGACGCTGAAGAGCGCGGGTTCTGGCACGTCATCCTCAGCGTGGCGTGGTCGCTTGCGATCGTGCTGGGGCTCGCATCCGTCGGCGCGTACCGCTTCGAACGGCTGCTGATCGCCAACGCCATCCTCTCCGGCGCGGCCATCCTCGCGGGGCGCGGCGGGCTCCTGTATCGCGGTCAAGCCAAGTCGATCCGGTGGACGGTCGTGCTGCCGCTCGCGCTCGTCGTGATCGGTCTCGTGCGGTTGCAGCCGACGTCCGAGTACATCATCGGCGGCAAGGATCCGGGCACCTACATCAACGAGGGAATCCAGATTGCTCAGCGCGGATCGATCGTGATCCACGATCCGGTCGTCGCTGCGGTGCCGCCGGCGCTGCGGCCGCTGTTCTTTCCAACATATGCGATGCAGCCGTACGAGAGCCTCCGGTTCATGGGCTTCTTCGTCGAGCACACGGCGACCGGTGAGGTGACCGGTCAACTGCCCCACGGGTTCCCGGCCTCGATCGCGATCGGCTACGGCCTCGCCGGCCTCACTGGCGCGAGGCTGGCCGTGGCGGCGTGGGCGATTCTCGGGCTCGTGGCGCTGTACGTCTTTGCGGCGCGGCTCGCCGGACCGATTACGGCGTTCGCGGCGGCCGCGCTCCTCTCCGTCCACGTCGTCGAGCTGTGGTTCGCGCGCTATCCCAACTCGGAGATCGCGCTGCAGGCGCTCGTGTTCGCGACGCTGCTCGCCTTCACGCGCGCGCACCAGGACGACGACGCGTTTTTCGCGCCCGTGGCGGGCGTGCTGGCGACGCTCTTGATCTTCACGCGATTGGACGGCCTGCTCGTCGCCGCGGGCCTCGCCGCCACGATGGTGCTGACGTGGATCGTGATCGGCACGCGGCCGCGCGTGAGCTTCTTGATCACGCTCGTGATCGGCGCCGGACTCGCGCTCGCCTACCTCACGGGCCCGCTCCAGTCGTACCTGATCACGCCGATCAGGTTCACCGATTCCGTGTCGCGCGGCCTGACGTGGCTCGCCGCTGGCGGTGGCGTCGCGGGCCTGGTGACGCTCGGAATCCTGCAGCGCCGGTTCGGCGATGGCGCGCGAAGCGTCGTTCCGATCGCGCTCACGGCCGTCGTCATTGCCGCCGCCGCGTACGCGCTGTTCCTGCGCGGGCCGGCAGGGCGTCTGACCGACTTCGACGCGTACGCGCTCCGAACGTTCACGCAGTTCTTCCTGTTGCCGGCGGCGCTCGTGGCCGCGCTCGCCGGGCTCGCCCTCGTGGCGACCTCATCGTTCTGGCGCGCGCCGGCGTTCGTCATCGTGTTCGCGGCATTCGCGCTGGTGTTCTTCTACAAGATCCGCGTCGTGCCCGAGCACTTCTGGATGGAGCGTCGCGTGCTGCCCCTCATCCTGCCCGGCGCGTTCGTCCTCGTCGCGTTCGCCGCGCTCGGTACGATCACGAGCGGCCTGCGCGGCTGGCGGCTGGCGCGGCCGATCGCCGGGCTCGTGTTCCTGCTGTGGCTCGGCCAGCAGTATGCCGCCACCGCGGCGCCGATCGCGCACCATGTCGAGTACGCGGGCATCATTCCGTACCTCGAGCAGCTCTCGAGCAAGATGGGCGACCGCGATCTGGCAATCGTCGAGTCGCGTGACGCCGGCACCGACACGCACGTCTTCGCGCCGCCGCTGGCGTACATCTACGCGCGCTCGGTGCTCGTCCTCGCCTCGCCCAGGCCCGACAAGCTGATGCTCGAGGCGTTCATCGAGGACGCGCTCACGAAATATCAGCGCGTGCTCTACGTCGGCGGCGGCGGTACGGACTTGTTGTCGCGCCGCATCATCGCCACGCCGCTGGCCGATGGCCGCGTGCAGGTGCCGGAGTACGCCAGCACGCCCTGGAACACCTACCCGGAGGGCCCGCGGCGCAAAGACTTCGACTACAGCCTCTACGAGCTCTCGCTGGGCACGCGCGAGGGCGCCGGCTTCTCGCTCGATCTGGGCGACCGCGACGACCTCTACGTCGTGCGCTTCTATGCGAAGGAGACCAGTGAGGGACGCACGATTCGCTGGACCGGTCCGCTGTCGTACATCGCCATGCCCGGCCTCTCGGGCGCCGAGCGCGAGGTCGTGCTGACGATGCACGACGGGGGCCGGCCGATGGCCGCGCCGCCGGCCAGGGTGACCGTACGGTTCAACGGCACTATCATCGGAACGATCGACGTGCGACCGGGTTTTCAGGAGTACCGACTTCCGCTCCCGACCGATCTCGTCCGGCAGGCCGGGGGCGCGACCGATCCGGCGCAGCTCACGCTCGAGTCCACCGTGTGGGTGCCGCGGGATTACCTCGGCGGCACCGATGACCGTCGTCTCGGGGTCATGGTCGATCGCGTGGACGTGCACTGACATGCGCCGCCTGCAAATCTACGAGCCTCGCGAGCGCGCCCTGGTGCGCGCCGCGGACGTGGCGCTCGCGCCCCTCGGATGGGTGTCGTCGCGCGGCGACGCGCGCGCCGAGGTGCGGCGGGTCCTGCTGCTCCGCCTGGAGCGCATCGGCGATCTGCTGATGGTCCTCGACGCGATCCGCGACGCGCGCGCGGCGTGGCCCGCCGCCGAGATCGATCTCACGGTCGGCAGCTGGAACGCACCGCTCGCGCGGTTGATTCCGGAGATCACGTCCATCGACGTCGCCGATGCCCCGTGGCTGGCGCGCGACGCGGGCGCGATGTCGTGGCCGGCGCTAATCGCGCACGCGAGAGGCTGGCGACGCCGGCAGTACGATCTCGTCGTGAACTTCGAGCCGGACATCCGCAGCAATGTTCTCGCGTGGCTTTCGGGTGCGCCGCGCCGCGTCGGCTACGGGTCCGCGGGCGGCGGCGCACTGCTCACCGACGCGCTCGAGTACGCGCCGGCGGCGCACGTGTCGGAAAACGCGCGCGTGCTCATCGCGCGCGCGGCCGGCGGCGATGCCGCGGCGCCAGCCCGCGTGAGGATCACGCCCGAGCTCGAGCCGCCGGCCGACGCCACGGCCCGGGCGGCGGAGCGGCTGGGCCCGGCACGCGGGCCGCTGGTCGGCGTGCACGTGAATGGCGGACGCGAGTCGAAACAGTGGCACCTGGATCGCTTCGCCCGTGTGGCGCGCGAGCTCGCCGGCGCGCGCGGCGCGACGATCGTCCTGACCGGCAGCGACGCGGACCGGCCCATGGTGGACGTCGTGAAACGCGATCTCGCCAACGTGCGCGTCGTCGACGCGTCCGGGGGCATGGACGTGCCGACGCTGGCCGCCCTGCTCGCGCGGCTCGATCTGTTCATCACGAGCGACACGGGGCCGATGCATCTGGCGGCGGCGATGGGCACGCCGGTCGTCGCGCTCTTCGGGCCGTCGCAGCCTGAGCGCTACGGCCCGCGCGCCTCGCTCGAGCGGATCGTGCGGGTCGACCTGCCGTGCAGCCCGTGCGGACGCGTGCGGTTGCCGCCCGAGCGCTGCCGCGGACACGTGCCGGATTGCATGGACGGCATCACGGTCAGCGCCGTGCTGCACGCGGCCAACGAGCTGCTCGACGCCGCGCGTCCGGCCGCCGGCCGCGCCGCGACCTCCTGACATGCAGGCGACGCTCACCTCGGTGACGCCGCAGGGCCGGGAGCTCCGCACGGAGATCGCAGACTGGCTCACGCCCGATCTCCGCGAGACCGCGCGCGTCGAGGCCAACGCGTGGATCAAGCGCCTGCGCCTCGTGATGTACGACAGCCAGACGATGCGCGAGCGCTTCGTCTACCGCGGCGACTCGCTCTGGTGGTTCACGGAGCTGTTTCTCCACAAGATGCGCCGGCTCGACACGGCCGTGGCGGTCACGCTGGCGCTCGAAGCGCTGCGCGCACGGGAGACGCCCGCGCGTCTGCGCGTCGACACCGACGATCGCGTCGTCCGCGACACGGTGGACGCCTTCGGGCGCGCGCACGAGATTCCGGTCGAGGCGACGGGACCGGTGTCCGAGCCGGGCGGCCGCGACCGCGACAGCTTCCTCATCGGGCTCACCGCGCGGCTCTCGCGGCTGCGGCCGGCTCGCGCCATCGTGCCGCGTCAGGCGCGCGTCGCGGCGTTCGTCCACACGGCGTTCTGGCGCGAGTCGAGCGAGGAAGACGGACCGGAACAGGAGAGCTACATCGGCCCGGTGCTGTCCGCGCTCTCGGAGCGGCTCGGGCCGAACGGCCTCTGGTATGTCGGCGTCGGTCCGCGCCAGAATTTTCGCGCGCGGCGCTGGTGGGATCCGGTCACGACGATCGGCAGCCCGCGTCCGCTCGTGACGCCGATCGAGCGGCTCTCGCGTCGCGTCGATCTCAAGGGCTCGCTCGCCCTGTGGAGCCAGCGCCAGGAGCTTGCGAAGGCCATCACCACCGGCAGCGGCGTGCGCGCGGCCGGCATGTTCCGCGAGATCGATCTCTGGCCGGTGCTCCGCCGCGAGCTCGAGAGCGTCGCGCTCCTCCAGTGGCCCTGGTCCGCGCGCGCCATGGACGAAGCCGCGTCGGCGATTGACGCGTTGATGCCGGACGCGATCCTCACCTACGCGGAAGCGGGCGGCTGGGGACGCGCGCTCGTCCTCGAAGCGCGGCGCCGCGGCGTCCGATCGATCGGCCTGCAGCACGGCTTCATCTATCGCCACTGGCTGAACTACCGGCACGAGTCCGACGAGATGGCGCGGCAGGGCGACGATCGCGGCTTCCCCGCGCCCGACAAGACGCTGCTGTTCGACGGCTACGCCGCGCAGTCGCTCGAATCGGCGGGGCACTTTCCGCCGGCGAGCCTGATGGTCACCGGCAATCCTGGACTGGACGCGCTCACGCGGCGGCTTGCGCAGATGGCCGACGGCGATCGCGCCGCGGTTCGCGCCTCGTTTGGCGTCAAGGACGATCAGCGCATCGTGGTCCTGGCGGCGAAATTCAGCGAGGCGCGCGCGCACCTGCCGGGGCTCGCGGCCGCGCTGCGCACGCGGCCCGGCGTGCAGCTCGTCGTGAAAACACACCCGGCGGAGACGCCGGAGCTCTACGCCGCGCCGTTCGCTGGCCTCCTCAATGTCACGGTCACGCCGGCGGCCGCGGACCTCGCGCGCGTGCTGGCCGTCGCCGACGGCATCGTGACCGTCAACTCGACGGTCGCGCTCGACGCGCTGGTCCTCCAGATCCCGTCGCTCGTGATTGGGCTGCCGAACAACCTGAGTCCGTTCGTGTCAGCGGGGGTCATGCTCGGCGCGCACACCGACGGCGAAGTCGGCGAGCGCCTCGACGCGCTCCTGTATGATGAGGGGGCGCGACGGCAGCTGCTCGACGCCGGATCGCGATTCACCAGTGCCCACGGCATGCGAAGCGACGGGCACGCAGCCGCACGCGCGGCAGAAGCCATACTGAATTCACGATGAGAGCTTTGCTCACTGGCGGCGCCGGGTTCGTGGGATCGCACCTGGCCGACGCGCTGCTCGACCGCGGCCACGACGTGCTCGTCATCGACGACCTGTCGACCGGGTCGCTGGACAACATCGCGCACCTCAAGGGCCGGCGCGGGTTCGAGTGCGTCATCGACACCGTGATGAACGAGCCGCTCATGGCCGGGCTGATCGAGCGGTCCGACATGGTGTTTCATCTCGCGGCCGCCGTCGGCGTCAAGCTCATCGTCGAGGCGCCGGTGCGGACGATCGAGACCAACGTGCATGGCACGGAGATCGTGCTCACGCACGCGAGCAAGCATCAGAAGCTCGTCGTCGTCTTCTCGACGTCCGAGGTGTACGGAAAGAGCACCGCGGTCCCGTTCAACGAGGACGCCGATCTCGTGTTGGGTCCGACGCGCAAGCATCGGTGGGCGTACGCGTGCAGCAAGGCGCTCGACGAGTTCCTGGCCTTGGCCTACTACCGCGAGCGCCGGCTGCCCACGGTCATCGTGCGGCTCTTCAACACCGTCGGCCCGCGCCAGACGGGCCGCTACGGCATGGTCATTCCGACCTTCGTGCGGCAGGCGCTCACGGGCGCTCCGATCACCGTCTACGGCGACGGCCGGCAGATGCGCTCGTTCACCTACGTGGGCGACGTCGTCGAGGGGCTGATCGGACTCGCGGCCGAGCCGCGCGCGGTCGGACAAGTCTTCAACATCGGGCACACCCAAGAGACGACGATCGGCGATCTCGCCGAGCGCGTGCGGACGATCACCGGCAGCGGGTCGGAGATCGTGCGCATCCCCTACGATGAGGCCTATGAAGAAGGCTTCGAGGACATGCCGCGGCGCGTGCCGGACCTGACGAAGATCTCTCAGCTGGTCGGCTACCGGCCGACGGTCAACCTGGACGGCATCCTCGAGCGCGTCGTCGCGCATATGCGGACGACGCTCGAACCCGCGCATCGGCAATAACTGAGATAATTGCTCTGACCGACCTGTGGCTTTGACGCGACACGCCCGATCCGTCGCCGAGCGTCTGCTCGCCGCCAACGCGAAACCCATCCGCCGAGTGCTCCTCGCCACCGGACGGGACCGCGCGCCCCGGCTGCCGGACATCGTCCAGATCGAGAGCACGAACATCTGCAACGCCAAGTGCGTCTTCTGCCCGCGCGATGAAATGCATCGACGGCAGGGCGTGATGGACATGGAGTTGTTCAAGAAGATCGTGGACGAGTGCGCGGCGCTCGGCATCACGCACGTTCGCGTCCACAACTACGGCGAGCCGTTCCTCGATCGCCAGCTCGTCGAGAAGGTCCGCTACGCCAAGCAGCAGGGCATCAAGGAAGTCGGCATGATCAGCAACGGCTCGCTGATCACCGAGGAGATCGCGCGCGGGATGATCGACGCCGGGCTCGACGCCATCAACATCAGCGTCGACGCCGCCGGCAAGGAAGTGTTCGAGCGGACGCGGCTCAACCTCGAGTACGACACGGTCATCGGCAACATCCGCACGCTCGCGCGCCTCCGCAACGAGGCCGGGCGCACCCACCCGAAGCTCATCCTGTCGTTCGTCCGGCAGAACAACTCGGCGGACGAGCAGGCGTTCATTCGCGAGTGGAGCCAGATCGCGGACAAGATCCACATCACCGATCTGCACAACTGGGCCGGCACGCTCAACACGAAGTCCGACGTCCACTTCCCGTGCTACCGCCTGTGGCTGACGTTCACGGTGCTGTGGGACGGGCGGGTCTCGCTCTGCTGCGCGGACTTCGACGGCCGGCACATCCTCGGGGACCTCCGAACGTCCACGATCGCGCAGGTCTGGAATTCGCCCGCCTATCGCGCCGTGCGCCGGCAGCACCTCGAGAGCGGCGGGCCTGAAATCTGCCGATCCTGCGATTTGCCGAAGAAAGACTCGCCCCTTTGGGTCGGCCGGCTCGTCTAGGCCCCAGGGAACAGGCCCAAGGCCCTCGCAAGTCCGGCCGATAACTTGAGAAGGACGTCGTATACTGAGACGAATCCGCGGAGAATTTTGTATGCGCGCCAAAATCCTGACGGGCCTGTTGTCAGCCGGACTCCTGCTCCTGGTCACGGTGCACCCGACAGCGCAGTCGCCGGCATCGACCGAGCGCAAGCTGCTGCTCTCGTTCGACCGCAACGGCCTGGTCTCGCTCGTCGCGCAGAACGTGACGGTCCGCGAGATTCTCGCGGAATGGACGCGGCAAGGCGGCACGCAGGTCCAGGGCGCCGACAAGATGACCGGCGCGCCAATCACGGTGCAGTTCGACGGTCAGCCTGAATCGGTCGTCCTCGAGTCGCTCTTGCGCGGCACCGCGGGCTACATCCTCTATCCGCGTGTGGACGGCTCGTCGGGCGCATCAATCTGGCAGTCGGTCTCGATTCTGGCGACGAGCCATCCGACGCAGCTCTACTCAGCCCCCACGAGCAACTCTCCGCAGATCGCGCCGATCGTGCAGACCATGCCCGACGATGAGATTCCACCGGTGACGCCGTCGCCAAACGGACCGGTGCAGACGCAACAGGCGCCGCCCCCGCAACCGAACCGCCCGACGATGCCCGGCGTGTACGTGCCGCTCCAGACGGTGCCGCCCGGCGGAGCGGTGCCGACGCCAACGCCCACGCCCAACACGGGCCGGGGCCGCGGAGGCGGAGGGTTGTAGAATCTCTCCATGCCCTCGCCTTCTTCCGTCGCCCGGACGGGGGAATACGCGGAACGCGGCGACTACCACCGCCAGCTCTCACCGACCTGGGAGTTTTACCCAACCTATCTCGCGAAGCTCGAGCTCGTCCGGCAGTACTTGATGAGTCTGCCCGCCGGCATGCGTGTGCTCGACGCCGGCTGCGGTGAGGGCGTGCTCGTCGAGGAGTTCCGCGGACGCCTCGCGATCGAGGGCGTCGATCCGAACTACAGCTCCGCGATCGTGCGGCGTGAGTCGCTGACGGCGCTTTCGTCGCCCAACGGCGCTTACGATCGCGCGTTGTGCCTCGACGTGCTCGAGCACTTGTCGTTCGAGGATCAGTCGCGCGCGCTCGCCGAGTTGTTTCGCGTGCTCCGCCCAGGCGGCGAGTTGCTCGTCACGGTGCCAAACCTCGCGCACTTGCAGTCGCGCGTACACTTCCTGCTCGCCGGGCGGCTGATTCGCACGGCCAATCCGCTCAAGCATCCCGGCGACCGCCCGATCGGCGAGTACCTCGAGCTCGCGCGCCGCGCGGGCTTCGCGCTCGTCGATCGCCGCGGGATCTTTCCGACCGTGCCGGTGCTGACGCGCTGGATCCGCCGGTCCCCGGCACGGCTCCGCTGGCTGCACACGACGCTGACGCGGCTGCTGCCCGTCCCGGGCTGGTGCTTCCTGAACGTGCTGCGCTTCAGGCGCCCCTGATCGGCGACCTTGCGAGACCTGCTGAAACATCTGACGAAGGGCGTCGCGATCTACGGGGCGGGCGACGCCGCGATCTCCGTCGTCAACTTTCTGCTGCTCGCGGTGTACGTCAAGCGCGGGTTCCTCACCGCGGTCGACTACGGCGCGCTCGCGACGCTCGGATCGCTCGAGGCGTTCGTCAAGGTCGTCAACCGCTGGGGCCTCGACGGCGCGTTCATGCGCTTCTACCACGAGCGCGAGGACGGTGCGCCGCGCCAGCGGATGGCCAGCACGATCCTCTGGTTTCTGCTCGCGGCCGACGGCGTGCTGCTCCTCATCACGCTGGCGATCTCCAGCCGGCTGGCGGCGTGGCTCGTGCTCGACGACACGTACCTCCTCGCGCTGCGGCTGATGCTCGTCAACATGTTCCTCGTCACGTTCACATTCTTTCCGTTTCACACGATGCGGCTGCGCGATGCCGCCGTGACGTACAGCGCGCTCACGTTCACGCGATCCGCGGGCACGCTGGTGCTGCGCATTGTTCTCGTGATCGGCTACGGACTCGGCATCACGGGCGTCTACCTGGCCGACCTTGCGTTGACGCTGATCCTGTGGCCGCTCTTGTGGCGATGGATCCGGCCGCTGATTGCCGCGATGTTCTCGACGGACGAGCTGCGCCAGGTGCTGCGATTCGGCCTCCCGCGGCTGCCGCACGGGCTGGCGCAGCAGTCGCTCGAGAGCACGCCGAAGCTGCTGCTCGGCCAGAACGTGAGCGCGGACGCCCTCGGCGTCTACCAGAACGGCTCGACGCTCGGCACGGCGGTGCGGTTCTTTACCTCGGCGTTCGAGACGGCGTGGGCGCCGTTCTACTACGCGACCTCGCGCAAGCCCGACGCGAAGCAGACGTTCGGCAAGATGACGACCTACGGCGTGGCGGTGCTCGTGCTGCTGGTCGCCGGCACGACGGCCGTCGCCCGGGACGTCATCCTCGCGATGCTCAAGCCCGAGTACCTGGCGGCCTTACCCGTCGTACCGACCATTGCCGTCGGCATCGCGCTCCAGGGCGTGTATCTGCTGACGTCGATCGGCCTGAACCTGACGAGCCGGACGGAGTTCTATCCGGTCTCGACGCTCACGGCGGCCGGCGTCGGATTTGCGGTCGGGCTCGCGCTGATCCCCCGCTACGGCGTCGTGGGAGCGGCGGTCACGGTGCTCGTGTCGTATCTGACGCAGCTGGTCGTCGCGTTCGTGTTCGCGCAGCGTCAGTATCCGATCGAGTACGAAGTCGGGCGCCTGATCCGGCTGGTCGTCGCCGGTGTCGCCGCGGCGCTCGCCGCGTTGTGGCTCGTGCCGGCCTTGCCGCCGGTCGCCGGGCTGATCGCGCGCGGCGTGACGTGCATCGCCGTCTACGGCGTGCTGCTCTGGATCACGGGATTCTTCCGCGCGACGGAGATCGCCTTCCTGCGGGAGATCATCGCGCGATTCCGCCGGCGGTCCGCGCAACCATGATGGACGCCGCGCCGCTTTCATGGACGAAACGCGACGTGGGCGCGGTGACGCTGCCGGCGCTCGCGGCGTTCCTCGTCTACCTGCCCGCGCTCGGCCTGTCGTTCACCTCGGACGACTTCTTCATCCTCGATCGCATCAAAACCCTCGGTGGCCTGCACGATCCGCTGGCGTACTTCCGGCGGCTCGGCTTTTTCGAGTACTACCGGCCCCTCGCGTTTCTCTCGCACGCTATCGACTGGACGATCTGGGGCCAGCGGGCGATGGGCTTCCACCTCACGAACGTTGCGCTGCACGCGATGGCGAGCCTGCTCGTCGCGGTGCTCGGGCGTCGTTTGTACGGCCCGCAGGTGGCGCTGGTCGGGGGACTGCTCTTTGCGGTCCATCCGGCCAGCCACGAAGCCGTCTACTGGATCGCCGCCCGCTTCGATCTGCTGGCGACCTGCTTCATGCTCGCGTCGCTCCTCTGGCTGCTGCGAGACGACGCGGCGTCGTACTGGATCGGCACGGCCTGCTTCGGCCTGGCGCTGCTTTCGAAGGAATCGGCGCTGTCGCTGCCGGTGATCGCGGCCGCCGCTGACGTCATCATCAAGCGTCGCAACTGGCAGACGACCGCGCGCCGGCTGGTTCCACTGCTCGTCGTCGCCGCCGTGTATGCGGTGCTCCGATCGCAGGCCGTCGACGTCAACGTGACGGGCGCCGCTCGCCGGCTCCCGAAGCTCGCGATGATCGTGATGATGCTCGGCGGCCTCGTGCTGGTGGCGCGCGTCCGCGCGGGCAGGTCGATCGTGCCGCCTGTCGAAGCACGCTCGCTCGCGTCCGCCATCGCGATCGGCGTCGCCATCGCCGCGGTCGCCGCGGCGTTTCTGTATCTGCCGCCTTCGAGCGCCTGGATGCGCGAGAAGCTTGGATTTGTCGGGTTTGCCGGGTTCGACCTGGCGAGCCCGATCGTGCTGCCGCAACCGTGGCCGTACTTCCTCGACGAAACCACGAACGTGTACGCGCTCGGCGGCCTGATCACCCTCGCCGTCGTAATTGCGGTTGGGCTCCGCGTCACGCAGTGGATCACACGAGACATGCGGATCGTGTTCCTGCTCGTCTTCATCGCCGCCGCGCTCGTGCCCGTTTCGTCGATGACCGGCGGCGGCCGGTACCTCTACCTCGCTTCGGTAAGCGTGTCGCTGCTCGTCGCCGTCGCGAGCCTGGCGGTCGTCAGATACCGCGCGACCTCCCTCGCGATCGGCCTTGTCTTCGCGCTCTCGGTCCTCCAGCTCGACTACGCCGCCCGCGCGTGGACCTGGGCCTCGACGATGACGACCAACGCCCTGACGCTCATGACGTCAGACCTCGCCCCGTGCGGCACGCGAGACGTGATTCTGCTGACTGCGCCGGTGGGCATTCGCGGCACGTATTGCAACTTCCTCTGGGAAGCCTTCGGCCTGACGAGCGACTGCGCGCCCAAGAGCTTTCGCACCCTGCTGCGCGTCGTCGGGAACGACGTGATCGTCGCGGTCGGCCGCCCGGAGCCAGGCGTCGTTGAGTTGCGCGTGCGCAACTACGCCGGCAACATCCTGGCGTCGTCGGATTTGAGCACGTTCGAGATCTGGGTCGAGAGAGGCCGGACGATGACAGTCGCGACACCGCTTGGGCGTCTCGATACCCAACCAGACGGCGAGGACGAAGTGTTCAGGTTGACGCTGGATGCGAGGCTCGCGGACGCCAGGCTGTACTACTACGGGGACGGGAGCGTCCGCGCTGTCAAGTGAGGCGTGTGGTTCCACAAACGGTACAATAGGCCACGACGAATGAGTGTCGCCCACCGTGTCCGCGAAGCCGTCGCTCGGCGAGCCCGGACCGTCCCGTTGATGACCTCGCTTTGGGCTCGCTATCGCCGCCGCAAGTACGAGCGGACGGTGGCGGAGTTTCTGCGCGCCGGGGATGGCCGCGCGGGACGCCTGCCCCAGGGCCTCGTCTACGAGGCGACGATGCGGTGCAACTTGAAGTGCGAGTTCTGCTACGTCGGCGACCTCCTGAACCTCGAGGGTGAGTGGCGCCAGGAACTGCCCCTCGAGACGCTGAAGCGCGCGTTCCCCGATGAGGCTGGTCTGCAGGTGAGCTTCACCGGTGGCGAAATCTTCATGCGGAAGGACATCCTGGAAGTCATGGACGTCTTCCGCGGCAAAGGCTACGTCTGCGGCTACATGACGACCAACGGCACGATCATCTCGGAAGAACGTGCCGAAGCGTTGGCGGACCTGGCCCAGGCCGGCTTCCTGAAGCACATCAGCGTGTCGATTGACGGCCCCGGCGGCCTGCACGACAAGGCCCGTGGGGTCGCGGGCACCTTCGAGCGGACGTCGGCGGGGCTCCGCCGGTTGCAAGCGGCCGCGCGGCGCAAGCACGCGCCCTTGCGCGTCAGCATCAACACGACGGTGGCGCACGAGACGCTCGACGCGCTCGACAAGATGGTCGACGTCGCCGGCGAGCTCGGCGTCGACGCAATCGGCCTCAATCACCTGATGTTCAGCACGCCCGCGGAGGTCGAGGAAACCGTGCGGCTGACCGGCGCCCGTGATGCGTCGCTGATCTCGACCTACGTCACGGCCGATCCCGGCCTGGATGCGGCGCGGGTCCGGACCCAGGTGAATGCGCTCACCGCGAAGTGCCGCGATCGCGGCATCCGGTTCGACATGCGGCCGAAAGTGCGGCCGGCCATTCTCAACAATTACTACACGCCGGGCACGCCGCTCGCCGGCCGGTGCCTGTATCCGTTCCTCACGGCGCGCGTGTCGTTCAGCGGCAAGGCGTATTTCTGTCCCTTCATCCGCGTCGAGGTCGGCGATTTGACGACGCAATCGCTCGAGGAGATCTGGACGGGCGAGCGATACGTGTCGCTGCGCAAGAAGTTGCTCGACGAGGGACTGTTCCCAGTGTGCCGGCGCTGCTGCAAGGTCGAGCTGTCGCCGGAACCGGTGGCGGCGCACGTCGCGTCGCCGGCCGAGGGCGTGCTGGCGCCGGCGGGGGCGCACTGATGCTGGGTGAGCGGACGCTGCTCGTGAACCCGCCGCTCGTCGGCGGCATCGCGTTCACGCGTCAGGGCCGGTGCCAGGAGCGCGAGGAAGTGCTCGGCACGACCAAACCGCCATACACGCTCGCGCTCATGGCCGCGCTGCTCCGCGAGCGGCCGGGCTGCCGCGTCGTCCTCGCCGATCTCACGGCGACGCACGGATCGGTGCCCGAGCTCATCGCGCGCCTCGACGCCGAGCAGTTCCGGCCGACGCTCATCGTGTTTCCAAGCACGACGCCGACGCTCGACGCGGACGTCGCCGCCATGGCCAGGCTCAAGGCAACTTATGGCGCGCCGCTCGTGACGTTCGGGCCGCAGGTCTCCACGACCCCGATCGACGCGATGGAGCGTGCGCCGATCGTCGACGCGATGGTCGTCGGCGAGCCCGAGGAGGGCGTCCTGAGCATCGCCGCGCTGGAGTCGCTCGACGGGCTGTCGAGCGTGCCGACCGCGACCTACCGCAAGGACGGACGGATCGTCCCGCACCGCGCCCACGGCCAGTTCGCCGGCTTCCTGACCGCGCCGTCTCCGGCGTGGGACCTGCTGGATCTCGGTAAGTACCGACTGCCGCTCGTCGATCAGCCGTACGTGATCGTCGAAGCGTCGCGCGGCTGCCCGTATTCGTGCGACTTCTGCGTCGCGCCGATCCATCAGGGTCACAAGTTCCGGGAGAAGAGCGCCAAAGCGCTCGTCGACGAAATCGAGCGGGGCCACAAGCAGTTCGGCCTCAAGTACTTCTATCTCTGGGGCGACACGGTCACGCTCAACATCAAGACGTTCGGGGCGATCTGCGATGAGCTGATCGCGCGCAAGCTGCCGATTCAGTGGCTCGGCAATGCCCGCGCGGACAACCTCGTGGATCCGGAGTTCGTCAAGCGGCTGCGACAGGCCGGCTGCTGGATGCTCGCGCTCGGGATCGAGACCGAGTCGGAAGAAACGCGCAAGGACATGATGAAGCGGCTCGAGGGCCAGAAGATTCGCGCCGCCATCAAGAACATGCGCACGGCCGGCATCCGATCGTTCGCGTTCTTCATCTTCGGCTACCCCGGCGAGACGCCGGCGTCGCTCGAACGCACGATCGACTACGCGGTGGACCTCGATCCGGACTTCGCCAATTTCTATCCGGCGGTTCCCTACCCGGGCACCGAGCTGCACGCCAAGGCCAAGCGTGACGGGCTGCTCGCGAGCGAGGACTGGACGCGGATGGAGTACTCGTACTACCTGCTGCGCGGCAACGGGCTGGACGAAGGCATCGTGATGGGCGCGATCAACCGCGCCAAGCGGCGCTTCTATCTGCGGCCGACGTATCTGGCGCGGCATGCAGGCGACATCGCGAGGCTCGCCGTCACCAAGTGGTCGGTTGCCTGGCACGTCGCCAGCCGGGTGTTGTTCGGCACGCCCGTCACCGACGCGGCCACACCGGCCGCCAAGGCCGATCAGCGAGCGGCCTGAGCGATCGTGTCGACCTCGGCGGCCGACAGCCGCCGATATTCGCGCGCGGCCTTCCGCGGGCCCGTCAATCGCACACCGTACAGATCCTTCAGCTGGAAGAGGTAGCCCGCGGCTTCCTTCTTGCTCATCTTGCTCTCGCCGAGCTCGCGATCGTCGAAGCGGTAGGGAATCTCCACGATACGCGTGGGCCACGCCCTGACCAGCAGCTCGAGGCAGATCTTGAAGCCGCCGGCTTTGATCTGCACGCCCTGGGCGATCGAGCGCCGAATCAGGAAGAAGCCGGACGCGGCGTCCCGAATGGGCGACAGGCCGCGGGCGGCGAGACACGCCGATCGCGACATGATCCGGCGCATCAGCGGCCAGTCCGGGGTGCTGCCGCCCGGCACGTACCGGCTCGCGACGAGCACGTCGGCACTGGTGGCCCGCAGCACGGCCAGCATCCGCGGCACGAGCGCCGGCGGATGACTGAAGTCCGCGTCCATCACCCCGACGATTTCCGACGACGCGACCCCGAACCCGGCGACGACGGCGGTCCCGAGGCCGAGTTTGCCGGCGCGGTGAATGACCTGCATCCGCCGCGTGCGCGCGAGCTCGTCAGCAATCGCGCCGGTGCCGTCCGGCGAGTTGTCGTCGACGATCACGAGCTCGAGCTCAACGCCGTGCTGCCCGCAGGCCTCGAAGAGCGCGGTCACCAGTTCCCCCAGCCGATCGCGCTCGTTGTAGGTCGGCACGACCATCGTCAGGTCGGCCGGCTTGGACCCCACCACGTGAGCACTATAATTCAAGGCGTCGCCGCCGCTGTTGCATGAGCGCCGCCTCGGACTCGACGTCGCGAATCGTTTGGGCGGCGCTCGCCTTCTGCCTCCTGCTGCTACGCGTGCCCTCGCTGGTCCAGCCCGCGGGCGGAGACCAGGGTCTCTACGCGTACACCGCACAGCGCGTCAACGAAGGCGGCGTGCCGTACGAGGCGGCGTGGGACCAGAAGCCCCCAGGAATTTTTTTCGTCTACGCCCTGCTCGAGCGCGTGTGGCCGTCGCAGTCACTCGTGGCGCTCGCCGATTTGACCGTCGCGGCGCTGGTGGCAGGACTCCTGATGCTCCTGGGACGCCGCGTTGGCGGCACGACGGCCGGTGGGATCGCCGCGTGCACGTTCCTGCTCTTCGCGCATCCTTCGCTGACGCGGTTGAGCGGCGTCTACGTGCGCAGCCAGTGCGAGACGTTCATCGCGCTGTTCGTGACGCTCGCGATGGTGCTCGCCTCGTGGCCGGTGCGCCGGTCCGTGATGCTCGTGCTCGCCGGTGTGTGTTTCGGCGCGGCGATCTGGTTCAAGTACAACGCGCTGGCCTACGCGTTGCCGATTGCGGCGATCGCCGCCCCTGCCCCGGGAGATCGCTCGGATCGCGGGCCGTGGGACATCGACGTGTTCCGGATCGGCATGGGCGTCGCGGCCGTCACCGCGGTCGCGCTGCTCTATTTCCGGGCACATGGCGCGCTCACTGACCTCCGGCTCGCGACGATCGACTACAACCTGCGCTACTCGGGCGAGACCTACGCGGGCCCGCTCCGGGCGTTGCTGTACCCGTTGACGCTCCCGATCCTCCGCGCGCGCATCGACATGTTGTGGTTTCTCGGCGGTGTCGGCACGCTGCTCGCGCTCACTCGTCGATCTGGCGACCGCTCGGCTGTCGTCGCCTTCGTCTGGATTGGCGCGGCGTCGCTCTCGATCGCCATCAACGGCGCGCGCGACCTCCCGCAGTACTTCGTGCAGGCGGCACCGGCGCTCGCCTGGGCCGCCGGTTTGGGATTCGCCGGACTGTCGACGCGTTCCGCGGGCATGCGGCTGCTCTCGATCGCCGTCGTGGTGCTCGGCCTCTGGCGCGTCGGCGTCGAGGCGCCCGCGCTCGGCGGCTTCAGGTTCGGGGGACTGCCGCCGCTCATCGAGAACATCCGCTTCGATCTCGACTATGCCCTTGGCAGGATCGAGCGATCCGCGTACCTGGCGCGATTCTCCGGCGGAAAATTCGACGCCGTCGCGACCGATGAGATGATTCATTACGTGGCGGAGACGACCCAGCCGTCCGACGCCGTGTTCGTGTTTGGCTTCTCGGGCGGCAGCATCGGCGCGTGGAGTCACCGGCGCAGCCCGACACGATTCTTCTGGAGCCGCCCGGTGATGCTCGGATTCGAAGCCGGCCGGCCGGGCTACGACGTCGCGGGCCTCGAGGCCGATCTGAAGCGCGATCCACCGGCGCTCGTGATTCTCCAGAAGCTCGACTGGCATCTCGGTGAAGCGCTGCCGAACTCGGCGGAGTTCTTCCTGAACCACGCCGAGCTTCGCGCCTGGCTCGAGGCCGGCTACGTGCCCGACCGCGACACGACGATGTTCGCGGTGTGGCGGCGGCGAGGCTGACATGTCGCGCCGCAACTTCCTCGTCTGGCTGCTCGTCATCCTCGCGACCGCGACGACGCTCCGGACGCTCTGGCTGCACGCGGATCCGCCGCAGATCAGTGTCACCGGCATCGGCGTCGTGTGGCACGACGAAGGCGCGTGGACCCACAACGCACGCAACCGCGCCCTCTGGGGCGTGTGGCGGACCGATGACTGGAATCCCGTCTACGTCGCCCCGGTGTTCACGGCGCTCGAGTACGTCGCGTTTCGCGAACTTGGCGTAGGTCTCTGGCAGGCGCGGCTGGTGCCGGTGATCTCGGGGCTCGTCGCGATCGCCTGGCTCGCGACGGGACTGGCGGCGGTCGCCAACCGGCGCGCGGCCCTCATCGGCAGCGCCCTGCTCGCCACCAACTACGCATTCGTGATGTGGAACCGGGCGGCCCTCATGGAGTCGACGATGACCGCGTTCATCGTCGTCGGCTGGGCGGCGTACGCGTTGGCCGAGCGCCGGCCGGCCTGGGGCATCATCGCCGGCGTCGCCGTGGTCCTGGCGTGGTTCACGAAAGCGTCGGCGGCGTTCTTCGCCGCGGCGATTGTGCTCGATGCGCTGAAGACGATCGCCCTCTCGCAGGTGCCGGCGTTGCGGGCGCGAGCCGCGGTCGCCGCCCCCGCGCCAACCGAGACGCGCGGGGCGATCGTCACGCTCGCGAGCCTCGTGATGGCCGCGGTCACGATCGTCGCGCTGTTCGTCTGGCCGCACTGGACGGAGTACGGCTTTTACAACTGGCAGATGTCCGTGCTGCGCAAACCGGAGTACGACCTCCGGCACGTCATCGATCGCGCCTCGTGGCTGCCGATCGTACAGGCGATTTTCACGCGCATGTGGCTGATCGTGGCCGCGGCCGCCCTCTCGATGCTGGCCATCGTCGCGCGGTGGCGATCGGCGCGGCCGGCGGAGCGGCTGCTGGTCTTCTGGATGCTGATCGGGTTGCTCGAGCTCATCGTGCACGACTCGAGCAACGACCGGCGCTACGTGATGTTCATTCCCGCGATGGTCGCGCTCGCCGCCATCGTGGCGAGCCGGGAGACGCCAATTCTTCCGGCGCGGCTGGCGGCGCTCGGCGCAGGGCGCCTGCTCGTGTTGCCCCTGCTGCTGTTTCTCGGATACCTGGTGATCGGCTGCGCCGTGCGGCCGATGTTTCTCGCAGACATTGCCGCCAATTCCTTCCACCGGGTGGTCGTGCTGTCGGCCGGCCTCGCATCAGCCGTGAGCGTGTTCGTGATGTGGCAGTGGCGGCGAGTCGTGGGCTGGTTCGCACTGCGGCCGGTGCCGCACCAGGTGGTGCTTGCACTCCTGGCGGTCGCTCTCGGCTGGAACCTCGTCGAATACGCGCGTTGGGCCGCGAGCCGGCAGGAGCTCAACTACCAGGCCTCGGTGGCTCTTGGCCGGCTCCTGCCGCCCGACACGCTCGTCCAGGGCAAGCTCGCCAACGGGCTCGCGCTCGACAACCGGATCAAGCCGCTCTTCATCGGCAACCACTTCGGCAACTACGACGACCGCCTGCAGCGCGAGGACGCGCGCTATATACTGACTTACGATTTGCCGAGCGTGGGGTACGAGAGTCAGGCCGACTCCGGGCTCATTCAGGAGCTCCTGGATCGCTATCCGCAGCATCACACCATCGCGACATTTACGGTCGACGAGACCCCGGCCGTCGATCGGGCCGCGCTCATCGAGAAGCGGCCGAGGTAGACGCACCAGCCAGCGCATGCGAGAGATTCGAGACGACTTGATCAAGGCGCACGCCGATCGCCGATTCCGATCGGAGTACGACTACGCGCTGTTCGAGTACTACCGCAGCGCGAAGGTCCTCGCGTTTCTCGAGCGCGCCGGCGTGGCGATTGCGGGCCGCGTGCTCGACGCCGGCTGCGGCGGCGGCGGGATGCCGCTGTCCTTTGCCGAGCACGCGCGGCAGGTCGTCGGCATCGATCCGATCGATCGCTTCAGCCAGGCGGGCGTGAAGCTGGCGCAGGAGCGCCAGATGCGCAATCTGGAATTCGCCCAGGCCGACGGGCTGGCGCTGCCCTTTCCCGCTGGTGTCTTCGATCTCGTGTTGTCGCACGCCGTGATCGAGCATGTGCCCGACGCGCGGCAATATCTCGGCGAGTGCCGCCGCGTGCTCGCGCGTGACGGACGCTGCTATCTTTCGACGGCGCCGTACTTGTCGTTCGCGGGCGCGCATCTGCCGCGGCTGCGCGTGCCGATTCCGCTGCACCTGATTCTCGGCCGCCCGATCGCGTTCCGGACGTTTCGATCGCTCGCCCGCCACGCGCCCTGGACGCTGATGGAGCCGGCGCACGAGAACTCATTCATTCGCGACGCGCGCCGGGGCATCGTGAAGCACGACGACCTGCTCGAAAAGGTCCGCGTCCGCCGGCTGCGCGATCAGATCGCGGCCGCCGGGCTGCGCGTCGTGCGCGAGGAGCTGCATGTGACCGGCACGGTGCGACGTCTGCCGGCCGCGCTCGGGCGATGGCTGCGCGACAATCCGGTCACGCAGGACGCGCTCATCGGTAACATCGAATACGTTCTGGCGCCCGCCTGAGCGCCGCATCTGATGGCAGACATCGAACGCTTTCGTCCCGATGACCGGCGCCAGGTGGAGGCGCTGTACCGGCGCGTCTTCGGCCCGGACATGGCCGAAGCCAACCGGCTGCGTTGGGACTGGCAGTACCGGCGCAACCCGCACGCGCCGAAAGAGGCGCCGCTCATCTGGATCGCGCGCGAGGGCGCGACCATCGTCGGTCAGTATGCCGCGATGCCGGTGCTCGTGACCGTCAACGGCCGCGAACTCAGCGGCGCCTGGGGCATGGACGTGATGGTCGCGCCCGAGCGGCAGCGGCAGGGCCTCGGCGAGGTGCTCTTCCGTACGTGGGACCGCAGTGTCGGCGCGGCGCTCGGTCTGGGCCTCTCGGACTCGTCGTACAAGCTGTTTCAGAAGCTCCACTGGCCGGACATCGGGCCGGTCCCGTGCCTCGTCAAGCCGCTGACGCGGCGCGCGCTGCGCCGGGCCAACTGGCCCGTCGGCTTGAACCGGCTCGTCTCTGCGGTGACGCTGCCGTGGATTCGGCTCGTCGCGCGATCGCGCCCGCTGCAGGGCGAGGTCAAGCCCATCCGCACCTTCGACGAGAGCTTCACGCGGCTCTGGGACCGCATCAAGGACAAGTTCGCGTTCGCGGTACGCCGCGATGCGTCGTACTTGAACTGGAAGTTCATTCACGCTCCGCACGTCCGCTACGCCATTGCCGCGCTCCTGCGCGACGGCGATGCCGCCGGGTACGTCGTCTATCGCCACATTCAGGAGCCGCGCGGGCGCGTGACGCTGCTCGTCGATTTCCTCGCCGACCCGGACGACAAAGAGGGCATCCTCACGCTCCTGCGCTGGATCGATCGTGAGGCGCGCGCGGCGGACTCCGACAAGATTCGCACGTTCGCGCTGCACGAAGGCTTCCGCAAGCTGCTGCGCAAATCGGGCTACTACTCCGTCAAATCGACGATGGAGTTCGTCGCGAAGATTAACGGCGCCGTCGTCGATTCCGGCTTCTACGATTCGACCGAGGACTGGCACGTCACCCTCGGCGACTCCGACCAGGATCGATGAGCGGGCTCACGCGTCCGGCCCTGCTCGTCGCGATCGATACCGAGGGCGACAACCAGTGGGACGCCGCCGCGCGGCGGCATCAGACGTTCGAGAATCTCTATGCGCTCGGCCGGCTGCACGAGTTCTTCGAGCGCCACGGCGTGCGGCCGACGTATGTGATCACGCACCCGGTCGCGACCGATGGGCGGTCGGCGTCGGTGCTGCGCGGACTGCTCGCGCGCGGCACGTGCGAGGTCGGCGCGCACCATCATGCCTGGGAAACGCCGCCCTGTTCTCCCGACGACGTCGCGCGGCACCCGTACGCGCTGTCGCTGACGATTGACCAGTTCGACGCGCAGCTCCAATCGCTGACCGAGGCGATCCGGGCCGCCGTCGGCGTCCGCCCCGTGTCCTACCGATCCGGTCGTTTTGGTTTTGCCGCCGGGCACGTCTCGTCCCTCGAGCAGCAGGGCTACCTCGTCGAGTCGAGCGTGGCGCCGCTGTTCTACGAAGCCCACAAACAGGGACCGGACTTCGTCGGCGCGCCGCTCCATCCGTACTTTCTGTCTTACGACGACGCGACGCGCGCGGGCTCGAGCGACCTGCTCGAGCTGCCGATCACGGCCGCGCTGAGCCGCCGCGTCCCGGCCATGCTCGAACGCTGGTACGGGCGGGCACCGTGGCCGTACACGACGAAGCGGGTCTTACGTCTGCTTCGCGTCGCGCACGTCCGGTGGCTGAGGCCGTCGTACAGCTCCGCCGACGACATGATCGCGCTCGCCCGCCAGGCCATCGACCGCGGCGCACCGATGCTCAACCTGCTGTTCCACTCGAGCGAAGCGATCGTCGGCACGAGTCCGTACAACCGCAGCGATCCGGAGCTGGAGGCGTTCTTCGATCGCTTGTCGAAGGTGCTGACGTTCGCGACGCGCGAGCTGAACGCCGAGCCCATGACGTTTGTCGAATTCCGCCGCCGGTTCGCCGGCGCACCGGCCGCCAGCCGAGCGTCGGCCTGAGGCGGCGCGCCCGGACTCATGCGCGTCTGTCACGTCTCCCCGCACCTGCCGCCCGATCAAGCGGCAAACGCCCTCTTGCCGGCCGAGCTCGGCCGCTGGGCGCGGGCGCGCGGCGCCGAGGTGTCATTCGTCGCACACGAGCCGGCGCAGATCCGCTCGACTACGGAAACGTTGGCCGGGCCGGTAGCGTGGGTGCCGCGCCGCGGGCCCGCCAGCCCCATCGCGCGGCTTCTCAAGATCGACACCTGGCGGCAGGCAAGGACCATCGGCGGGGCCCTCGATCGGATGGCCAGTCGCGCCGATTTGCTCCACCTGCACAGCAACGGGCTCATCATCGAGGTCGCGGCCGCGTGGGCGTCCCGGCAGAAGGTGCCGTACGTCCTCACGTTGTACGGCACGGAGATCTGGCACTATCGCCGGCGTCGTCCGATCGATCCCTTCTTACGCGCCTACCGGCGCGCGGCGGCCGTCACGTTCTACAGTCAACGACTGCTCGACAAGGCACGGACGCTCGGGCTCGATCGCCGCGACCTCGTGGTCGTATATCCCGCGGTCAGCGAGGCATTCAGGCCGCGCGCGGCCTCGACCCGCGCCGAGTGGCGGAACGCCCTCGGCATCGCCGAGCCTCACGTGATTCTCAACGTCAAGCGGCTGCACGAGCTCGCAGGCCAGCGCTTCCTGATCGACGCGTTCGCGCGGCTGGCGCGCGCGCGGCACGACGTGCGGCTGGTCATTTGCGGCACAGGTCCGCTTCGCGGTGACCTCGAGGCCCAGGCCTCAGCGCTGGGCGTCGCCGATCGACTCACGTTCACCGGTCTGCTGCCAAACGAGGAGATCGCCCGCTACGCCGCGATCGCCGACGTGTTCGCGCTACCGTCGCTTCTCGAAGCGCTGCCGACTGTCGCCGTCGAGGCGCTCGCGTCCGGCACGCCGGTCGTCTCCGCCGATCACCCGGGTGGCGTCGAGCTGCACGAGTTATTCGGCGACGACGTGCAGGTCGTGCCGAAGGGTCAGGTGGCGGAGCTCGCCGACGCGCTCGACGAGTCGCTGCGGTCGCCGACACGCGTGTTGCCCGCGACCCTCGACCTCGTCGCGCGGCGTTTCAGTCCGGCCGCGGTCGAGCAAGCGTACGCGCGCGTCTACGAGGCCGCGCTGAGCAGGCACGGCTCAGGAACCTGACGAACCCAACGTACCTCCCGTAGTAGAGTCCCGTCTTATGCCGCTGCTGCGCGTGGTGACCTTCGTCGTGCTGGGCGCGACGGCATTCACCGCGGCCCCGGCGGTCGTCAGCCGCCTGCAGCCGCCGCTCACGATCGACTTCTCCACCGATCCGCCCTCGCGCCTCTCGGCCGGCTTCTATCCCGCCGAGCACACCGCCGAGGGGATGTGGTTTGCGTGGACGCGCGGCGCGTTTGGTCTCGCGCTGCCAACGCTGGACCGAAGCACGCCCTGGACGATCTCGCTGAGGCTCAGCGGATCGCGGCCAGACGGCACGACGCCGGAGCTCGTCACGACCGTGGACGGCGCGGTTCGCGATCGGACCACGTTGCCCTCGGCAGGGTTCATCGACCGCAAGATCAAAGTCGATGCGCTGCCGGGCGGAGGCCGCGGCCTGACCGTCGCGTGGACGGTGACACCGACGTTCGTGCCGAGCCCAGGCGACTCACGCACGCTTGGCGCGCAGGTGGATGCCATCGAGCTCGCGCCTGCCGGTCCGGGACCGCGCGTCGCGCTCGATTTGCGCCCGCTCGTGCTCCTGGGCGTGGTCGTCGGCGCCGCGATGGCGGCCCTCACGCTCCCGTGGGTGGCCGGGACGAGCCTCATCGTGCTGATGGCCGTCGCGACCGCGTGCATCATCACGCGCGGGCTCGGACCCTTCGTGCCGTTTCCCTGGCTGCCGATCGCGCTCGGCGCCTTCGCCTCGGCGATGGTGACGACGGTCGCGCTTCCGGCGCGCACGACTGGCGGGCGGCTGGTCGTGGCCGTCACCTTCATGACCGTCGGGCTGCAGCTGCTGCTGCTCACCCATCCCGACATGCCGATCAACGACGCGATCTTCCAGACACACCGCTTTCAGGACGTGCTCGGCGGCCACTATCTCTTCGCCTCGCTCGCGCCCGGCAATTATCGATTTCCCTATCCGATTGGGCTCTATCTCTTCGCCCGCCCGTTCGCGGCGTTCGCGCCGACGACGGCCGATCGGATGATGCTGCTCCGGGTCATCGTCGTGGCGGTCGACGCGTGCGCCGCAGCGATGCTCTATCGCCTGGTCATGCGCTGGCGCGGTGACGAGCTCGAAGCCGTCTCGAGCGTCGTCGCCTATCACCTGCTGCCGCTGGGATTCGGCGTCATCGTGACGGCCAACCTGACGAACGTGTTCGCGCAGTCGCTGGCGACGATCACGCTCGTCGTCGCCGGGCTCGCGGTGGCGGATCTGGCGGCGGGGTGGGCGATGACTGCGGTCGTCGGCGCGCTCGCGGCCGCGGCGTTCCTGTCGCACACGAGCACGTTTGCGGTGCTCGGTACGCAGCTCGTCGTGGCGGGCGGCGCGCTCGCGATCGCGCGCGAGCGCGCCTGGCGCCCGTCGGGGCGCCTGCTCGTCGTCGCGGCGATCGGTGCGCTCATCTTGTCGATTGGCGTGTACTACGCGTACTTCATGGACGTGTATCGAGAGGCGTTCGGGCGGATCGCGAGCGAAACCGGACACGCGACGGCCGCGGCCGGCGGGCGTACGCCGCTCACGCGCCTCGTCGAGCTGCCGCGTGGACTGGCGGTCACGTTCGGCGTGCCGGGCATGCTGCTGGCGATCGCCGGCGTCGTGGAGCTCGCCGCGCGGCCGAAACCGTCGCCGGTGCAGCGGCTGGTCGCGATGTGGCTCGCCGTCTGCGGCTTCTTCATGGTCGTCGGCATCATCACACCGGTCGATTTGCGACACCTGCTCGCCGCCTTGCCCGTGATAGGGATCCTGGTCGCGATCGGATTCGCCGCCGGGTGGCGGAGCGGGCCGATCGGCCGCGCGCTCGGCGTCGCGGCGGCTGGCTGGATGGCGTGGGTCTGTGCGATAAGCTGGACCGGCGCGCTCGGGCACTGAGACGCGCGGGAGGATCGAATGGCGACGCTCATGGAACGGGTCACGCAGGACATCGCAAGCGCCATGCGCGAGAAGAATCAAGCGACGCTCGCGCCGCTGCGCATGTTGAAAGCGGCGCTGATGAATCGCGAGGTCGAGAAGAGCCGGGCGCTCGACGAGAACGAGTCCCTTCAGGTCGTGGCCGTGCTCATCAAACAGCGACGCGATGCTATCGACCAGTTCCGTACTGGCGGCCGGCAGGACCTGGTCGATCGCGAACAGGCGGAGATTACGTTTCTCGAGCGTTACCAGCCGCCGGCCGCGGACCCGGCGGCGGTCGAAAAAGCCATCGAAGCCGCAGTGACAGAGACCGGCGCCACGGGTCCGAAAGACATGGGCAAGGTGATGAAGGCCGTCATGGTGCATTTGGCCGGGCTCACCGTGGACGGACGTGCGGTGAGCGACGCGGTGAAAAAGCGGCTGGCCGGATGAGGTCCACCAAACTTTCTGCGGGGGACCCCCGTCTAACGCTAATGAAAGGCACGCAAGAGCCTCTCATCCATCCTCCGGGCAGGGGCCTCAATCGCAGGGGTTGAGGCCCCTTCTTTTTTTCGGTACGCTGGCCAGCGTGCGGTCCCGCACACCCGTGACCTTCACGCCGCCGGCCCTTCTGCCAATTCCCACAATCACGCGACGCTTGATGCGACTCGATGAGTGAGCGTCTCGCGAAATCTGCTGGACTCATCGGCGCGGCCACCCTGACGAGCCGGGTGCTGGGCCTCGTGCGCGACGTCGCCCAGGCGCACTATTTCGGAACCAGCCTCGAAAACGACGCGTTCGTCGTCGCCACGCGCATCCCGACGCTGCTGCGCGATCTGTTTGCCGAGGGGGCGATGAGCGCGGCGTTTGTGCCCACGGTCACGCGATATCTCAAGACCGAAGGGAAAGCGGCGGCGTGGCGATTGGGATCGCAGGTCGTGAACGGCCTCATCCTCGTCACGGGCGTGCTGGTCTTGCTCGGAATCATCTTCGCGAAGCCGCTCGCGCAGCTATACGCGGGAGCGTTCGCGGCCGAACCCGGCAAGCTCGAGCTGACGATCTCGCTCACGCGGATCAACATGCCGTTTCTGCTGCTCGTCGCGGTCGCCGCGGCGTACATGGGCATGCTGAACGCGCTCCGGCGGTTCTTCGTGCCGGCGATGTCGCCCGCGCTTTACAACATCGTGTTCATCGGGTGCATCGTGATTTTCGTCCCGGTGTTCACGCGCCTCGGTATCGCGCCCGTGATGGCGCTGTCGGCCGGCATGCTGCTGGGCGGCGTGGCGCAGATCGTCGCGCAATGGCCGTTGTTGCGGCGCGAAGGCTACCGCCACCAGTGGGTCCTGAATCCGCGCGACCCGAGTTTGCGGGAGGTGCTGATCCTGATGGGCCCGGGCATGCTCGGCGTCGCGGCCGCGCAGATCAACCTGTTCGTGAACACGTCGCTCGCCACGGGGCAGGACGCGGCGGTCTCCGCGCTCGGCTATGCGTTCCGGTTGATGTACATGCCGATTGGCATCTTCGGCGTCTCAGTCGCCACGGCGGCCATTCCGGACCTGGCACGCCACGCGGCCGACGAATCGCACCACGACATGCGGACGACGCTCTCCTGGGGACTGCGGTTGATGCTGATGTTGAGCGTGCCCGCGACCGTGGGACTGATGGTGCTCGCCCCGTCGGTGGTCGAGCTGCTCTATCAACGCGGCCGGTTCGACGCGACGTCGACGCTGCTCACCGCGCAAGCGCTGCTGTTCTACGCGCCGGGGATCGTCGGCTATTCGATCGTGAAGCTGGCGGCGCCAAGCTTCTACTCACTCAAAGACGCGCGGACGCCCGTCATCGTCGGCGTCGTCTCGGTGCTGACCAACCTGGTGTTGAACATCGCGCTCAACTCGGTGTTGGGGTTCCGCGGCCTCGCGCTCGGAACGGCCATCGCCGCCAACGTGAACGCGATCTTGCTGCTCGTCCTGCTCTCGCGGAAGATCGGCGGCATCGACGGCGCGCGCGTGTGGCGGTCGCTCGTGAAGATCTCGATCGCGTCGGCGGTCATGGGCGTCGCGGCGTACTACACCGACGCCGGACTTCACGCGGTCCTGCCTGGCAGCCTGATGGGGTCTCCCCTCCTCTCGCGTCTCGTCCGGGTCCTGGGGGCCATCGGCGCGGGGATCGGCACGCTCGCGCTCGCCGCCTGGGCGCTGCACATCGAGGAGTTCCGGCAAGCCATGAGGCGGTTGCTCGGGCGGTTCACCGCCTGAGCCTTGCCTGAGTCTGCTAGCATCCGAAGAGTGCGACGTCCGCCGCCCTCTCAAGTAGCGAATCTGATCGGCCCAGGTCCCTGGACGCCCGCGGTCCGGGCCATCATCCTGACCAACATCGCCGTGTTCGTTCTCACGCTCGCCGCGCCGGTCCGGATCATCGGCTGGTTTGGCCTCGTCCCCGCGGACATCATCGAGCGCGGCCGGCTCTGGGAGCTGGTGACGTATCTCTTCTTGCACGGCGATCCGATGCACATCCTGCTCAACATGCTCGCGGTGTGGATGTTCGGCACCGATCTCGAGCGGCGGTGGGGATCGCGGGGATTCACGAAGTACTACTTCATCACTGGCGTGGGCGCGGGTGTGTCGATGGTCCTCGTCTCGCTCATTCCGTGGGCGCCGCTGCATTCGGTCTACGACGTGCCGACGATCGGCGCGTCCGGCGCGGTCTACGGCCTGCTGCTCGCCTGGGGACTCCTCTTCCCGAGCCGACAGATTCTCTTCATGCTGTTCTTTCCGATCCCGGCGCGCGTCTTTGTCCTCATCATGGGCGCGATTGCTTTCATCTCGGCGCTTGGCGCGAGCGGCGGACCGGTCGCGAACCTCGCGCATCTCGGCGGGCTGCTCGTGGGCTGGATCTATCTCAAGGGCCCGACCGATCTTCGGCTCGAGCTGAACTACCGCCTCACCAAATGGCGGATGGAGCGCATGCGTCGCAAGTTCAACGTCCACCGCGGCGGACGTGACGATGACTGGGAGCGGCGCATCCACTAACGCGCGAACGTGGGTCGTGGCCGGTCTGGTGGCGGGCGCGCTCATGCGCGTCCTCGCCCTGCCGCTTCCAGGCACGGGCGACGTGCTGACCTGGAAAATCTGGAGTTACTCGGCGGCGCACGACGTCACGCAGGTGTACGGCGTCGGCGGCGATCCGCCTGTGCATCGCGAGCTGCACTGGCGGAGCGAATCGACGACCGTCGACTACCCACCGTTCGTCCTCGGTGAGCTGGCGCTCGCGGGACGTCTGTACCGGCACTTCCGGCCCGACTTCGACGACTCCGCCTGGTTCACCGCGTGCGTGAAGCTCCCGGGCCTGATCTTCGAAGCCGGATTCGTCGCGCTGCTGCTCACGCGCGGCCGGCGCTGGCTCGGCGACGGCGCGCGCTGGGCCGCCATGGTGTTCTGGCTGAACCCGCTCGTCATCCTGAACGGCGCGACGCTGGGCTATCTCGACGCGGAGATGACGGTGCCGCTCATGCTGGCGCTCGTTGCTGCGTGGCACGAACAGCCGGTGGCCGCGGGTGTGCTCACCGCGCTCGCCGTGCTGACGAAAGCGCAGGCGATCTTCGTCGTGCCCGCGATCGCCGTCACCCTCGCGGCGCGAACCCCCCGCGCCCGCGCGCTCGCCGCGGCGGCGGCCGGCACGATCGGCACGAGCGCTCTAGTGCTGCTGCCATTCGTGATCCGCGGGGCCGGACGCAACCTCGTGCAGGCCGTGGGCCGGCTCGCCACGCACGACATGCTCTCGGGCCAGGCCGCCAATCTCTGGTGGATCGTCACCTGGGTACTGCGCGTCGGCGCGGTGTGGACCGAATGGGGGGCACGCCGGGCGCTGACGCAGGTGATCGGCATCCTCGCGATCTCGCGCGTCGAAGAGCTGGGCTACCCCAACGCGCGTCCCGTCGGCCTGGCGCTCGTCGCGATCGCGATCGGCTGGGCCTGCTGGCGGATGCGCCGCCTGACGCAGCTGTCGCAGGCGGCCGCGCTCGGCGCGTGGTGTGCCTACGCGTACGCCATGCTCGCGGCGCAGGTCCACGAGAACCACTGGTATCCGGTCATCCCGCTGCTCATCCTGGCGGCAGCTTCCGATCGACGATACCGCGGCGTGCTGGCCGCGATCTCCATCATCGCTGCGCTCAACTTGTACCTTTTCTACGGACTTGGATTCGGCTGGCCGCCGATCACCCATCGCACCTGGACCGGCATTGACGCGACGGTCGTGCTCGCGGTTGTAAACGTGTTCGTGTTTGCGCGATTCGGGCGCCTGATGGATTCCTCATCTCGGGCCGCGTGACTCGCTTCGCGCGGGCGCCATCCGCGCCGCATCGACGAACAGCGGAGGCGACGAGAGCAGTACGGCGTTACCCGGCTGTTCGCGCAGGTCGCGGTGGAGATCGAGATCGGCGAGCGTCACGATCGCGTCCTCGTCGCCTGTTGCGGCAAAAGCCTCGGTGAACATCGCCACACTGGGATTCGTGACCGCGGCGGACATCCCGCTCTGCCGCAGTCTCAGCAGCACTCCGGCGGCATCGCCCCACCGATCCGGCCCGATCCGGATCAGCGGTTTTCGCACGCCTTCGGCGAGCGCGTAGTCTCGCACGGCGCTGAAGGCGGCAACGATCGCCGAGTGCGTCTGCTGCCGCCGCTCGAACGACGTGAGCGAGTCGAGATCCCGGAAACCGATGGCCGCGGCGGCCGCGATCGGGATCGTGCATGCCACGCGTCCAACAAGCGGAGCCGCGAATCGGCGCATGCGGACGGCCGGCAAGCCACGGATGGCGGCCGCACCGATCACGCCAAGATTCAGCGCGCCGAAGGCCGACAGCTTGAACACCTCGTGATTGAGGATGTCGTCACGAACGCGCGAGAGGCTCCAGACTGCAACCGCGGTCGCGGCAAGTGCGACGAGCGCGAGGCGCCCTTCGAAACGGCGGCCGGCGTTCAGGTCGCGGCGCGCGATGACCGCCAGGAGGCCCACTTCGATCGCGGTGCCGAGGATGGCCCAAGGCACGCCGGTGAGGTCGACATGACCACCCCACGGCAGCTCGAGGTCGGGACGCACGATGCCCATCAGACCGTAGCTGCCGTACTCGATGGCGTCCCGAAGCGAGTGCCCCGCCCCCGGCTCCGAGCCGAAGAAGCGCCACAGGGCCGCCAGATTGCCGCCGCCGTGCGCGAGAGCCTCGCTCACCGGCGCGAGCCACAGGAGCGCCAGCACCCATGCCGCGGCGTTGATGGCGGGCCACGGCGATACCTCCGCGTGACGTGCGAACACGAGCGTCGCGACGACCCCCGCCGACACGATGACGACGACGGGCGCGAAGCTCACGTGCGTCTGCATCGCGAGGCTCCCGAAGACGAGCATCAGCGCCAGCAGCCTCCGCCGGCCGGTCCCGACCGCTGCCGAGACGACGAGAAACGCGAGGGTCGCGAGGATCGGCACGTGCGCGGTCCACGGACTGGCGAGGAATCGCGGCACGCGCCAGGCAAAGAACACGAGGACAGCGATCGTCGTCACGGTCGTCCGCACGCTGGTCTCCCGCGCCAGCACCCACGCGATCACGACGAGCGCGGCGAGGTTGAGCGCCAGAGCGACGGCGTACATCGCGGCCGCCTGATGTCCGGCCAGCGCGTAAAAGGGCGCGACGAGGTAAAAGTACAGTGGCCCGGGATGGTGCCAGCCGAAACGCGAGTACGGCCCGACCAGCAGCTGGCCCTTCGTCGCGAGCTCGACGTAGAGCTCGCTCACGGCAATGTCTGCGTCGGTCACGATTGGCGTCGCAGACGCGGCGAAGTTCACGAGGCCGAGCGAGCCGAGCGCCGCGAGGGCGGCGGCCGAGAAGCGGCGCCACGCTGGACGCCGCCACTCCATGATGAGAAGCGCGGCCGCGGCAGCCGCTCCCCACGCAAGTGGCTTGAGGTAGCCGCGCACGCTGAAGGACATGGGCCCAACGCCGACCGTGCCTCAGCGGCCCGACGCGATCGCGAGAAGCACGAGGATCGCGGCCCCCGACAGCGCGGCGAGGGTGACAGGCACCCAACGGCGGCCAACCATGCGCGGCTACGTTATCTCAGGAGCCGGCTGCCGCTGAGCCGAACGCCATCTCTTTCAGCGCGGCAATGCGACGAGCCATCGGTGGATGCGTCGCCCACACGTTCGCCCAGAAACTCTCGCGCTCGCCGATCCGCTTGCCGAGCGGATCCGCGATGCACAAGTGCGCGGTGCCGCGCTTGATCGCCGGCGTGGGCTCGACCGCGTCCTCGATCTTCTCCAGCGCGTTCGCGAGCGCCATGGGATTGCGGGTGAGCTCGGCGCCCGTCGCATCGGCGAGATACTCGCGCCGGCGTGACACCGCAAGCGCCAGCAACCGGCCGATGATCGGCGCGAGTACCGCCGCGACCAGCCACACCGCGAGGAAGACGACGACGGCCGCCCCGCCGCCCTTCCCGCTCCGCCGCATGCGCCGCGTCCCGCCAAAGCGCATCGCGCGCGTCGACCAGTCCGCGAGCAGCACGATCGCCCCGACCAACGCGGCCACGACCATCATCAGCCGGATGTCGAGATTGCGGATGTGCCCCATCTCGTGCGCGACGACGCCCTGAAGCTCTTCCCGGTTGAGGCTGCGGATCAGGCCGTCCGTGGCGGCGATCGACGCGTGCGCCGGATCGGGACCGGTCGCGAACGCGTTCGGATCGTTGTCGGGAATCACGTAGGCCCTGGGCGTCGGGACGCCGGCCGCGATGGCCATCTCCTCGACGACGTTCTGGAACTGGCGGTAGCGCAGCCGGTCGTCTTCGGTGGCCGCCTCGCGGATGCGATCCTCGAGGGGCTGCGCGTCGGCCGAGCCGAGCACGGCGCGGTCCCCGTACTTGAAGCTCCACCACGCGCGGCCGCCGCCGATCGCAAGCGCGGCGATCGTCGCGATGGGCAGGTACGACTGCGCGTCGCCGATGACGAAGACGTCGATGCCCAGGCCGACGATCAGGAAGATCGCGATGAAGGCCGCCATCACCAGCCACGTGCGCCGGCGATTGGCGGCCTGTTGTTCGAGTAGATTCACGGTCGCTACGACTTGCTCATGCTCAAGTCGACCGTCGGCACCTGGCGATCCGCCGCGTCCTGAATCTGGAAGAGCTCGGCCGGCGCGAAGCCGAACATGTTCGCGAACAGGTTCGTCGGGAACGTCTCGCGCGCGATGTTGAACTTCGTCGCGATGTCGTTGTAGAACTGCCGCGCGAAGCCGATCTTGTTTTCCGTGCCCGACAGCTCTTCCTGCAGCATCTTCACGTTCTCGTTCGACTTGAGCTGCGGGTAGTTCTCCGCGACGGCGAGCAGCCGGCCGAGCGCCTGCGAGAGCTCGCCTTCCTTGCGGCTCGCGTCGGCCGGTCCGGCCGCGCCCATGGCCTTCGCGCGCGCCTCCATCACCGCCGTGAGCGTGCCCTTCTCGAACTCCATCGCGCCCTTGACGGTGTTCACGAGATTCGGAATCAGATCGTGGCGACGCTTGAGCTGGACGTCGATTTGCCGCCAGCCATTCTGCGTCTGGTTCTTGAGCGCCACGAGCCGGTTGTACATCCCGACGAGCCACAGGCCCGCCACGACCACGATCGCGACAAGCACCAACACAGGAGCCATGCCGTCTCCTCCAACCTTCGCCAACCGCTCGCGACGCTCGCGGCTACGGTTGGCAAGCCCGCTTATCCCTCGGTCCCTCTCACGTCGAGCACGAACGTATCGTCGAGTGCTTCGGCCTGGTGCGGCGCGCCGGGTGCCACCTGGAGCACCTCGCCCTCGCGCACGGTGATCTCCTCGCCGTCCACCAGGGTCCGCAACGCGCCCTGGAGCACGTAAATCATCTGCTCGCTTGTATGGGAGTGTTGCGGCACGAGCGCGCCCTTTTTCAGGTAGATCTGCACGAGCGTCTGGTGCTCGCCGGCGATCACCTTGCGGGCGACCATCTCGGTGACTTTATCCAGCGAAAGCTCGTCCCATCGATAGAGAGAGACGCGCCGGGTCATAGGAAAGTTCATAGGAGTATAATTGAAGGGTTGCCCGGTCGCTGCCGGGGCAGACAGAGCTTCTCGCGATGAAAACCAGCACGCTCCCGAGCTCCCGAGCGACCGCCACGACACCCGACGCCCCCCGCGCCTCACGCAAGGCGCCGACCGACACGTTCTCGCGCGACGAGCTGATCAAGTTCTATCGCACGATGCTCGTGTCGCGCCGCATTGACGACAAGGAAATCCAGCTCAAGAACCAGAGCCTGATCTTCTTCCAGATCAGCGGCGCGGGCCACGAGGCGATCATGGTCGCGGCCGGCCTCACGCTCCGGCCCGCGCACGATTGGTTCTACCCGTACTACCGCGACCGTGCGCTCTGCCTCGCGCTCGGCATGACGCCATACGAGATGTTCCTCAGCGGCGTCGGCGCGAAGGACGACCCGAACAGCGGCGGCCGACAGATGCCGTCGCACTGGGGCCACAAGGCGCTCAACATCGTGTCGCAATCAAGTCCGACCGGCACGCAGTGCCTCCAGGCCGTCGGCTGCGCGGAAGCCGGGATGCTCTACGAGCGCGTCACCGACATCCCCGGCCGCGAGCGCCAGTTCGAGCAGGACGAAGTCGTGTACGTCTCGGTCGGCGACGGCACGACGAGCGAAGGTGAGTTCTGGGAGTCGCTGTCGACGGCCTGTGTCCGCAAGCTCCCCGTCGTCTTCGTCGTCGAGGACAACGGCTACGCGATTTCCGTGCCCGTCGAGGTGCAGACGCCGGGCGGCAGCATCTCCGCCCTCGTCGAGCGCTTCCCCGGGCTCAAGGTCGTCCGCTGCGACGGCACCGACTTCTTCGAGAGCTACGAGGCGATGAGCGAAGCCGTCGCGTGGGCGCGCGCGCGCAAGGGCCCGTCGTTCGTCCACGCGATCTGCATCCGCCCGTACTCGCACTCGCTGTCGGACGATGAGAAGCTGTACAAGACACCGGGCGAGCGCGCGGACGAAGCGAAGCGCGACCCGATCACGAAGTTCGCGGCGATGCTGAAGGACGCTGGTCTCGCGACCGACGCGGACCTCGCCGCGATCGCGAAGGACGTCGATCGCGAGGTCGGCGAGGCCGCCGACGCCGCGCTGAAGGCGCCGAAGCCAGGCAAGGACACCGCCGGCTTGTGGGTGTACTCGCCGGACGTCGATCCGACGAGCGCGTCGTTCGACGCGCCGGCCGCGCCCGAGGGCAAGCCCGACACGATGGTCGCCGCGATCAACCGCACGCTCAAGGAAGAGATGGCGCACAATCCGCGCATCGTCGTCTTCGGTGAGGACGTGGCGGACGCGACGAAGATCGACAACCTCACCGAAGTGCAGGGCAAGGGCGGCGTCTTCAAGGTCACGCATGGGCTGCAGCGCGCGTTCGGATCCGATCGCGTGTTCAACTCCCCGCTGGCCGAGGCCAACATCATCGGCCGCGCCGTCGGCATGGCCACGCGCGGCATCAAACCGGTCGTCGAGATTCAGTTCCTCGACTACATCTGGCCGGCGATGATGCAGCTGCGCAACGAAGTCTCGATGATGCGGTACCGTTCGAGCAACAACTTCTCGTGCCCGATGGTGATTCGCACCGCGAGCGGCGGGTACCTGCGCGGCGGCGCGCCGTACCACAGCCAGTCCGCCGAGAGCATTTTCGCGCACTGCCCCGGACTCCGCGTCGTCTACCCGTCGAACGCGCAGGACGCCGCGGGCCTGCTGCGGACGTCCATCCGCTGCGACGACCCGGTGCTCTTCCTCGAGCACAAACATCTGTACCGCCAGACGTACAACAAGGGCGAGTACCCCGGCGCGGGCTACATGATTCCGTTCGGCAAGGCGGCGACGCGGCGCGACGGCACGGACGTCGTCGTCGTCACCTACGGCGCGCTCGTGCAGCGATCGCTGCTCGCCGCGCAGCAGGCCGAGAAGGACGGCGTCAGCACGATGGTGATCGACCTCAGGACGATCGCGCCGTTCGACTGGGTTGCCATCGCCGCCGCGGTCAAGCAGACGAGCCGCATCGTCATCGCCCACGAAGACCAGCTGACCTGCGGATTCGGCGCGGAACTGGCCGCGCGCGTGGCGAGCGACCTGTTCGAGTACCTCGACGCGCCGGTCAAGCGCGTCGCCGCGATGGATGCGCCGGTGGCGTACTGTCCGGATCTCGAGGAAGTGATCCTGCCGAGCTCGGCCGACGTGCTCGCCGCGATCCTCGACACAGCGAAGTACTAAGGCCGTTTTCTCCCGCGTCAGCCCTACATCTTCGCTGCCGGCTTCAAGAGATCTTTCAGCTCCAGCTGCAGCCTCTGGATCGTCGCCGCCTTTTTCTGCTGCTCGGGCGTGAGGACTTTGAACGCCTCGGCGCGAACCCGCAGTTCAGCCAGCGCGCTGTCGGTAATGGCGGCCGCCAGTGCCGTGCTCTTCGCGCGCACCCCGGCCTCGTCGAACGTGAGCGACTGGATAGCCAAACGCAGCTCTAGTTTGCGCGCGTCCGCGCGTGCGGTGAGCGTCGCGATCTCCGCTTGATGCTGATCCTTCACCGCGTTCATTTGCACTTTCTGCGCGTCGGTCACACCGATCGCCGCAAAGACCTCTTCGAGCGCCTGAGCATCGGCGGCGCCATCGGCCTTCGCCATGTTCATCATCATGTCCTTCATCATCGGACACGATTCGCCGCCCATCATGTCGTGCCCTGGGCCCTGCGCCATCGGCATCTGGCCCATCTGGTGCTGGCCGCCAGGGGTTGCTGGCGCCATCCCGGGCATTTGACCTGAGAGCGGTGCCGAAATGACTGCGAGACCGATGACCACGCTTCCCGCCGCGAGACGAATCCGTGGAGTCATACGTCGAGCCTCCTGCGTTGGACTTGTTGCAACCACGATGCCGTGGCGCAACCGAGGAAGGGGGCGCGGAAACGGGTGGCCTGCGTGCAGGGCCTCAGGATTTTTCCGGGGTGGAGTAGGAACTTTCGCGCCTTACCGCACGATGAGTCCGATTTCTTGCGTCGCGGTTGTCCCGCCGGTGGTCGCCGTCGCGCGCAACCTGTAAGCGCCCGGCGTGAACCCCGAGAGTGGGAGCGCGACGTCGACGGGCACGACGTTGCCGCTGGCCAGCCCGGGGGTCAAGGTCAGGAGGACGCGGTCGGTGTAATCCACGAACTCGATGGTCAGCTTGCCCGCGGCGCTGCCCTTGCGGACAACCTCGAGAAACACACGCACGCGGTCGCTCGTCCGGAACTCCCGATCGAGCGACGGATCGAACGGGATGATCGGTGTCGCTCCGGCCGGCTTCGCCTGCGTCACGTGCGGGCCGTCGGCGTAGCCGACCGAGAGGCCGCTCAGCATCACCGGATCCTTCGTGAAATCCGGCACCTCGAAATCGAGGTACACACTGCCGCTGCGCGAGAGCTTGGCGCTGATCGCCGACGCGCGCAGCTGATAGCGGCCGGGCGGCAGGTCGGGTGTCATCGGCATCTGATAGCTCACCAATGATGACGGCGGGCCGTCGCCTCCGCCCTTCGACGACACCGTCGCAGTGTTGGACAGTTGTTTGACGACCTTGCCGCTCTTCATGTCGGCGACGAGCAGCGAGTACTTGAGCTCGTCGGAGACGCGGCCGTCGGCGTCCTCCAGGTCGTGGCGCGGCACCGAGATCTCGATCGTCGTCGCGACACGTGCGAGTCTCGCGTTGCCGGGAAACGCCGTCGCGGTGATCCGCAGCGGCAGATCGCGCTTGCCCGTCATGCCCATCGCAAGCGCCGTCAACGGGTTCGCGCCCTTGGGCGGCGGCGGTGCGGCGCCCACCTCGTACCCCTGGCGGAATCGCAGCGTGACCCCAGGGCGATCAACGGTCACGTCCAGCGCGCGAAATCCACTTCCGTTCCGATCGGCGGGATAGAAGCCTAGGAGGTAGTAGTTGTCGAGATCCGAGACGATGTGGTTGATGCCGCCGGCGAAGTCGTTCGTGTTGGTGACCGCAAATCCGCCCGTGAGTGTCGCCGTGATCTCGAGGCCCTGCTGCGCCTGGCGCACCTGGCTGCCCCAGTCGGTCAGCCCCATGAAGCACGGATCGTCGGTGCCGCCGCCCGGCGGCGAAGGCATGCACTCCTTCATGAGGTCCTTGGACTGCACCTCACCGCGCGGATCGATCGCGTAGGTCGCGACGTTCGAGCGGCGGAGCGACTGCATCATGGCGAGGATCGCGCGGTCGTGGTAACACGGCGTGATCGTCGAGTTTGGATCGTCCTTGTTGAGAGTGTCCCGCGCCTCGCAGGGCGAGACCAGAGTCGGCAGCCAGCTCAGGTCCTTGCCGATGCCTTCGGACACGAGCACGAAGGTCTTCCGGCGGCCGTCATCGGCCAGCAGCATCCGCGCCGCGTCCTGGAGCGTCTTGTAGAACGACATGTTGTCGTTAAAATCCTGCAGGCTGGCGCTGTTCGCGGTCGCGAGCACCGCGCGACGGGCCTCGATGTCCCCGGGATCGGGCATGATGTGCGGCGTCTGGCTGTCGATCGCGTCCAGCGGCCGCGGCACCGCGCGCTGGCCCTTCAGGGTGTCGACCGCGGCCAGGACCAGCGACTGATCCTGCGTCACCGCGGCCAGGCTGTGCTTGCCGCTCGTGAACAGGAGGCCAATCAGCGTCCGCTGACCGAGCCGGTCGACGAGCTCGCGGACGATCGACTTCGCGCGATCCGCGCGGTTCTTGTACATGTGCAAATCGTCGATGAGTACCACGACGAGTCGATCGCCAAGATCGGCGCGGTTCGACACGACGTCGCGCTTGAGCGTGGCCGGCAGCACGAACTCAGGCGTCGAAGGTGTCTCTTCGTGGCTGACCTCGTCGAACACGGAGATCTCCTGCGTCTTCTTGCGGTCCGTCAGCGTGAAGTTCTCTTTGGTGAGGCCGTGGACGGGATCGTTGTTCGCATCGACCGCGACGACGAACACCGACACGAGATCGGTGCGGGCGCGGAAGACCGGTTGCTGAGATGACTGCGTGGGCTGCTGCGCGGCGAGGCCGCCGGCGGTCAGCCCCAGCGCCGCGGCGACACCCAGGAATCGTGTGGCCAGCCTGCTCATGAACCGATGAGCAGTCTACCGGACGATGAGGCCGATTTCCCGGGTCGCCGAGTTCTTCCCGTCGGTCGCCGTCGCGTGCACGCGGTAGGCGCCGGGCTTCAGATCCTTGAGCGGCATCTTCAAATCCACCAGCCCGACGCCCGCTCCGGTCACCGGCGGCGTCTGGGTCGCGACCGTCTTGTTCGTGTAGTCGACCAGCGTCACGGTCGCCTTCGTCGTCGCGGGGTTCTTGCACGCGACCTCGAAGAACACGCGCACGGTGTCGGTCGTCCGGAACTCGCGATCGAGCGACGGATCGAACGGAATGATCTGAATCGCGCCTGGCGGCTTGGCTTGCGTCACGTGCGGACCGTCGGCGTAGCCGACCGCGAGCGCGCTCAACATCACGGGATCCTTCGTGAAGTCCGGCACCTCGAGGTCGAGGAACACGCTGCCGCTTCGCGAGAGCTTCGAGCTGATCGCCGACGCGCGGAACTGATAGCGGCCGGGCGGCAGCTCGACGCTCATCGGCATCTGGTACTTGATGCCAGGCGGCTCCGACTCGCCGACCGGTTGGACTGATGAGACGTTCGCCGTGTTCGTGACCTGCCGGATGACCTTGCCGTTCTTGACGTCGGCAATCGCGAGCAGGTACCGGAGTTGATCGGAGATGTGCTTGTTCGCGTCTTCGAGGTCACGCCGCGGCGCGGTGACCTCGATCGTCGCGGCGACGCGCGACAGCTTCCCGCGGCTCGGAAACGGCGACGCCACGATGCGCAGGGGCAGGTCGCGCTTAGGCGTCATGCCGAGCGCGAGCGCCGTCAGCGGATTGTTCACGCCCTTCGCCGGCGGCGGCGGCGCGCCCACCTCGTATCCCATGCGGAAGCGCAGCAGCACGCCCGGCTGATCGACCGTCACCATCAGCGCGCGGAATCCGCCCCCGCTTGTGTCCTTCGGATAGAAGCCGAGCAAGTAGTAGTTGTCGAGATCGGACACGATGCGCTCGACGCCGCGCTCGAAGTCGTCGGAATTCGTGACGGCAAACCCGCCGGTCGCGTCGGCCGTCATCTCGAGGCCTTCCTGCGCGAGATGCAGCGCTCCGGTCATGTGCGTCAGGCCGCTCGAGCACGGGTCGGCGACGCCGAACCCGCCAGGCGACGGCGAGCACTCCTTCATCATGTTGGCCTGCGTCACTTCGCCGCGCGGATCGAGCACGTACGTCGCGATGTTCGCCCGCCGCATCGCACGCATCATGTCCAGGATCGCGTAGTCGTGATACGCCGTGACGGGCAGGTTCGTCGGGTCGCGCGAGAGGTTGTCAACGTCCTGTCCCTCGCTCGGCGGCCGCAACTCGGGCAACCACGCCATGTCCTTGCCGATGCCTTCCGAGATCAGCACGAACGTCTTGCGGCGATCGTTGTCGCCAGAGAGCATGCGCGACGCGTCCTGCAGCGTCTTGTAGTAGGACATGTTGTCGAAAAAGTCCTGCAGGCTCACGCTGTTCGCCGCGCCCGCGGCCGCACTCCTGGCCTCGATGTTCCCGGGATCGATCCCGCCCATGCGCGCCATCTGCTGGTCGATCGCCGCGGCCGGACGCCGCACGCCGCGCATGCCCTTGAGCGTATCGGCGGCGTTCAGAATGAGCGACCGATCTTCGGTGACCGGCACGTTGTGCTTGCCGCTCGTAAAGAGCAGCGCCATCGGCGTCTTGGTGCCAAGCTGATCGACGAGCATCTTGATCAGGTTCTTCGATCGGTCGGCGCGATCCTTGTAGATGTGCAGGTCATCCGCCACGATGATGACGAGCCGGTCGGCCAGCTCGACGTTGTTCGACGCGACGTCGTGCTTGAGATTCGGCGGAAGCGTGAACGCCGGCGTCGACGGCGTGTCGTCGTGCGAGATCTCGTCGAACACCTCGATCTGCTGCGGCTTCTTCCGGTCGGTGACGGTGAAGTTGTCTTTCGTGAGGCCGTGTACCGGCTGGTCGGCCGCGTCGACCGCGACGACGTAGACCGACACGAGATCGGTCCGCGCGCGGAAGACGGGCTGCTGCGATGGCGGGGACGGCTGTCCGGTTTGCTGAGCCGTGAGCCCTGGCGTCAAGACGGCCAGTGCGGCGGCGGCGATTCCGAAGGTGACGAGTCGACCGAATGGTGGGCGCATGCGCCTCCTCACGCTCGTGCTGGCACCGGGGCGACGATTATGGCAGAACTACCCCGTGAATCTCGATCGCCGCCGGGTGGCGTCCGCCGCGGCCCTGGCTGGCGTGCTGGCAATCGGCCCGCCCTCCCGTACGTCGGCGCCCACGACCGTCGACACCCTGACGGCGGTCGGCGGCTTGCCCGCTCATATGGTTGGACAGCTCGAAGCCCCGATAGGTTTCGTCCAGACCTCGACCGGGGATTACCTCGTCCTGGACCGTCGCCAGCACACGGTCTATGGCGTGGACGCGGCCAAGACGAAGATGCACAAGGTCCTGCAGATCGGCTTCGAGCAGGGACGCGTGCTGGAGCCCGGGGTGCTGGCGATCGGCCAAGCCGACATCTTTGCCGTCGCCGATGCGCCGAGCGGCAACGAGCGCATTCAGTACTTCACGACAGCGGGACAGTTCCTCGGCGGCTTCTACCTGCAATCGAAGGTCGCTCCGCGCATCGTGGTCGGGCCGATCGTGATCAACGGCGTCGGATCGATGGCGTTCGCGGACAAGACATTTCTCGTCAACCGTCCCGACTCTGGCGCGCTGATCTCCGAATTCGACGTGTCCGGGGCCGTCGTCCGGCATTTCGGCACGCTGCGCCGCACGGGCTTCGAATCGGACCGCGACGTCCACCTCGCGCTCAACATCGGCTTGCCGCTCGTCGATCCGACGGGCGGGTACTATTTCGTCTTTCAGACGGGCGCGCCGATGTTTCAGAAATATGATGCGCAGGGCGCGCTGGTGTTCGAGCGGCACATCGAAGGGATCGAGTTGGACGCGTCGGTCGTTTCGCTGCCGACCGTCTGGCCGCGGGCGCGAGACGGCGCGCTGCCGATCGTGCCGCCGCTCGTCCGCACGGCGGCCGTCGACGCCAGCGGCCAACTCTGGGTGTCGCTGATGGCGCCGTTCACTTACGTGTACGACGCGCACGGCGAGAAGACGCGGACCGTGCAATTTCACGCCGCCTCCCTCCTGTCGCCAGCCAGCCTGTTCTTCACGCCACAGGGCCGGCTCCTCGTCACGCCCGGCTGCTACGAATTCGTGCCGCGCTGATCGATGTCCGCGCTGCGCCCCTCGCTCGGGCTGACGCACGCCACCGCCATGGTGGTCGGCACGATCATCGGCGCGTCGATCTTCGTCCAGCCGTCCGAGATCACGAAGCTGATGCCGTCGGTGTCGGGCATCCTGCTGGTCTGGCTCGCCGCCGGCGTGCTGACGCTCGCGGGCGCGCTCGTCTGCGCGGAGCTGGCTTCGGCGTTTCCACAAACGGGCGGCGTGTACGTGTTCCTGAAAGAAGCGTACTCGCCCGCGATCGGCTTCCTCTGGGGCTGGGCGATGTTCTGGAGCATGCACTCCGGCATCATCGCCGCCATCGCCACCGTGTTCGCCCGGTACGCCGCGCAGTTCGTCCCGCTGACCGATACCGGCCTGCGGCTCGTCGCGGTTTCCGTGATCGTGGGGCTGTCGGCGGTGAACTATGTCGGCGTCCGCCATGGCGGCCTGATCCAGAACGTGTTCACGGCGGCCAAGGTCCTGGCCATCCTCGCGATCGTCTCGGCGGGCCTGATGTGGCACGGTCCGGCGCATGCGGTGGCCAGCGCAGGCGTTGCCGCGGGCGATCTGAGCGTGCGCGGCCTCATTCTGGCCATCGCCGCGGGGCTGTTCGCGTACGGCGGCTGGCACATGGTCACCTACACCGCCGGTGAGACGAAAGATCCCGCGCGTACGATTCCGCGAGCGCTCCTCATCGGCGCGCTCATCGTCACGGCGTGCTACGCGGGGCTGAACGCGATCTACCTGCGAGTCTTGCCGCTCGACGCCGTGCGCGCGTCCACTCGAGTCGCGGCCGATGCGGCGGACGTCCTGTTTGGAGGCGGCGGCGCGTCGATCATGGCGGCGCTCGTGATGATCTCGACTTTCGGCGCGGTGAACGGGATCATCCTTGTCGGCCCGCGCGTGTACTACTCGATGGCGCGCGACCGCCTGCTGTTCACGTCCGTGGGGGCGGTCCATCCGGTGTTCGGCACGCCGCATCGCGCGATCGTGCTGCAGGGGATCTGGTCCTCGGCGCTCGCGCTCACGAACACCTACGGCGCGTTGTTCTCGCGCGTGATCTACACCGAGTGGATCTTCTTCGCGCTGATGGCGGCGGGACTGATGCGGCTGCGCCGCCGGCCGGACTACCAGCCGTCGTACCGCATCGTCGGGTATCCGCTCGTGCCCGTCACGTTCGTCGTCGCGTCCGTCGTGATTGTGGCGATCCAGATGTCAGCGTCGCCGCGCGACAGCCTGATCGGCATGGGCATCGTGATCGCGGGCCTGCCGGTGTATGGTTGGTGGTCGCGCGCGAGGAGCGGCACCGCATGATCATCGACGTTCACAACCATTACTACCCGCCGGAGTACCTGGACGCCCTGGGGCCGTCAGGCAGCACGCTCAAGATCACGCACGACGCCGAAGGTAATCCGGTCGTCCACTATCCGGGCGACTACAACGTGATGGTGCGCGGGCACCGCGACATCGCTTACCGGCAGACGGTGCTCGATGAGACGGGCGTGGACGTGCAGGTGATCTCACTCACGACGCCGGGCACCCACGTCGAGACGCCGCCGGTCGCGGCGAAGCTCGCGACGATCACGAACGACGCGTTCGCGCGCGTGCGGGCCGAGCGGCCGAAGCGCTTTATCCCGCTGGCGACGCTGCCGCTCTGCGATCCGAAGGCGTCCGTCGCCGAGCTCACGCGCGCGCTCGGTCAGCTCAAGATGCCGGGCGCCATGCTCTTCAGCAACGTCAACGGCGTCGGCCTCGACGACCAGCGGTTCTGGCCGATCTATGAGGTCGCGAACGAACGCGGCGCCATCCTGATGATCCATCCGACGTATCCGGTCGGCGTCGAGGCGATGCGGGAGTACTGGCTCATGCCGCTCAACGGGTTTCTGTTCGACACGACGCTCGCGGCGTCCAAGCTCGTCTTCAGCGGCGTCGTGAAGCGCTATCCGAAGATTCGCTGGATCCTCGGCCACCTCGGCGGCACGATTCCATATCTGGCGGAGCGGCTCGATCGCGGGTTCCGCGCGTTCAAGGAATGCCGCACCCACATCGACGAGCCGCCGACGTCGTACCTCAAGCGGCACTTCTGGTACGACACGGTCAACTTCGCCGAGGGTCCGCTGAAGCTCGCCATCGACTTCGCCGGCGCCCACCACGTCGTCGCCGGCAGCGACTACCCGCACAAGATCGGCAGCATCCCCCTCATGCTCGAGGCGATCCGCGGGCTGCCGATTGACGATGGGGACAAGGCGAAGATTCTGGGGACGGATCTGTTTTCCACAGATTGAGGCCGGATGGGGACAGGTCTGCGGCGGGCGAATGCCCGAAGCAGACCTGTCCCCTTTTAGCCCCGATCTGTGGAAAACAGATCCGTCCCCCTCCACACGATCACAGACACCACCCAGGACAGGATAAACAGCGCGACGACGGCATATCCCGTCGCCTGAGAGTTCCAGTGCCGGACGGCGTCCCAGAACGCGCCCTGGAGGGTGGTGAAGCGGCCGGCGGCGATCGAGAGCAGCTCGATGGTCCCGACGGCCAGCGCCACGACGACCGAGAGGCCGGTCACCGCCAGGTTGTAGAAGACCTTGCGCATCGGATGCTCAAGGGCCCAGCCGTAGGCGCCGCACATCAACAGGCCGTCGGCCGTGTCCATCAGCGACATGCCGGCGGCGAACACGATGGGCAGCGTCAACACCGCAGCGATCGGCAGCGCCTGCGTCGCCGCCAACCCGGCCATCGTCAGCAGCCCGATCTCCGTCGCGGTGTCGAACCCGAGCCCGAACAGAAATCCGACGAGGTACATGTGCCGCGGGCGCGTGACCAGCCGGAACAGCCCCGAGAACCAGCGCGTGACGAACCCACGCCCGAGCAGCACCGTCTCGGCCGCTTCAGCGTCATAGTCTCCCTGCCGCATCCGGCGGAAGACGCGATAGACGTCCACCATGACAACGAGGTTCAGGATGCCGATGAGGTAGAGAAACAGCCCGGAAATCGTCGTGCCGATGTACTGGCCGATCTCGTGCAACCGCGGCATCTCGCGCGCGAGCGTGTTGGTCGCGAGCGCGAGCGCGAGCGTCATCAGCAACACGACCGACGAATGCCCGAGCGAAAAGTAGAGGCCGACGCCAAGCGGACGCTTCTCGTCGTTCATCAGGCGGCGCGTGGTGTTGTCGATCGCCGCGATGTGATCGGCGTCGAACGCGTGCCGCAACCCGAAGGCATACGCCAGGCCCGCCAGCCCGAGCAGCGTGGGATGGCTCGTGCCGCCAAACCACCATACGCCCGTCCAGCCCACGACATGGAGCGCGACGACCGTGAGGCCGAGCGGCAGCACTTGTCGGGTCAGGGTCTTCGGGCGGACAGTGGTCATGCGCGAGGATCGATCGTATGCCGAAGTCGGCGTGAGAAAAAAGCGCGGACGGCTACAGTGCCCGCTTGAGGACCTTGCCGGTGCCGCCCATGGGCAGGGCGTCGCGGAACTCGACGATCCGCGGATACTTGAACGCCGCCATCTGCTCGCGGCTCCACTCGATGAGCTCGTCCGCGGACAGGCTGGCGCCGGGGCGCAGGACGACGAACGCCTTCACCTCTTCGCCCAGGCGATCGTCGGGCACGCCGACTACGGCCGCGAGCGACACGGCCGGGTGCGTCATCAGGACGTCCTCGACTTCGCGCGGGTAGACGTTGGTCCCGCCGCGCAGGATCAGCTCTTTCTTGCGATCCACGATCGACAAGTACCCGTCCGCATCGAGGACGCCGATGTCGCCGGTGTGCAGCCAGCCATTCCGCAGCGTTTCCGCCGTCTCGGCGGGGCGCTTGTAGTACCCCTTCATGACGTTGTGGCCGCGGATGACGACCTCGCCTCGTTCGCCGGTGGGCAGCGGCCGATCGTCGTCGCCGACCACCGCGACCTCGCACGCGAAGATCGGCAGCCCGACCGTGCCTGGCTTGCACGGGCGATGCAGCTGGTTGAAGCACGCGACCGGCGACGTCTCCGAAAGTCCGTAGCCCTCGAGCACGGGCACGCCAAACGTGCGCTCGAAGTCCTGGAGCACGGCCGGCGGCATCGGCGCGCCGCCGGATACGACGCAGCGCAATGACGCGGCGACACGTCCGACGTCGATGCCCTCCTTTCGCGCGTGCTGCAACAGCGTCCAGTACATCGTCGGCACGCCGACCCAGCAGTTGATGTGTTCGGCCTCGAGCGCCTGCAGCACGGCCGCCGGCTCGAAGCGCGGAAGCAGGACGAACGTCCAGCCGCCCGCGATCGCCGCGTTCATCTGCGCGGTCTGGCCCGTCGAGTGAAACAGCGGCAGCGTGATGAGCGTGACGTTCACGGCGTTGACGCCGGGATCGAGCGCGGGCATCAGCATGTCGCGCGATGCCATCGCGTTGAGCGTCATGTTCAGGTGCGTGAGCTCAGCCCCCTTCGGCTGACCGGTCGTGCCGGACGTGTAGAGGATGACGGCGGTGTCGTCAGGCGCGGTCGCGTGCGTCGGAAACACCGGCGGCTGCCCCGCCCCGAGCTGTCCGAGCGTTTGCGACCCCTCGACGGGGCTCGGGGCCTTCGGATCGATCGTCATCACGATCAGCTCGCGGCACGCGGGCACCTCGTCGCACGCTTCGCGCGCCATCGCCGCCATCGGCAGCTGCGGCGTGCCCTCGAAGACGAACAGCGCCTTCGCGTCACTGTCCTTCAGCTGAGCCGCGATCTCGCGCGGCTTGAGCAGGACGTTGAACGGCACGACGACGCCGCCCAGCTTGAGGATCGCGTAGTACGCGATGGGAAAGTGCGGCGTGTTGGGACACGCCAGCCCGATGTGGTCGCCGGGCCCGAATCCAAGCGCGCGCAACCCGCCCGCCACCTGGCACGCGAGCGCGTTGACCTCGCGGTACCTGAGCGCGAACGGGCGCAGGACGACGGCCAACCGATCGGGCGTCAGTCTCGCTTGCTGATCGAGCAAGGACGCCAGATTCAGCGTCGTCGCAGGCACGTCCCTCCTATTTCTTGGCCGCCAGCCACGCCGCGATGGCGTGGATCTCCTCGGTCGTCAGGCGGCCGCCGAACGCCGGCATCTCGGCGTCGGGTTTCACATCCACGGGATTGTTGATCCGCCGCTCGATCGACGCCAGGTCGTATTTGCTCCCGACGTCCGAGAGATCGGGACCCTCGGTACCGCCAACGCCGTCGATGAGATGACACCCGAGGCACGTGCGGTTGACCACGACATGGAGATGCGCCGTCGAGGGGTCGAGCGCGGGCGGCGACTCCGCGCGTAGCCTCGCGAGCGCGGCGACGATCGCGGCCGTGTCGCGCTGGTTGGCTTCTGGCGGCTCGCGCAAGCCGGGCGCGATCACTTCCGGATCGACGACGTGTGCCGCGAGCCAGTCTGCCGGACGGCCGACGTGTCCGGCTTCGATCGGTGCGGCCAGCCCGTCCGGTTTGTGACACCGGACGCACCGGTTCTCGCTGGCCATCAGCGCCGCGCCCGCCAGCTCGCGAACGTTCCACCCCGTGGACGTGGACCCCGGCTTGTCACGCGCGCCAAGCAGCGTCAGCGTCGCGACGGCCGCGAGCCCGGCGGTGAAGACCGACAGCAACGTCCGCCGCGCGCGCCATTCGCGGGACTGACCGCGATCGAGCCACGGCAACAGCGCGAGCAGCGTCATCGCGATGCCGGGCAGCACCAGCGCGCCGATCACTTCCAGCTTTCCCGGAAAGTACTTCAACAACTGGAAGAGACCCAGGAAGTACCACTCGGGCCGCGGCACGTAGTCGCTGGCCGTGGGATCCGCGGGCGGCTCGAGCGGCGGCGCGCCTTTCCACGCAAGCGCGGCGAGCAGCACACCCACCGCGATCGACATGAGCAAGTCGCGTCCTGCCTGATACGGAAAAAACGGCTGTGGCTGTCCGGGCCGCGCCTTCACCGGTCCAGAGATGCCCTGACGCCGCATCAGATAGAGATGCACGACGACGAGCCCGGCGAGCGTCGGCGGCAGCACCAGCACGTGAAGCGCGTACCAGCGCGTCAGCGTCAGCGCGCCCACGTCCGGTCCGCCGCGCAAGAGCGCCGCCACGCTCTCGCCCACGAGCGGGGTGAGTTTGGAAATGTTGATCGCGACGACCGTCGCCCAGTACGAGCGCTGATCCCACGGCAGCAGGTAGCCGGTCAGCCCGAACGCGAGGATCACCTGCAGCAGAATCAGCCCGACGATCCAGTTGAGCTCGCGCGGTTTCCGGTAGCTCCCGAAGAACACGACGCGCACCAGGTGCACGAGCGCCGCGACGACGACCACGCTCGCGCCCCAGTGATGCAGGCCGCGCAGAACATGTCCGCCCGGGATCATCGTCGTGATGAAGCGGACGCTCTCCCACGCGTGATCGGGCGTCGGCGCGTAGAACAGCGCGAGCGCGATGCCCGTGACCACCTGTACTCCGAGACCGAAGAGCAGCACGCTGCCGAGCGTGAACCACCAGCCTGTCCCGGGCGGCAGCGGTTCGTCGAGCAGGTGATGTCGAATCGTACGGAAGGCGGTACGGTCGTCGAGCCATGCGAGGAGATCCCGAAGCTTGTCGTTCACAGCTCGACCTCGAGATCGGAGGTCTTCGGATTGACGCGCACGTTCAACCGCTCGAGTGGGCGCGGCGGCGGGCCGGCGACGACGCGCCCCTCGCGATCGTAGATGCCGCCGTGACACGGACACTTGAACTGCTGCGCGCCATCGTCCCAGTGGACGCGGCAACCGAGGTGCTGACAGACGGCCGAGAGCGCGCGGTAGCCGTCCCCGTCACGGTCGACGAAAATCACCGACTGCTTGCGCGTCTCGTACCATCCGTCCGAATGACGCTCGGCCACGACGGCGCTGGTCGGCGCGTTGGGAACCAGATCGAGCACCGAGATCGCCTTGCGCCACTTCTTGGTGGGCCCGGAGGCGCGCGGCGTCGCGACCAGGCCGACGAGGCCGGCCAGCCCGGCGGTAATGAGGCCCACACCGGCGGTCACGATGCGGGCAAGTGCGGACCGACGACTGTCACCAGGCGTGTTCACGACGATCCTTTCGAAAAGCGAAACTGATCATACTTTCAACGAAAGCCGGGCACCCCGCCGCCCAGCCGCAACACGGAACATCGGTCGACGGGAGAGGCGGGCGGTATACTGAAAGGATGTCTGGATCCACGGGGGCCTCGCAGGAGATCGCCAATCCCAACCGCCGGAACGTCGCGATCATTGCCCACGTCGATCACGGAAAGACGACGCTCGTCGACGCACTATTACACCAGAGTGGCATTTTCCGTGCCAACGAGCGGGTCGCCGAGCGCGTGATGGACTCCAACGAGCTCGAACGGGAGCGCGGCATCACGATTCTGGCCAAGAACACCGCCGTCCATTACGGCGGCGTCCTGATCAACATCGTCGATACCCCCGGGCACGCGGATTTCGGCGGCGAGGTCGAGCGGACGCTCTCGATGGTTGACGGCGTGATGCTGCTGGTCGATGCGTCAGAAGGTCCGCTGCCCGGCACGCGCTTCGTGCTGCGCAAGGCGCTCGAAAGCGGGCTCGTGCCGATGGTCGTGATCAACAAGATCGATCGCTCTGATGCGCGCTCGCAAGCTGTGCTGAACGAGGTGTACGACCTGTTCATCGACCTCGACGCGACCGAAGACCAGCTCGACTTCCCCGTCCTGTACACCAATGCGCGCGAGGGTACGGCCACGGCGAATCTGGAAAAGCCGGGCGAGGATCTGCGGCCGCTCTTCCGGGCCATGATCGATCGCCTGCCGCCGCCCCGCGGGTCGCAGACGGCGCCGCTCCAGGCGCTCGTCGCCAACCTCGACTCGAGCGACTATCTCGGACGGCTCGCGATCGCACGCGTCTTCAACGGCCGCGTGAAGCTCGACGACCCCATCGCCGTGTGCAAGCTCGACGGCTCGATCACGCGCACGACGGTGACCAAGCTCTACACGTTCGACGGCCTGAAACGCATCGACGCCACCGAGGTCGGGGCGGGTGACATCATCTGCCTGGCCGGCATCGAGAACATCATGATCGGCGAGACGATCGCTGATGCGGAGTCGCCGGTGCCGCTCGCGACCGTGGCCATCGACGAGCCGACGGTTTCGACGATCTTCGGCGTCAACACGTCGCCCTTCGCCGGACGTGACGGCCAGTTCGTCACTTCACGCCAGATCAAGGACCGGCTGGACAAGGAACTGCTCGGCAACGTCTCGATCCGCGTCGAGCCCACCGAGACGCCGGAGCAGATGAAAGTCATCGGCCGCGGCGAGCTGCAGCTGTCGATCCTCATCGAGATGATGCGCCGCGAGGGCTACGAGCTCCAGGTTTCGCGTCCGGAGATCGTCATCAAAGAAGTCAACGGCGCGAAGATGGAGCCGATCGAGGATCTGGTCGTCGACGTCGCAGAAGAGTTCCAGGGCATGGTCATCGCGCAGTCCGGCATCCGCCGCGGCACGATGACGAAGATGATCAACCACGGCAGCGGCCGGGTCCGCCTGGAGTTCCGGATCCCGTCACGCGGTCTCATCGGCTTCCGGTCCCAGTTTCTCAGCGAGACGCGCGGCACCGGCCTGATGCATCACGTCTTCGCTGGCTGGGAGCCGTGGCATGGACCGATTGCCTCGCGGCCGACCGGCGCGCTCGTCGCGGACCGATCGGGGCCGGCGACCGCCTACGCGATCGCCAACCTGCAGGAACGCGGCGAGATGTTCATCATGCCGACCACGCCGGTCTACGAAGGCATGATCGTCGGCGAAAACGCGCGGCCGAGCGACATGGACGTCAACATCACCAAAGAGAAGAAGCAGACGAACATGCGCGCGTCGACGGCCGACGAAGCGATCCGGCTGATTCCGCCGCGGCTGCTCAGCCTCGAACAGGCGATCGAGTTCATCAACGACGACGAGCTCGTCGAGGTCACACCGAAGAACCTGCGGGTGCGCAAGCGCGTGCTGGCCGCGAACATGCGGCCACGACGACCTGAGTGACAAGGGTCCTCAGGGGTTCCTAGGGTTCCCAGGGGTTCCTAACGGTTCCCAGGGGTTCCAAAGGGTTCCCAGAGGTTCCTGAGGGTTCCCGGTGGTTCCGGTTCACGTGCTGGCGTCGCGGCAAACGGACCGAACCCCAGGGAACCATCAGGAAACCCCGGGAACCCCCAAAGAACCCTCCCGCTATACTGGCCCTCGACGTGCGCCCACGGCTTCGCGCTTTCGTCTGGCCGCTTCTGCTCACGCTGCTCGGCGCCACTATTTACGGGATCGTGCGCTTCCCGCGTAATCGCGCGTTCGTGGATTTCGAAGTGTACAGCCGCGCCGGCGGACGCGTGTGGTCTGCCGAGCCGCTGTATCGCGCCGACGACGGCCATTTCCAGTTCAAGTACCTCCCGGCCTTCGCGTTTGGCGCCGTGCCCTTCGCGAAGATCGATCAGAACGCCGCCAAGGCCGCATGGTTCACGCTCACGTTTGGCCTCATGGTCGCGTTCGTGCGTCGATCGGTGCGCGCGCTGCCCGATCGGCGGCTGCCCGAAGGATCGCTCAGTTGGCTCACGTTCTTGCTTCTTGGGCGGTTTTTCGTCGCGGAGCTGAGCCTTGGTCAGGCGAATGTGTTGTTTGGCCTGCTGCTGATCCTGGCGCTCGCCGACGTGCAGGCGCGCCGCGCGGGCCGTGCCGGGGTGCTCGTCGCCGTGGCGACGTTCATCAAACCCTACGGCGTCTTGTTGTTCCCATGGCTCGCGGTCGTCGGCGGCCTCACGGCGGCGGTGGCGTCAACGGTCGCCGTGCTGATCGGCCTGGCGCTCCCCGCGACGGTGTACGGCTGGCAGGGCAACCTCGCGCTGCTCGGCGACTGGTACCGAACGGTGACGGACACGACGCCGGAAAACCTGATGTACGGGCAGAACATTTCGGTGACGGCGATGTGGACGAAGTGGCTCGGACTCGGTCCACCCGCGTTCGCACTTGGCGCCGCGACCGGCCTCGCGCTCGTCGCCGTGGTCGTCTGGGTGTGGACGATGCGCAAGCGCGCGGCGGCGCCCGACTATCTCGAGTTCGCGCTCCTCCTGCTGCTCATCCCGCTGCTGTCGCCGCAAGGCTGGGATTACATGCTGCTGCTCGGCACGCCGGCGGTCGCGTGCCTCCTGGATCGCTTTCGGGATCTCTCGCTGCCCTGGCGGATCGCGCTGGGCGCGGCGTTGCTTCTCGTCGGCTTTACGATCTTCGATCTCGTGGGCCGGACGATGAACGACTTCGTCGCCCACACGGGGCTCATCAGCGTCGGGGCGATCGTGTTCGTCGCGGCGCTCGCCCACCTCCGCGCGCGCGCGCTCGCATGACGCGACGCCAGGCCGCGATCGGGATCGTCGCGCTCGCTGCGCTGGCCGCGCTGCTGTACCTGGCCATCCGCCAGACGCGCGATCTCACGGACTTCGAGGTGTACCGCACGGCCGGCACGCGGCTGCTCCACGCCGAGCCGCTCTACCGAGCCGAGGACGGCCACTTCGTTTTCAAGTACCTGCCGGCATTTGCGTTCGGCGTCGTGCCCTTCGCCGTGATGGGGCCGGACGCGGCGAAGGTCGCGTGGTTCGCCCTGACGTTCGCGCTGCTGGTCTGGTTCGTGGCGGGATCGATTCGCGCGCTGCCCGATCGCCGGCGAGCGCTCGGCCCGCTGGTCACGCTTACGCTCGTGGTCATCGCCCGGATCGCGATTCGAGAGTTGTCGCTCGGTCAGACGAACGTGCTGCTCGGCGCCCTGCTCGTGGCCTCATTCAGCGCGACGACCCGGGGCGCGCGTGGCGTGGCCGGCACGCTCGTCGGGCTCGCGACGTTCGTGAAACCGTACGCGATTCTGCTGGCGCCCTGGCTCGCCGCGACCGTGGGCGCCGGCGCCCTCGCAGCGGTGATCGCGGCCATCGCGGCGGGACTCGCGCTTCCCATGGTGGTCTACGGCTGGACCGGCAACCTCGATCTGCTGGCCGCGTGGTTCCGCACCGTCACCGAAACCACTGCCCCCAACATGTTGCTCCCCGAAAACGTCTCGATCGTCTCGGCGTGGGCCAAGTGGATCGGCGCCGGGCCGGTGGCGCCGGCGCTGGCCGTCGTGACCGTGCTCGGTCTCATCGGGCTGGCGGCCTTGGTGATCAGCAGACGCGGGCTCGTGTCCTCGCCGGCATATCTCGAGTTCGCGCTGCTGCTGCTTTTGATTCCGTTGCTCACGCCGCAGGGCTGGGACTACATGCTGCTGCTCGGCACGCCGGCCATCCTGTGCCTGCTCGACCGCTGGCGCGAGCTTGCCCGCTCCTGGCAGGCGCTCGTCGCGGCCGCGCTCGTGCTCATCGCGCTGCCCATGCGAGAGGTCCTGGGACTCTCGATCACCCGCCAGGTCATGGGCGCCGGGATCCTGACGGTCGCGGCGCTCGTCCTCGTCGGAGCGCTCGTCGACCTGCGGCTCCGGCGTGCGGCATGACGAGGCGCGACAGTTCTATACTGTGCCGGGAGTTTCCTCCATGCTGACCACACGTCACCGCTCGTCGAGCGCGTGCTGTCTCGCGTTGGTGGCAGCCGCGCTCATCGTCTCTTCCTTACCCGCAGTGCGTGCGCAGTCCAACAAGACCCGGATCTTCGTGTCGGTGACCGACGCCAAAGGCAAACCGGTGAAGGGGCTCACGAAAGACGACTTCACCGTGAAGCTGGACGGCGGCGATCAGGAAGTGCTCAGCGTTCAGCCGGCGACCGAGCCGGCATCGATCGTCATTCTGACGGATCGGCTGGGCATCGTCGCGACGTATCCGGCCTACGAGGCGCACGCTGCGCTGGGACAGTTCGTCAAAGGCATCCGCGCCGGCATTCCCGACAGCAAGCTGGCGCTGATGACGTTCGATGGCACCGTGATCACGCTCAACGATTTTTCGAGCGGGCCGGCCGAGCTCGATCGCAATCTCGGCAAGCTGACCAGCATCGCGCAGGACGCCGTGCTGCTCGACGGCATGTACGAGGCCGCCAAGGTCCTGCGCACCGCGCCGACGCCGCGAAAGGTGATCTTCACGGTGGTCGCGGGCTACCGTCCGGACCAGAGCAACGTCCGCAACGATATCCTGGGCGAGGTGCTCCGGCTCTCGGGCGCGCAGGTCTGGGTCATCGAGGTCCGATCCGCGCAGGGCGGCAACTGGGCCAACAACGCGCGCGAGCAGGTCCTCGATCGCGGCAGCCGCTTCAGCGGCGGCATGATCGACATCGTCTCCTCGCCGAATGGCCTCGAGGCGATGTGCAAGCAGATGGCGGAACAACTGGCGGGACAGTACGACCTCACGTACGGTCCGGGCGGCGGCGTATCGGCGAGTCAGCTCACAGTGAACGTGAAGCAGGCCGGGCTGAAGGTCCTCGCGCCCATCTGGACTGATCGGTGAACGTTCGACCGTTCCTCTGGCCCGCGCTGCTCATCGCGCTCGCCGCGGCGGTCTACCTCCGGGTGGGGCGCGAGATGCCGGATTTCGGCGTCTACCGCACGGCAGCCACGCGCGCGCTTCGCGCCGAGCCGCTTTACCGCGCCGAGGACGGACACTATCAGTTCAAGTACCTGCCGGCGTTCGCGCTGGCGATGGCGCCGTTCGCGCTGCTCGATCCAGATGCCGCGAAGACGATCTGGTTCGCGCTATCGGTTGGACTGCTCACCGCGTACCTGCGCTGGTCAGTGCGCGCGCTGCCTGAACGGCGGCGGCCGGATCGCGTGCTGCTCCTGCTCACGGTCGTGTTGATGGCCAAGTTCTACCTGCACGAGCTCACGCTGGGCCAGACGAACATCCTGCTCGGCACGCTGCTCGTGGCCGCGCTGCTCGCGGTGCAGATCGATCATCCGCTCGTCGCGGCCGGATTGATTGGCGCGGCGGCGTTCGTCAAGCCGTACGCGCTCGTGTTGATGCCCTGGCTCGCGTTCAGCTACGGCGCCGCAACGATCGGCGTCGCCCTGGCTGTGCTCGGCGTCGGCCTCGCGCTGCCGGCGCTGGTCTACGGCTGGAGCGGCAATCTCCAGCTGCTGGTCGGGTGGTATCAGACGGTCACGTCCTCGACCGGACCCAATCTGCTCGGCGCCGACAACATCTCGCTGGCCGCGATGTGGGCGAAGTGGCTGGGACCGGGCACCGCGGCCGGCGCGCTCGCCACCGCCTCGAGCGTCGGGTTGCTCGGGGTCGTCGCGGCCGTGTGGCTCAAGCGGACGTCGGTGAGCATCCCGGACTACCTGGAGTTCGCGCTCCTGATGCTGGCCATCCCGCTGCTCTCGCCGCAGGGCTGGGACTACGTGCTGCTGCTCGCGACGCCGGCGGTCGTGTGTCTGATGGATCGCTGGCCCGAGGTCACGGGCGGCTGGCGGCTCTTCACGGGGGCAGCGCTCGCGCTGATGGGGCTCACGATCTTCGACGTGATGGGCCGCGAGCTCTACGGCCGCTTCATGGCCCGGTCGATCGTCAGCGTCGCGGCGCTCGCGGCGGTCGCCGCGCTCGCACATCTGCGGTGGCGTGCGCTGGCGTGAACGGGGTTCCTGGGGGTTCCGGGGGGTTCCTGGAGGTTCCGGGGGGTTCCGGGGGGTTCCGGGGGGTTCCCGGCGGTTCCGGGGGGTTCCCGGGGGGGTTCCCGGCGGTTGGCAGATTCCCTGAATGGCGGAACCTGTCGAACCCGTCGAACCCTCAAGCGTTTTTCGCGCTGAGATCTGTCCCCCAAATCTTCCGCTGCGTCACATAGACAAGGATCGCCAGCGCGACTCCTCCGCCGACCGCCGTGTACGGCAGCGCGTGCGCCATCGTCGCCGCGCCGAATCGAATCACGAGCGCGTTGATGATCACAAGCGCGAGCCGGAACTCGGTCGGCCCGAGTTTGACGTAGCTAATCTGCAGCGTCTCGTTGACGGACATCGACAGAAACGAGTGCGCCATGAACCCGCCGAACACCGCGAGCAGGCAGAGCAGGTCGAACGCGGATCGGTCCGGGAGGATCCACGCGTAGCCCGCGACGACGGTGCAGAGGAAGACGTAGTCGAGCAGGTGATCCATGTAGAACCCCCACTTGACGAGGCCGGTGTTCCGGAATTTTCCGACCTTGCCGTCGAAGTGATCGGTCGCCCACTGCAGCACGATCATGAGCGACACGAGCCACAACCAGCGGAGGTCGGCGGCAGCTTTCGCGCTGAACCAGAGGATGCCGGCGCACCAGACGAGCGTCAGCAGCGTCAGGTGGTGCGTCTCCAGCCAGCGCGGGATGCGCGGGACGACCCACGGCGCCAGGCGGCGCTCGAGGGGCGCGAGCAGCGACTCGTTGGTTTTCCTGGCCCCAGCAAAATCATTGCGCACCATCGCGAGCGTCCCTCCGCGTTCGATGCCGGTCATCGTACACCTGCGCGTAGAATGAGAGGATGCGCCTGATGCTCGCCGCCACGCTCGCGTTCACCCTCGCCGCGCCGTTCGCCACGCTCAAGTTCGACGCGCCGCCGGACTGGGTCTCGAAGGCGCCCAGTTCGTCGATGCGCGTCGCGGAGTGGTCGTTGCCGAAAGCAGCTGGCGACGCCGAGGACGCCATCCTGACGCTCTACTTCTTCGGTGCTTCACAAGGCGGCAACGTCCAGGCGAACCTCGATCGGTGGATCGGCCAGATGGCGCAGCCCGACGGGCGCCAGTCAAAGGACGTGGCAAAGACATCGTCGCTGACCTCGCACGGTCTGAAGGTCACGTTCGTGGACGTGACGGGCACATACGTCGCCGAGGTCACTCCCGGCTCGACCGAGCACTTCAACAAGCCCGGCTTTCGCCAGTGCGCCGCGGTCGTCGAGACACCCGGCGGCCCGTATTTCGTGAAACTCACGGGACCTGAGAAGACGGTCGCGAAGTGGCAGGACAGCTACACGGCTTTCCTGAAGAGCCTGCGATACGAGTAGCTGACGGCGTGCATTCTGGACTTCGAACTTCTGACTTCGAACTTCAAACTTCCCAACTCATCCCGGCAGCGACCAGTCCGTGTGCGGCATCTTGTTCTGCACGAGCCAGCCGTACAGCAGCCCGCGATAGTTCTGCCACTGCATCCTCCGCTCAACGTAGAACGGCTTGAGCGCGCGCTGGAGCGCGGGCAGGTGGTAGAACGGCACGCCCGGGAAGTAGTGATGCTCGAGGTGGTAGTTCGAGTTGATGAACGCGAAATCCCAGAACCAGCTGCCGCGCATCAACGTGCCCCACTTCGCGGGATCGGCCGGATCGATGTCGTAGTGCTGGCCGAGCCGGTTCAGCGTGAACGCGATTGGAAAGACGAAGAACACCGGGATCACGCTCGCGCGCAGCGCCGCGCCTGACCCGAACGCCCACCAGATCAGCGCGAGCGCGCCGAGGTGGAAGAAGATCGCGGCCCGGCGCTCCCAGCCGATCGTCCGCTGCAGCTCCGCCGGATAGCTCACCGTCTCCTTCCGCGCCGCGCGGAAGTAGATCGGAAAGAGCGCGGGCGTGGCGTACAGCAGCTTGTACCAACGCGCGTTGATCTTGGGCGACAGGTAATGGCGTTTCGGGTCGTCCTCCGACGATCCGAGCTCAGCGTGATGATCGAGGTGCCACCGCGTGAACTGGCTCGCGGAGATGCCGCTTGGGATCGCGTAGGCCAGCGCCAGGAACCGCTCGACGCCCGGATGCCGGCGCTCGAACACGTTGTGGTGCAGCACCTCGTGCAGCAGCACGGTGAAGTTGAAGATCGTGAAGCCCTGCACGAAGGCCAGGGGGATCCAGACGAGCGGGTTGTCGATTCGGATCAGGCCCCACGTGCACAGGCCCAGGATCGCGAACTGCCGGATCGCGACGACGAAATGCCGCGCGGGCGCCTTGGCGTGAAACACCCGCATCTGCTCGCGCGTGATCGCGCGGCCCAGATCGGCCCGCAGCCCCACCGCGTGCTGACTGTAGTAGTGGGACTTCACGTCTTTTATTTTACCGGGGACGTTGTGCGCTATGTTGCGCCTGCGCCGACCGGCCCAGCCGCGTCAGAAACAGCCCCGTCAGCACGGCCGTCGCCCCGATCGCCTTGGTTGCGGTGATGGGCTCATGGAGCCACACCGCGGCAGTCACGAGCGCGACGATGGGGATCGCGTTCGAGTAGATCGACGTTCGGGCCGGGCCGAGCCGCTGCACGCCCGTGTACCAGATGAGATACGACAGACACAGCGCGAGCCACGCGGACAGCACGAGCGCCACCCACGTCCACGGGCTGACAACGGCCCACTCAATTCGAAGAATCTGCGGCAGGGCCAGCAGGGCATACGGAATCGCCCCGATGATCATCGTCATGCCGGTCACGTAGAGCGGCGAGTGGCGTGCGATGAGCCGCGTGGCGCCGAGCGTATACGCGACCCAGCAGGCGACCGACACCATGACGAGCGCGTCGCCCTTCCAGTTGGCGCCGCCAAACGACGAGCCATGGCCGACGACGAAGTAGATGCCGAGCAGGGCGACGGCGGCCCCGACCCAGTGGAGCGGTGCGATGCGCTCGTGCCCGAGGAGCGCCGAGGTCGTCGCAATCGCGACGGGCGTCGATCCGATGATGAGCGCCGCGTTCGAGACGCTCGTCGCCCCGACGCCCCCCGCAAAGCAACTCTGATACGCGAGGTGGCCCACCAGGCCGAGCCACAGGAGGTCGATGCGGTCGCGCGTCGTGAGCGGCGCGGTCGTGTAGAACACCGACGACAGCCGCCCGCCGGACTCGCGGGCCTGCCGCGCGGCCCGGATCGCGAGGTAGAACGTCCCGGCGCCGACGACCAGCCGCAGCGCGTTGAAGGGCTGGGGCGGAATTTCCGCGAAACAGCGCTTGATCACGCTGTAGTTCACGCCCCAGATGACGACCATCAACACCAGCAGGGCGTCGATGCCCCAGCTCGGCCGGCCCGTCATGCCAGTCCCGGCTCCTGCCGACGCGCGCGCCTTACTCCGTCGGCTGAATCTGCTTGATCGTCTCGTCGATCAGCGCGAGGTTGTCGTCCTTGGTGATATTGCGGTGGAGCAGCTTGGTCGCGATCGCGAGCGACAGATCGACCGTCTCGCGGCGGATGTCCTTGATCGCCCGGTTCTTCTCGAGCTCGATCTGCTTCTCGGCGCGCTGCACGATCGCCTGACCGTCGGCGATCGCCTTCTGGCGCATCTCTTCGTTGAAGGCGCTCGCGTCGCTCTGCGCGCGCGTGACGATCGCCTCGGCGTCCACACGCGCCTTGTTCAGGACCTGCGCGGATTCCTGGCGGACGCGCTCGATCTCCTCGCGCGCCTTCTTCGCGTCCTCGACCGCCTGCGCGATCATCTGCTGCCGCTGATCGAGCGCGGCGAGCAGCGGCTTCCACGCGAACTTCGCGAGCAGCGCCAGCAGGACGAGGAACGTCAGGATCGTCCAGATGAACAGCCCCGGATCGGGCGTGACGAGCGGATTATTCATGTCGTGTCCTTCGGCAGCCGGCGCCACGACAGGCGCCGGCGGGCCGGCCTCGAACCTACTTCATCAGGACGATCAGCAGGCAGAAGACCTCGCCGAGAATCGCCACGCCTTCGAGAAGGAACAGCGGCAGGTTGGTGGCGCCGGAAATCTGCGACGCCGCGCTCGGCTGCCGCGCGACGCCTTCGGCGACGCCCTGCGCGAGCCGGCCGATGCCGACGCCGGCGCCGATGACGACCAACCCGAGGCCAATCCCGGCCCCTGCATATGCCCAAGCCATTGAAGCTGCTTCCTGCATGCGGATCACTCCCTGTAGACGATGGTTAGTGGTGTGCGTGAATGGCCATGCCGATGAACACGGCCGAGAGCAAGGTGAACACGTACGCCTGGACGAGAGTCACGATGATTTCCAGGCACGACAGCAACGCTGAGAGCGGCACCGAAAAGGCCGCGCCGATGCCGACGCCAAACGCGGCGCCCGCCATCTGCGTGAAGATGAACACGAACGACAGAATGGCGAGGATCGCGATGTGCCCGCCCGTCATGTTGGCGGCGAGTCGCATCGTGAGCGCGAACGGCCGGACCAGCATGCCGATGAATTCCATCGGAATGAGCAGGACGTACAGCGGCTTCGGCAGGCCGTGCGGTACCAGGTTCTTCCAGTGCCCCACGAACCCGTGCGCCTTGCTGCCGGCCGTGATGATCGCGCCGAACGTGATCACCGCCAGCCCGGCCGTGACGTTGTAGTTGCCCGTCGCCGTCGCTCCGCCGTGGATCACGCGACTCACGAACGAGCCCTCGGCCGTATGGAACACGTAGTGGTCGAGCAGCCCGAGCAGGTCGAAGATCGGAATCAGCCCGATCAGGTTGGCGCCGAGGATGAAGACGAAGAACGTCAGGATGAGCGGCGTCCAGGTGTCCGCCCACTTCTTGCCGACGTTGGGCAGCACGACCGTGTCGCGGATGAACTCGACGCCGACCTCGAGCACGTTCATCGGCCGGGTCGGCACCAGCCGGTTGTGCCTGATGGAACGTCGCACGAGCGCCGTGACGATCACGAACACCAGCGCGGCGACCAGCCAGAGCATGAACACATGCTTGGTGACCGAGAAGTCGATCCCGCCGATCGTCGGCAGGTGAATCAGCGGGTGTTCATGCGAGCTGTTCGAGACGTGGCCGATGATCACCTCGCCGGCGTTGAACTGGCCGGCGGCGGCATGGGCTTCTTGCGAACCCGTAGCGATCTCTTGTGCAACAGCGGGATTCATCGATGAGTGATTAGGAGAGGACGCGGGTGCGGCTGAACAACTTGTGCAGCAGAACCGCCTCGGCGGCGTACAAACCAACGAAGTAGAGCGTGAAGGTCGCGATGAACGGCACGACGGCGACCTGCAGGCCGCGCAGCGCGAACACGACGTACACGCCGAAGAGCACGAGCTTGATCGCGAACGCGCCCATCATGACGCCGGACAGCCCCGCCGGATTCGCGCGCCACGTCCGCTCGACCAGCCACCACGTGACGCTGGCGGCCAGGAGCGGACCGGCCATGCCCACCGCGATGTCACGGGCCGGCCACGACGGCACGAGCGCCGCGATTGCCGCGGCACTGACCACGCACGCGGCGGTCATCGACCCGATTACGCTGACGGACGTTGCCATGTGGATTTGATCAGCTCGTAGAAGCCCACCGCGATGCCCAGGAGCAACCCGATGAACACGCCCCAGGGACCCGTACCCAGCCACCGATCGACGAGGTATCCCCCGCCCCCCAGCAGCACGATCGCGCCGACCAACGTGTAGGCGGCGGCCGCTGCCGGCGCGGCACTCGATGCGGAATCCTGGAACACGCCCAGGGACCGCAGGAACCAGTGCTTTCGGTCGTCCTTCGCCATTGCCGCTCTGGTCCGGCCGAAGAGCGTTCTACTGCCCTCCGCGGCTCCGGTTCAACTGGGCATTCTATCGTACTCCTTCACTGGTGCTGTTCCGCGCCGGGCGGACGCGGACTCGATATACTGCGAGCAGGGGCGCCAACATGACTTCACGCAGGCACTCGCTCGTCGTGGCCGTCGTCGCGCTGTCGCTCGGCGCCGCGGCCGCGCTCTTCGCGCAGCGCGAGGCGCGCGAGAAACACATCCTCGTCACCGTGGTGGGCAAAGACGACGCCCCGGTCAAGGACATCACGGCGACCGAGTTCAAAGTGCGCGAAGACGGGGTCTCGCGCGAGGTGCTGCGCGTCGCGGCGGCGGCCGATCCGATGTCGGTCGTGCTGCTCGTCGACGACAGCGAGATCTCGGACAAGGCGATCAACGAGATTCGCCAGGGCGTCTCGACGTTCATCAAGCAGATCCTGGGCGCGAACCCGCAGAACGAAATCACGCTGATGACCATCGGCGATCGGCCGACGGTCGCCGTGCCGGCCAGCTCGAGCGCTGCGACCCTGAACCGCGCGGTGGAACGGATCTTCGCGCGGAAGGGCTCGGGCGCCTACGTGCTGCAGGGCATCACCGACGCGGCGAAGATCCTGAACAAGAAGGAATCCGCGCGGCGGCTCATCGTGGCCTTCGACATCGAGGACGGCACGGAGTTCAGCAACGACTCGCATGAGTCGGTGACGACCGCGCTCAAGAACGCCAAGGCGACGCTCTGGACGGTTGTGCTGCAAGAGCACCACACCGCGCCCGTCACGCCAGAAGCGCGCGAGCGCGCGATCGTGCTCACCGACGTCGCGGTCGCGAGCGGCGGCGGCAGCAAGGCGGTGCTCACGCGCCTGGCGCTCCCACAGGGCTTCGCGTGGGCGGGCACGCTCCTGACGAGTCAGCTCGATCTGACCTACAGCCATCCAGAATCGTTGATTCCGGCGACGAAGCTGGAAGTCGACATCACGCGGAAAGACGTGCGCCTGTTCGCGCCACGTTGGGGCTCGTAGTGCCGCGCGCCCCGCTCGCGATTGCGGCGGTGCTGGCGGTGCTCGTCACCGCGACGGGACAGGCCGCCCGGCAGGAGGTCTTCCGCGGCGGCACGGACACCGTCCAGCTCAACGTCACGGCCATCGACGCCGCGCAGCATTTCGTGAGCGGGCTCGGCCGCGACGACTTCCAGATCTTCGAGGACGGCGTGCCGCAGGACATCACGCTTTTCTCAGCCGAGCGACAGCCGATCGCGCTATCGATCCTGCTGGACTCCAGCACGAGCATGGACACCAAGCTCGCCGTGGCGCAGGAGGCCGCGATTGGCTTCGCGCGGCGGCTCGGGCCGCGTGATCTGGCCGAGGTCATCGATTTCGACAATCACGAGCGCGTCCTCCAGGAGTTCACGGCGGACCACGCCGCGCTCGAGAAGGCGATCCGCCAGACAGCTGCCGGCGGATCGACGTCGCTCTACGACGCGCTCTACATCGCGCTCAGAGATCTCGGGCGCCAGCGCGCCGGATGGGACGACCAGCTCCGGCGGCAGGCCGTCGTCGTGCTCTCCGACGGCGAAGACACCGCCAGCCTCAAGACGTACGACGATGTGCTCGACGAGTCGAAGCGGGCGGAAGCGGTCATTTACGCCATCGGACTGCGGTCGAAGGAAGAGATGCAGCCGAGGCGCGGCTACAGCGAAGGCGACTTCGTGATGCGGTCGCTCGCGCAAGGCACGGGTGGCTGGGCGTTTTTCGTCGACGACCTGACGCAGCTGACCGCCGTCTACGTGAAGATCGCCGACGAGCTCGCCAACCAGTACGTGATCGGCTACGTTTCCAAGAACAAGAAGCACGACGGGACGTGGCGCAAAGTCGCGGTCCGCTCGACCAAGCCCGACATCAACGCGCGCACCCGCAGCGGATACTTCGCCCCGGCGGCCAATCGGTGAACCCCACCGGACGCGTGTTCATCATCGGCGCCGGACCAGGCGACCCCGGCCTCATCAGCGCGCGCGGCCTGAAGCTGCTCGCCGACGCTGACGTGGTCGTCTACGACCGCGCGGTGGAGGCGCTGCTCCGCTGGGCGCGGCCAGACGCAGAGCGGATTGCGGCGGGTGCGCCGGCCGAGCGCGAGGTCGCGCAAGACGCGATCTCGATGCTGCTGGCCGAAAAGGCGCGCGACGGACACACCGTGGCGCGTCTCAAGTGGGGCGACGCGTTCGTCTTCGACAGCGGGGCCAAGGAGGCGCTCTTCCTGCACGAGCAGGGCGTGCCGTTCGAGGTCGTGCCGGGCATCCCGGCTGCGATTGGCGCGACGGCTTACGCCGGCGTGCCCGTGACCTACCCGGGCGCGGGCGACGCGCTCGTGCTCCTGCGCGGCCAGGAAGCGGAGGGCGATTCCGCACCGGACGTCGACTGGAGCGCCATCGCGAAGCTCGACGGCACGCTCGTCTGCTACGCGGGGGCGCGCATGGTGCCGTCGATTCTGCAGTCGCTCGTCGACAACGGCGCGCCAATCGAGACGTCGGCCGCGCTCATCTACCGCGGCACGTTGCCGGCGCAGCGAACGGTGTCGGGAACGATCGAAGAGCTGCTCCAAGCGTCATCGGCGAACACCGCGGGCGAGCCCGCGATCCTCGTCGTCGGCGAAGTGACCGTGCTGCGCGATCACCTCCGATGGTTCGACGAGCGGCCGCTCTTCGGCCGCCGGATCGTCGTCACGCGCTCACGGGAGCAGGCGCGCGATCTCGTCGAGGGCCTCGAGAATCTCGGCGCGCAGGCGATTGAGGCGCCGACGTTCCGGATCGCTCCGCCCGAGGATCCGGAGTCGGTCGACCGCGCGGCGGCGTCGGTCGACGGCTATGACTGGGTCGTCTTCGAATCGGCGAACGCGGTCGCGCGGTTTTTCGCGGCGCTGCGGCGCGGGCCGCGCGATCTGCGCGCGCTCGGCCGCGTCTCCGTCTGCGCGATCGGCGCGTCCACGGCGGAGTGGCTCGCCGCCAACGGGATCCGCCCGGACGTCACCGTGCCGGAGTTCCGCGTCGAGAGCATCGGCGAGGCACTCGGCGGCAAGGGCCCGCTGGCCGATCAGCGCGTGCTCATCGTCCGGCCCGATCATCTTCGGGACGTGCTCGCCGACGATCTGACGCGACGCGGTGCAAGCGTGACGGATCTTGTCGCGTACCGAACCGCGCCCGAGTCCGCGGACTCACCGGTGATCCAGGGCCTGTACAGCATGTTGCTCGACAGCAAGATCGACGCCGTGACGTTCACCAACCCGACGTCCGTGCAAGTCTTCGCGTCGCTTTTCGGCAAGGATCAGGCCGCCGATCTGCTCAACACGACGACCGTCGCGGCGATCGGGCCCGTGACGGCGGCAGCGGCCATGGAGCTCGGGATCAGAACGACGCTCGTGCCGCTCACATACACCGTCGAGGGCCTGCTCGCGGCACTGGTCGATCACTTCACGAAACACTAGTCGTACGACGTTTAGCCGCCGAAGTACGACGGTAACGCGACGTCCCTCATCGTCCTGAGCCCCGGCGGAGCGGCGAGCACTTTCGGAATCGAGTTCACCGTGATCGACGTCGTTGCGATGTCGCCGTGGACGCCGCCGGCGAGCTTCATCGAGAGCGGCGGCTTGCCGGCGATGCGCACGGCGTCGTAGGACTCGGGCGCACCGAGGTACGCCTCCATGTGCAGCTTGATGATCGGCTCGCCCTTGCGATAGCCGACGCCGTCCTGGATCAAGCCGGCGACCTGGCCCGCTTCGACCGTGAGGAACTCGCTCGTCACGCGCTTCTCGGCGATCTTCGGCTGGATGTCGTCGGTCACGCGATCGAGCTTCCAGCCCATCGCGTCGGCGATCATCGTGATCGACTCGGCGAGCCCGACGTGGCGGACGGAACCGTCCTTGACGCGATCCATGAACTGCTCGCGGGTGTCACCCGCGCCAATTTTCTTCTGGAATGGCAGCCGTCTGACGCGCGCGTCCTGCACGCGGTCCACTTCGATCGCCTGCACGCTCTCGCAGACGCCCGTCAGCATGATCGGCAGCGCGTCCATCAGAAACCCGGGGTTCACGCCGGTGCCGAGCACGGCGACGCGGCTGCGCTTGGCGAGCGCGTCGATCTTCTTCGCCGCCGACGCGTTGCTCTTCACCGGATACGCGAGCTCTTCGGTCGTCGAGACGATCGGCACCTTGAGCTTGAGGACAGCCTCGAACTCGGGCACGACTTTCTTCAGCGACGAGCTGGTGCAGAGCACAGCGACGTCCGGACGCGAGGCTTTGATGGCCTTCGTGATGTCGTCGGCGACCTTCACGTTGAGCTTGCGCCCCACGGCGCACACCTCGCCCAAATCCTTCCCCGCTTTCGCCGGATCGATATCGACGGCGCCAACGATGAGAAACCCTTTGCGACTGGCCACCTGACGAACGACCCCAGCGCCAATGGGCCCCAATCCGATGTGAATCACTCTAATAGGCACGAATACTCCTCCGGGGGCCCCGCCCCGCCGTAGCTGCGAGCGCAGCGAGCGATTAGCGAAGGCGGGCACCATGCTAGCATTGCGCCGACCCGACCCATGACACCGTCTCCTCCACCCGACCGCCGCGCGATCGGGGTGATCGGCGCGTACATCGAAGGCTGGCGGCGGGTGTTGCGTGCGCCGGTGATGTGCGTGAGCTTCCTGGTGCTGACGACCGTCACGGGACTGGCGCTCGGCGCGATGGGTAGAGACGCCGTCCAGCTGCGCCAACATGCTGGAACCAGTTACGAGACGTGGCGACTGCTTCGTTCGACGCTGGCCGGGCGTTTCTTTGACCAGGTGCTTTACTTCGGGGATCCACTGACTGTGGCAGCCGACACTATCGATGGCCCCGCGATGAACATGACGGCGGCGGGAGCCCTCACTCGCCACGTGGGCCTCTGGCTGTTTCTCTGGGGCGGCATTCTCGATCGGCTCGCGCGTGACCGGCGGGTGGGCACGGCCGGCTTCTTTGCGGCGTGCGGGGTGTATTTCTTCCGCTTTCTTCGGCTGTCGGTGCCCATCGGACTTCTGTACTGGGCGATCTTCCGCTGGTTGCAGAACTATCTCGTAGTCTATTTCCTTGCGATGATCGTCGTCATGCTGCTCGCCGATTTCGCCCGGGTTCGAGCCGTGGTCGAAGATCGACGAAGCATGCTGAGCGCGCTCGTTGGGTCGTTCAGATTCATCCGACGACACACATTCGATGTCTTGGGCCTCTACGTTCTTGGCTTGGGTACGGTCTTTCTGTTTACTGAGGTGTCCGCCTTCGACCTGTGGAGGTTCGTTGGAGGCTGGCCCGCGTGGCCGCTTGTCATCGCGCTGGTCGCCTTGATCGTCTACGCTCGGCTCGCGCTCGCGGCGGGGCAACTCGTCTACTTCCAGCACGCGCTCGCGCACGCTGACTACACCGCGGCACCGCTGCCGATCTGGCCCGACTCTCCTGCGGCGGAAGCGATTGAGAATCTCGTTCAGCAACGCGAACGGAGCGGTCCTGGGGCCTGAGGTCCGACGCCTGGGCCTGAGGCCTACCGCCTGGGGCCTTGGCGCCTGAGGCCCGACGCCTGGGCCTGATTGATATCATTTACCGCTATGTCGACTCGCACCGATCGCATCGTCACCTGGCTGCGCGAGCGCGCGGAGATCGCCGGCGCGCGCGGCTTCGTGTTTGGCTTGAGCGGCGGGATTGATTCCGCGGTCGTGGCGCGCCTGTGTCAGCTGGCGACGCCGACGCGAGTGCTCGGCGTGCTGCTGCCCTGCTATAGCCATCCGCAGGACGAAGAGGACGCGCGGCTGGTGGCGTCCGCGTTCACGATTCCGATCGCGCGCGTTGATCTCGGACCGACGTTCGATGCGCTCACCGAGGCGTTGCACCACGCGGTGAAGGGACTCCCGACGCACGTCGACACAGTCGACATCAAGCAGCAGCTGCCCGAGGCCAACACCAAGCCGCGCCTGCGCATGACGTCGCTGTACTTCCTCGCCAACTCGCTGAACTACCTCGTCGCGGGCACGGGCAACCGCAGCGAGATCACGCTCGGCTACTACACCAAGTACGGCGACGGCGGCGTGGACGTCCTGCCGATCGGCGCGCTGCTCAAGAGCGAAGTGCGCGCACTGGGCCGCGAGCTCGGCGTCCCGGCGCGAGTGATCGACAAGCCGCCAACCGCGGGCCTCTGGGTCGGCCAGACCGACGAGGCGGAAATGGGATTCTCGTACGACGCGCTCGAGAAATATCTCGCCGAAGGCCCGAAGGCCGTGCCGGCTGAGGTCGCCGCGCGGATCGAGCGCTTGCAGAAAGCATCCGACCACAAGCGCGCGATGCCACCCATCGCGCCGATCGCATGACTCTGCACTACAATGCGCGAGTTTCCCCGCTCTTTGGAGGTCTTCATGCGCCGTTCGATCGTCCGCGTAGTTCTGTTCGCGCTCGCCGCCAGCGTGCCGGCCGCCATCGTCGTCGGCGCAGGCCGCCAAACCCAACGTCAAGCTCGGGTTGTGGGAGACCGTCATGACCGTGGAAAACATGGGCCCGGGCGAGCCGCGCAAGATCTGCATCACCGCCGCCAAGCTCGCGACCGGCGCGTTTGACGATTCGCCGGACCAGGACTGCAAGCGCACGGTAACGAGCTCGACCGCTTCGTCGATGGACGTCACCGAAACGTGCGCGAGAAAGGCCGACCCGGGCGTGACCGGCACCGGGCAGCTCCACCTTCAGGTCGTGAGCCCCGAGAGCGTCAAGGGCACGCTGGCGACCAAGTTGTCGATGACGGGCCGCTCGATGACGATGAACGGCACGCTGACGGCGAAGTTCGTGTCGGCGGACTGCGGGAATATCAAATAAGACCTCGGGAGTCGTTTCCGTCGGGTGAGACGCCGGGAACCATTTCCGGTAACTCCCGGCGTCATTTCACCCGGAAACGACTCCCGAGGTCCTTTATTTCACCGCGGCCGTCCCGTGTGACCGACGCGGCTCGGCGCCGCCCGTGACCGTGCCTTTTGCGGCGTTGACGACCGCCGCGGCCGCGTAGCCGTACATCACTTCGCCCTTGCGGCCGACTTTCTGGAACGTATGGCCGCGCGCCTCGAGGTCCGCGAGGATCGCGCGAGGGAATCGATCTTCAATCTGCACCCGCGATCCGCCGCCCGGGCCGCCGCCAATGAGAAAACGCGGCGCCTCGATCGCGTGCTGCGCGTCCATGTTCCCGTCGACGACGTTGAGGATCACGTCGTAGACCGACGCGGGAATCCAGTTGTTGCCGGCGCACCCGACCGCAAGCCGCGGCGTGAAACCCGGAATCCCGTACCGTCCCGGATCGGTCGAATTGGGCGCGAACACCAGCGTCGGCACGCTCGTCGAGCTCGACCGCATGAGCGGCAGCATCGATCCAAATCCCGTCCCGCCGCGCCCCCCGCGGAAGTGATCGTTGTAGAGGAAGCCCAGACCCTTCGACACGTAGAAGTTGCCGCCCCAGGTCGAGAGCGTCTGGGTGAACGCGATCATGTTGCCTTCCGCGTCAGCGACAACGAACGCGGTGGTCCCGGTCTGAATCGGGCCGGACTCGTCTTCGGACTGATAGCCAGGCGACAGAAGAGTGTTGGGAAAGCCGGAGCCTGCCCGTCCCCCGCCCTGCGCGATGTACACCTTCTTCGGATCGATCAGCTTGTACCGGTCGAGCGCGTGCGGCGCCTCGAGATGATTGCCGAGATCGACCGGCCAGCGCTCGGGATCCGCGATGCGGCCGCCGCCGTCGCGCACACGCCACGCTTCGATCGCGTAGTGAAAGTAGTCCGCATCAGTCGTGTAGGTCGCGCCCGGGCGCGGCAGGTAGTTGTCCAGGATGTTCAGCGTCTCGACCATCTGCGCGCCGTTCGACACCGGCGGCGGCACCGAGTACACCGCGTGCCCGCGATAATGGCCCACCAGCGGCTTGCGCTCCATCGCGCGGTACTGGCCGAGGTCGTCGAGCGTGATCACGCCGCCGTTCGCGGCCATGTCGTCCGCGATCTTGCGCGCGAGCGACCCGCGATAGAACGACTGCGCGCCTTCCTTCGCGATCGTCCGCAGCGTCTCCGCGTAGTCCTTGTTGACGAAGCGATCGCCGGGCCGCGGCACCTTGCCACCCGGGAGGAATAGCTTCGCCGCATCCGGGTACTTCGCGAGCGACGCACGGCCCTCGGCGATCGACGTCGGCAGCGCCTCATCGAGCACGAAGCCTTCGTCGGCGAGCTTGATCGCCGGGGCGATCACATCCGCCCACTCCACTTTCTTGCTGCCGTACTTCTGATACAGCAGGTCAAGACCCGCGACGACGCCGGGAATGTTGGTGACCGAGGGCCCGTCGGTCGCCGTGCGCGCGCCCGTCGCCGTGAAGAGCTTCGGATTGTCGGGCGTCGCGTGGCCCGGGGTCATGTCCTTGTATTCGATGACGACCGGCTCGGTCATGCCCTTGAGGAACAGAATCGCCTGGCCGTCGCCGCCGACGCTCGTCGCATCCGGCTCGACGACGCCGAGCGCGAACGCCACGGCGATGCCGGCATCGACGACGTTGCCGCCCTTCTCGAGCATCAGCGCACCCGCCTGCGACGCGAGCGGGTTGCCCGACGCGACGACTGCGCGCGAGGACTCGACGTCCGGCTTGATGAGCGGCTGCTCCGCGATCATCTTGTCGATGACGTCTTCGGCCGAGGCGGCGTCCTTCGCTTGCGCTGCAAGCGGCCGGTATTTCGCCCCGAGTGCGTCCCACGCCGCTGCCGACGGCCCGGTCGCGTAGTACATCGTCTTCAACGTCTGCCAGACCTGGTCGAAGCTCGACGACCATCGCGCTGCGGCCGGCCCGGGCAGCTGCAACGACGTCGCGGACTCGTCCACCGCGCGCGGCGCGGCCAACCGCCACAGCGCGTAGTCCGCGGCCGCCGCAAACGCCATCGGCGGATCAGCGTCGTTGCGATCGGGATTGCCGTTGTAGCCCGCGACGGCGGTCGGAAACGTCGCGATGAGGATCGTCTGGCCGTCTGGTGACCAGGCGGGCACGCCAGGATGACGCGAGGCCAGCACCGGCGTGTCGGCGACGGTCGAGGCCGCGCCCGCGTCGCCGCCGTCTTGCGGCGCGCCGCCTCGTCCTCGGCCCCCGCCGCCACCTCGGCCGGCCGGGGCATCGAGCGAGGGCACGGCGGTCGCCCACACCGCGCTCTGGTTGCCGCGCATCGTCACGTATGCGACGCGTGCGTTGTCGGGCGCCCAGACCGGATGGGCTTCGGTGCCGGCCAGGCGCGTCACGCGCGCGGAGCGCGGGCTCGATCCCGCCGCGTCCGCCACGGACAGTTCACGCACCCAGATGTCCGCCTCGTTGCCCGCTTCCGGCTCGCGGCTCGACACGAACGCGACGAGCTTGCCGCTGGGCGAGACGCTGCCCTGCCACTCTTCGGCGTCGTTCGGGGTGAGCTTCGTGGCCGTGGCTCCGGACGCGTCAGCAGAGACGACGAACAATTGCCACGCGCCCTTCGATTGCCGGTGGGAAAAAACGAGTCGGTTGTCGCGCGTCCATGACGGCCAACGCTCGTCACCAGGCATGGAGGTGATACGGCGCGCCGCGCCGCCCTTGGCCGGCGCGATCCAGATGTCGAACTCACCCTTCTGCTCGGCGCTGAACGCGATCGACTGGCCGTCGGGCGACCATGCGGGATCGCGCTCGACGGTGAAGTCCGTCGGCGAGGTCACGACGCGCTTCGCGTCCTTGCCTTCCGGCGTCATCGTCCAGATCGCGTCGAACCAGCTCGCGGCGAGGCGCTTGCTGTCGGGCGCCCAGGCGGCTTCGCGCACGCCGGTCGGACCGGCGCCGGGCGAGGGGGCTGCCTGCTGACTCGCACTGCGAAGGGAAACGGACCCGCCGGCCGCAAAGGCCAGCAGCACGGCGATTGAAATGACGCCGGGTGAAATGACCTCGGGAGTCGTTTTGCGTGATTCACGCAAAACGACTCCCGAGGTCATTTCACCCTTCGGCGTCATTTCGACCTCAGCTCATTGACGGCGGCGACAATCGCGCGGGCGCTGATGCCGTAGCGGTCGAGCAACTCGTCGGGCGTGCCGCTCCGAGGTATCTCGCGGACGGCCAGCCGCTTCACGCGGAACCCCTGATCCCAGACAGCCTCGCTCACGGCATCGCCCAGCCCGCCATGCGCGTAGTGATCCTCGACCGTGACGATGCGGCCGTTCGTCGCGCGGCCCGCGGCAACGAGCCCGTCGCGATCGATCGGCTGGATCGAGTACGCGTCGATCACCCGAATGCTCGTTCCGGCAGCTTTGAGCGTGTCGTAGGCCTTGAGCGCCTCGAACACGGTCACCCCGGCCCCGACGACCGTCACGACGTCCGCGTCGCCCTGTCGCAACGTCTTCGAGCCGCCCGGCTTGAAGGTCTCGTTCGCGTCGTAGATGACCGGGGTCTTCGGACGCGACGTGCGGATGTACACGGGCCCGGGCACGGACGCCGCGACCGCCATGAGCCGCGTCGCGCTGACGCCGTCGCAGGGGTACAGCACCGTGCAGTTCGGCACGCCCCGCGCCATCGCGAGATCCTCGAGCGCCATCTGCGACGGCCCGTCTTCACCGATCGAGACGCCAGCGTGCGACCCGGCCAGCTTGATGCCGAGATTCGAGATGCCGGCCATGCGGATGAAGTCGCTCGCACGCTCCAGGAAACACGCAAACGTCGACGGAAACGGAATCGCGCCGCGCGCCGCCAGTCCCATCGCCGCGCCGATCATCACCTGCTCGGCGATGTAGACCTCGTAGAACCGATCCTGATGCGCGTGCTCGAACTTCTCGCTGAAAGTCGAATTGCCGACGTCAGCGTCGAGCGCAACGATGCGCCGGTCGATGGCGCCGAGCGCCGCGAGCGCCGTGCCGTACGCCTCGCGCGTCGCGACGAGCTCGCCAAGCTTGTAGGGAGGCGCGGGCAGCACGGTCTCGAACGCGGGCAGCGGCCCTTCGATGCGGCGGTTGGCCGGCTTCGGAATCTCCGGCTTGGGATCGGACGTCTTCACGATCTGGCTGTTGAGCTCCGCCAGTGCCTGGTCGAGCTCGGCGCCTTTCTTGAGCGCCTTGCCATGCCAGCCCTCCTTCCCTTCGAAGATCGACACGCCCTTGCCCTTGACCGTGCCGGCCACGATCATCGTCGGCCGGCTCTTGGTCTTGCGGGCTTCGTTGAGCGCCTGGAGGATCGCGGCGAGGTCGTGGCCGTCGACCGCGATGGCGTGCCAGCCGAACGCGTTCCAGCGCGACGTGAACGCCGACAGATGGTGATCCCACTGCGTCGCCCGGCTCTGGCCGAGGCCGTTGACGTCGGTGATCGCGCAGAGATTGTCGAGCTTCTGATTCGCGGCGACTTCAGCCGCTTCCCAGACGGATCCTTCTGCGCTCTCCCCGTCGCCGAGCAACACGTATGTGCGATAGTCGGACTTGATCCGGCGCGCGTTGAGCGCGATCCCGACGCCCGCGGCGAGACCCTGCCCGAGCGATCCGGTCGCGACGTCCACGAACGGCAAACGCGGCGTCGGGTGCCCTTCGAGGTCGGACGTGATCTTGCGCAGGTTCAGCAGATCCGCGCGCGGAAACAATCCCGCCTCGGCCCAGGCCGCGTAGAGAATCGGCGCGCCGTGACCCTTCGACAGCACGAAGCGATCCGCTTCGGGATGCTGCGGATCCTTCGGATCGAACCGCATCTCGGCAAAGAAGACGGCCGCGACGATTTCCGCCGCCGACAGACATGTCGTCGGGTGGCCGGAGCCGGCTTCCGAGGTCGAGGTCACGGAATCGATCCGGAGCTGCGTCGCGAGGTTGTGGAGAACAGCAAGCGATGGTGCGGACATTAGGATGGCGCGAAAAGTCTACTGTACCCGATGAGCGAGGCGCTAGCATCGCCGCCGGCAACGTCGTCATAATCAGTGGATGTCCGTGTTGCGCTTCGTCTCGGTGGTGCTGCTGGCGATGTGGGTCGGCGGCCTCGCCGCGCTTGGCACAATCGGCGCGCCCGCGATCTTCGCCGTCCTCGAAGGTCAGGACCCCTCTGGCGGCCGCACCCTGGCCGGCGCGGTGTTTGGCGCCGTGTTTTCGCGCTTTCAGCATGTCGCCTGGGTGCTCGGCGGACTCCTGCTCGCCGTACTCGGTGTGCGCGCGGCACTCGGCCCGCGCCCGCGCCGTTTCGGGCTCCGCATGTGGACCATCGCGGCCATGCTTGCGCTCAGCCTCGTGACGACCTTCGGACTGACGCCGCGGATCGATCGGCTCCGCGAGACGACGCCGGGCGCGATCGCCTCTCTGCCGGACGCGGATCCTCGGAAGATCGCGTTCGGGCGCCTGCACGGACTGTCGACTGGTTTCATGCTCGTGACGCTCGTCGCGGGCCTCGGGCTGATTTTTGCTGAAACGCGGGATACCAACTGATGACTCAACATGTCGCCCAGCTCGCAGACGATGTCGTGAAGCAGGTGGCCGCGGCGCCCGATCGACAGGTCGCAATGGAGCGTGCTGTCGCGGCGCTCAAGGCCGCCATCCCGCACTATTCGTGGGTCGGGATCTACCTACTGGACGGCGACGAGCTCGTGCTGGGGCCGTTCCTTGGCAAGCCGTCGCCGCACACGCGCATTCCGCTCAATCGCGGCATTTGCGGCGCGGCCGCGAGCCAGAAGGCCACGATCATCGTCGACGACGTGAACAGCGACCCGCGCTACCTCGCGTGCAGCCTCGAGACGAAGTCGGAGATCGTGGTGCCGATCATGCGCGGTGCGGACGTACTCGGCGAGATCGACATCGACAGCGATCAGCCTGCAGCATTCGGGGCGGCGGATCGAGCACTGCTGGAACGCGTCGCCGATGCAATCAGCAAGCGTCTGTGAGGCGCTCGGTCGAGCGTCAGCTTCGAACGAACGAAGGGGGTCGGGTCTGGCTCACGCCAACCTAGACCCGACCCCAACTCAGCTGTGACTGCCGTTATTTCCGGATACTCCCGTCGACGCTCCTGATCTCGACGGCGCCAAGGTTCAGCTTTCGAAGATCCGCCTCGATCTTCTTCCGATCGCCGACGGCAATGACGATGATCTTGTCAGGGTGCAGGTACTTGCGCGCGGCGGCCTGCACGGCGTCGGCGGTGACGGTCGAGACCGCCGCCGGGAACGTCGTGTAGTAGTCAAGCCCGAGGTTGTAGATGAAGAGGCCGCTGAGGCTGTCCACGGCGCTCGAGCTGGTCTCGAAGTCAGCGGGCAGCGACCGCGCGAGCGCGTCCCGTCCCATGTTGAGCTCGTCCGCGCTGACCGTGGTGTCCGTCATGCGCTTGAGCTCTTTCATGATTTCGGCGACGGCGGGCGCGGTGACGTTCGTGCGAACGCCCGACCCGACCCAGAACGGCCCGGCGTGCTTGCGGAAGATGAACTGCGAGAACGCGCCGTAGGTGTAGCCGTGCGCTTCGCGCAGGTTGAGGTTGATGCGGCTGGAGAAGAGCCCGCCCAGGATCAGGTTCATGACGTTGACCGCGGCGTAGTCGGACACCGATCGCGGCGCGCCGATCTCGGCCACCCGCAACTGTGTCTGCTCCGCTCCCGGGCGATCGACGAGCACCAGCCGTACGGGCGCCGTCACGAACGTGTCGCTCGCGCCGGCGGCGGGCGCGCCCTTGGCCCACGAGGCGAACGCCTTCTCGACGAGCGCTTTCACGTCCGCCTGGCCGATCGGCCCCGCGACAACCAGCGCCGCGTTGTTCGGCACGAAGTTCTGTTTCCAGAAATTCGCCATGTCGTCGCGCTTGGTGGCCTGAATCGACGACTCGGTCCCGAGCTCGATGTAGCCGTACGGATGGTTGTCGCCGTAGAGCACGCGCACGGCGACCGTCTGCGCGACGGCGTTCGGATCCTGCCGGCTCTGAATCAGCTGGCCCAACCGGCTCGCCCGCTCCCGATCGATCTCCTTGTCGGGAAAGCTCGGATGGAGCGCGACATCGGCCAGCAGATCGAGTGCCGCGCCGAAGTTCTTCCGGAGCGACTGGACCGTGACGAACGACGCGTCCTTGGCGGACGAGGTCGAGAGCGACGCGCCAAGGTGCGCGACGTCATCGGCGATCGTGAGGGCGTCGCGCGACGCCGTCCCCTGGTCGAGCATCGCGCCGGTGAAGTTCGCGAGGCCCGCGCGATCCGCCGGATTGCTGTCACCGCCGGTCTTGATCACGAGGCTCGCGGCGACAACGGGCATGCCGGGCCGCTCGTAGTGCAGCACGGTCAGCCCATTCGGCAGCTGAAAGGACTGCGGCGTGGGCAGCGTGATCGGTCGCTGCGCCGCGGGCTTCGGTTGGTCCTTCCGCCACGCTTCCTCCGCGTTCACGGCCTCCGCACCGGTGCCCGGGGCGACCTTCGGGGCCGGCAGCGTCGGCACCGTCGGCCCCAGGTCGGGGTCGCCCGGCACCCCGAAGACCACGACGCGCGCGCTGGGCTTGAGCGAACTCTGCACGAACGTCTTGACGCTCGCCGCCGTCACCGCGCGATGCCGCGCGAGGTCCTCGCCCAGATAGCCCGGATTCTTCACGTAGTGGTTGTAGAGGTTGAGCGTGTCCGCGACGCCGCCAAATCCGCCAAGGACCTGCAGCCCGCTGAGCAGGTTCGTCTCGAACACGTTGCGCGAGCGCTCGACTTCCTTCGTCTCCGGGCCAGACGAGCTCAGTGCCGCGAGCTGCTCGTCGATGGCCGCCGTGAGCTCGTCGGCCGTGTGTCCCGGACGAGCGGTCGCGGAGATGCGGAACACGGAGGACAGCGAGAGCGACTGCTGCGCGGCCGAGACATCCTGCGCAATCCGCTTGTCGTAGACGAGGGCCTTGTAGAGCCGGCTCGAGTGCCCGCCGCCGAGAATCCCCGCGGCAATGTCGGCCTCCGCGTCGCCAGGCGCAAAGTACGCCGGCGTGAGCCACGTCATGTACACGCGCGGCAGCTGCACGTGGTCCTTGACGACCACCTTGCGTTCGCTCGAAATCGGCTGCGTCGGCACCGTGACCTTTGGCGCCTCAGGCCCGCGCTTGAGCGTACCGAAGTACTTTTCGACGAGCGTCTTGACCTGCGCTTTGTCGACGTCGCCGACGATCGCGAGGCTCGCATTGTTGGGCGTGTAGTACTGCTTGAAGAACCCCTTCACGTCGTCGAGCTTCGCCGCCTGGATGTCGGCGTGCGAACCGATCACGTCCGCGTAGTACGGATGGCCTTTCGGAAACAGGTTCTGGTACACCGCCTCATCGACGACGCCGTACGGCTCGTTCTCGACGCTCTGACGCCGCTCGTTGCGCACGACGTCCTGCTGATTCGAGAGCTTGGCCTGATCGAGCTCGTCGAGAAGATAGCCCATGCGATCGGACTCGAGCCATAACCCGAGCTCGAGCTGATTCGAAGGGAGCGTCTCGAAGTAGTTCGTCCGATCAAAGTCGGTCGTGCCGTTCAGGTTCGTGCCGCCCGCCGCTTCGAGCAACTTGAAGTGCGAGTCGCCGGGCACGTGCTTCGAGCCTTGAAACATCATGTGCTCGAACAGATGCGCGAAGCCGGTGCGCCCGGCCGCTTCGTTGGCGGGCCCGACGTGGTACCACAGGTCGACGGCCACGAGCGGCAGCCGATGGTCCTCCGACACGATGACCTCGAGCCCGTTCGCCAGTGCGTACTTCTCGAACGGGATGCTTGGCGTATCGGGGGTCGTCGACGTGGTCGTGGTGGCGGGCGCGGACGTCTGACCGCAACCGGCAAGGCTCAGCGCCAGCGGCACGAGCGCCAGCAATTTGCATGGATGGATCATCGGACGCTCCCGAATCGCTACTTCACCCGCGTCATACGAGTGATCATCACGGCCGTGACGAGATATTGGACGTTCTGTTCCTGCAGCGGGCTTTGCTGCTGGATCTTCTTCACGATATCCAGTCCGGACAGGACGCGCCCGAACGCCGCCGCGCCCTGCTCGTCATCGAATCGCTTGCCCCCGAAGTCGAGCGAGGGCTGGTCATCGAGCAGGATGAAAAACTCGGTGGTCGCGGAGTCTGGCGTGCCGCGGGCCATCGAGACCGTCCCGGCGACGTGCTTGAGACCGGTCACGCTGGTGCGCTCGAGCGGTATGGGCGGAAGCCGCTGTCCGGCTTTCGACGGATCGATCCCGCCCTGGATCAACTGCATCGGCGGGCGGTTGGGCGGCGCGCCCGGATAGTTATCGGGCCGCGTCACGCGGTAGAAACGCCCGTCATCGTAGATGCCGGCGTCGACGTATTTGAGGAAGTTGCCCGCCGTGATGGGCGCGTGCGTGAGGTCGACCGCAATCGTGATCGTGCCGAGCGCGGTCTCGATGGCGACGGTGACTTCGTTCGTCTGATCCGCCCTGGCGGGCGGCATGAAGATCATGAAGAAAATGAAGAGCATGAAGACGGGCACACTGAGACGGCGGAGGCCGTCGATCTGACCGCCCGGCTTCGCCGGGCTCGGGTCATCGGGAAGGTCGAGAAACAAGAGCGCCACAGAGAAGTCACCAGCGCTCTTGTTTCTCGACCTTCCCGATGACCCGATGGGGCCGCCGTCGGCGGCCGTCAGATCGACGGCCTTCGTCGTCGTGTACCTTCATGAACTTCATTGCCTTCACGTCCTTCATGAAAAACGGCTCAGATCGCTCCGTTGGCCAGCATCGCGTCGGCCACCTTCGCGAAACCGGCGCGGTTGGCGCCGTCCACGTAGTTGACCCGGCCGTCCGGGCGCCGGCCGTACTCGACGCAGCGCTCGTGAATGCGCTTCATGATCTCGCTCAGGCGGTGATCGACTTCTTCACGGCTCCAGACGAGGCGCTGCGCGTTCTGGCTGATTTCGAGGCCCGACACCGAGACGCCGCCGGCGTTCGCAGCCTTGCCCGGCCCGAACGCCACGCCTCCGTCGATGAGGACGTGCGTCGCCTCGAGCGATGTCGGCATGTTCGCGCCCTCGCCCACGACCTTGCACCCATTCTTGACGAGCATTTCCGCGTCGCTCCGGTCGATCTCGTTCTCGTGCGCGCTCGGGAACGCGGCCTGGCACGGCACGGCCCACGGCCGCTTCCCGGCATGGAACTCGCACTTGAAGTGATCAGCGTATTCCTTGATCCGGCCGCGGCGGACTTCCTTCAGCTCCTTCACCCAGGCGAGCTTGCCCTCGTCGATCCCGGATGGGTCGTAGATGAACCCGTCGGAGTCGGAGAGCGTCACGACCTTGCCGCCGAGCTGCGTCGCCTTTTCCACTGTGTAGGTCGCGACGTTGCCCGATCCGGAGACGACGCACGTCTTGCCGCGCAGGCCGTCGCCGACGTGGCGCAGCATGTTCTCCACGAAGTACACGCACCCGTACCCCGTCGCCTCCGGCCGGATGAGACTGCCGCCGTAGGCGAGCCCTTTGCCGGTCAACACGCTGTTGAAGCGGCCCGTGATGCGCCGGTACTGCCCGAAGAGAAACCCGATCTCGCGCCCGCCCACGCCGATGTCGCCCGCGGGCACGTCGACATCGTCGCCGATGTAGCGATAGAGCTCCGTCATGAACGCCTGACAGAACCGCTCGACCTCGGCGTCGGACTTGCCCTTCGGATCGAAATTCGATCCGCCCTTCGCGCCGCCCATCGGCAGGCCCGTCAGGCTGTTCTTGAGGATCTGTTCGAAGCCGAGAAACTTGAGGACCGACAGATTCACGGTCGGATGAAATCGCAGGCCGCCTTTGTACGGGCCAATCGCGTTGCTGAACTGCACGCGATAACCGCGATTGATCTGGACGCTGCCCGCGTCGTCGAGCCACGTCACGCGGAAGATGATGATCCGATCGGGCTCGGTGAGTCGATCGAGAATGCGCACCCTCTGGTACTCGGGACGCTCGAGCACGAACGGCATCAGGGATTCGGCGACTTCCCGTACCGCCTGATGGAACTCCGGCTGGTCCGGACTGCGCTTGGTGAGCTGCGCCATGAAGTCGTTGACGGCCTTGGTGGCCTCGCTCGCACGGTCGAGTTTGCCCATGTGGGGGAGTCTCCCTCGGCGGCCGATCCTAGTGCCCTTCCTCTGTTCCGCCAAGGGAAATCCCTGCGTACCTTGTCTGGTATAGTTCGAGCCCGTGAGAGCCGACGACATCACGCGGGCTGTACTCGCGCGAGACGACGTCGCACGGTACCTTCGCGGCGTGCAGGGGGTGCCGGCCGGCGAGGCGCGTCAGCGCATCGAAGAGTACCTGGTCGAGCTCCGCACCACGCAGCGGTACCGCTTCTATCGCGCACTGCAGCACCCGCTCTATCCGATCCTGCGCAAGGTGCGCCGAGTCGCTGAGGGCATCGAGCACGCGTCGGACGCCACGCGGCGTGGCCGCGTCGTCTACGTCTCGAATCACAAGAGCCATCTCGACTATCTCGTCGAGCCGCTCGTGCTCGACGATCACGGCGTGCGGCCGCCGCTGATGGCCGCGGGCATCAACCTGTTCGGCGGCGCGCTCGGCCTGCTCCATCGTCACGTCACGGGCGCGATTCCGATCCGGCGCAACAGCAAGGACCCGGTCTACCTCGTCACGCTTCGCGCGTACGTCGCGGAGATCCTCAAGATCCACGACCTGCTGTATTACGCCGAAGGCGGGCGCAGCTACAGCGGCGAGCTGAAGTCGCCGAAGACCGGTTTGCTGCAAGCCGCGCTGCTCGCGGATCGCCACGAAATCTCCGTCGTGCCGATGGCGGTGGCGTACGATCTCGTCCTCGAAGATCGCATCATCTCGCGCGCGGCCACACGCAAGCGCTCGCGCCCCTTCGCCCAGGAAGTCGGAGAATTGGTGCGGCACGCTGTCGGCTACCAGTCGCGAGCGTTCGTGACGTTCGGCAAGCCGATCGCGCTCGGCGACTACGACCCGGAAGCGCGCCGTGATCTGGTCGCGCTGGCGCATCGCATCCAGGACGACGTCGGGCGGCTCTACAAAGTGCTGCCGACGGCGCTCGTCGCCGCGGCCATGCGGCCGCACATGACCCGCGCGGGCCTGCTCTCGCGGATCGACGAGCTGCTCGTCTCGTTCCGCGCGGAAGGCGCCAACCTCGCGGTGCACACCGCACAGCAAGCCGTGGATGCAGGCGTCGATCAGCTCAGCGAGCGGGGCGTGCTCGTGCAGGAACGGCAGCGACTGCGGGTCCGCGATCGATTTGCCCTGCGCTACTACGCGCGCACGATCGAACATCTCGTGACGCGGCGACGCGGGACGACGCACTGATGTTGGACGCGCTGCCCAAGGCCTTCTTCTCCATCCTGGCCGGCAGCCAGACCCTCAAACAAGCCGCCTCGCGGTACGGCATGCGCCGGCCGGACAGCTTCGCGCGCCGGTTCGTGGCCGGCGAACAGGTCTGCGACGCGATCGCCGCCGCCCAGGTGCTCGAGCAGAACGGTCTCGCGGTGACGCTCGACCTGCTCGGCGAGAGCGTCACCTCGACGGAAGCCGCGGGCGACGCGACGCGGGCCTACCTCTCGACGATTCAGGAAATCGAGCGCGGCGGCATCAGCCGCAACATCTCCCTCAAGCTCACGCAACTGGGGCTGGGCGTCGACCGGGCGACCTCGGTCGACAACCTCCGCCGCGTGCTCGACGCCGCCGGCAAACACGGGTTTTTTGTCCGCATCGACATGGAGAACTCGCCGTACACCGCCCAGACGCTCGAGACGTTCGAGACGACGTGGGGCATCGGGTATCGCAACGTCGGCGTCGTGCTGCAGTCGTACCTCCGGCGGTCGATGGACGACGCGAGACGAATGATTGCGCTGGGCGTGCCGGTCCGGCTGGTGAAGGGTGCGTATCGCGAGCCTCGCAGCGTGGCGTTCCAGCGAAAGACGGAGGTCGATGCGGCGTACCTCTCGCTGATGCAGGTGCTGATGCGTGAGGGCAAGAATCCCGCGATTGCGACACACGACCCGAACATGATTGAGGCCACGCGCGAGTTCGCCGGCGCGCAGGGCATCGGCAAGGACCACTTCGAGTTCCAGATGCTCTACGGCATCCGCCGCGACTTGCAGTCGCAGCTCACGAACCAGGGCTATCGCGTGCGGGTCTACGTGCCGTTCGGCCGCGAGTGGTTTCCGTACTTCATGCGGCGACTGGGCGAGCGGCCGGCAAACGCGAACTTCGTGTTGAAGAGCTTGATGCGCGAAAGATGAAATGACCTCGGGAGTCGTTTTGGCCTGAAATGACACCGGGAGTTGCCGAGGGCGACAACCGGCGTCACTTTCCGCCCCAAAACGACTCCCGAGGTCATTTCACCCATGCCCGCGCCACATCCACCAGAATGTCACGGCACGCGTAGACGTCGTCAACCGTGACGTACTCTTCGGTACTGTGCAGCCCGGCGCCGCCGGGTCCCAAGAGCACTGACGGCGTGCCGGCCGCCGAGAGGATCGCCGCGTCGGTCCAGAACGACATCCCCATCGGCGTCGCGGAACGCCCAGCCCGGGCGAGCGAGGCGGCTACGGCGCCGGTCAGCGGATGGTCGGCCGCGAGGCGATGCGCGGGCCGGTAGGTCACGAGCCGCGCCTCCGCGCGGAACTCGGGATCGTCGCGCCTCAGCCGCTCGAGGATCGCGTTGACCTCGCGAAGCACGGTGTCGCTGTCTTCGGTCGCGACCGTGCGCCGCTCCATTTCGAGCGTGCACCGATCGGGATAGCTGCTGAGCTCGCGGCCGCCGCTGATGAGCGACGCGTGGAGCGAGCCGGTACCCTGAAACGCCGCCGGCGGTTGCGCGCGCAGTTCCCGATCGCGGCCCTCGAGCGCCGTGAGCACGCGCCCCATTCGTGCGATGGCATCTCGACCGTCTTCAGGCCGGCTGCCGTGCGCAGCCCTGCCGTGCGTCACGATCTGGAGCCATGCGAAGCCCTTGTGGCCGATCGCCAGGCCGAGGTCGGTGGGCTCGGTGACGATCGCGGCGTCGGCGTGCCAGTCCTTGACGAGCGCTTCGGCGCCGAGGCTCTCGTACTCTTCGTCGACCACGGCGGCGACGATGATCCGGCCGCGTGTCCAGTGCTTGGCGAGCACACCGGCGGCCGCAACCATCGACGCGACGCCCCCCTTCATGTCCTGGGATCCGCGCGCGTAAAGCCGGCCGTGGCTCTCTCGCGGCACGAACGGATCGGTCATGCCTTCGACGCCTACCGTGTCGAGGTGGCCGCAGAACATCAACGACGGCCCGGGCTCGCGGCCTTCGAGCACGCCGATGACATTCGGTCGCCCCGGCGCGACTTCCTGCAGCACCACATCGAGCCCCGCGCCGGCCATGGCCGCCCGCGCGACCTCAGCGGCCTCGGCTTCGCCTGGCGCACCGGGCACGAGCGACGGGTTGATGGAATTCGCGGCAATGAGGTCGCGGAGGAGCGGGAGAGGATCCATGCAAATCCGGAAGGCTGAGATGAGTTGGAGTCGGGTCTTGCCGGCGAAAGCCAGACCGGACCCGTTGCGTGCGGTCTAAGATTACCATTCGAATCAATGCAGACACTTTCAGGTCGCGTCGTTGCGATCACGGGCGCGTCGGCGGGCATCGGGCGCGCGACGGCTGAGCATTGTGCCGCCGAAGGCGCCGCGGTGGTCCTGTCGGCGCGTCGGGCCGATCGGCTCGAGGAGATCGTGCGAGCGATCGCGTCGCGAGGTGGACGCGCCCTGGCCGTGCCGGGTGACGTCACGCGAGAGGACGACATGGACGCGCTCGTCGCGCGCGCAGTCGAAGCGTTCGGCTCGATCGACGTGATGGTGTGCAACGCGGGCATCGGCTATCACGGCCCGCTCGACGAAACGCCGCCCGCGGCCATGCGGCGGATCGTGGACGTCAACCTCATGGGCACGCTCTATGCGGCGGCGTCGGCCATGCGCGCGTTTCGACGGCAAGGCCGCGGTCACATCATCGCCGTGTCGTCGATCGTCGGCCGGCGCGGCGTCGGCGGCTCCGGGATCTACGCGGCGACCAAGGCGGCGCAGCTCGCGTTCATCGAATCGCTGCGCGCCGAGTTCATCGGCACGCCCTTCCGCGCATCGGTCATCTTCCCCGTGGTCACGGTCACGGAATTCCACGAGACGATCGCGCGCGACTTCGGCTACGCGGTAAGCGGCACGGGACCGCGTCAAACCGCCGAGCAGGTCGCCGGGGCCATCGTCGACTGCATCGTCTCGCCGCGCGCCGAGGTGTATCCGCTTCGCAAGGCGTGGTGGCTCGCGGTGCTGAGCGTGATTGCGCCGGCACAAGCGGACAAAGTCGTTCAGAAATTCGCGCGCCGGCGGAAGCCGGTCGCGCCCGCTCCCGATGCTCACCGGCCTTCCTGACCTCGCGCGAGCGATGGCGCTCGCCGTTCGCGACGAGGGCGGACGCGCGCTCGTCGTCGGCGGCTGGGTGCGCGACGCGCTGCTGGGCCGGACGTCGAAGGACGTCGATCTCGAGGTGTTCGGCGTGCCCGCGGATCGGCTGCTGGCGCTCGTCAGCGGATTCGGCCGGGTCGATACCGTCGGCGAAAGCTTCACTGTGTACAAGGTGGGCGGGATCGACGTCTCGCTGCCCCGCCGCGAGTCAAAGACCGGTCGCGGACACACCGGGTTCACCGTGCAGGGCGACCCGTCGCTGTCGATCGAAGAGGCCGCACGCCGGCGCGACTTCACCAACAACGCGATCTCGCTCGATCCCCTAACGGGTGAGATTCTCGATCCCTTCCAGGGCCAAACCGATCTCGACGCGAGACGACTCCGCGTGGTCGATCCGACGACGTTTGGCGACGACAGCCTGCGCGTGTTGCGAGCGCTCCAATTCGCGGCCAGGTTCGAGCTCGAGCTCACCGACGATTCGCGCGCGCTCTGCCGCGCGATTCCGCTCGACGATTTGCCGTCCGAGCGCATCTGGGGCGAGATGGAAAAACTCCTGCTCCAGGCCGCGCGGCCGTCGATTGGCCTGGCGCTCGCGCTCGATCTCGGCGTCGTCGATCGGCTGTGGCCAGAGATGAAAGCGCTCGTCGGGTGCCCGCAGGAACCCGACTGGCACCCCGAGGGCGACGTGTGGGTGCACACACTGATGGTCGTCGATCGGGCTCGTCAGCGAATCGACGGGCTCGCCCGCGGCCCGGCGGCCGCGATGATGCTCGGCGCGATCACGCACGACTTCGGCAAGCCCGCGACGACGGCCGTCATCGACGGCCGGATGCGATCGCCCGGTCACGAGGAGGCGGGCGTCGAGCCGGCGACGCGATTCCTCGATCGGCTCAACGTGCATTCGCTCGATGGCTACGACGTGCGCCACGCCGTGCTCGGCCTCGTCGCGCAACATCTGAAACCGAGCGCGTTTCACAAGTCGGCGACGCCCGTCAGCGACGGTGCGTTCCGGCGGCTCGCGCAGAAGATCGATCTGGAGCTCCTCGCGCGCTTCGCGATGGCCGACTGCACCGGCCGAACCGGCACGTTCGACTGTTCAGCGATCGA
>Ga0163163_10000072_pt1 | contig 112281 bp, 84 predicted proteins | sample S65metaG_FD_119766 | JGI IMG/M metagenome (GOLD analysis project Ga0163163, IMG submission 119766) | Switchgrass rhizosphere microbial communities from Kellogg Biological Station, Michigan, USA - S6-5 metaG | ecosystem: Host-associated > Plants > Roots > Rhizosphere > Soil | place: USA...
ATATCGGCAAGATTGGGAAACGTTTTTTTGTTTGGTTGCATTAGTTGACACCGGTTCTGTTTGGGTTGTGCCGGTGAGGAACCGTTACCCCCTTATCTTAAGAACAGTGTCAAGATGCGCCCCATGCTTTTGAAAAGGCGGCTTTTCACTTGCCATATTCGGTTTTCAGGCCCTGGGCCAGCATATCCACGGGCGTTCCTTCCAGAACCAGGGTCGTAACAAATCCAAATATCGCAAACTTCTTGATCCCCATTAGCCAAGAGAAAGGCGGCACGAACATGATGCCAGGAACACGAAAGGCAAGCACGTAGGCAAAAACCAGAACCAGAGGAATTAGATAACCAATGGTCCAATACGGAGTGCGAAGTCGGGAAAACCACCGTCCCAGCAGGACACCGCTCAGGGAACAAAGAAGGGCGACGGTAGCAGCCAACCAGAGGTTCATGGAGAAGCATTCATTCCGCGATATTTAATGCCGGTCTAGTATTAATAGTACTCGCGCATCCCAATGTAGGCGAGAGGCAAGGTATTCATCACGAACACCCAAAACGGAACGGGGTGATCGACTTTAAACCCCGCCATCCATGGCGCAGTCGAATGGAACAATGATAATAAGCCTCATAATGAATACACCTGGTACGTGACCCCGGCTTATGCGATACAGAACGACCTTTAGCCGCGCGCTCCCCCATTGAAGTTTCAAGCGTTGCAAATCGTGGGGCAATAAGCTTCGATAAGGGCATGTTCCCTTTCGTTGCTTCTCTTGATGGAAAAAAATGGACGCCAGGTCCGTATCCCGGGGTGGAGTTGATGGTGCTTCATAAAAATGAATTAACGGGTGGAGTTACGGTGCTTAGAAAATTCAGCGCAGGTGTGACTGTGCCGGAGCACGTTCACAAGGAGGCGAATGAATTTGCCTATGTTCTTTCCGGCGGATGGGAGGAGTCTGGCGTTTGTTACTCGACTGGCACGTTCTTTTTCGCTCCGCGCGGTAGTGCGCATGGCCCTCACTTGGCAAAAACGGAGGTGATCAGTTTAACGATCTTCGATGGTCCATTGACGGTTGGCGCAGCTTCCTAAGCAGGTCGTTAAAGTAGCCGCCGGGGTAACGAGGCGTAAGCAACCACGCCGAAACCCTGCCTTCCTTTATCGAAATCCTTGTCGGAAACTTTGTCGGTTGTTGTTTCTTAGCTCCAGTTCGAACAAAGTTTCCGATAAAGTTTGCGACAAAGGTGTTAATGTAGGCCGGACCCGCATTCACCTTAAACTCGACACAAAAAGCTTGTATCCACCGAGAGGCATACGGAACACTCCGCAACGGCTATGAAATCTTTGGTTTGGTTGTCGCACTGTGGGTTTCTGTTTACTGTCAGCCTCGCTCTTGGGGGTGAGCCTCCACTGGATCCAAAGGACCTGCCCCGCGTCCCCCCCGTCGAGGCCACGAACACCCAAAACACTTTTCAGATCAAAAAAGGCTTTCACCTCGAATTAGTTGCCTCCGAACCCCTGGTACTGGACCCGATCGCAATGGCCTTCGATGAAAACGGGCGGTTATTCGTAGTCGAAATGCGGGATTACTCGGAGATGCGAAATGTGCAACCGCACCTCGGACGTATCCGAATGTTGGAGGACACCAACAACGACGGCATTTTTGATAGAGCAACCATCTACGCAGACGACTTGCCATGGCCCACCGGCGTGACGTGTTATGACGGGGGAATTTTTGTCGCCGCCTCTCCCGAGATTCTTTACTTCAAAGATACAAATAACGATGGCAAGGCCGATGTTCGAAAAATCGTATTTACCGGCTTTGGCGCTGGAAAGGGTGACAAACTGAACGTACAGGCATTGCTCAACAGCCTGGTTTGGGGATTGGACAATCACATTCATGGGCAGACCGCCAGCAATGGCGGACGTGTTGTGCCAGCGGATAAACCCGATGCCAAGCCACTCGAATTATCGGGGCGTGATTTTTATTTCGATCCGAAAACTATGGAGATCCGCGCCGAGACAGGTGGCGGCCAATATGGAATGTGCTTTGATGACCGCGGCCGCAGATATGTCTGCAGCAACTCTCATCACATTCAAACATTCATGTATGACGCGCGCTATGGCGACCGCAATCCATACTACAACATGCCACCGGCCCTCGTGGACATCGCGGTCGACGGTCCCTCAGCGGAGGTTTATCGCATCAGTCCGGAAGAAATGTGGCGAGTGATTCGCACCAAGTGGCGCGTGGCTGGCCAGGTTCCAGGCCCCATCGAAGGAGGTGGCCGGGCTTCCGGTTACTTCACCTCAGCCACAGGCATCACCCTTTATCGAGGGAACGCCTGGCCAAAGGAGGACTTGGGGGATGCCTTTATCGCCGATTGCGGCAGCAACTTGATTCACCGCAAAAAAATTCGGCACGACGGTGTGGCATTGCTGGCAGAACGGCCGTCCGATGAACAGAAAGTTGAGTTCATTGCCTCGACGGATCTCTGGTTTCGACCTGTGCAAATGGCAAATGCTCCGGACGGGACGCTTTACGTTGCCGATATGTATCGCGAGGTGATCGAGCATCCCTGGTCCTTGCCTGCGCCGATCAAAAAATTGCTGGACTTGAACTCGGGTAATGATCGCGGGCGAATTTACCGTATCGTGCCGGATGGATTCAAACAGCCCAGGAAGACGCAGCTTGGCAAGGCTTCCACAAAAGCATTGGTGGCAACGCTCGAACATCCCAATGGGTGGCATCGCGACACGGCCGCGCGACTAATCTATGAACGCCAGGATAAGGCTGCCCTGAGGCCTTTGGCGGAATTACTCAAAAAGTCGAAATTCCCCCTTGCCCGTATGCATGCCCTTTACTCTCTGGAAGGGTTAAGCAGTCTCAACGAGGAGGAAGTGATGCTGGCTCTGACCGACGCTGATCCAACCGTGCGTGAGCATGCCATCAAATTGTCTGAGAAGTTTTTCGCGGACCATGTGCCCTCGATGAAACTTTCGAGCAAACTACAACTGCTCGCGAATGATCCTGATGCAGGTGTTCGTTATCAACTTGCGTTGACTTTGGGTGAAATCAAAGGTCCTGCGAAAATCGAACCCCTTGCTCTTATTGCCAGGAGGGACCTGAACAGTTCGTGGACTCAAGCTGCAATTTTATCGTCACTCGCTGATGGAGCAATCGAACTCTTTGAGAAATTCTCCCTATCGAAGGAGGCGAATGAAACCTCCTCAGGGAAAGCATTTTTGCGACAGCTCGCGATGTTGATTGGCGCAAAGAATCAACCGCGGGAGGTAGCGCAGGTACTTGAATTTCTGGCGAAACAACCCAGCCACGAACAGAGATTTGGCCTACTTGGGGCATTTGGCGAGGGTTTGCAACGAGCAGGAAGCGCATTGCCAAAACAACATCCGGTGGTGGCCGAGGCCTTCGCCAAAGCGGGCGATTGTGCCCGCGACAATCACAGCTCAGAATCTGCGCGTATCAGTTGCATTGAATTGCTGGGCATGACGAGTTTTTCGGATGCTGGCAACACGCTCATTTCCCTGCTGAAACTGGATCAGCCGCAGGCCCTCCAGCTTGCCGCGCTTTCCAGTCTTTCTCGATTTACCGATCCTCAAGTTGGAGCGGCTTTAATCGGACACTGGGCGAATTTCACACCCCGACTGCGGAGTGAAGCTCTGGCCGCACTCCTGGCACGGACGGAGCGCGCCGTCTCGCTGTTGCAGGCAATAGCAGCGAACGGGGTTCCATCATCCGCCCTCGATGCCACCCAAAGTAAATTTTTGCTAAATCACCGGGATCAAACTGTCCGAGAACTCGCCGGCAAGGTGCTTGCAAATCAGCCTTCGAGTTCGCGCCAACAAGTGATTGATTCTTTTATTTCTGCAATCACGCTAAAGGGCGACTCTATTCATGGTCGAAAAATATATCAGGAGAGATGCATCTCATGTCATCGGTTGGCTGGAGAGGGCTACGCGCTGGGACCGGACCTGGTTACGGTGAAGAACACGGGAAAGGAAAAGATGCTGGTCAACATTCTCGACCCCAACCGCGAAGTCCGTCCCGAATTTGTCAACTATGTAGTCGAAACGAAGGATGATGAAAGTTACATTGGGCTGGTGGTTAGCGAAACAGGGACTGCCGTGACGTTGCGACAAGCTTTCGGAAAAGAGTATGTCATTCCGAGAAAAAACGTTCTCAAAATGCAAAGTCAGGGGCAGTCCTTAATGCCTGAGGGAATCGAGGTTGGGCTAACATCGCAGGATCTGGCTGACCTGCTCACTTATGTGGAGAAGGCTGAGGCCAAGTAGCCCAGCAGGGCAAGGCTAAGGTTTTTCCCACTTTCGTTGTGGTCGTGTCTAAACCATTGTAGGACATGTTTAATCGGGGAATAAAGGGTCTGTTACGCGGGCGAGGCAGGGCGAATCTCTCGGCAAGCGCCCTTTTCGAGCAAGGGGCTGAGGTCGTCAAACCCCGTAGCGGTGGGCCGTTTATAGACCCGCGTCGCTCCGCAATGCTTCCTTCTTTTTGTTTTTCGACGGCGCGCTTGAAACAATTTCGAGTGCGACAATTACGTTGGCTGCTGCAACAGTTGGTTAGTCAATTCTGGTTAGCTCCGCCGAAAAACAAAAAGAACGGTCCACCCCTAGGGGTTTCAATCCCATGATGAATAGATCTCCGACGAGTGCCTTTGGACAAAATGCGCTTTGGCGATTGGCGGGCTTGTTTCTGCTTGCAGCACTATCCAGTTGGGCGGATGAAACGAATTCTTTGAACGAAACAAATGCATTGAAGGAACAAAAATCTCCAACGCTCAGACGCACGAACTCTTTGGATTATCTTTTCCAAATCAAAAAAGGATTCCGAATTGAACCCGCTACGTTGGACTCGATGGTAGCCTCTCCGGTGGCGATGGCATTCGATGAACGGGGGCGACTTTTTGTGGCGGAAATGCGCGACTATCCGGACCAACGCGAGCGAATTCCGCATGGAGGGCGGGTAGTAGTCCTCGAGGACTCTGATGCAGATGGGGTATTCGATTCCATTCATGTTTATGCGGAAAATTTACCCTGGCCTTCAGCGATCGCCTGTTATGACGGCGGAGTTTTTGTCGCTGCCGCGCCGGAAATCATCTACTTCAAGGATACAGCAAGCAATGGCTCGGCGGATGTAAAGAAAGTCTACTACACAGGATTCGGAGCGGCGAGCGGTAATCCGGATCCTAATGCTTTGCTAAACAATTTTGCCTGGGGATTGGATAACCGGATTCATGCAGGGACAGCCGGAATGGGAGGTGTGATCACAGCGGTCGAGACCCCTGGCAATGCCCCAATGGTGCTGGGTCGAAATGATTTTGCATTTGATCCGAAGACATCCACGATGTCACTCGATGGAGAACCGGCACACACCGGCTTGTGCTTTGATGATCGAGGAAGGAAGTACGCATCGGACTCAACGCACCCATTACAGCTCTTGATGTTCGAGCCACGTTATTTTGCGCGTAATCCTTTCGTGCCAAAACCGCCAGCGCTCACGGACGTAATCAGTCCAGGCACTAAAGTGTTTCGATATGCAAATCTCTCCAGTGGACCAGGACCAGGGATTCCGCTCTCGTCGCAGAGACCAATCAATGGATGGATGAGCAAAGCTCGTGGTTCCCTGATCTACCGCGGGAATGCATTTCCATCCGATTATCTGGGCAATGCCTTCATTTGCGATCCGGAACTGCACGTCATCCACCGGAGCATACTGCTACAAGACGGATTACGGGTTACTGGCCAACGAGCAAAAGATGAATTGAGTTCAGAGTTTCTGCTAACAAAAGACCCCTTATTCCGACCTAGCCAGCTTATTACCGGACCGGATGGAGCAATCTATGTCGCCGACATGCAAAATGGTGGTGAGAGCGGGCGCATTCTCAGGATCGTGCCTGACAATTTCAAATCCCAGAAATTTCCACAGCTTTCCCGCACGAAAACATACGACTTGGTCGCAGCACTTGCGCATCGGAATTCGTGGCAGAGAGAAACTGCTATGCGGCTTCTCTACGAGCAGCGTGACCCCGCCGCGGTTGGACTGCTGACCAACATGATTAATAATTCGAGGCTCGGACATGTTCGGATGCAGGCTTTGTGTGCACTCGATGGCATAGGCGGATTGAAAGAAGGCGTATTGCTCAAGGCCCTACGGGATTCCGATGAAAGCGTCCGCGAACATGCGGTCGCATTATCAGAGCGCGTTGTCAGGAATGGCAAAGTATCTGATGCAGTTTGGAGCCGCATCTCTGCTTTGGCAGCCGATCCTTCAATTCGCGTGCAGTACCAGCTTGCATTTACCCTTGGCGATATTGAGATGAGCGAAAGGACCAGGGTATTGGCTGATATTCTAGGACGTAACCTGGCAAATCCATGGTTTCGATCTGCTGCTTTAAGTTCGTTGAACAAAGGGGCAAGTGACCTGCTGATCGCTTTGGCATCTGAACCCCGCTGGAGAAATGATCCAACTGGGCAAACGTTCTTGAACGAACTTGCATTAGGCCTTGGTCTTAACGGACAAATCAATGAAGTAACCATGGTTCTGGATTTCATTGTTCGATCCCGCCTGGAGCAACTGACAACGTTTTCTTTGCTTTATTCACTGGGTGAAGGTCTTCACAGGATCGGTAGCTCACTGGCCTTGGTCGACCCCCAGGGACGACTCCAAACATATTATGACCAGGCCCTGGACATTGCCCTGGGTGATAATCTTAAAGATCCTGTCCGTCTCGCGGCATTACGTCTTCGCAGCGTGAGCTATTATACCGCAACTTATCCAGGAGACATTTATCAATTGCTGTTTGGCACTGGCCAATCGGAAGCTGTGCAGACTACTGCGTTGATGACGCTGGGCCGGTACGAGAATCCCGCAATAGCCTCCAACGTAATCGCTCGTTGGCCGGAATTGACACCAAACGTCAGACGCCAAGCCATTTCTGCCCTGTTGCAAAGGACTGAGCGTGTTATAGAGATCGTGGCCGCTCTTCAGGACAGGCGCATCTCGCCAAGAGACTTGTCTCCGACACAAATCAATTTTTTGCGGACCCATCGCGATCCGGCAGTAAGCCAGCGAGCCGCCGCAATCTTTGGCCCTTTTAGCCCAATCCGGCCGGGGTTGCTCGAGCAGTTTAAATCCTCCATTTCGATCCCCGGCAATCCAGGGCGTGGATTACAGATTTTTCGCGCGCGTTGCACTTCGTGCCATCGGTTAGGGGGCGAGGGAACAAGTCTCGGACCGGATCTGGCAGCAACAAAAATCAGCGGGAAAGAAAAGCTCTTAGCCTCAATTCTGGAACCGAGCCGCGAGATAGCCCCCACCTATACAACGACGGTTGTCGAGACCAAGCGCAGAGAAACTCTGACGGGCATTTTGACCGAAGACAACGGCACAACGATCACCTTGCGTCAACCCGCGGGTGGAGCACAAGTTTGGCCTCGTTCAAACGTCCAAGCCATCGAACCGCAATCATGGTCACTGATGCCCGAGGGTTTGGAACAAGGTCTCAACGGACAGGCTATGGCGGATTTGCTGGAATACATCATTGCCGCCTCGCAGTAACTACCTCATTGTCAGGCTTTTACACTATGTTCTTGTTGAGGTTGATTAGAGCGGAGCGGCAGCTTGAGTTGGGGAAGGTCGGAGAGGTTGCAAACGCACCTGACGTTGTTCCGCAAGGCTAATGGAGTCGATAGGGTTACGCCCCAATGCTACCAGTGAGCACATCCGCTATCTTGGCTTATGAAATACAGCAAGAATTGTAAGCTTATAACTTTGGCAGCCATGTCCGCCCTGGCATTGTCATTTCTGACCGTTGGATGTGACCGCACAATTTCAAGCTCGGAAAGCACCAAGGTGAAAAGCGATGGCACGGTTGAGTCGAAGGAAAAGACCGTTACAGAGAAACCGGACGGTACTATCACCAAGACGGAAAAGAAAAGCACCGACAAGCCTTAAGTCAGTTCAAGCTATTCATGATGGCAGGCGCGTCATTCCGTGCGCGCCGCCGTCAGGCAGGTGCCCGTAGGAGTTGCCCCTTGCGGCGGTTCGGGGACGGCCCGCCCATCCGCTTGACAACAATTGTTGTATTATTGCGGAATTAATTTGAAGCTGTCATGCTGTCTAAATGCTCGCCCGTCACAGCATGACAACCGCTTGGCTGGGGATGGTTGCTTTCTCAGGCTGGATGCTTTCCTCTGCGGCTTCGCCAGATCCGTTGAAGCTTGTTCAGACGATTCCACTGCCGGGGGTCAAAGGCCGTTTCGATCATTTCTCGCTCGACGCCAAAGGGAAGCGACTTTTTGTCGCCGCTCTTGAAAATAACAGCCTTGAGGTTGTTGATCTCTCTGCCGGAACACGCCTTCAGAGCGTTCCCGGAATGTCTAAACCCACAGGTGTTCTTTACCTGGCCGATTCCAACCAGATCACGCTGGCCAATGGCGGCGACGGCACTCTCAGACTACTGGATGGGACTAACTTCAGAGTCCTACGCAATCTGAAGCAGGTACCCGACGCCGACAATCTAAGGTTAGACTCCAAAACTCAGCTCACCTGGCTTGGCTACGGGGATGGGGCTTTCGGCATTTTTGAACCGGCCACCCTGAGGTTGATGGGCACTATCAAACTGGGTTCACACCCTGAATCTTTCCAAATGGAAAAGCAAGGCACTCGCCTTTTCGTTAATTTGCCACAGACAAGGCAAATTGGCGTGATTGACCGTGAAAAGCGGTCCGTTCTCCAGACATGGCCAATGGAACAATTCCAAGCCAACTTCCCAATGTCTTTGGACGAATCAAACAAGCGCCTCTTTGTCGGTTGCCGGAAGCCTCCGTGGTTAGTCATCCTTAACACCGAAACCGGTAAAATGATTGCTGATATTGCCATTTCAGGTGACACCGACGATCTGTTCCATGATGCCAGGCGAAAACGGATTTACCTTTCTTGCGGGGAAGGTTTCATTGATGTTGTCGAGCAAACCTCCGCCGAAAATTATCAGCGGGTTGCAAAGGTTTCCTCTGCTCCCGGCGCCCGCACCAGTTTCTTTAGCGCTGAACTCGATCGCTATTATGTGGCAGTTCCCGAGGGGGGAAGTCAAAAGGCCGAAGTTCGCGTTTATCAGCCGGAGTAACGAACCACGATCCAGTTTCTCTAGAGCACTGAAACCAGAAAACTACGGTAATTCAACCGCTTTGGAAAGTTTGGGGAAATCGCTCCTGAAAAGTGCCCCGTCTCGCTTCCTTTACGACGCGTCGATTCCAACCCCTCTCTTTATGATTGACTTAGGAAGCCGAATTATTATGATAAGCCTAGGTCCACAATAGCCCCAGATTATGCTGCGCCGCATCGCGGAATCTGCCCAACCACAGATAGAGTCATTTTGTCCCTTAGCTCAAAGGAGCCCTTACCCTGCATTCAATGACTAAAGGCGCCTGTTTATGCCTTATGTTATTGGTCATTCCGGCCAGCAACTGGGCCGCTGAAACGGAAACCACTGTTACTAAGTCGGGGGACCCGACAGAAATCAGTTTTCCAGAGCTAATCAAAATGCAGGTTGTAGAGGCAGCTTCGAAGTACCCGCAAAAGCTCGCGGAAGCACCTTCTTCCGTCACGATCATCTCATCGGATGAGGTCAAAAAGTATGGTCATCGAACGCTGGCGGACATTCTCGAGACAGTTCCGGGTTTGTACATCAGTTACGACCGGAACTATTCGTTTCTGGGAATGCGTGGGTTCAGCCTTGGGGATTTCAACAATCGGATCCTGCTTCTTGTGAATGGGCATCGGTTGAACAACAGTCTTTCCGACAGTGCATTTCTCGGAACGGAATTCATTTTGGACGTGGACCTCATTGAGAGAGTGGAGATCATCCGTGGTCCAGGGTCGAGCCTCTATGGCAACAACGCCTTTTTTGGTGTCATCAACGTGATCACTCGAAAAGGCCGCGACTTCCCGGCCAACGGCGTGGAAATTTCGGGAGAGGGGGGCAGTTTTGACACTTACAAGGGGCGCGTTACTTATGGCAAGCTTTTCAAAAATGGTGTGGAGATGCTGCTTTCCGGATCGATTTACGACAGTGCGGGTCAGGACCGTTTGTTCTACAAGCAATTTAATACACCCGCCCAGAACAATGGCATTGCCGAGGACGCCGATACAGACTCGTTCAAGAGCGCATTTGCAAGTATCGGATTCAACGATTTTACCCTGGAAGGAGGCTTCATTACGCGTGAAAAAAGAAACCCGACAGCTCAGTTCCTGACGGACTTTAACGACCGCCGCCTTCAGACCAAGGACGATCGGGGTTACCTGGCTTTCAAGTACGTCCATGAATTTCCGGATATCGTCGATCTTGCCGCAAAGGTTTATTACGACCGTCACGAGTTTGATATTAACGAACCTTTTTCGGGTGTTTTGTACAAAGATGCTCAGCAAGCCGATTGGTGGGGGGCTGAATTGCAGCTCACTAAGCGAATTCAGGACCAACACACGTTTACCTTTGGCGGAGAATTTCGCGATGACTTTCGGCAAGAGGAACGGTTTTACAACGTAACCAACGGTGTGGTCTCGAGGGATCTCCACCGCAGCCGGCAAAACCATGGAATCTATTTTCAGGGTGATGTAGCGGTCATTACAAACCTACATGTCAATGCCGGGGTTCGTTATGATCAATACGGCGATTTCGATCCCACTTTTAATCCTCGAGTGGCGCTGATTTATAACCCGATGGGACAAACTATCTTCAAAGCGATTTACGGAACGGCTTTTCGCGCGCCCAACTTTTTTGAGCTCAGCGATCAACGCAACCAGGACATCAAGCCCGAAACCATTTCGACTTATTCATTGGTGTACGAACAAGGAATAGGCGACCATCTACGTTCTTCCCTGGCTGGTTTTTACAATCAAATTGACGACCTGATCACATTCAATTCGGCTCCAGGCCACCAGCGATTTGAAAATTTAAGTGGCGCGGAAGCAAAAGGCCTTGAGGTGGCCTTCGATGGCTCCTGGCCCGGCATTATCCGTGGGCGCGCGAGTTATACGTTTCAACACACAGAGGACAGTGATACAGGCAAAATACTCACCGACTCACCTGCACACCTCGGCAAGTTGAACATCAGTGTGCCTGTGTGGAAGGAAAAAATATTTGCGGGGCTGGAGTTTCTCTATGTCAGCCGTCGGACGACGACCCATCTTACACCTTTGGGAACGGCGGAACCAGGCGAGGACGCGGTGGGTTACGGGCTGATCAATTTTACTTTGTTCAGCCAAAACCTGCTGAAGAATTTAGATCTGTCAGCGAGTGTATATAATATCCTGGACAAGAGGTACGGCGATCCATCCACCCCATTCCACCAACAAGACATCATCGAACAGGACGGACGGAGCTTCCGCATAAAACTTACTTACCGATTTTGATATGAAAAAAGAGCAATCGGGACGGGGCACCGCTGAGGAGAGCAGGCCAATTTTGTTCGCATTCAATTGGAAAAATGCTCGTACGTGCCATGAACCGATGTGGCTTGCCCAAACCCCAACCCTCTCCCATCAAATGGGAGAGGGGGAAGAACCGCACGGAATGACGCGCCCTACCGCGCGCGCCGATTCCATTGGTCTTCAGGCTCGGCGCGCACAGAGTGACGCGCCCTACCTTCGTCCGCTAAACTATGGTCGCCTGTGGTGGTCGCTCCCAGCACTTTGTTTTCTTTTGCTTCTGGCCTTCACTCCTCGCATTGCCTGGGCACAGGGAGGGCCACCGCAGATCACCATGCAGCCTCAGAGTTTAACTGTTACTCAGGGAACAAGGGTAACTTTTACAATCGAGGCTTCCAGTCTGAGTTATCTCACCTACCAGTGGCGCTTCAATGGCAGTAGCATTCTGGGCGCAACTAACGGCAGTTACGTTATCGTATCCGCGCAACCCACCGATGCGGGAGATTATAGTGTCGCCCTGACCAACGCCGTGGGTTGGGTTATGAGTTCCAATGCCTCGCTCACGATTGTGGGCTCGCCCACCATCACCACTCAACCTACGGGCGTAACCACCGGGCAAAACGGAAATGCCTCTTTCAGCGTGGCTGCCACAGGCGCGCCTGATTTGTCCTACCAATGGCATTTTAATGGGACCAACATTCCGGATGCGCTAGGACCCGATCTGCAAATGAGCAACCTCCAGGTTTGGCAATCAGGTCTGTACTCGGTCACGGTCAGCAATGCATACGGTTCGGTCCTTAGCTCGAATGCTTTGTTGATTGTTACTCTGGATCCCGGAACCGCTACAACCTGGGGCGATGATAGTTACCATCAGTCCACTATTCCTCTATTGGGGAGTATTTCCAATTCACAGACCTTCAACACGTCGGGCGCAGAGTCATTTCCGGGTGAACCCGATCATTGCGGCTATCCGCCGTGCGCATCTTATTGGCTTCCTTACCTGGCACCTTTGAGCGGAACACTCACCATTAACACGGTAGGAACCGACTTTAATGCAGTTCTGGCGGTTTATACGGGGGCGGATATGTCGAATCTGGTAGCCGTAGCATGTAGCGGGAACCATGGAGTGCAAGGCGAGACGGTGACCTTCGCAGCCACGGGAGGAAGCCGTTATTTTGTGGTGGTGGAAGGAGTGGACTGTGCAGTCGGCCAGGCGATAGTTAATTTCAATCTATCTGTAGCATTTGCTCCAGGAGTGAAAGCTGTCGCTGCTGGGGGCTATCATAGCCTCGTGCTCAAAACTAACGGGGTAGTGCTGGGATGGGGAGACAATACCTATCGGCAAGTTATTGTGCCTCCGACACTTAACGGCGTGAAGGCAATAGCAGCAGGTTATTTTCATAGTTTAGCGTTGCGAACTGATGGCACGGTCGTGGTTTGGGGGGATAATAGCGAGGGTCAAACGAATTTACCGCCCGGTCTGAAGGATGTGACGAGCATCGCGGCGGGGGCCTTTCACAATCTCGCGCTCCACGAGGACGGCACCGTGACTGCCTGGGGGTCGAACACTAACGGCCAAACCGATGTCCCACCAGGGCTAAGCAATATTGTGCTGATAGCCGCCGGGTATTCTCACAGCCTGGCCCAGACCAGCGACGGAACGATCGTGGGTTGGGGTTCCAGCGACCATGGTGAAACTTCACCGCCATCGGCTTTGTCAGGTGTGGTTGCACTCGCTTGCGGCGATGGTTTCAGTTTGGCGCTTAAGGATGATGGAACCATTATCGGTTGGGGCGACGACACCTATGGCCAAATCGACATTCCCCCCGGATTAACTAACGCCGTCGCCATTTCAGCCGGCCGGTACCATGTTTTAGCGCTTCGGGAAAATGGAACTGTTTCGTCCTGGGGCTCGAATAGCCAGGGACAAACTAAAGTTCCTTTCGTCTTATCGGTGATGACCGCAATTTCGGCCGGCGCGTATCACAACATGGCGCTGAAGGGCAATGGCGCTCCGGTGATTACTGTTCAACCTCGAAGCCTGCGAGTAAACCCGGGGATCGATGTAAAGCTTCCCGTGATGGCCGTAGGAAATTGCCCCCTGAGTTTCCAGTGGCGGTTCAACGAAGAAGAGCTTCCCGGCGCAACCGGAACCGTGCTCACGATTACCAATGTTCAACCATTCGCCACTGGCACCTATAGCGTGAGCGTGAGTAACAATTTAGGGGTGGTAATGAGTTCTGACGCTGTTCTGGTTGTAGGCACTGCGATCATTCTTGGACGTCCAGGTTTGAACAGCACCGGTAGTTTTCAGTTCGATTTAACGGGCCCTGGCGGTGTTTATTTAATCGATTATTCAACGGATCTGTTGAGTTGGCCCACCCTGGCTACCACCAGCGCCCCTCCTGGCAAATTCATTTTTATCGACACAACTCCACCTGATCCCATGCGGAGGTTTTATCGAGCACGACTACAATGATTATCTGAGCGCAACGAACGATGTTCTCCAAAGAACATGGGAGAAAGGCGAACCGATGCGTCCTTGTGATTCCAAGTCAAAAAGCGGATCAAACACTGTCCTTCCAAATCAGCCCCCTGCTCTGCGGATCCCCTGGTGTCTTTCTGCCGATCGCGCAGCGCTTGACGTTCACGGCGGTGGCGTTGTTGCTTTCCGCGATTTGTCTTTGGTCCCAAACCAGCCCTTATAACCTTAACCAGCATAAAGCGCTTTACCTGTTCAACTTTGCGAAATACACCGAGTGGCCATCGACGGCGTTTGCCAGTGAAACTGCGCCTTTCATTCTGGCGATCCTGGGGGATGATCCTTTCAAATCTGACATTGATATTATCAAGGGCAAAACCATCAAGGGTCGAAAACTTGTGATCCGATATTGCAATTCTATTCAGGAAGTTAGCGGCTCCCATTTGCTGTTCATTTGTGCCTCCGAAACGAACCATTTGTCTCAAATTCTTCCCAATCTGGGCCCGGCCATCCTGACAGTTTCTGAAACCGACCGGTTTATCGAACAGGACGGGATGATCAACCTGGTCTCGGAACAGAAATCAGCGGGAACACAAGTCGTTAACTTCGAAATCAATCAGGAATCCGCCAAACGAGCCAACCTGAAGTTCGATACACAGTTGCTTAAATTGGCTAAAAGGAAGAAAAGCTCGTGACGCGGTTTCATCAAAGCTCGATCAAACGCAAGCTGACTTCGGTGATCATGCTGACCAGTTGCGTGGCGTTGCTGCTGGCTTGCAGCGCTTTCCTAATTTATGAGTGGTCCAGCTTACAACACGACCTGGTGTCACAAATGTCCACTCTGGCGGAGATTACCGCAAGAATCAGTGCCGCCAATCTGGACTTCGACCGGCCCGACGAGGCACAGAGAACTCTTTCTTATCTAAGCAGCGATGGGCATATCGTGGCAGCCTGCGTTTATAAGTCTGGTCAGATTTGGGCAAAAATACCAGCCGACCTCAAAGACCAATCATTCCCCCAAGTTGCAGAACCGCCCGGCCATCGCTTCGAAAAAGACACATTGTTGGTATTCAAAAATATTTTAGACCGTGATAACGCGCAGCAAATCGGCGTACTATTCCTCAAGTCCGATCTCGGCCGGATTTATTCCCGGATACACCGTTCGTTCGCGATTGTTTCGGCCGTTTTGGTGCTGGCGATGGTGGTGGCCCTGGTGCTCTCCGCTCGTTTACAGCGGGTCATTTCTGAACCTGTTCTGAAACTCTCCGACACTGCGCGCATTGTTTCGGAGAAAAAGGATTACCGGTTGCGCGCAGAAAAGCAGAGTGAAGATGAGGTTGGAGTATTGATCGATTCCTTCAACGAGATGCTTACCCAAATTCAAAAGCGCGACACTGAACTTCAGGAAGCGCGTTTTACTTCCGAACGCGCGAACCAGGCCAAAAGCAGTTTTCTTTCTTTCATGAGTCATGAGTTGCGCACTCCGCTGACCTCGATTATTGGCTTCAGCGAAATGCTAATCACCGATGTGCAGGCCGAAGGGCGTCACGAGTGGGCCGAGGATTTGCGTCGCGTGCATGATTCCGGACGATACCTGCTGGAATTGATTAATGATATTTTGGATATCTCAAAAATTGAAGCCGGCAAAATGGAGGTTCACCTCGAAACGTTTGATCTGGCCATGCTGGTCCGGGACTTGTGTGATGTGATGCAACCTTTGGTACAGCGCAAAGCAAACCAATTAGTCCTTGATTGCCCTGAAGGGTTGGGAACGATGCAAGCCGATCGCATCAAGGTTCGGCAATGCCTGCTTAATCTGCTCAGCAACGCCAGCAAATTCACCGAGCGAGGAATTATTACTCTTTCTGCCGCCCGCGTCAGCAGAAATGGATCCGATTGGCTGGTTTTCCAAATCAAGGATACCGGCATTGGCATGAACTCGGAACAAATGGCAAAATTGTTTAAAGCGTTCACCCAGGCCGAGGAAACAACTTCGCGGCGTTACGGCGGCACTGGTTTGGGTTTGGCTCTGACCAAGCGTTTTTGCCAAATGCTCGGAGGTGATGTTTTCGTCTCGAGCGAACCAGGCAAAGGCTCAATATTCACTATGGACTTGCCCGCCACGGTGGCCAGTCGGGCGGCGCCAATTTCAGTGTCCCAGCCAATCCATGCTCCGCGACGGAGTTCAGGCTGCGTGCTCATCATTGATGACGATCCAGCTGTCCATCACTTGTTGGATGAGGCTTTGCGGCCCGAGGGTTACACTCTTACGTTTGCCTCGAGCGGCAAAGAAGGGTTGCGCTTGGCAAAGCAGTTTCGCCCGGCAGTGATTACTCTGGATGTTTTGATGCCGGACATGGATGGCTGGGTTGTTCTGGCGCTAATCAAATCCGATCCGGACCTGGCGGCAATCCCCGTCATCATGCTAACCGTTCGCGCTGATCAGGATTTTGGTTTTGCCATGGGTGTGGCCGATTATCTGCAAAAACCAATCGATCGTGACCGTCTTTTGGCTGTTCTTACAAAATATCATAGTGGGAATCCCTCCAATCGAGTTTTGGTGGTGGAAGACGAACCGGCCATGCGTGAAATGCTTTGCCGCATGCTGGACAATGGCACGTGGACGGTCGAAGAAGCAGCCAACGGGCTGGAGGCGCTTGAAAAAATTACCCTATGCCAGCCCGACTTGATCATTCTTGATCTCAAAATGCCAGTGATGGATGGTTTTCAAATGATCGCCGAACTGCGCAAGCACGAGGACTGGCGCAAAATTCCTGTCGTGGTCGTTAGCGCCAGAGCATTGACAGCTGAAGATCGCGAGCGTCTCCAAGGCCATGTTCTCAAAATCCTTCAGAAAGGCGAGTTCAGCCGTGACAGTCTGATGCACGAAGTCCAGGAAACAGTTAAACTCTTTGTCTCCGAAGAGAAGGAACCTGGGTCTTCGAACAAGGTTTAAGGGTCTAACCTGCAACCAGGAATCGCTATGTCTCTTGTGCTTTATATCGATGATACAGAAAACAACCGGATACTGGTCACGCGACGTTTGGAAAGAAAAGGCTACCGGGTCCTGACCGCGGAAAATGCCGCTGAGGGACTGACTGTTGCCGGGTCCGAGACTCCTGACCTGATCCTGATGGACCTGGGCATGCCGGGTCTGGATGGCTGGAACGCAACGCGGCAGCTAAAAGCCGACCCCAGGTTTCGGAACATCCCCGTCATCGCTTTGACCGCCCACGCCATGCACGGAGATCGCGAGAAGGCTCTCGAAGCGGGGTGCGACGATTATGAAACCAAACCCTTCGACTTTCCCAGGCTCTTTGAGAAAATTGAAGCGCACCTGGCTACGCGAGGAAGAAAATGAATCATTTGATTGATCCACCGATTCACGCGTCGGATGAAAAGCTGAACCTGCGCGTCATCAAAGCTCGGCATGATTTGCACAATACCATTGCGCACGTTTTGGGCTTTAGTGAGATGCTCCTGGAGGATGCCCGAGAGGAAAGACTGCACAATCTTTGCCCGAAATTGGAGCTTCTCGTAAAGACGGGAGAGGAAATGATTCTTCATGTGAACGAAAACCTTGTGGGTTCCAAAATTGAAGCTGCTCTCAGCAATCTTCCCCGTCTGGAACGTTTGCTCTGCAGTTGGGCAAACCAGGTGATAGCTTCCGTTGAACTCCTTTCCCACAGCCCTTCGAAACGAAATGACCGGGCTTTCCAGACCGATCTCGAACGCATCGCCGGCGCTGCTCAACGAACCCGGGAGCTCGCCACAACCTCCCTGACGCATCTAACCTCCGGTGTCGCAGGCGAAACCATTTTCCTCAAACGCGCCATCAATCCGTTGCTCGCACTTCTTCCCGATCGCTCCTCAACAACCACTTTTACTCAAGCCAGCAAACAGGGCTCGATTCTCATCATCGATGACCTGGAAGAAAACCGCGAATTGCTTTCGCGCCGCCTGGGCAGGCTGGGCTATTCCGTGCAGGTAACATCCAGCGGGGAAGAGGCCCTTGCGGTGATAGCCCAGCAGGCGCCCGATCTTGTGCTACTGGATATCCTCATGCCGGATCTCGATGGCTTTGAAGTGTTGCGCCGGTTGAAAGCCCAATCGTTGACCCAACATATCCCAGTGATCATGCTCTCGTCCGCCGATGAAACTGAAACCGCCGTTCGTTGCATCGAACTGGGAGCAGACGACTTCCTGCCCAAACCTTTCAATCCAACTTTGCTCATGGCGCGGATCGAATCGTCCCTGGCGAAAAAACGGCTTCGGGATCAGGAAGGGGAATTCTTGAAGCACCTCCGGACGGAGCGCGACATTTCCGACCGTCTTCTGCTCAACATCCTGCCTCCTTCCATCGCCGATCGTCTGAAGCAAGGTGAAAAAATTATTGCCGACAACTTTTCGGAGGTAACGGTTCTGTTTAGTGACTTCGTTGGCTTTACCAAATTGGCCTCCGGGATCTCGCCCGCAGATCTTGTTACTCGGCTCAACGAGATCTTCTCTGCCTTTGACGATCTTTGTTACAGCCATGGTTTGGAAAAGATTAAAATGATCGGGGATGCCTATATGGCGGTGGGCGGGCTGCCAGCCCCAAGGGCGGATCATGCTGAAGCAGCGGCGAACCTTGCATTGGACATGCAACACGAAACTGCGCGACTCTCTGCTTTGCACGAAAAGCCGTTGCGAATGCGAATTGGCCTGAGCACTGGCCCTGTGGTTGCCGGCGTTATTGGTTCCAAAAAGTTCGCGTATGATCTGTGGGGAGATACAGTCAATCTTGCCAGCCGAATGGAATCCCACGCCGAATCCGGAGGTATTCTTGTCTCTAAAACAACCTATGAACGCCTTCGTCATAAATACATCTTCCGCCCCGGCCGCGTCATCCGCGCAAAAGGCAAAGGCCAAATCACCGGCTACCAACTGATGTCAAGGAATGTTGAAGGATGAGAAAAGCTCTCCCCAAACCGGTTCCGCTCCCTCTCCCATCGGAGCGGAGAGGTTCGGGGTGAGGATGCTCGGTTATCTTGCCACCGGCATTTGGGCCCCGACTTCCTTCAGCCAGTTCTCGAGTCGCATGGACAATTCCTGTTTCTTCCGCGGATTGCTGCTCGCGAGCTCATGAGTTTCACCTGGATCCTTGGCCAAGTCATATACCTCGTCGCGCTCCGATTCGTAGAATCGAATTAATTTCCAATCGCCTATTCGCGCAACGCTATAAGGGGTCACTGGCAAGGCACCCTTCCCATTCCAATAATGTGGATAATGCCAAAAGAATTCCTGTCGAATGGGCGAGTTGTGGCCTCGCAGTAATGGCACGAAGCTGATCCCATCCGTCGCTGTCCGAGCCGCCTCCTTCCCAGCTCCCACCAACTCGAGCAACGTCGGAAAAAAATCCATGCTGATCACCGGCCTATTGCAGACACTGCCGTCGACCGTCACCCCCGGAGCTTTGACCAGCAGCGGCACTCTCAAGCCACCCTCATACGGATAACCTTTTCCCAAACGCAACGGTGGGTTTGCTGTCGCCGCCGGTTTGCCAAAGTGCACCGCGCCGCCGTTATCCGATGTGAATATTACGATCGTATGGTCTGCAATTTTTAGTTCGTCCAATTTGTTCAAAATTCGTCCCACGCTTTCATCAACGCTTTGGATCATCGCGGCATAGATGCGATTGCTCTGCCCGTTTGCTCCTGACCGTTCCGTGTAAAGTTGAATCAGTTCCTCTTTACCCATGAGTGGAGAATGAACAGCATAATGCGGAAGGTAGAGAAAAAACCGTTTGCGTTGGTTCATTTCCATAAATTGCAGTGCCTCATCGGTAAGACGGTCCGTGAGATACTCCCCGGATTGGCCGCCGTGCTCAGCCAAACCAGGGACACGATGCGACTCTTTGGGCTTCCCATACGGCCAGAAATAAGAGGCGGGATGGCCGATTTCGCCTGCGGCAATACTCACATCAAAACCTTGCTGTTGTGGATAATGGTTTGTCGCACCCAAGTGCCATTTGCCAATACAAGCGGAGACAAATCCGAGTGGTTTGAATGCCTCCGCCAAAGTAGTTTCATCAAGCGGCAGTTGTTTTTCCCAGTCCGGAACTCGAAACTTGCTTCGCTCCGGCGTTCCTTCCCCAGCGATCCAATCGGTGAGGTGAAGGCGGGCCGGATATTTTCCGGTGAGGATTGCCGCACGGGTGGGCGAGCAAACCGCACAGGCTGCGTAGGCCTGAGTAAAACGCATTCCTTGCGCGGCAAGTCGATCCAGATTAGGCGTTTTATAAAACTTGCTACCGAAGCAGCCACCATCCGCCCAACCCATGTCATCGATCAGAATGAAGACGATGTTAGGGGTCTGATGGGGTTTGTCCGCGCAAAAGACAGTATGAACAAGCACCAAAACACAACCTGAAATAAGCAGCAGCCTTTTCATGGGCACTTCTCAGTCCTGAATGAAATAACTCAGGTTCTCGAGTTCGATTGCCAGGTTTACGTTATTCACCATCACATCCTCCGGAACGTGCAGCACGATCGGCGCGAAGTTGAGAATGCCAGTCACCCCACACGAGACGAGCAAGTTGGCAACCTCCTGGGCCGCAGCCGCCGGCACCGTAATGATGGCCATTCTAATCTTATGCTGGCGGACAAAATCAGGCAGCGCCTCCATGCCAAAGATTGGCTGAGCCACTCGTTTCTCGCGCCGGCGACGGGGTTCAATATCAAATCCCGCCACAATTTCAAAACCCTCCTTCTCGAAACCACGATAAGAGAGCAACGCTAATCCGAGATGACCCACTCCCGCAAGGACCACGGGCTGAAGGCTGGTGGTGCCAAGCTCATCGGAGATCATTTTCGACAATTCGTTTACCGCATATCCAAGTCCTCGCGTGCCAAATTGACCAAGATACGTAAGGTCCTTGCGCAATTGCGTAGGTTTTACACCTGCCACTTTCGCGAGAGTTTCGCTGGAGACAGTTTGGATACTATTGTCTTTGAGTCGGGCGAGGCAGCGCAGATAAAGCGATAAGCGATAAATGGTCTTCCTTGGAATTTCAGGATGGTGAAGCTTCTTCAACCATGAAGGAGTAATTAAAAGTCGGCCCTCGGGCAAGTCCAGCCGCAGTGAAACATTCACGCATTTGCCTCAACCTGCAGGTCTCTTGCGGATTATTATGGGAACGGTATTGGTCTGCTTGGTGCCGGGAGTGCTACGCCCATCGGAAATATAGCGCTCGAGCAATCTGGTGAGCCGCTCGATGATTTCCAAATTCTCCCCAGCGACGTTGTGTTGCTCCGCGATGTCTTTACCAAGATTATAAAGTTGTGTCGCGGGGAGTTCTCGAGCGGCTTCGCTCCCTGGTTTGGGCGCGCTCCAACCTCCCGAGTCGGGGCAGAGTTCCAGTTTCCAATTGCCCTGACGAATCGCGAACGAGCCGTTGATAGAATGATGCACCAGAGCTTCGCGCAATGGATGTTGCGCGCGACCGAGGAGTGCGGGAAGAATGCTCACGCTATCCTCGCCGGCATTGACCGGTAAAGGTACCCCGAGTATGTCAGCGACCGTGGCCATCAAATCCATGAGGCAGATCGTTTGCTCACTCCTTGCGCCAGATGGGATCTGTCCCGGCCACCGCGCGATAAAAGGAATGCGATGACCTCCATCGAAAATATCCGCCTTTGCTCCACGAAAAACATAGCTCGGATTGTGCCCCTTGGCGGCAAGCTCTCCGAAACCCGCCGAGGGCGAACAACCATTGTCGCTGGTGAAGATCACAAGGGTATCCGCCGAGACACCGTTGGTTTCAAGGGCTTCGAGCACCTGGCCGACAGCAGCATCTGTTTGCATCACGAAATCCGCGTAAGCGTTCAGACCGCTCCTGCCTCGCCATTCCCTCGTAGGAGCAATCGGCGTATGGGGTGAGTTGAGTGGAAGATAGAGGAAAAATGGCTTGTCTTGCTTCGCTCCACGCGCTCGTTCCGTAATGTAATCCACCGCTCGGCGTGTGATTGTAGGCAGTACTTGTTCGACCTCAAAGCCAGCAGCGCCAGGGCCATGACGCGTCTGTCCTTTCTCGTTTGGTTTCATCGAAAAACTCATCTCCTTCGTCGGCAATTTCACCACGCGATCATTTTCGATGTAGGTATACGGCACCATATCCAGCGAAGCGCTAATGCCAAAGAAGTAGTCAAAGCCAAGTGCAATCGGTCCGTTACTGATTGGCAGGGCGAAATCCACATTTTTAACCTGGTCGGGCGTTTCGATACCAAGTTCAGTCACCGATTTTCCCGGAAGCCGCGCCCAATCCAGGCCCAAGTGCCATTTGCCGATGCAAGCAGTGGAATATCCAGCGCTCCGCAGGAGGGAAGCAACCGTCAGCCGGTTTTGCTCGATCAAACGAGGACTTAAACCGCCCAGCACATCCTTTTGAAGCCGTGAGCGCCAGTTGTATCGCCCAGTCAAAATACTGTAACGCGACGGCGTGCAAACGGAAGATGTGCTGTGCGCATCTGTGAAACTCATCCCACCCGCAGCCAGGCGATCCAGGTTGGGGGTCGGAATCTTTCCATCCGGATTTAAACAACCCACATCACCGTAACCGAGGTCGTCTGCCAGGATGAAAAGAATATTGGGGCGATGAACGTCACCGTAGGACTTCATTGTTAGAGCAGCAAGCATGAGGGCCGCCACTCTGGCCAGCAAACCCCAAGTCAGGAACCGAGAGGATCGTTTCAAGCTAATTACTATTATCTGCATTTCGCCCCCCTGCACAGAAAATCATGGACCGTAGCGCAGCCGTCCCGGCTGCGAGTTCTGGCACCGTCCCGGTGCCAGAACCTATTCAGTCGAATTCCAAGACCTGCGGCGAGACGCCGCAGCAACTCGCAGCCGGGACGGCTGCGTTAAAGAAACAGCCTGGCCACCTCCTCAGCGGATTTCATTTCCGTTTTCGCCCGCATTTCAGGTTGCGCCCTTTCTCCTTTTCCCCGAAAGCCCTTTGAAATAGCATCCTACGAAGGTTAAACAGCAAAAGGAGTCCCTCGCATGAAGCGCGAAGAATGCACACCTAACGTAGCGCAGCCGTCCCCGGCTGCGAGTTCTGGCACCGTCCCGGTGCCAGAACCTATTCAGTCGAATTCCAAGACCTGCGGCGAGACGCCGCAGCAACTCGCAGCCGGGACGGCTGCGTTACGGAAACAGCCTGACCACCTCGTCGGCGGGTTTCATTTCCGAGGGGTGCTCCCGCACCTTAAAAAAGAAGGAGGCACCTATTTCGTCGTGTTCCGCCAGGCCGGAACCCTCCCCAAAGAAGTCCTTATACATTTCAAAGAGGAACGCGCTGCCATTCTCCGGCACGCGATGGCGGCGAAACGTCCCTTGACCTGGCACGAACAGCAAGAACTCTTCCACTGGTACTCCGAGCGTGTGGACAAGTATCTAGATGCAGGTCATGGGGTCTGTTATTTACGCGACCCTGCGCTGGCGGATGTCGTCGCAGGTACGATACGTTTCTTTGACCGCCAGCGCTATGAACTGCGAGCCTGGGTGGTCATGCCGAACCACGTCCACATAGTCGTTTGGCCAATGCCCGATTTTAGCTTGAGCGACATCCTGCACAGTTGGAAATCGTTTTCTTCGCACCAGATCAATAAACGCCTGCCCAAAAAAGTTGTTCCCTTTTGGCAGAGCGAATCCTACGAGCATCTCATTCGTGATGACGAAGACCTGCACCGCTGCTGCCTTTACACGCTGCTGAACCCAGTAAACGCAAGCCTCTGTGCCCACCCCGAACAATGGAAATGGAGCAGCGCCTACATGCCTACGTAGCGCAGCCGTCCCGGCTGCGAGTTCTGGCACCGTCCCGGTGCCAGAACCTGCTTAATTGACTAACGCCTGCGGCGAGACGCCGCAGAAACTCGCAGCCGGGACGGCTGCGCTACGCAAAGAATAATCCATTGTTACTTGCTTTCATCTCATCACTCCTTTCACTCCATCGCTCCGTGATTTTTCCTCATCACCCCCTCGGGGTTTCTACTTACTCTACCCCCGGGATTTTACTGGTTTTGGCCCAAAAACGTGTTTTTCTTTGACACTTACAGCGGCCGTGTTAAAAGGAAGTTGGCCAAACAACAGAAGCAGAGATTAAGAAGGTCATTCGCGAACGTTAGATGAAAGTTAACACCCAAAATCCCGGCAAGCAGGTGGCCTACACCCTCGCTGAGGTCATGATAGCGGTGTTTTTGATGTCGGTGATGATGATCTCGCTCTACGCCGGTTTTTGGTCCGGATTCGCTATTGCAAGGATGTCTCGGGAGAATCTGCGCGCGACTCAAATCCTCGTACAAAAGCTTGAAGCCGTTCGCATCTATAACTGGTCGCAGATCAATAATCAAACCAACTATACAAAAACCAACTTTGTCGATTACTACAATCCGTCAGGCGCAACAAATAACACTTATGGCACTTACTATAAAGGAGTCGTTTCCGTCACCACGCCCACGAGCCTGCCGGCGGCATATAACGCTAAATTGCGAGAAATTACTTTGACTCTGTATTGGACCAATTACTTACAGGCCAGCACGAATATCATCGTGCGCAGCCGACAGATGAAGACCTATTTCGCTCGTTACGGAATGCAGGATTATATTTACTAATGTTAGCCACTTTTTTTAATGCCAACCGGCGCTCCAGGCTCACAGCGTTCACCGTTGTTGAGATGATGGTAGCTGTTACTGGCGCCAGCCTTTTAATGGCACTAGTCATGGGGTTGTACGTCTTTGGCCTTCGAAGCTTCGGGGCGATTGGCAACTATACATCTATGGATGCCAACAGTCGCAGGGCGCTGGATTTGATGTTACGGGAAATCCGTCAGTCTTCCTTAGTACTTGGCTCTCAAACCACTGGCTCTGTGCGATGGCTCAAGATTGCAACCACAACTCCTTCCACGACGACCAATCTTTTTGTTTGGGACGCAACTACCAACGGTTTCACTTGGACTAAAACAGGAGAAGCAACCCGTACCCTGTTAACGGGGTGCACCTCGTGGAGTTTTGCATATTACCTACGTGCGCCGAACAGTTCAGGCGACTTCGTTCAGACAACCGCCACGAAGCAAACAAAACTGCTCAACATGTCCTGGAGCTGTTCAAGGACCAACGTTTTCAGGATCAATACAGAGAATGTTATCACGGCTGAAGTGGTCCTTCGGAACCTGCAGGTAGATTAAAAGAGTATGCGCACTAATCTTGCCCATCATTCCCGCCAATGCGACAGCATAGGCAGTGTCCTGATCATCACTCTTGTTCTCGCGATCCTTCTTGGCACCACTCTGGCAAGTTATCTTTACTGGGTCCGCACCCAGAATGTGCTGGTATCGGAATCTCAGGCCTGGAACTCCGCCCTTGCCATTGCTGAAGCTGGAATTGAAGAAGGCATGGCGCAAATCAATGTAAATGTCGGCACTTTTTCTCCGCTGGACTACGCAAGTTCAATTCAGGCGAATTGGGGCGGTTCCGCTCCTTACACAAAATCAGGCCTCCTTGGCTACACCGTCATCGTCAGCAACGATTCTCCGCCAACCATTTATTCGACCGGAACCAACATAGTGCCACACCTTGGCGTGCCAATCAGCCGAACAGTCATGGTCAAAACCAGGACGAACTCTCTCTTTGGAGTAGCCATTGCTGCCATTAATAACATCAAGATGAACGGCGACAATGTTTACGTGGATGCTTATGATTCTGCAGACACGAACAAATTCCCTAATGGAATCTATAACAGGACCAACGCACTTGCCAAAGGAGACGTCGCCACAAAAGAGGGTGTTTTAAATGTGGCCAACGCCGACATTCACGGTCGGGTTATCGTAGGGCCAGACTCCAGCTATAGCGTAAATACGCCGAACGGACTAGTAGGCGATATGAGTTGGACTGGGCCTGGAATCCAGTCTCCGACCACGGATTGGGTGATTACTGACTTTAATAAAGAATTCCCGGACATTCTCCCTCCATATGTCACTGGACTGAACCCAAATAGTACGGGCATTGGTACTAACCAATACATCCTCGGTGACGGCAATTACTATTCTTCCGACAACAAATTCACAATCAATAACAACAAAACGCTTTTAGTAACTGGAGCGGCGACTCTTTACGTTACCGGCTCCTTTGATGCGAACGCGAATTCCGAGATAAAAATCCTTTATCCCGGGGCAAGTCTCAAAATATATGTTGGGCAGACGACTGGTCCTGCGGTGTACGCGAACTTTGGCCAGGTTAATAACGGGGGAAACGCCTTCAATTTCCAAGTATATGGATTGCCTACTTGTACCGACTTCACCCTGGGAGGCAATGGGGAGTATATCGGCACAGTGTACGCTCCCGAGGCAAATCTGTCATTCAACGGTGGTGGCGTCATCCCTCTAGATTTTCAAGGTGCCTGCGTCATTAAGTCCGCGGATATTAATGGCAAATTTAATCTCCATTACGACATCAACCTGGGCCGTAGTGGCCCTCCCAGCAGTTACACGCTGGCTTCCTGGCAAGAACTTTAAATTAATCCAGCGGTCTGAAAATTGCTCCTGTCTGTTTGTTTGAGAATTGGTAGATTCATCTTAGTCTGTTGTCTGCTCGTCTGGTCTTTATGCAGTTCTGAGGCCGCCTCTTGCACTTATTCAATCTCCCCATCGAGCGCTTCAGTGTCGGTTTCTGCTGGTGGCGGCAGCTTCACCGTTACTTCTTCCAAGCCTACTTGCGTGTGGACAGCAACACCTAACGTCTCGTGGCTTCACACGACCAATTCCGGGACAGGAACTGGCACGGTAAACTACACTGTTGACGCCAACGATTCCACGGCGCGTTCGGGCACCATTACTGTAGACTCTCAGACTTTTACCGTAAATCAAGCCGGTATACCCCCGACCCTTGCTTCTGCCCTGGACACCTCCAATCTTGTTTGGAGCACAGACGTCACTTATCCATGGCAGGTGGTTACCACCGTGTCTCACGACGGGGTAGACGCGGCCGCCAGCGGGAATAAGTTCGTCTCTAGTTCCGAAAGCTGGATTCAAACCACTATCGTTGGCCCTGGCACCATTGGCTTCTGGTGGAAAGTGGATTCCGACGTCACCACCAATGCTGCCGGCGACGGCTTGTTTTCCTTTGATCATCTACAGTTTCTTGTCAATGACGTTTCGCTGGATCACATCCTTGGGCAGGTGGGTTGGAATTATCGCGAGTTCCCGATCCCGGAAGGCACCAACACGTTGAGATGGCAATACATTAAAGATGCCCAATTCAATACAGGCAACGACAGCGCCTGGCTCGATCAGGTGACGTGGTCCCCCGGTCAGCCAATCTCTCTAGCCGAAACCTTGGACACCTGTGGCGCGCTATGGTCCAGTGACGGAAGTATTCCTACCCTATGGACCGGACAAACCAACGTAACTCACGACGGCAAATCTGCGGCGCGGAGCGGCACCATCTATCTTAATCAGGAAACCTGGATGCAGACCATCGTCTCTGGCGTTTCCAACGTTAGTTTCTGGTGGAAAGTTTCTTCGCAAACAAATTTCGATTTCCTCGAGTTCTACACGAACGATGTTTTAGCCACGCGCATTTCGGGCGAGGTCAATTGGCAATCCAACTTTTTCAAACTGCCTGCCACCAATACAGTTAGCCTGAAATGGCGGTTTGCGATGACCAATGGTATTTATACGGCTCAAGGGCAGGAAGCCGGTTGGATAGATCAAGTCATTTTCAGCCCGACAAATTCAGCTGCGCCGGTCGTCACTCTTTTAGGTTCCAACCCAACCGTTGTCGAATGTCACGGCACTTTTATTGATCCGGGCGCGACTGCGCAGGATGCTTGTTCGGGAGGTCCCCTAATAGTCTCAACAAACGGCTCTGTTAATCCGAACGTGCCAGGCGGATACACCGTCAACTATGTGGCAACGAATTCCTCGGGCAGTGCCACTACAAATTCCCGGACTGTCACCGTGGTGGACACAACTCCGCCCCAGGTTTCGCTTAATGGCTCGAACTCAATTACCATTGAATGCCACACCTCGTTTACTGATCCTGGCGCGTCCGCAACCGACGTTTGCGCCGGCGCATTGCCTGTCACGACGAACAGTTCCGTCAATCTCAATGTCCCGGGAGCCTACGCGATTGTTTATGTCGCAACGGATCCGAGCGGCAACTCCGTCACCAACACACGCACAGTCAATGTCGTGGACACCACCCCACCTCAAATCACTATGATGGGAACGAACCCCATGACCATCGAGTGTCACAGCACATTCATCGACCCTGGAGCATCGGCCCAGGATCTTTGCGCTGGGTCGTTGCCTGTCACAACAAACAGCCTGGTCAATCCAAACCTGCCTGGCGCGTACTCGGTTGTTTATGTTGCCACTGACCCAAGCGGAAATTCCGTGACCAACACACGCACAGTCAATGTCGTGGACACCACCCCACCGCAAATCACTATGATGGGAACAAACCCCATGACCATCGAGTGTCATAGCACATTCACGGACCCTGGCGCATCCGCGCAGGATCTTTGCGCAGGCGCTCTGCCAGTGACAACCAACGGCCTTGTTGATCCGAATTCAGTCGGAGGCTACAGCGTTCAATACGTGGCAACCGATCCCAGCGGTAACTCGGCCACAAATACTCGAGTGGTGAACGTGGTGGACACGACTGCGCCACAGATTACGGTGAATGGCTTAAATCCGTTGACCATCGAATGCCACGGCGCCCTGATTGATCCAGGCGCCACCGCAACTGATCTTTGCGCTGGGTCATTACCAATCGTCACCAACAGTTCAGTAGATCCAAACTCCCCGGGATCGTATAGCATTGCTTACGTAGCGACAGATCCCAGCGGCAACGCGGCCACCAACACACGAACCGTAAACGTCGTGGATACCATTCCTCCAATCATTACATATTCTTTCACCAATTTGACACTTACCGTTGGGGCAACTTGCACCGCGACACTGCCTGACCTGACATCCACCAATTACATTCTTGCCACGGACAATTGCAGTTCTGTCACTGTGACCCAGGCACCTCTGCTCGGAGCCATTTTGCAGCCCGGAACCCATGAGATTGTGCTTGTCGCCTATGATGCCTCAGGGAATGCGACGTTTTCAACGAATACCGTTATCGTGATTGATTCCCTTCCCCCCACGCTGGTTGGCCCCGCGGATTTGCAAGTCAATACCGATCCCGGCCAGTGCACTGTAACCAACGTGCAACTGGGAACGCCTACCGTGACTGACAATTGCGGATCGGTTACTGTGACGAACGATTCCCCTTCTGCATTTGGGGTTGGCACAAATTTTGTAATCTGGACCGCAACCGATGCCAAAGGCAACAGCACCAATGCTTCCCAAAAGGTTGTCGTCATTGATAACCAACCCCCCTTGATTACCGCTCCATCTGGCCTCTCGCTGTTTACCGATCCCAGTACAAATGTCGCCAGCGGCGTCAATCTTGGAACGCCCATTACCAGCGATAATTGCGGAATTGCCAGTGTTACAAACGATGCGCCGGTTGTCTTTCCGCTCGGCACCAATGTGGTTACCTGGGCCGCGACAGACGTTCATGGCAATGTGTCGACTTCAACCCAACAAGTGGTAGTCAACCCGGTTATCAGCGGACCGCATCGCGTTACTGGCATCGTTTCCAGTACGGGTGGTTGCATAGTAAGTTTCACCGGTATGGCAAATGGTTTATACATTGTTCAAGCCTCGTCCAACCTGCTTAGCTGGTTTAACGTAAGCACCAATACAGCGAGCACGAATGGCACTTGGATATATGTGGATTCGCCTTCGCCCACTCCGCGCACCCGATTCTACCGTTCTGCTCAACCTTAGCTCGAAGGCTCGTCTTCCGTAACGCAGCCGTCCCGGCTGCGAGTTTCTGCGGCGTCTCGCCGCAGGGCTGAGGATTTGATTATTTGGATTGGAGAGGATCTGGCACCGGGGACGGTGCCAGAACTCGCAGCCGGGACGGCTGCGCTACGCCGAGCCTTTTGCTTAGTTCGATCTCGAAATCCAAATCACCCAGGGTGTCCCCGGGGGAAATCCCGGGGCATCGTTTGTTTTTGGCCGACTAATTTCCCGTAAAAAAGACACCTGTCTTACCTCTGGACATTGTGCCGAGGAGAGGATTTCCGATCCAGTTTTCCTGCATCAAGTTATCGCTGGTTTTTGAGGCAAATCCTGATGCTCTCCATCGCCACAAATCGTCCCTCCCGCTTGGCAAGCGGATTGCTTAGTCCGTGAAAAGCGCTGAACGCCGGCAGCGCCAGTGACGACATTGAAGTTAAAAGAGAAAAAGGAAACGATGAGAACCGACGTTCCCAAATCCCGCCTCGCGAGCATCAAGGCATTTACCCTTTCCGAAGTGGTTATCTCCATTCTGATTATCAATATCGGAGCGGCTGGCCTGATGGGATGCTTCAAATACGCCTACTTTGTCACGGGGTTAGCCCGAGAAAATCAGCGAGCCACCCAGGTCATGCTGGAACGAACTGAGGCGATACGCCTCTGCAGTTGGGACCAGGTCCGCTCGAATGGTTTCATCCCCACTGCATTCACCGATTATTTTGATCCGAGTGCCCCAAGCGGCTCGAGGGGAATCACTTACACAGGGACTGTAGCCATCACGGCCTTTCCTTTTAACACAAGCTACAAGGACAACATGCGGCAATTGACTTTAACGCTTCAATGGAAAAGCGGAGCCATCGATCGCAGCCGGACGAATATAACTTATATCGCCAAGGATGGCATTCAAAATTATGTTTTTTAAGTCAGGGCGCAAACATAGACGCGGTTTTACGATCGTCGAGATGCTCATGGCGACGGGATTGTTCGGCATTGCCACAGCCACCGTTTGCACAATTTACATGATTTCCACTCGCGGGTTCGCTTCATTGGCCAATTACGCAGAACTGGATAAGATAAACCGCACGGCCATGGATAGCCTCACAAAAGAAATCCGGCAGGCCAAGCTTGTGACGGACGTGCAGAGCAACAGCTTTAGCTTAATCAACGGAGATGGTGTTTCGGTTACGTATTGGTTCAATCCAACGGTCAAGCAATTCGTGCGTTCCGCCAGCGATGGCAGTTCCAAAGTACTCATCTCAAGTTGCGCTCTGATAAATTTCGACGTTTTTCAAAGAAATAATATTGCAGGGACCTGGGACCAATACCCAATCGCGACCAACAACTGGTCTGAGTATGTGAAAGTCATCCAATTGACCTGGAAAGCCGCGCGGCCCATTCCGGGAGGTCCTGGAGTCAGCGAAAACGTGCAAACCGCAAAGATTATTATCCGGAAACAACATTGAAATTTTCAGTATGAAAACAAAAAGAAATCCCCGTTCAAATTCAGCCAGCGCGATGCTGGTTGCGCTATTCCTGATAACAATCCTTGCAGTGAGTATTGGAGGTTATCTCACCTACACCGAGCAACAAACCTTCCTGGGCATGCGCGCCCAGGCCTGGAATATGGCCATGGCTACTTCCGAGGCTGGGGTCGAGGAGGGCCTCCAGCAACTGAATAATAATTGGACCGATCTTACCACCGACGGGTGGTCGGCAAATGGGAGTATCTTTAGTATCACCCGCACTTTTAACAGCGGAAACAGCTATACCGTATCCATCGACTACGGCGATCCTTTATCCCCGACTATCGTCTCAAGGTCCACCATAAATACATATAATTATGCCCAAAGCTCCCCTTCATATATGTTCGCAGCGGGAGGGGTAAACATAACTTCGAGCAATAACCTTTCACGCGCCGTTCGAGTACGAACCTCCAAAAGCAGCCTTTTCAAGGGAGCGATGGTCGCCAGGCATCAGATCGACATGAATGGAAATCCCATCCTCACCGACAGCTTTGACTCCGCCGATCCTGGGAAAAGCACGAACGGCCGTTACGATACAACAAAGGCCGGCGACAAAGGTGACGTTGCCTCAAACGATGGCGTTGTGAATACAGTTTCCGCGGGTAACGCCAACATTTACGGCAAAGTTTATACTGGTCCCGGAGGCACCGCGACGGTGGGATCCCAGGGGGCAATTGGGGAACATTCCTGGCAAGCCACCCACACAGGCATTGAGCCAGGCTATTACTTTAACAATGCCAATTTTACGTTCCCATATCTTGGTCTGCCGTACAACAGCGGATTGACTCCCGGCCCTCAGGATGTTGTCACAATAGCAGGAAGCGTTACCGATACCAACAACACGTTCGCGTACAATAATGTTACTACCTGGCCAGCGCCGGCAGCGGGCCAGACTGTGGGACCTATAACAACAAATACCATCATAACCACATCATCTGTATACCCTGGAAACAAAGGAGGACTCACCACTAACACGACCTGGAATACCTCCGGCACTTATCCTGGCAGCGGGCTTGGAGTGACAACAAACTACACCGGCTTCAAGACGGTGAATTCTTACCCAGGAAATCAACCGCAACTTACCACTAACTGCTCATCCAGTGTCCTCAAAGTAAAAAACGCACCAACGTCCGGCTGGTGTGGCGCGGCACCCTGGCAAACTGGCAATGACGATAATTGGTGGTACTATTATCCCATCTCCAGCTTTACTTACGCCGACCAATACAGCTACACATATGCTACCTACACGTACAATTATCCCACCCTTACCTACACCTATACGATCTACGGATCCACGCCCATCTATGTGACCAACCACTACGATCATGTTCTGGCCGATGGCGATTATTATACGAGTGATCTGACTGGTTCCACCATCGTGATCGGAAAAGCAAGGCTCGTCATGCCGGACGGCCTCAAAATGAGCGGTAATGACTCCATCACCATCGCGCCCGGTGGGGCTCTCACCTCTTATTCCGGTGGTGACAGCGTGGTAATTGGCGGCAACGGTGTTTTCAATAAGACTGGCTATGCGGCCAACCTCATGTTTTATGCGACACCTAGCGTGACATCCCTTACCCTGAACGGTAACGGTGAGTTCACCGGCGTCGTGGTGGCCCCGCAGGCGAATGTCAGGCTGAACGGCGGCGGCACTGGCGTTGACGATTTCATCGGTTCAATGCTTGTGAATTCTGTAAAGATGAATGGTCACTTCAGATTCCATTATGATGAAGCTCTCAGCAGGATCCCGAATACGGGCCGCTTCCTCATCACGTCCTGGGACGAAATCCAATAAGACTTTAAGGCGCGGTTACTGGACTCCTTATTCATAGGCCCGCCTTTGGGGCGTTCCTCCGCTGGAACGCCCCGATTTTTTTGCCGGGATCAAGTTGGAGCCTTAATCAGGCAAGCGAACGATGAAAGTGCTTCCGCTCCCAGGCTCACTCACAACATCAATGCTTCCGTGGTGCATATCCAGGATGGACCTGACAATCGAAAGGCCCAGTCCGCTGTGCCCATCCGAATGACTGCGTGATTGGTCCGCGCGCCAAAAACGTTCAAAAATGCAGGGCAGGTTCTCCGCAGATATTCCCACGCCCGTATCCGCGATGATCACGGTTGCGCCGTCTGTTTTCCTTTCGGCAGTGATTTGAATTTCGCCTCCGTCTTTATTGTAATAAATAGCATTGCTGATGAGATTGGTGAAAACTTGCTTTAGCCGGTCGGCATCACCCACACAGGAGAAGGAAGCGATCACAGAATGAACTGAAATCTTTCGTTCGTCTGCTAGTGGCTTTAGCAGTTCGAGACATTCCGAAATGATTTTGCCGAGATCGAGCGGCTCTTTCTTCAAAGCCTGACCTGCATCCAGTCGCGCCAATTCCAGTAATGATTCCACCAACCGCCGCATCCGTTGCGCGGCGCGCTGACAGGCCTCGAGCGTCTCGCAGTACTCGCCACTCGACCGTTCCCGCGTGAGAACAGATTGTGTTTGGGTAAGAATGACACTCAGTGGCGTTCGCAATTCGTGAGCGGCATCGGAGGTGAATTGCGCTTGGCGAGCAAACACAGCATCCAATCTGGCAAAGGTGGAATTCAGGACGGAGGCAAGCTGGTCCAATTCATTCTCAGAACCTTGGACGGGAATGCGTTGCGAGAGATCTCCCTGGGCAATTTTGGCAGCCGTGGCGCTGATTGTTTTAATCGGCCGCATGGCCCTGGTGGAAAGCCACCATCCTCCAGCCAGCCCAAACAGCAAGACCCCGCTGCCTGCCCCCAGTAACAACCCGGCAAACTGGCGCATTTCAGCCACGTCCAAACTGATGTTAATGCCGGCCAGGATACAGTCGCCCATTGGTGTATGATGAAACATCTCGCGCTGATTTCCTCTTACCCGGAGCTGGATCGGCTCTGGTGCGCGTGACACGTTTTTGTTCCTCACTCCCATAGCGCCCGGCCACGGCACTCCCGCCGGCGCCGTATCGGATTGCGAAAGAATTTTCCCGTCCCTCGTCCATACTACGTAGTAATAGGAATTGCTCCCCGTTCCTTCGAAAAGCCTGAGAGCCTGTGGAGACAATTGAACTTCCCTTTGCGGTGGAGGCAAGCCCTGCGTAAACGAAGGCTGATCAATCGGAGGTCGCGGTCTTTCCAACGGTGACAGCCCAGGGGTTGCAGCGCGTGAATCCCCTTCGGAATTCCTCGGTGGAATGGGTTCATCCAACCCGCCAAATTCCGGACCCCCTCTCCTCTCTCGGAGCCGCTGGTCCTCCGGTATGGTGAGGTGAGGTATTTCCGGTCGCCGATTCGGTGGAGGAAAATGTTCGAAAGGAGGACGCCCTGGGCCCTCATTGGGTCTCCGGGCCAAAGCTCCTGCTACAGTCACGCGTTGTTGGAGTTCCTCGTCAATGCGGCGAAGGTGTGTGGAGCGTTGCAGTTGGTACGCTGTGATCCCAAAGCCCGCCAGCACAATTACAAGCAATAGCCCATGCCATAATTGCAACCGCCAACGGATGGAGTTAAGGAACATGACTAAACGCTCCAATCGGCGAATGTACTTCTGACTGCAGATTTCGGATTTTGCATCCTCATCGCTTTTATTCAATGCAATAGCCGTGGCCGCGGCGTGTCGTTATAAATTCAGGACCTAGCTTTTTGCGAAGATTCGATACGTGAACGTCCAAAAGATTGGAGAGAGTGGCTTCATCTTCATCGAACAGATGTTCGTAAAGCATGGTGCGGGTTACTACTTTGGTGCGATGCATCGCGAGATATTCCAGCAAGCTATACTCACGGGCGGTCAAGGATACCGGCGAACCACCTCGCGTAACATTCCGGCCCGAGGTGTCGATTACCACCTCACCAATTTCAATAACGTTGCGAGTCTCCCCCGCCGCTCGGCGAATCAGCGCGCGCAGACGGGCAAGTAATTCCGCCAGGTCGAACGGTTTGACCAGATAGTCATCGGCGCCGGAATCCAACCCGCGTACCCGGTCGTGCGAAGTGTCCCGTGCCGTCAGCATCAAGACCGGTGTTGCTTTTGCGCGACGTAACTTCTGCAAAACTCCCCACCCGTCCAATTTTGGCAACATCACATCCAATACTATGGCATCGTAATCTGAGTTCTCTGCCTTGTACAGACCATCAGCGCCATCCACCGCGATGTCCACGGCGTAGCCTTCCTCGCGCAAAGCCCTGGCCAGGCTTGACACCAGGTCGGCCTCGTCTTCGATGAGCAAAACTTTCATGCGATCCAGTTTCCCAGGCACAAGGTAACGAATGAAACCTTAAATTAAGATTAAGAAGAACGAAATTACAATGCAGATACATTTCCCGATCGTTACTGGACGGCGTACCTGGCAATTTATTTTCGCAACTTTTTTACTTCCTTCACGTTCCCTTAATGCTGGCTCAGTTACCTTCTGCGCGTGAATGAAACATTGCTCGGAAGAATTATTAAAGAATTGACCGTCGCTTCAGCCTCAGTGCTTCGGCGCGTTAGCTTGAGCAGCGAATTTAAAATTTCCCTCCGTTCAACAATTCATTCTGGCTGAGCAAATGAAAACAGCCGGGACGGAGGGCAACACAAACAACAAAACAAAACAAATGAAACGATCAAAATTATTCATCCTCGCGCTGGGCCTGGCAGGCCTGGGGTATAGTCTCACGGCACAAGATAACGGCGCGCCACCCCCCGACGGCTCGGGCCCGGATAGACCGCCCATGCGACGACGTATGCCGGTGCATCCGCTCATGCAAGCCCTCGATATAAATAAAGATGGCACACTGGACGAACAGGAAATCGCCAACGCGGCCACTGCATTAAAGGCGCTCGACAAAAATGGGGACGGAAAAATAACACCTGACGAATTACGCCCACCCTTTCCCCCGGGCGGGGAGCACGGGCCTGGCGGTCCTGGTTTTCGCAGGCCCCCACCGGACGGCCAGCAAGGGGATCAAGGTCAACCTCCGCAACAATAATTCGGGACCAGGCAGGTTGTTAGGGATCGACAGGGGCTCCTCGCAAGAGGAGACCCTGCGGTCGACTTACCTTTCACACACAAGCGGCCTGGGTTTGAACTTTCAACATACGGGCTGCAGCCAGTCCTGCCGCTCCAGCGCCGATAACAATGATTGAGTTTTCCTCCACTGCGCAACCTGGCTCACAAAGCTCGGTTACGAAAACCGTTGGCAATCCCAGGAAACAAATCGAGCGAAGCGATAACTGCCGACGCAATGTCTCCGGTGTTACATTTTCAACTCCACACCTCCGCCATCAATTCCATCCATGATTCGTAGTATTGGTAAGAACATTGCTATGACAATGCTGCCGACGATGACAGCCAGGAAAACAATCAGTATGGGCTCCATCAACGAGGTCATTGCATTTGCTGCGTTCTCGACTTCTTCATCGCAATTGTCAGCGATTTTCATCAGCATATCCGGCAAAGCTCCGGTTTGCTCTCCTACATCCACCATTCCGCTAATGATTAACGGAAATACGCCGGAGATTTTCAGTGTCGGCGCAATCGGTTCACCCTGTTTCACATTTTCATGAATCTGGGAAACGACATTTGCTATTAGCACATTACCGGCAGTCTCCTTCACAATTGTCAGGGCTTGCAGGATAGGCACTCCACTGCCGGACAATGTCGCCATGGTCCTGGCAAACCGGCCGATTGCCGCTTTCCTGAACACAGGTCCGAGCAAGGGGAGTTTCAGCTTGAGCCAGTCAAATAGAAACGTTCCGCGCCTGGTCCGGACCACTCCCACACACGCGGCTGTGAGCACACCGACCAGAAATGCCGTGGACAGAAAATGGTTCTTTATGAACTCACTCAAATTAAAGACAAAAACGGTGAAGGCCGGCATTTGCGCACCGTTCATCAGCCCATCGAAAACCATTTTGAACTTCGGGAGAACATAGACCATTAACAGGGTCATGATCCCTACGGCCACAAGCAGCACCGCGCTGGGGTAAAAAAGGGCTGCTTTGACTTTCCCTTTTATCTTTTGCGCCTTTTCCATGAACTCCGCCAATCGTTTCAGGCTAAGCTCCAGGGCGCCACTGAGTTCGCCCGCTTTGACCATGCTGACATAAAGACGATCGAAAACTTTCGGGTGTGCCTTGAGCGATTCGGCTAACGAGGATCCATTCTCGATCTCCGCCTCAAGCTGGCCGATGACTGTTTTCAAACGTCGATTTTCCACTTGTTCGCTCAACAAATGCAGGCTGCGCAAGAGCGGCATGCCAGCCTCAACCAATGTGGCCAATTGTCTCGTAAACACCGCAAGCAGTTTTGTTTTAACTCTTCCTCGAGCTGCCGACCCTGGTCGTCGGCTCCTGGCTTTGACCGCGAGCCGAATGATCTTAAGTGAACTTTGTTTTTGTTGACCCGGTGAAATCAATTTCGTGGGGAACAGGCCCATTTCCCGGATACGCCGCAATGCTTCTCCCTGGTCATAAACATCGAGCATGCCGCGCTGTTCCTTGCCGGTGGTATCGACCGCCACGTAAGAGAAATTCGACATAAAGTGCCTTCGGTTGTTGCAGAGTTAGACCGTTCTTGGCAGAAGACGTCACGGTGGGTTTCTGGAAAAGCCTTCAAGATTTTCGAATCGCGCATTTGGCCCGTAACCTGACGTACCTCACTCGGTGCGAGCTCCAAACACCAAGATCAAGCTTCCGAGAAACAACAAGCTCCAAGGCTCAGAAACCTCGGCGAGCAAACGAGGCGGCTTTGGAATTTGGAGCTTCTCTGGAGCTTGAATCATAGAGTTTGGAGCTTAATAAACGCGCAGGTCCCTTCTCCGTAATAAGCTATCTATCCCCCATGCAACTCCCCATTGCCCGCAGACTGTTCCCGATAAGAATTTACCTGCATGACCACGAGAGATGCTCAACTCGTTCATACAAATCCTGTTTATCCGGGGTACTTCGCCGACCCTTTTGTCTGGAAAAGTGGGGGCTCCTACTTTGCCATCGGTACGGGTGAGTCGGAAGCACGTGGGCATCCGCTTGGGAAAATCTTTCCCATGTTGCAATCGTCGGACTTTTTCCAATGGCACTTTGTCGGTGGCGCATTAGCCCCGCCCGATTCAGCTCTTGGGAGTAATTTTTGGGCGCCCGAGATCGCACACGAAAACGACACCTTCTATTTGTATTATTCCGTTGGTCATGGAGACAAAAATCATCAACTTCGCGTTGCAACCAGTGATGTGCCTCAAGGGCCGTATCACGATGTGGGCACACCTCTTTTGGATCCAGAAACGTGTGCGTTCGCAATTGATCCTCACCCATTCCGAGATGATGACGGTCAGTGGTATCTTTTTTATGCGCGCGACTTTTTAGATTGCTCGGCCAATGCGCGCTCGGGAACTGGATTAATGGTTGCGAAAATGCATTCCATGCTCGAACTGGAAAATGAAGGCACGCCAGTTCTAAGAGCCCGCTCTGATTGGCAGCGCTTTGAGGAGCATCGGCTCATGTATGATCGTTTCTGGGATTGGCATACGTTGGAAGGGCCTTTCGCCATCAAGCATCAGCAGCGTTACTTTTGCTTCTTCAGCGGCGGACGCTGGGAAAACGAGACCTACGGCGTCGATTACGGAGTGGCCAACTGCGTGACAGGACCTTATTCAGATGCGGGAAATGAATCAGGGCCGCGCGTTTTGCGCACAGTTCCCGGCACAGTCATTGGTCCGGGTCATAATTCCATTGTGACCGGACCCGACGGCGAAACTGAGTACATCGTCTATCATGCCTGGGACAAAGATAGGAAAGCGCGACGCATGTTTATTAACAAGTTGAACTGGACGCTGGAGGGACCAAGATGCGCAGGGACTTGGTTGGGGTTTAATGAAAACTTCAAACATCAATAAAGCTCCAAGGACCCGGATCCAAGCTCCGGAGAAACATCGGGCTCCAATCTCAAAAGAAGCCTGCTTGGAGCTTCTCCCGCATCTATTTTCGAACGCTCGTCCGTTCTCGCAACCAAGCCAGATCAACGTTCTTTGGTGAAGAATCCGAATGGTGGTGATAGTCCGGGGAAAATGCGGTTATAGTGCGCTGATCCATCCAGCGATGACGTTCAACGTGGCCATCCGCAAAAGCAATGACACCACCGCGGTTGTGCGAACTGTTTGGAAAATTGAAAAAGGCTTCCTGCGCCATATAAACACCGAAATACGGCCAGCAAATGCTGTCGGGGTTCACATCCACAAAAGTGAGGGTGCCCGCGGGCATCACTGTCGCCAAGTCGCCATGCTTCTTGAACACCTTAAATATAGTGGAGAGCCTTTCGTCCCAACTCCCTGTGCCAATATAAGCGTTTAAAGAGTAACTGCGGAGTCGCGGGTAGGATTGGCCGCCCAGTTTTACAAGTTCCCGATCGGTCGGACAATGATAGACTTTGGTCGTTTTGAGATAATTTCCAAACAACGCGTATCTCGGATCGAGAATATACGAGTAGTTCGTGTTATCCATGGGGTTATAAAAGGCGCCCTGGACCCAAAGCGGGTACCGTGTCGTCGGCGGATCATTCCTCCCATTACTGACAAGCCAATCGTTATTATCGGAAGTGTACAGGATCCAAACCGCCGCCATTTGCTTTTCATTATTGATGCATTGGATTCGCTTGGCGGCAGATTTCGCCCGAGCCAATGCGGGTAGGAGCAAGGATGCCAGAATCGCGATAATGGCGATCACCACGAGCAACTCGATAAGAGTGAAGCCCAAGCGATCTCGATGTAACACGGGCATAAACTATCCGGGACTTATCCCTATTCTTCCATCCGAAAGCATCCAGGGCAAGAGTTTTCCTGCCGATCTATTGTTCGGGTCTTCGTCGAAAGCTTTGTCGGAAACTTTTTCAAATCCCACTAAAACTATTCCTAAGTTGCTGCCTCGGTTCTGGAAAGAAATCGACAAGGTTTCCGACGAGGTTTCCGACAAAGGAAAAGCAAAACACGTCCGCGAAATGTCCAAACCTCGATCGCACGTCTGCCGGTGCGGTTAAGCGCGCGGGCGTTACAGTCTATCCTTGCACCCGAAGACTCTTGCCGCATCCTTAGAGTATGTCTCGATCAAACATTTCAGAGGTGCTGACCAAGCCGGACGTGGCACTGGAAATGACTCTCCGCCCTTCTCTTTTCTCTGAATTTAGCGGCCAAATGAAAGTAAAAGAACGCCTTGAAATCACGGTTGCAGCCGCCAAACAGCGCAGCGAACCTATCGATCACATTCTCCTTAATGGTCCACCTGGGTTGGGAAAAACAACGCTGGCTAACATTATTGCCAAAGCGATGGGCGCCAATCTCAAAAGCACCAGCGGACCCACTATCGAAAAAGCGGGTGATCTCGCTGGTCTTCTGACCAACCTGGAGGAGGGTGATGTGCTGTTCATTGACGAAATCCATCGTCTTCAAAAGACCATCGAGGAATACTTATATCCGGCCATGGAGGATTTCAAACTCGACATCATCATTGACCAAGGGCCCAATGCCAGAAGCGTACGATTGAATTTGCCTCGATTTACCTTAATTGGAGCGACCACTCGCAGTGGTCTTTTAACCGCGCCTTTGCTGACCCGCTTCCCGATTCGTGAAAGGCTTGATTATTATCAGGCGGAGCAACTTCTGGAGATTGTCATCCGGTCCGGGCGTCTGCTTGCGATTGAAATCGAAGAAAAAGGCGCCTGTGAAATCGCTCGCCGAAGCCGGGGCACGCCGCGGATTGCGAACAATCTTCTCCGGCGGGTGCGCGATTACGCTCAGGTCCGACACGAGGGAAGGATCACCGCCGAAGTAGCAGACAAAGCCCTGGCGATGCTCGAAATTGACGAAAACGGCCTCGATGAGATGGACAAGCGGATTGTTGAAGCGGTAATAGTAAAGTTTGGCGGAGGCCCGGTTGGCCTAAGTTCGCTTGCGGTCGCGGTAGGAGAAGAACCTGATACTTTGGAAGAAGTTTATGAACCTTACTTGATTATGGAAGGCTACTTGAAACGGACGGCCCAGGGCAGGGTCGCCACTGAATTGAGCTATAAAAAACTCGGGCTTAAAGCGAGAGCCGGTCAACAGCCGACCCTGTTATGAAGTTTTTTAAGGGGATCATGAAATTAATTCTTCCTGGGCCGCTCATGATCATCGCGGCCACAGCGCTAGCTGCCGGAAAGGAGGACTTCGTTCCCCTTTTTAATGGGCATGATCTGAAAGGCTGGGTCAATGTTAACTGTGCCCCCGAAACGTGGACGGTCCGCGATGGAATGATCCATTGCACGGGCCATCCTACCGGCGCATTGCGCACTCCGCGACAATATGAAAACTTTATCCTGGAATTGGAGTGGCGACATCTCCAAGGCGGCGGCAATTCGGGTGTATTCATCTGGGGCACTCCCATCGCAGCTCCAGGCGTTCCCTTCTTGCGAGGCATCGAAGTGCAGGTGCTCGACCATGGATTCAATGTGCCTGGGAAAAATGAATGGTACACCACCCATGGAGATGTGTTCCCAATTCATGGCGCCAGCATGAAACCATTCGGGCGTCATAATGGAGAACGCAGCTTTCCGTCAGAAGAGCGCAGCAAAGGCTCACCCGAGTGGAACCATTATCTCATCATTTGCACGAATGGCGTCCTGCGACTGCATGTGAATGGCAAAGAAGTATCCGGAGGGGAAAACTGCAATTACCGCAAAGGATACCTCGCGCTTGAATCGGAAGGTGCGCCTGTCGAGTTTCGCAATCTCCTGATCAAAGAGTTGCCATCCAGTGGGGCAGCGGCGGAACAGACTGCGCCCACAGATTTAGGCTGGATAAACCTTTTCAATGGCCTCGACCTCCGAGGCTGGAAAACGAACAGCGCTACAGTCGCTCGCTGGCAGGCCGGGGGTGGAAATATCAAGCTGAAGGAGGGCGCCGCAACCGAACAAGGCTTGCTATGGACAGAAAAGGATTTCGGGGACACAGAATTCATTGTCGATTGCCGGCCGGCAAAACCAGCCGGCGATAAAACGCCAAGTCCTCCAGCAATTCAGTTGCGCGGAATAGCAGGGAAAGAAACCCGCGTGGTATTAGAAGGGGCAACGCCTGACAAATATCAACGGTTCACTATCACCGTCGAAGGCCGCGCTGTGACTGTGAAGCTCAATTACAAAGAGACACAACGCTTTGATCTTCCCGCGGATACCTCTGTGCGTGGTCCAATTGGACTCTCGGACACCGGTAGCGGCATCCAGTTCATGAATCTTTATGCGCGCGATTTGAAATAAGGTTTGAACAGAGGCCTTTGGGTTACCTGGAGAACAGAGCTTCGAAATTTTTGCCTGTGGCCAATTCCCGTATTGCCTTGCATGCCTCGCGTTCGTACCGTGGTTTCAGTTTGATTGCATGATCATCTATATCGATGGCAAGTTTTATGGGGAACGCGACGCAAGGATTTCCGTGCTCGATCATGGACTTCTTTATGGGGACGGTATTTTCGAAGGAATCCGGGCTTACAATAGCCGGGTCTTTCGGTTGAAAGACCATATCGACAGGCTGTTTTGCTCCGCCAAGGCCATTCTGCTGACGATTCCCATGTCGCGCGCAGAACTGACCAAAGCCGTCGTTCAAACCTGCCGGCGCAATAAGATTCGTGATGGCTATATACGTTTAGTAGTAACCAGGGGAGTAGGAACGCTTGGATTAAATCCTAACCGTTGCAAAAACCCCACCGTAATCATCATTGCCGGCAAAATCCAACTTTATCCGGCCGAACTTTACCAGCAAGGCATGGAGATAGTCACGGTTCCGACCGTGCGCAATTTGCACAGCGCATTAAATCCAGCAATCAAATCGTTGAACTACCTCAATAATATCCTGGCAAAAATTGAGGCGAATCAGGCGGGCTGCGAGGAAGCGGTCTTGCTAAATGCCGACGGATACGTCTCTGAGTGCACCGGGGACAATATTTTTATTGTTAAAGAGGAGCATCTTATGACCCCACCGCTCTCGGCAGGAGCATTATACGGAATTACCCGCCGCGTAGTGATGGACATCGCTGCGCAATCCGGCCTGAAGGTAAGCGAGCCCAATCTGACGCGTTATGATTTATTCAACGCGGACGAATGTTTTCTAACGGGCACGGGGGCCGAGGTAGTGCCCGTGGTCAAAATTGATGGTCGGGTGATTGGTAGTGGTAAGCCAGGGGCTGTCACGGCGAATTTGATGACGCAATACCACGCCTTGACTAAAGCCTCGGGCGAGCCGATATACGAGTAGAGAATTTATGTTGTGCTGCATTTGCAAAGAGAAAGAAGCCACTGTGCACCTGACACAGATTGCGGGTGACAAAATGCAGAAAGTGGACCTGTGCGAGGAATGCGCCAAAACTAAAGGCGTGAATGATCCCACGGGTTTTTCGCTGGCTGACCTGCTCCTGGGCCTGGGAGCGTCCCAGGAAATCGAACAGGCCGCAGGTGGCGCAGAAATCAAATGCGCCCGCTGCGGCTTTACTCATGCTGATTTCAAGAAAGCCGGCCGGTTGGGCTGCCCCGAATGTTACACAACCTTCTCCGAAGCCTTGGAAGGTTTGCTCAAAACCATGCACAAGGGCACTCGCCATGTCGGCAAAGTTCCCGAGACTTTGCGCAAAACCCGCGATCTTTCAGACCGGCTCAAGCTCCTCCAAAAGAAATTGTCCAAAGCCATTGAAGACGAGGATTTTGAGCAGGCCGCCATCTTTCGGGATGAAATAAAACAAGTCACCGCACGGTTGTCCGCCACCCCTGCGGCTTAAACTATGGATATCCACGCGTTTCTTACACCTCCTGCGGAAAGTGCCAGGCGCAAGGGTCCCTATGACAGGATTGTCATGTCGAGCCGCGTTCGTCTGGCCCGGAACCTCAAAGAAGCTTCCTTTCCTGGTTGGGCAAAAAAACCCGAGCGGATTAGGGTCCTGGATCTGATTCGCCCCGCCATCCAGACTCTGCCGGATATGAAAGATGCCTTTGCCGAGGCGATGGACAATCTTTCGACATTGGATAAGCAGATCCTGGTCGAGCGGCATCTTATAAGCCGAGAGCATGCGGCAAAAAGCGCAGGCAGTGGCCTGGTCCTAAACCGGGACGAAACTTTTTGTGTGATGATCAATGAAGAGGATCATTTGCGCATGCAGGCCTTGCGACCCGGTTTGCAATTAAAGCAGGCCTGGACCGCTATGGACCAGGCTGATTCGCTTCTTGAGAAAAAGTTGGAGTTCGCATTCAGCCCGGAACTGGGTTATTTGACCGCTTGCCCGACTAATCTCGGAACGGGAATCCGGGTCAGCGCAATGCTACACCTGCCCGGTTTGGTCCTGGCCGAGCAAATCAACCCCATTATTCAATCCGTGAATAAACTGGGTTTGGCTGTGCGTGGTCTCTATGGGGAAGGCACCGAAGCCCTGGGTAACGTCTTTCAAGTGTCCAATCAAATGACACTCGGTGAATCCGAAAGCGCTATTGTTGAGCGGCTTGAGAAGGTTTTAGGCCAGATAATTGAACACGAAGAGAATGCCCGGGGCACTCTTTTGGAGAAAAAAGCTAAAATGGTCTATAACCATATAGGGCGGGCTTACGGTATTTTGGCCAATGCGCATAGTATTTCTTCCAAAGAAACGATGAACTTGCTGTCCTTAATGCGCCTGGGTGTGGATGTTGGGCTGTTTCCCGGCGTGGACCGCGCCCTGGTGGATGAGTTGTTCATTCTGACTCAACCAGCCCACCTCCAAAAACAACATTCTGAGAAACTTTCCGCCGAGGAACGGGATCTGCTGCGTGCAGACATGGTACGCGAGCGTTTGCGGCAGGTCAGCCGACCCATTGCCAAACCGCCACCGCCGCAGTCGCCCGAATTGGACAAATCGGAAAAATAACTGCATTTTGATCTATGAGCGATGAGCCAATGAATAATTTCACGCCCCGGGCGCAGCAAGTGCTTGCCCTTGCCCGGAAGGAAGCCGATCGATTCAACCACAACTTCGTCGGGACCGAACATCTCCTGCTGGGCCTTATTAAGCTCGGCCAGGGAGTTGCAGTCAACGTTCTCCAAAAGCTCGGCCTGGACCTCGAGACCGTCCGGATGGAAGTCGAAAAACAGGTCGGCACTGGACCCGATCAAAAAATGATCGGCAACATTCCTTACACCCCTCGAGTCAAGAAGGTCCTGGCGCTCGCTGCCAAGGAAGCCAAGGCCCTGAATCATACTTACGTCGGCACTGAACATATTCTCCTCGGCCTGCTCCGCGAAGGTGACGGCGTTGCCGCGCGTGTGCTGAAAAATTTGGACGTCGATATCGAACAAACGCGCCAGGAAATTTTGAAGGAACTGGATCCCAATTTCGCTTCAGGCGAAGAAGCCAGCTCCAGCGAACCACAGGAAAAGCCGGCTCCTTCTGAAAAGAAAGGTGAGATCAAGACACCGGCGCTGAAAGCTTTTGGCCGGGACTTGACCGAGATCGCGCGCAAAGGTGACATGGATCCTGTCATCGGCCGTAAGAATGAAATCGAGCGTGTGATTCAAATTCTTTGTCGCCGCACGAAAAACAATCCGGTCCTTCTCGGTGAAGCGGGGGTTGGCAAAACAGCTATCGTCGAGGGTTTAGCGCAGGAAATCGCCGCTGGAAATGTTCCCGAATTGCTGCGTGACAAACGCGTCATTACCCTGGACTTAGCCTTAATGGTCGCCGGAACCAAGTATCGGGGCCAATTTGAAGAGCGTATCAAGGCGGTTATGGACGAAATCCGCCGCTCGAAAAATATCATTCTGTTCATCGATGAATTGCACACGATCGTGGGCGCAGGTTCAGCCGAAGGCACGATGGATGCCTCGAACATTATAAAACCCGCCCTAAGCCGCGGCGAACTACAATGTATCGGCGCTACCACCTTGAACGAGTACCGCAAATATATTGAAAAGGACGCAGCCCTGGAACGGCGTTTTCAAGCGGTGAAAGTCGAAGCGCCTTCCATCGAGGAAGCTATCCTGATCTTGAAGGGATTGCGTCCTAAATATGAGGACCATCACAAAGCCGAGTTTACTGATAAAGCGATCGAGGCCTCCGTTAAACTTTCTGATCGATACATCACTGATCGGTATCTGCCAGATAAAGCGATTGATTTGATGGATGAAGCGGGTTCCCGCGCCCGCATTGGCACCATGACCCGGCCGCCTGAAGTAAAGGGTCTTGAGAACGATATCGAAGATATCAAGACCAAAAAGGAACGGGCCATAAAGAACCAGGATTTTGAAGGCGCAGCCGCCATGCGCGATAAAGAAAAGCACGCCAAAGAACGGCTCGAGTCCGTTCTCAAAGAGTGGCGCACCACGCGTGAAGAAAAACGGGTGAAAGTGGATGAAGAGGATATTCTGCACGTCGTGGCCAAATGGACCGGCATTCCGCTTCAACGCATGGAACAAGGTGAGATGGCGCGGCTGCTCCAGGTTGAGACCGAAATGACTAAAGTCGTCATCGGCCAGAAAGAAGCAGTCTCAGCTCTCTGCAAAGCTTTGCGACGCTCTCGCGCCGACCTGAAGGATCCGCGGCGCCCCATTGGGACTTTTGCTCTGCTTGGTCCCACAGGTGTGGGCAAAACCTTGTTGGCCAAGACGCTCGCCGAGCAGCTATTCGGCGATTCCAAGTCGCTCATCCAACTCGACATGAGCGAGTACATGGAAAAATTCAATGTCTCGCGCTTGATTGGTTCGCCACCTGGATACGTCGGGTACGAGGAAGGTGGCCAGCTTACCGAACAGGTGCGCCGCAAACCTTACTCCGTCGTGCTTTTTGATGAAATCGAGAAAGCCCACCCGGACGTGTGGAACATGCTTCTCCAGATTCTCGAGGAAGGCAAATTGACCGATAATATCGGCCGAGTCGTGAATTTCAGGAATACCATCATCCTGATGACCTCCAACGTAGGGTCTGACACGATCAAGAAACAATCGACCATGGGGTTCTCACCCATTAGCGATGAAAGCAGCTACGAGAGAATGCGCGAAAAGATCATGGACGAAGCCAAGAAGACTTTCCGCCCGGAGTTTCTGAATCGCCTCGATGATCTCATCGTGTTCCGTTCGTTGACCAAACCGGACCTGATTGAAATCCTTGATTTGGAAATCACCAAAGTTATGCAGCGATTAAAAGCCCGCAATATCATCCTGCAATTGGATGAGAAAGCGAAGGATTTACTGGTGAATAAAGGGTACGACCCGCAATATGGCGCTCGACCTATGCGCCGGTCTGTCGAACGCTCACTGGAAGATCCCTTGGCGGAAGAAATCCTCAAAGGATCCTTCCACGAAGGCGACCCCATACTGGTCACCGCGGACAACGATCGCCTGGTGTTCTCGCAAAAAGAGACAGCAGAAGGCGCGCTGTCGAGCTGATCGGATGGCAGCTGAGAACGCCAACGGCGTTCCGCAACAAAGCCCAAGGTTGGCGCGCAAGCGCCCTACCTTGGGATCCAATCCATCTCGTTTCCACCACATCGAGTAAGTAATGGCTTTCTTTTCCAGGTGGGTTCGCCCAAAGCTTTATAAAGAGCAACGCACTGGTATAGAGTTTCCTTCGAGGCTTGGGGATTACAAACGAGGAAAGGTCAAATGTTACGAGGCAGAAGCTAATGCCGATGGCATGATGGTTGAATACCGCTCGAAGGACGCTGAGGTAACAGTTTTTGTCAGAGCCCTTGAGGACGAAACCAACAAAACCAGTGCAGACTTCCTGAACGAAAGCCTCGCGTGCATCAAGGATCTCGAAGCTCAAGGGAAAGAAAATTATTCCAACATCAAGTTCTATGCATTTTGCGCTGACAAAGAGAGACCCGGTTGGAAATCCGCAGCGTTCACTTCAACTTCTGCAAATCACTTTATCGTTTCATTCATTTATTGCAAAGTTGCTTCAGGAAGTTTGGTGAAAATCCGCGCCACCACGCCAAATACGAAGAATGAGCTCTTACAATCGTTCATAAAAAACATTCAAGAATGAGTGGACAATGCTTCGATCAAGGCATAAAAGCACACGGGGTTTGGGAATAAGGCGCCTCGCAGAGGGGTTGAAATTTGACGAGGCGGGGTCAATTTCCACTTTCTGCCTTCACATTTCTGCTTTATCCTAACCTTCACCATGCCAATAAAGCTGCCTCCCATTTCCCGCCGTCAATTCCTTCGACGTTCCCTGTTCGCCGGCCTGGCTGTGGGTTTGGCCCATGACGTCTTCGCAGCTAAACGCGCCCCCGTTGATGCCAATTTCTTTGCCTTCCTTTCCGATACCCACCTCGCCGCTCAGCGTGAACAATTGGGTCAAGGAATCAACATGGTGGACCATTTTGAAAAAGTTTCCCGCGAACTCCTCTCTCTCCCTCAACGACCGGCCGGACTGTTTATCAGCGGTGATTGCGCTTACAGCAGCGGCGAGAAGGGTGATTACGCCATGCTAACCCAGATGCTCGATCCAGTTCGAGCAAGCCAAATCCCGGTTCACATTGCCCTGGGTAATCACGACCATCGCGAACGCTTCTGGGAAGTTTTATCGAAAGAAAAAACCGCTAAACGGCCGCTTGTGGACAAACAAGTCGCATTATTAAAAACGCGTCACGCCAACTGGTTCATCCTCGATTCATTGGAAACCACCCTCTCGACCCCGGGCCTGATTGGCCGCGAACAACTGGATTGGCTCGCTTCCGCCCTCGATGCCAACCAAAAAAAGCCGGCGTTGGTCATGGTTCATCACAACCCGGGCCTTACTGGAAACATGGGTTTGAAAGATACCATGGCGTTTCTGGAAATCATCCGTCCACGGCGCCAGGTCAAAGCCTATATCTACGGCCATACCCACACCTGGAGAATCGATCAGGATAACAGCGGCATCCACCTGGTAAACCTTCCTCCCGTCGCTTACGTCTTCGCCAAAGGCGAACCCTCCGGCTGGGTCCGAGCTGGGCTTCAACCTGATGGGATATCTCTGGAACTCCGCTCCCTTGACCCCGCTCACAAAGCTCACGCGCAAACCACAGTTCTAAAATGGCGTGCTTAAAGTAGGCAGCGCGGGAAGAGCTTTTTATCCCACCCGGCGAAAGTTGCTGGACTGAGACTTGGTCTTGATTCGCATCGAATCCAGAAGTTTGCGGCCCTCAAAATCGCCGCTGGAGAAAGTGTTGAACCAAATTCCCTCGCCCACACGGGTGCGCGTCATGGTATAAGCCAGCTTTTTAAGAGAGCCGATTACCCCGCCCAGCAAATCTATTTCAGAACTGAGGTGCACTTGCGCCTGGGCCATTTCGAACTCCTCCTTGTCAATCCAGACAGTCCCGGACATCCGGTCAACGAGCTTGTCCAGAATACGGTGAACAGGCAAAGGCGGACGTTTCGGCTCAAAAGCAATCTGGTATGCTGTGCGCCCATTAATCTCCTGTTCGTCGATCAACCTGAACTGAAACCGAGCGACCAGTTCCGGGGTGAGAAAATTATCACGACCCTCAGCAGCTTTACCTGATTTCGAACCAATGATCTGGCGCGTATTGTTATCGTTCTCTGACTGTTTCCGGACATCAACCGCCCCAGGTGTGCGCCCGTTTACAGTCAGCAGCTTTAGATGAGTCGAGCCGCCCTGAAAATATACTTGATAAACCTTTTCTTTCCTCTCCTTGAGCCGGCCAGTGCCATCTAATTCCTCGGTGACCGTCAGTTTGGTATAAGTATAAGCCGTCTGGCCCGCTCGGGCCTCCGCTTTCTGTGCACGGACGACTGCTCTCCGAATCACTTCATCCACCGAAAGCACATTTTCCTCCGCCAGCACTGGCACCCCTATTCCCCCTAAGCCAAGCAACAGCAGTAACCCAAAACAGATTTTTCCGATGGAGATCACTTTTATCAAGCATTACAACATAACCCGATTTACCGGAAAAATGCAAGCCAGTAGATTTACATCAAAGACGGCATTTAGCCGGGTTTCCCAACCGGATATGGCGGTCTAAACTAATGTAAGCACCTGTACGATAATGTAGTAGCAGCCAATAAAAAATAGACTTCCCTGAGCGGCGATTCTATGATGACTTGCTCCAGAAAAGAAACTAAAACCCAAAAAGCAGCGGCAAAGATCCAACATCACCTTTATAACCAGAGGACATTCCACCAGCGTATAGATATTTTCTCAACCATAAATCATATTCCAGGAAAACTCGCTTCCCGTGATTTAGATTTGCAGTGCCATGAAAATGCGGATAAGTAATTAATATGCGCTGGCGCGTTCTGGCTTTGATATTGCTCGGCGTCAATCTGGCTTTGGCGGTCATTTTGCTGCGATCCCCTGGACGTGAGAACAGGGGCCAAACACCCGAGGAGTTGGCTGCCGGAGCTGGCTCCAGTGGTTTAGGCAAAACCAATGTTGTCCTCCGACGTCAATATTTTACCTGGCGTGAGATCGAATCGGATGATTATCCAACTTATGTTGCCAATCTCCGTGACATTAATTGTCCCGAGCAAACGATTCGCGATATTATCATCGCCGAAATCAACGGGCTTTACAGCCGCCGGCGAGCGCTCGAAGTGCTCACTGCTGACCAGCAATGGTGGCGGACTGAGCCGGACAGCAACGTGGTGGCTGCCGCCGAGGAAAAGTCGCGCATCCTGGATGAGGAACGCCGGGCGTTGTTAAGCCGGTTGCTGGGGACTAACTGGGAAAGCGGAGATCTGGTCAGCCTCCCTCGACCATCCCGGCCCGGTATTGCTTTGGATGGAGAAATTTTGGGGTCTTTGCCCATCGAGATCAAACAGGCTCTCGAGGACATAAACATGCGTTCCGTGGATAATCTCCGAACTTACCTCGAGACCCAAAAGCGGGAGGGCAAAACCGCGGATCCAGCAGAACTTGCGAAAATTCGCCAGCAAACGCGCGCAGAACTGCAACGTGTACTCAATCCGGCGCAATTGGAAGAATATCTTTTGCGCTATTCTGAAAACGCCGCGGATTTGCGGGCTGACCTGGGTCAACTCAAGTATTTCAATGCAACCTCTAACGAATTCCGAGGCATTTTCCGTTCGACCGATCTTCTAAGCCAACAGATCCAGCTTCTCGCTGGCGCCACAGATGCCAGCAGTGTTGCTCAAAGGAAAAATCTGGAAGACCAGCGCGAGAAAGCCATTCAAGTCGCGCTTGGCCCCGAGCGCTACGACCAATATCGAATGCTTCACGACCCGCTCTATCGCAATGCGGTTGCAAGTGCAGAGCAGGCAGGCGCCCCGGAGTCGGCATCGACGATCTATCAAATTAATCTCGCGTCGGCCGCAGAGGTCGAGCGCATCCGAACCGATCCAAATCTTACTCAGGAACAGAAGCTGATTGAACTCAAACGATTGGAGGTGGATCAGCTTGAGGCACGGAGCCTTGCCACCGGCCAGGAACTGCCACCTGCTCCGCCTGAGATGAAAGTTCCTGCTCCGAGAAAAACTTACGTGGTTCGCCCGGGAGACAGCGCTTCTGTCGTATCTATGATCTATGGCGTTCCAGTCAACGCACTGCGCGCAGCCAATCCGAACACCGACATCAGCCGGCTTCGTCCAGGAGACTCGCTGAACATTCCCATCGCCAATTTGCCACCTCCCCCACCAAGGTGAATTGCCCATATACTGACGCTGCTTCCCTGTACCAAAAAAAGAAGAAATTAGTGATACCAGGTGCGGGCAGGACGTACCAAGCACGGGAATCCCTGGCCAAGGGCCGTGGGCGAGGCGTCAAGGTGGCGGTTTTGGATTCGGGGGTGGAAGCGGACCATTCCGATTTGCGCGGATTCAACTGAGGGACGACCTATGAGTCTGGCTTGGAGATGGATTCCGCACTGAGCGGGGCGCCAACAATCCGCACGACTAAAGTAAGATCGCAGAAATGGAAAGACCGTTTGGAAAAGTTTCGCTGATAGCTGTGGTCTGCCTCGGGGCAATTCTGGCGTGCTGGCTGGCGTGGCGTTCGAAACGCCCCTCTCCAGCTCTGGCAACTGTGCCGGTGAATGAGGCAACGCTAATCAACTCAGCCCCTGCATCAAATTCATTGGCCCCGACGGCAATGGTCCCCGAACTCGTTGGCAAGCTGAATTCGGTGCTGGCCGCCTTGCGCGCCGGCCCTGGAGAAACACGGGCTCGATTAGCTGAACTTAGGGGCATCCTCGCCGCTGCTCAGCCTAATGAAGCTTCGAGCGCGATCCGGCAATTTCTTCGGTCGAAATCGGACGCCCCGACCGGCAGAGGATTCAAGGTCGGCGGCAATCACTTCCTTGAGGAGGCGCCGACAGTGCGAACGTTCCTCCTGGATTATCTCGGCCAAATTGATCCGGCGTCTGCCGCGGAGTATTCCCGACTAATCCTCAGCAGCATGGATTCACCTGATGAATGGGCCCTGGCACTACGCAATCTCGCCCGTTTCGATAACAGCGTTGCCGGTCGAGCTTTGCTGCAAGAGAAAACAAGAGAATTGCTCGGGCACGAACCATGGCAGCAGAATCCGTCGGCAGGCTTTCTCGAGGCTTTCGACACTGCAGTTTATGTCGGGGGAACGAACCTGCTGCCGCCCTTAACCGACCTCGTCCGTAAACAGGATAACTCAGCCCTGGCACATGCAGCCTATCTGGCACTGGATCGGCTGGCGATCAATGACACTGCCTCGGTGTTGGCCGCGCTTGAAGCGAACCCCGAACTAATGCAGGGCCGGGAGCAAACGCGCGCGAACTACTTCGCCCGGGCGGATATTCGCGACCCGGCGCAGCGTCAGGTATTGGAGAGTTATCTGCTCGACACGCGAATCAGCCCTTCGGAGCTGGAAACTTTCGTTTCGCTTTTTCCTAACGCGAACTACATGGTTTCTCAGAACCTCCTGACTCCGACACCAACCCCCGATCATGCTTCCCTAGTCAGTCGTGATGCAGAATCGCTGCGCCTCGTGAAAGAGTGGCTCAATGAGCCCAGGTTTGAAAGGTTGCGCCTTCAATTAACTAAAGCCCAGGCACGGCTGGAACAATTTGTGAGGGAAGCCGCCAAATAGTGTTTATAGACTTGCCCTTTTAAAAAGTTCGCGTTGGATTCCGCGCCAGTGCCACTGGTATTTATGATCACGGTAAGCGCAGGCGAGATGGAGGAGAATTCGGCCAAAACTGGATTGGGCGAAGAGAATTTGCATAAAGTTAAGCGTTTTTGATTGTTTCTTTGTTCAGATGCACAAGTGAGATACGCGCCAACTGGAGGGAACTTGCAGAAATCCGGAAGCCAAACAAAGGTCGTTTGACTTATGCGGTGAACTGTCTTTGCAGTTTAGAGCCCTTTTTCCAACAAATTACGATACAGACCTTCTGCACAAACCAGTGGCGGCATTGTACGGTGCGTGATACATACTCTGAATGTTCGGTGCAGCGAAAAACGCCGATTCGGCCACAAATAATTCGCCGGGTCCATTTGGGAAGTACTATTTGCAGGAACTTGTCAGCAGCGGTGGCATGGCAGAGATCTGGCTGGCAACAGATTAGCAAGGCAAAGCCTACGCCTTGCGGCGGTTGCACGAGCGGCTGCGATTTAATTTAGGCGCGCGTCGCAGATTCGTCCGTGGCGCGGAGATCCTTTCCCGCATTCACAACCACAGTAGTGTCATCGGCTACGTCGAACACGGCAAAATTGAGGGCCAACTTTATCTGCTGATGGAGTATGTCGAGGGTGACAATTTGAAAGATCTTTACGCAAGACACGATCCCGTGCTGCTGGAGAATGTGGCTCAAATCATCATCGATATGTCCCTTGGGCTTCAGCACATCCACGAGAGTGGGTTTATGCACCTGGATTTCAAACCGGAGAACGTGCTCATCACCCGCAACGGAAGCGTGCGGGTCGCTGACTTTGATCTGGCACAGCCTATTCCGCAGAAGCCAAAAGTAATGTCAAAAAAGAATCCTGGCACACCCGCTTACATGGCTCCCGAACAGTTGCAAGGCCAGCCGATTTCCAATCGCGTGGACATCTTTTCTTTTGGCGTCACGGCCTATGAGCTTTTGACCAGTCAAAAACCGTTCCCCGGAGAAACCCCGGCTCAGATTTTGTCGAAGCAGCTCAACCGTTCCGATTTCGTTGCCCCTCGACAGTATAATCCGGATTTACCCGCGGCCCTCGAAAAGGTGATTTTACACTGCATCGAAACCGAGCCAGAGAGGCGCTATCCCTATATGGGCGTGATGGTGCGGGAACTGCAGGCGGCGCTGTATGTGTAGCCAGTTTCAATGACGAATTTCGAATGACGAATGACGAAAAAAAACGTGAAAATAAACGTCATTCGTCCTTTGGTAATTCGTCATTAGCACAGCCCGACTAACTACCGTATTCCTTGGCGCTCTCCGACAGCGTAAGAATAACTTTCTTATCGGGCACCTTTTGTTTGAGCAACGCGATTTCGTCGGCTCCCGTTCGTAATGGGAGAGCGATTTGGCCCCCCTCTGCGACTGAACGATAAAAGGCGGACATAATTTCAAATCCTTTGTAGGCGTTGGCGAAGCAACAAGGGTGGATGGCTTGATCATTATCGAGCCAGTCCGCCATCTGTTGCACATAAGGCGGCATATCGTAGTTGTAATCCATACCACCTTCTCCGGATTGGTAACCGGCCTTTTTCGTTAGGGCACGCCAACCGCCTCCGGTAAGTACTTCAGCGAAGCCTTCACTGCCCTGGGCGCCGATGCGACATTTGCGCCACCAATAAGGCACTTCCGGCACATCCGGAGCACCCGCACCGCAATCGTAAACACCGCGCACGCCATTTTTAAAATGCACGACGCCGGAGATATAATCGGGAGATGTATGCAGGTCGGACAACTTACCACGACCGGCTGCCTGGGCCATCACCCATTCTGCCTCCACATAGTCGTTGAACCAGCAGGTGTAATCGATGAGATGGCTAAGCATGTGGGCGGCCCAACCGGTTGCTGTGCCATACACAGTATGCACCCGGCCCAGGTCCCCGCTGGCTACGATCTCTTTGGTTTTTTTGTAATGTTCGCCATAGCGGTGCTGGTGACTGACCACGGCTTTTGTGCCACTCCGATCCAGCGCCTCTTTTATCTGCAAACCCTCGGCGCTACTCATGGATACCGGCTTCTCAAACGCGATGAGCTTAGCCCCGCTTGCCACGCCGATTTTAATGAAATCCAACCTTAGATTCGGCAGGGTGCAAAAACAAAACAGGTCCGGCTTTAGTTCTTTCGCGAGCGCGGCGGCATCAGTGCTGGTTTTCGGGTTGCCCAGTTTGGTTGCAGCATCGTCGAGCCGCTTCTGGTCAATGTCGCAAATGCCTGTGACTTTGAATCTGGGATTGGCATTGAAAGCCGTGCCGTGGTGCATCCCACGCTTGCCCATGCCGACGATGAGAACAGAATATTGTTTCATTACTTCTGCGCCTTGTCCCATTCGAGCGTTTTAGCCACCACGTAATCAACCTCCTGCTCGGTCAATTCCGGAAACATCGGCAGCGAAACACAAGTCGCTGCGTTATGCTCCGCATGAGAAACCGAACCCGCGACGCGCGCGTCTTTGCCCCAGGGGTATCCGGCTTGTTGATGGATTGCGATCGAGTAGTGCGTCTTGGCATCGACTCCGTTATCGCTGAGGAATTTTACCAAGGCATCACGCTGCTCAGGCTTATTGGTTTCGATGATGTAAAGGTGAAAAACATGGTGATATCCGCTGAGTTCGGTGGGCAATTTGAAATTCTTTGCCCCTTTAAGCCCTGCAGTGTAACGCGCGCTCCATTTCCGGCGCAAATCATTCCAGGCATCAATATGTTTAAGTTTGGCGCTCAATATCCCGGCATGCAGATCGTCCAAACGACTGTTAAAACCGTAGCTGTGGACGTTTCGCTGAGTAGAACCATGATTCCGCAGCTTCCGAACAACCGCATCGATCTTTTCATTATTCGTCACCAGCGCGCCGCTATCGCCAAAAGTGCCGAGGTTTTTTTGGATGATGAAACTTGTGGATGTCGCGTCACTGAGTTCCGCCACTTTGAAACCGTTCCCGCGGGAACCAATCGCCTGGGCATTATCTTCAATTACGTAGAGCTTGTGTTTGTCCGCGATCTTTCGAATCGCCTTCATGTCCGCACATTGACCGTAGAGGTGCACCGGGATAATCGCTTTGGTCTTAGGGGTAATGGCCGCTTCGATTTTGGTCGGGTCAATGCACTTTGTGATCGGGTCGCAATCGACAAAAACAGCGGTGGCGCCAGCGATCCAGATAGCCTCAGCGGTCGCAAAAAATGTATTGGGATGTGTAATAACTTCGTCCCCCTTCCCGATTCCCAGCGCCATTAAGGCCAGCCAAATCGCATCCGTGCCATTAGCCACACCGATGGCGTACTTATTTCCGTGATACGCTGCCAACTCACCTTCAAAGCGCTTTAGCATTGGACCCATCACATATTGGCCGCTTTCCAAAACTTCTTTAATGTTAGCGTCAATTTCTGATTTGATATTGTGGTACTGACGAACGTGTCCGTAAAATTCAACTTTCATGGGCGGGGAAGCTAGCGAAGCGCTCGCTGGAGACAAGGATATTGTGGGAAGAAATGAAAAATAGCCAACCATTCCAGCTTTTTGTTACAATTCAGTGTCTTCGAGCATGAATAACCGAGCCTTCTGTCTTTCTGCGCTTGCTGCCTGCTTGCTGAGATGTCCGGTGGAGGCGGCCGAAATGACAAGCAGATTTGTAGACGGTTTGGGCCGGCCTATCCCGGCCGTCGCCGTTGAAGTCAAGTACCCGAAAAAAGGAGCCGATGACCAACTGAAAGAAGTGGAGTGGTTGAAAACAACTTCCGACCAGGATGGAAAAGCAACAATTACCTACGACGAAACCCTGGTACCCACCAATGAAACCGTTTGGATATCCATCAAAAAGTCCGGTTATTCCAGCTTCAGCACCGACACGCTCAAATCTCAATATGTTCTGAAACGGCAATTCGGCATTGCGGACGTGCATCGAGTCGCCAAAATCTCAGGGGAAGCGCAAAAAACGGAATTACGGGAGATTCTGGGAGGGGAATTTAAGAATGAGTCCAAGGCTGAACACCAGACTCTGAAAGAGCTGATATTCTTTCATGGTCATCAGTTCCGCCCGGTTCTGCGGGAATTGGTTGAGGATAGCGACTCGGGCAAGGAAGCTTGCTCACTTCTTGCTTTTATTGGGATGCCTGAGGATATCCGCTTTATCATCAAAAATGCTCCCGTTCCAAAAAGGAAATTATACCAGGACCGATGGGCTTATGAGGTCGCCTGCGCGCTGCTGCAGCCGGAAACTCCGGAGGAATGGGATTTTCTCAGAAGATGCGCGGCTGATGAATATTACGATCGCTGGGTCGATGCCGGGGCAATAAGAACATTGAGATTGATCAGCTCAACTCAAAGCTCAGAGGTTCTAAAGGAAGCTGAGAAGCAAAACACCGGACGCAAAGAGTCTTTTGCCCATGCGCTCAGTTCAATAGCGAAAGGCCCGCTCTCCCTGGAAGCTGCCGACATTTCCGAGGCCGGCAACAAGGTTGCCCAGGCGATAAAAATCGGTGATTGGCAGTTCAACACCGAGCCGAGGTATAACCAGGAAAAAGATATGGCCCTAATTGATTGCGAGTTTATCGCCGGACGAGATTTGTTGATCGAGACCGCCACGTTCCACAAGATCGAGAACACGTGGAAATTGCGCGGCATCCGCGAAACTATGCAGGTGCTCCTGGCCAACCCGCCGGAAGCAAAACGCTTTGTGGGTGTATGGCAGGGCTTTTCTGAAAATCAAATCGAGTTTGCACGACTCGAATTGAAGCAAGACGGAACCGGTCTGCTTGCGGTGAGTTTCCTTCCGGATTCAGCTCCGGATAAATATATCGTCACCCGTTGGTCTCTGAAGGATCAATTGGAGCTGGTCATAAAGCCCGGAGAACCTCGGGCAGAACCCGTGACGATGACCAACCTGAAATTAGGCACCGACGTCTTGCAGTTTGTCTTGCGCCCCGTTCATGGAAGCGAGTGGGTTTGCCGTCTGAAACTCTTTAATGAAAAAACGTTTCAAGAACGTTCCAACGCAGCCAAGAAGGTTCTGGAGACCCTCAAAAAACAAGACTAAGCGAATCGACGTAGCGTCGGCGTCCTCGCCGGCGAGTGCTAGCGGCGTCCCGCCGCAAGAACTGTCTCGGAAATTGTTGCAGCTTCACGCACCGGGACGGTGCTTGAACTCGCAGCCGGGACGGCTGCGCTACGCGCATATCAACCAGATCCTTGCGCAAGAGTTGTGGAAAACTACGCGCGCCAACAGCTCTTAGCTTAGCTGACGCAAGCGCATGTTCCTGGTGGTTATTGCGAATAGTCGTTTATGTTTTTACCCTGTGGCAATCACCAACTGAACCTTGCAAACCCGACGCAGGGGCCGATTGTGAGTGAATAACCCATCAAGTTTCAAAACAAAATGAGTTTAGCTCCTGTTCCTGGCGATAGGCTGACAATGATTTGCGAGAATTTGGTGGCAACTCCGGTTTTTGTATTGCCGGCTGGCTTTCAATTGCGCTGGTACGTTCCGGGAGACGAGACACTTTGGATGGAGATTCACTTGAAAGCGGATCCCTACAATCAAATTACACCAGAGCTTTTCCAACAACAGTTCGGAAGCGACACCGTGCAATTGGCAAAACGACAATGCTATCTCATTGCACCGGATGGAAAAGCGATCGGCACGGCCACGGCCTGGCTCGGCAAGGATCCCGAAGTAAAAGGATTTGGGCGCGTGCACTGGGTTGCGTTGTTGCCGGAGTATCATGGGCGCGGCTTGTCTAAACCATTGCTCGGTGCTGTTTGCGCACGTTTGCGCGAACTGGGCCATGGGCGTGCGTATTTAAACACTTCGGCTCAGCGGAAGGCGGCAGTCGGGTTATATCTGCGCTTTGGGTTCAAGCCATGGATTCGCAATGAAAATGAAAGGAAGATTTGGGATCAGTTGCTCGGGTCCCAATATGATTTCGTTTCTAGTTAAACCTAAAAACCGTTCTCGTTTTCAAACGTATTTACTAAGCGTCAAAAATCTTTCTGGCTCGAGAGCTTCGCGACAGCCACAATCAGATCACCCATGAATATGTTACGATTCTCGCTCGCTGCAATGGCGTTGTTCGTTGCCGTGCTTGCAAATGCGGTCGAACCTTCGCCGGTTCGCGTTCTGGTTTGGGACGAACAACAACCAGAGCAAAAGCGCGCCTACGACGGCAATTTCCTGGGGGACACGATCGCTGCGCATCTGTCAAAACAGCCAGGATTCATGGTCGGGTCCGTGAACCTTGGCTCACCTGACCAGGGTATCTCAAATGCCGATCTCGATAACGCCGATGTCATTGTGTGGTGGGGCCACCAACGCCAACGAGAACTAAAGCCGGATCGTGTCCAGGAGGTGGTGGAACGTGTAAAGTCAGGTCGCCTGTCCTTGATCGCTTTACATTCCGCGCACTGGTCACAACCGTTCGTGCGCCTCATGGAAGAACGGACGCTCGCTGATGCGCAAGCAAAGCTTTCTCCTGCGGAATTCAAAAATCTGAAGGTCACCAGTCCCTCACCTTACGTTGCTCCTAAACGAAACGATCCACTGACGCCGTCCTTAACACGCGATGAGAACGGAATCTGGCTTTTGAAACTTCCTGGATGCTGTTTTCCAGCTTACCGGCCAGACGGTGCCCCGAGCCATGTGACTACGGTATTGCCCAATCACCCCATAGCTCAGGGCCTTCCCGCCTCATGGGACATTCCGCAAACTGAGATGTATGACGAACCTTTCCATGTTCCGCCTCCCGACGAAGTCATTTTTGAGGAGCGTTGGGATAAAGGGGAACGCTTCCGCAGTGGTTGCGTATGGCGGATTGGTAAAGGACGAGTCTTTTACTTTCGACCGGGGCACGAGATTTATCCAGTATACAAGCAAGGTGAAACTCTGCGAGTCATCGAGAACGCGGGGCGCTGGCTGGGAACGTCACTGAGCGCTGCAACAACGCCTGCCCAGTCCGGAAATAAAACCAAGAACAGTTCGCCGGGCAGACTGGTTTTACCAGGTGAAAACCTCACCATTGAGGGTCATGCCGCTTTCATCTTCCTGCCACACGAGTCGAAACGCGCGAACCCTCAACCCTGGATCTTCTATGCGCCAACATTACCGCCCTACCCTGACGAAGCCGAGCGGTGGATGCACGAACAGTTCCTTGCAGCAGGTGTTGCAGTGGCAGGCATAGATGTCGGAGAAGCTTATGGAAGCCCTGCCAGCCAGAAACTCTTCGATGCGCTTTACCGCGAGTTGACCGAGAAACGTCAGTTCGCTGTTAAGCCATGTCTTTTTGGACGAAGCCGTGGCGGATTATGGGTCAGCAGTTGGGCCATTTCGAATCCGAAACGCGTTGCCGGGATCATTGGGATTTATCCCGTATTCGACTTTAAGACCTACCCAGGAATCAAAACAGCGGCGCCCGCATACCAATTGACTCCGTCGCAACTGGAAGAACGCACAGAAGAGTTTAACCCAATTGCGCGGATTGAGATTCTTGCCAAAGCTGGCGTGCCCGTAGCAATTATCCACGGTGACGACGACAAGGTCGTTCCGCTGAAGGACAATTCAGCCGAACTTCTGCGCCGTTATCGAAATGCGGGCACCGAATCGCTGGTAAACCTCATCGTGCTCAAAGGCCAGGGGCATAACTTTTATCCGGAGTTTTTTCACTCGCAGGAGTTGGTGGATTTCGCAATCTTGAAAGCGAAGGCTGCGATCCATTAGTGAGGCGGCAAAGTGACGGGCTCAATGATCAAGCTCTCGAAGATCCAGGCTAAACATTGAGTCTAATTTGCAGTATTGACCGCGAATGAGTTTGGGGTAGGCTGCGTCAGTATAAAGAGAAGAAATCAAACCAGATTTGCCATGCAAAAAAACGATAAAACAACGGGTTCTGGCATAGCACGCCGGGAGTTCATCAAAACAACTGCAACTGCCGCGGCGGCGGTTGCGACGACCTCGATGCTTAAGCCATCGGTCTATGGCCAGGCCCCTTCTACGGGCGCTGCCGGGGCGAATAATAAGCTCGTGCTCGGCTTCATTGGCGTTGGACGACAAGGGTTTGGAGCGCATGTTCGCCAGATCAAGATGCACATGAGCGAAAACAACGTAGCTCTGGCGGCCGTTTGCGATGTCTGGAAAGAGCAAGTCGCGAAGGTCAAAGAATTTATTAGCGACGGATGCGAAGGCTACGATCATTATGGAAAGTTACTGGAACGTAAAGACATCGATGGGGTGGTTATTGCCACACATGATCCAATGCATGGTCGCATTACCATGGATGCGCTAAACGCCGGAAAACATGTCTACGTCGAAAAGCCCCTTACTCGCTATCTCGGCGAGGCCTTTCAGGTCCATGATACCGTCAAGAAGACTGGCAAAATCCTGCAAGTCGGCTCGCAGGGATGCTCAGCAGCCGCCTGGAAAAAAGCAGGTGAAATGATTCAGGCCGGGAAGATTGGCCCGCTGGTCTGGGGTCAAGGTTATTATTGCCGCAATGATCCAAAAGGAGAGTGGAACGTGCCCCTGGACGATAGCGCAACAGCGGAAACAATTGATTGGAAACAATGGTTGGGTCAGATCAAAAAGGAGACGCCTTTCAATCGCGAACATTATTTCCGTTGGCGCAAATATTACCCTTATTGCGCCGGATTGCTTGGCGATCTCATTCCGCATCGGCTGCATCCATTGATGCTGGCGACCGGCAAACCGGAGTTCCCTTCACGCGTCGTTGCCATCGGCACCAAGAATGTGCACCCGGATAAGAACACCGACGGGGCCTTGGAACGCGATGTACCGGAGCATCTTAGTCTCATCGCTGAATTCCCTAGCGGCCTCTCACTCGTGGTTGCGGCCAGCACCATTAACGCCAAGAGCCCGGGATTCGTGATTTACGGTCATAAAGGCTCGTTGGAAATCGGCACCTCGGGAGAAAGTCTAACACTGATTCCGGAAAAACCATTTGCCGATGAAATTGATCTGGAGCGGCTCGACGGGCTCACTCCAGTGGAGGACTTCGCGGTGCACGAGAAGAATTGGTTTGATTCCATTCGAGCCAACACACAACCCAACGCGAACATTGATTTGGCAGTCAGGGTGCAGACGGTCATTTCTCTGGCTGAAATGTCCGATCGGTTAAAAGTCGCTTGTTTGTTTGATGAGAAGACTCGAAAAGTGACTACCGAAGGCGGTCGTGAACTCGACCCTATTACCTACGGCACTCTCCCGCTTTCATAAAAAGAACTGGAGTGATGGAGTGGTGGAGTGATGCGGTTTTGGGAAAGGCCCCGCATCCTCCTCATTTCACTAGTCCACTCCCGATGCGTTCATAATTTCCTCATTGGAACATTCCGTCCGTTTGGCCTGCTCCGCGATGGCCACTCGGTTTGAACTAGTATTACATGGCGCGGATGAGATGTTCTTGCGCGCAGCCGGTGAAGAAGCCATTGCGGAGATCGAACGTCTCGAAGCTCAGCTCAGCCTTTATCGTCCTTCCAGTGAAATCGCCGAAGTGAATGCGCACGCCGCGCGTGGCCCAGTACGGGTTAGCCCGCCGGTATTTGCTTTGCTCGAGCATGCCCGGAAGTTGAACTCAGAAACCGACGGAGCTTTCGATATCACCATCGCCCCATTGGTTAAGTGTTGGGGTTTCATGAACGGCACCGGCAAATGGCCGAGTGTGGACGAAATGGAGAAAGCACGGGCGTGTGTTGGAATGAACCTTGTCTTCCTGGATCACCTCGAGTGCACCGTCCAATTTGCCCGCGAAGGCGTCATGCTGGATCTCGGCGCTATTGGCAAAGGTTATGCCATCGAACAGGCGGCCGACATTTTACGCGAGGCCGGCGTGACCAGTGCTCTCCTGCATGGAGGAACAAGCACAGTTTATGCGTTGGGACATCCTCCTGAGACAAGCCATTGGAAGGTCGCGCTGGAACCGTTTCCGGAATCCATCGGCGTGAGCCCAGTTTCGCTTCCACCTGTTCTACTAAGAGACGAGGCCATTTCCGTTTCCGCCATTTGGGGTAGATCCTTCAAAAAAGAGGGAAAACTCTTTGGCCATGTGCTCGATCCCCGAACCGGACAACCGGTGGCAAACTCAATGCTGGCAGCGGTGATACTTCCTTCTGCCACGGAAACCGACGCGTTATCAACAGCTTTGCTGACTCTGGGGTCTGAGGGCCGTGCGAAGATTTCGAAGTTACGTCCGGGCATCAGGACTCTTTTAGTGTCGAATGCTCAAGAGAAACCGACGCTGGAAGCCAATGATTTCTAGAGTAAAATTGTTTTTAAAAGGATTCGGCCAAATGCCCGTTGAAAATTGACATGTCCGCGACTAGGTTCAGCGTGTCGTTATGTTAGAAGATCGCCATTACATGCGCAGCAATCCCTTCAGGAGGGCGTGGTGGTCGATGACCTCGCTTCTTATCGTTGCCAATGTGGTCGCTTTCATACTTCAGATGGTAATAGCTGGAGCCTGGCCCAAAGCAAATGGCTATCTCGCCCTTGGCGTGGAAGGCGTGAGTCATGGATATCTTTGGCAATTCTTGACCTTCCAATTCATGCACGGTGGGCCGATGCACTTGATTTTTAATTGTTTGGCCATTTTCATGTTTGGCCGAGACGTTGAAGAAGCGCTCGGACGCAAGAGCTATCTGACCCTTTATCTGACCAGCGGAGCTCTGGGCGGGCTTTTGCAAGTGGTCTTTTGCAAGGCTTTAGCAGTAGCATTACACAGGCCTGAATTTGAAACGGTTCAACTGGTAGGTGCTTCCGCCGGCGCTTTTGGATTAATCGCTGCCTTTGTGACACTTTCTCCGGATAAGCCGATTATGTTAATGTTTATCCCAGTGACCTTCCCCGCAAAGTTCCTGTTGATTTTTGAAGCAATCTTTGCGCTTTTGGGCATGACGATGACTGGCCGCACTCAGGTGGCACATGCAGCGCATCTTGGGGGTATGATCACTGGCATCGTTTTCATACGGTATCTTCTTCGCATCCAGTGGCCGCAGTTTCGTCGCCCGAACCGGCGACGGGTCAATACCTTGGTTAAAGTGCCTTCAGAATCAGGGCGCTGGGGTCAAAAAAAACGGCGGAACGCCGAAGATTTGCCGCCAGAAGAATTTCTCAGCAAGGAAGTCGATCCAATTCTTGATAAGATATCCGCGCACGGAATTCAGAGTTTAACCGACCGTGAACGCCGAATTCTGCAAGCGGCTAGAGACAAGATGGCGAAGCGGTGAGCCAACTCTACTTTTCTATCCGCTATTTTTATTGTTATCTCACAACCCGGCCCAGACCTTGCCCGCGATGCAGAGCATGATCGAGCGGAAAGATGACGAATTCGGCTATAAAAAGATTCTTAGTGGCTTGTTGTTCGTCGGTGGTTGTATCCCATTCTTCATCTGGATCGCCTCTCAGTCGTACGGTGATGAAAGTGACAAGCACCTCTCGAAATTAGGTTGGATTGGTATCGCCGCGTTTATAGTTTACGCCGTGCTTGCGCTTGTTTTTATTCCCCGGCCTGAAGCTCGTTACCGGTGTCCCAAATGTCGAGCTCGCATAAAGATGCGACCTTCAGATCAAACGCCGAATCGAGAGTACCAATTTCATTGTATGGCTTGTGATATCCTATGGAGGACCGGTGTGTTCGAGGGAGACAGTTGATTTTGATTTTCCGTTAGTTGCATATGAAATTGTCAACACCTCCTCTGACCAATGCACTCAAGCCCCCGGGCAGGAAGCGCAAACTGCTTCTCGCACTTGCAACAGCAGCCCTTGCCGTCTCAGCTTTTCTTGTGTGGCTATTGCCCGGCTTTTCTCCGGCAATCGTCGGGGACTTGGCATAGGATCCCCTAGGTCCTCTAACCCTCAGACCGCTTACCCATGCTCCTTGACTCCCCCTGGCTATTTCTTAGCGTATTCCCGATTGACGGGGACACCTAAGACCAACTGAGGATTTAATATGGATACTACTCGTCGTAAACTTCTCGCATCCTTAGCCACTATTCTAGCTTCGCTCAAATATTCAGGGCATTTGCACGCGCAAGCTCTACACGGTGCGGCGCTGAGACTTACCGGCGCCTGGCAGGTAACATCGGCACTTAATTCTCTAGTTCTATCGCTAGAACCAGATGGTCAGGCGCTAGTAATTCTACTCGAGAAAGGTTCCTTTTCAGCTGGCCGAACCAAATGGAAACCTCTTCCAGGTGGCCTGCTAGTTGGTGAGGCAATCCTTCGCTTTCGTCTTTGGGAGGCGAACGAAACTGATCGTCTTCGCGCTGAAATGGAACTGCCTGAAGGCATCGAAACGAGCGAAGGCTGGCGGACCTTCCCTCGCTCATTCTAACCTGAGCAGAATTGTCCAAGCCCCAAAGGAGCTTATCGATGACCGCTGCCCCCTGGCTGGGAGAGAGGTAGCCAAATGAGGAATGGGACAAGAGGGCCGGAAAGCGGGGAATTTGATCCCAACCCGACTTCCCTTGGGTTCTCGAGCCAGCAGAGTCCAGCCGCCCTCGTAAATAAACCTATTCATGAGAACCAAAAAGAAGGTCGCCCTGATCGCAATTGCGATGATGGTTTTCGCCGTAGCGGCGTATCTCCTGCTTGGCTCTAATCGTCCGACCAATAACGCCCTGTCACTCACATTCCAAAGGTACAGTAATATGGATCCCTATGTTTGGGATGATGTGGCGTTCCTGGACCTCACCAATTCCTCATCCAAATCCTGCCTGCTGTTCATGACAGGCAACACCAACACGCATATATTGGATACCTCCTTCGGCCAGTTCAAGCAGAGCTGGATGGTCAATTGCGCCTTCAGTGACGAAACTTCAAATGGTCGGACCAACTGGATTCAGCAGGCCTCGGGTAGCGGCATTGCCATTTCACCACACTCTGCAATCGTCGTCAGAGTTCCTCGGCCGTCTCACGGCCAGAGCCGGAGAGTGGCCGTTCTTTATCAGCCGTCAGGCTGGAGGCAATCCAAATTCTGGGGGACTCCGTTCGGGCAATCCATTCTTCGTGGGATGATCCGCACCCTCCCAAGGGGCGCGTTCTTAAGGCTCTTCCGTGAGCCAGTTCTGAAAGCGTGGTGTGACCGCGAGTTAACCAGCCCAGATTGAGGATTAATGCCTTACCCAACGTTTGCCTTTCATTTCGAACCTCGGCAGCGCGCCGATGGGGGCCAGAGTGATGGCTACTCGCAAGGCCAGAGCTGTTTCGAAGCTTCGCTCGAGCCGACGTACCAAGTCCGCAACATTGCCGCAATCCGGTGCCGGTTCGAGCTGAACACTTAGTTCAGTCAAAGTTTGTCCTGTTCCAATCTCAACCTGGTATTCAGCCACTCCGGGACAAGACCGCATGATTTCTTCAACGGCGCTGGGATAAACATTAACCCCGCGGACAACAACCATGTCATCGACACGGCCAAGAATTCCCCCTTCCAAAGCAAGCTCGTACCGGCCGCATGAGCAAGGTTTCGCATCACGTTGTGATGGAGCTACCACGGGTTTCACCAGGTCACCCGTACGATAGCGGAGCAGCGGCGAACCGGTTCGGCCGAGCGTGGTTAGAACCAATTCACCCGTTTCACCAGCAGACATGGAACGCAAAGTGGCGGGTTCCAGGATCTCTGGAAAATAACTCCTCTCCATCACATGAAGTACACCTGGGACAGCGGGGCATTGGAAAGTTACTGGTCCTGTTTCGGTCATTCCGTGGTGATCGAAGACACTGGCCCCAGGCCACAATTCTGCCAGTCGCGCTCTGACGGCCGGAATACTTCCCCCGGGTTCCCCTGCGACAATGAGTTTGCGGACTTGCCCGCTGGCCAGATTGATATTTTCCTCTGCGGCAACTTCGGCGAGCCGAATGGCGTAAGTGGGTGTGCAGCAAACAACGGTGATACGATTATCCAGAATAGCTTGAGCCCGAGCGGCGCTGCTTAAACCTCCCCCCGGCACACAAAGACAACCCAAACGGGCGGCCGATTCAAACGCCAGCCAAAAGCCAATAAAAGGTCCGAAGGAAAAAGCAAAAAAAACGCGATCCTCGGGTTGCAAACCCGCAACTTTCAAGATTTCTGTCCAGCTCTCGGTCATCCATTCCCAGTTCTCCGGTGTATCAAGCCACCGCAAGGGCGCTCCGCTGGTTCCGCTGGTCTGGTGATAGCGTGTATAGCACTCCAAGGGGTAGGTCAGATTTGTGCCGAATGGCGGATGGGCGAGTTGATCTTCGACCAGCTCAGTCTTTGTGGTGAAAGGAACTTGTTTGGAAAAGCTCTCGAGAGTGCTGACCTCGAATGTGACCCCCTGCGCCGCGAGCTTTTTGGCGTAGAATTTATTGGCCGGGAGCAGCTCTGCCATCAACGACCGAAGCATTTCAAGCTGGTGCGCACGAATATCGGCCCGGCTTGCGAAAGAATTGGAGAGCATCAAATACGTGTTAAACAGGCTTGCTTTTAAACTCGGCTTTGCTACTTTCCTCGGTTCCTGTCGCGGAAAGAGACCGCCAGACGATGACTTAAAGATTACGAGAGATTATGGCAACAGCAAACGATCTTCGCCGTGGAATGGCGATCAATTATAACGGTGACATTTCAGTGGTATTGGACAGCCAGCACCGCACTCCAGGAAACCTGCGCGCCTTTGTGCAAGCCACCTTGCGCAGCATCCGCAGCGGACGCTCTTCCGATGTTCGTTTCAGCTCGACTGAAAAAATTGACGTCGTCCCCATGATGACCCGCAAAATGGATTTCAGTTACAAGGATGGCGAGGATTATGTCTTCTCCGACCCTGAGAATTACGAAACCGTAACGCTGTCCCCGGAAATCGTCGGCGATGCAAAAAATTACCTGGTCGAAAACGCCTCAGTGACCGTGACTTTTGTCGATGACAAAGCTGTGGCCCTTGAGCTTCCGTCGAGTGTTGTGTTGAAAGTGTCTGATGCGCCCGAAGGAGTTCGTGGCGACTCGGCGAACAACGTGCAAAAGGCCATTACCCTGGAAACAGGAATTACCGTTCAGGCCCCCCTCTTCATCAAAACCGGCGAAAAGATTAAGGTCGATACCCGGACCGGGAAATACATGGAGCGCGCATAATCAGGCGTTCGGTTTGTGATGGGCGGGCCAGGCGTTGGCCGGAGCTTGCGGCGGACCTGGATACGCCGTGAAGCGCACCAGATTCGAAAGGTTTAGGGTGCCAAAACCGCCCTGGCGCATTCGGAAATGAACACTGGGGGCAGAAAGCAGGAGATTAACCCTTTGCAATTGTTCCATCGGCAAGCCCACGACAAACTCAACTCCAAGAAAAACATGCGGACCACCCACCATTTCGATGTCCAAAAAGCCAACAGCAAACTCGCCTGGCGTCCGGAGCTGATCTCGCTTTTGCAGATGAGTAGTGTCATCGAGGTGTGCTTTATCCCGAAATTCGGTCTCCGAAAGTTCCACCGCGTCCACGATGCCTGCGGGAAAAGCCCAGCATGCGACCCCTTCACGCACAAAATCAATCCGGATGAGCTTGGAAGGGACAAAAGCAGTCAGCGAATGTGTTCCTGCGATCACAATCTTTTCCAAACCAAATAGCCGCCCGGGTTTAACATCCTGTAGAATGGCGTCCGCTATTGAGGCTGCATCCTGAGTGAAGGTTTCCACGGTGCCATCCACCCCGTGCATGCGGATTTCCATTACTGACTTTGCGTTTTGCATACGAGTTTGATTTTATTTCAATATAGAATTTACACTCTTCGGATGTTTCTAAACCTGTTGTGACCAGCCAACCAAGGCCTTGGTATCATAGTGCTCATATTTTGGGAAGTACGCTCAGAAATGAATTTGGCAACCGAGAGGTGAATCACTCTGTGCTGGAATTGAACGCCTGCACTGTGGAAACAGGGATTTGCTCTCTACTCTGGCCAGCCCCAACCGGCCGCCAGGGCACCTCATAAATTGCGACCGCCATTCTCATTCCTCTTATTTTCTGAGGAGGTTGGGCAATGCAGGATGAGGCCAGGGCCGGATCATCTCGAAGCAAGTGCTGATAAGTGCTTTCACTAATAAAGATGCGCGCACTGCCGGAAAGACTTTCGAGCCTGCTGGCCAGGTTCACTTCCCCGCCAAAAACAGTGTAATTCTTTTGCTCGGATTGAGAACCCATAAGACCGGCGGTGGCGATGCCGGTATTAATTCCGGTGCCCAGCAATAACAGCGGCAAAATTGGCCTGGGTTTGAGACCGGCAGAAATCCGCGCTTTATTTTCCAGCTCACGCTTTTTGTTTTCCTCGGCGCGTTGCTCATTTAAAACATCAACCGACCGTTGCGCCTCGATAGCCGCCCGGACACACGCCACCGCATGATTCGGATTGGCAGTTGGGGCGCCCCAAAACGCCATCACGCAATCACCAATGAATTTATCCAGGGTGCCATCCCGCTTGATAATCGTGTCCGCCACCAATCCCAAATAGACATTCACATTACTCAGTATTTCACGCGCCTGCTCGTCAAAACACATTTTCGCAGCATTACCGGACAGATTATTACTTCGAACATATTCGGCCACTTCCTCCTGAGACGCATCAATCATCGAGGTAAAGCCGCGCACATCGCTAAAAAGGACGCTGATCTCACGCCGCACGCCGATCAATGAGAGGGTCTCCACATCCAGCAATTCCTTCATGATTTTAGGAGACACTATTTTCCCGAAAATGGATTTGATCCTGCGCACCTCGGCCTGCTCGAACTTCACGCGCCAAACCACCAGGCTCACATAATTCATAAACAACCCCCCGACCACCGGCAGCACCATCGGCAGGCAGTAGCGCGTTTGAACAAACAGCGCCACACCAGCAATCGCATACAGCACGATGAGAGCGAACACCAGACCCGAGGCAAGCAGGACCCGCGATTGCGAGGTTAGAAAGGCAGAGACAGCGCCAAGCAGAGCAATCAGGAGCAATTCCATCCAAACAGACGAGGTCCGCACAAAACGATTCATCAAAATGGAATTCGCAACGTTCCAATGCTTGCTGACCAGCAGGGTGTCGGCACTCAATGGAGTGGCGCCGCGATCGATCAGGTCATTGCCTTGCGCCCCCGAACCAACCACAACCAATTTGCCTGCCCAGGCATTCGGCAGTCCGTTGCTACCGTCCAGACGCAGTCTGCTTTGGACCAGCAGATTCTGAATCGATTGCGCAAAGAGCTTCGGATCGCTCGGCGGCAACGACCAATCAATATAAAAAAGCCCTCCGGCATCCACAGGGATCATTCGCTGCACACCACCACTTCCGCGCAAGAGAATTCGTCCGTGTTTCAGGTCAATTTCAGCCCGATTCAAATCCAGCTGCAATTGGCGCGCGGCCAGAACGATTCCCATATTCCAAACACGCTCCTCGACGAACGGTTTCGCCTTGCGTGGCATCCCGGGCGGCAGCTTGTCGCCAGCAAAATCGGCCAGGTCAAAATTCCCCTCGACATCCAGCGGCACCTTGACTTCTTCGCCATCGCTCCTGTGCAATACAATTTGCCGTGTCTCAATGCGAGCCCGGTTCAGGTCAAATCCATACTCCGTTTGGGCTTGTTCAAACGCGGGATGCCACTTGCGATATTCTTTGAAAGCTCTTGTCCGACGGAGAATGCCCTCCGGTCGATCTTTCTCTGTGGAAATATCGCCCAGTGCCAGGGCGTTGGTTGCAAAGAGCGGCGGGGGTAATTTATCGTCGCTCGCCGCGATAACCACATTGCTAGCACGCCGGATTTGCAAAGCAAAAAACTCATCAGATTCCATGGTCGAGCCATCACCCATCTTGACCAGAGAATGATCGGGGCGCAGTTCCCCGAAAAGAATGTCGAACGCGACGGCGGCTGCTCCCTGGCGGACCAACTCGTCTGTCAGCCGGCCATAAATGTGTCGAGGCCAGTAAAGCCCTGCTCGATAACCCAGCGTGTCATTCGTCCGGACAAAATCAATGCTGCTTTCGTCGATGAGCACAAAGCCGAGATTAGTGGAAACGGAGGGCGAGAATTTAAAAGCTTCACGAACGCGCATGTCATAGGTCATACGCTCGAGGCGTTCGATGAAGTCGAACTCAACCAGGCGCGCGGCACACACCAGTAAAATCACGCCGCCAGCAATTAAAGCCGGAATGCGTTTGAGCGGCTTGAACTTCACCACCCAACAAAAACAAAAAAACCAGGGTTATACAAGAGTACCCTGGTTTTTGACTTGGAACAGAGCAATGCCCGAATAAAACCGGGCATTGCGTGTGTCCTACTGCTTGATAATGGCAAAGTACTGGTTGCCTCCACCGATGGTCACTGAGGCGGTATTATTTGAAACTCCACTAACAGGAGTCCAAACCGCTGGGCTAAGGCTTGGCGAGCTGCTCAGAACACCTTTCATCCAGATCGGTTGAGTCCACGATAGGTTGAGTTGGTTGCCGTTTTGGCTAAGCGCGAGCCGAGGTTGAAGCACCGGTCCCACATCAGCGCCCAGCCCCTGGCCAGGAGAACCGGAAGCCAATTGAAAGGCATTGGGCGCATCTGGATCCGTATTGACGAACACGGGCGTTCCACGAGTTACGGTATCTGCGCCCACAAAATTCGTGTCGTAACCGGCAAACAAGCGGCAACCAATCACTACATTTGCGGTAAGGGCATCGTCCCATGTGCGGGTGTCTTCAGCCTCGATGGCGCCGACCATACAATTGCCAATGCTCATCAGGGCGGCGTTGTTCCAATTGAAACGATTGAAGACCGCGGACCATTTGGTTGCAGCGCCGAAATGCGCCAGCCCGTTTGTGCTGGCATCGTACAAACCGTTTACGAGCTGAGGGCTGCCATTGGTCAAGGTGATGCCATCTGCATCCACCGAGGGAATAGTATTATTGCCTATTTGATGAAAAATACTGTTGCTGATTGTAAGAGTTCCTGATCCTCCGGAGCCCGCGTCAACTCCGCTGACACAGTAAACGAAAGTCGAATGGTTGACGTCCATTGTGCCGGCATTGTTATTATTTACACCTCCGTAGTATGCGGCCTGCGCATTGGCGCTTCCGCAATTTACAAACACGCAATTACTCACACTGCCGTTGGGGACATGCCCGTCATTGGTCTGAATGGCTACCGCGGAGTTTTCAGTGTCCCCATTGCGAATTTGATTACAACGGGTGAAGATGGATGATTCCACAAAAATATTTGCCCCGCGACCACGCACTTGGAATTTTCCTTGGGCGTCAAACCGGCATTTTTTCACCACCACATTGACCGAGCCGCCCCCATCTTTGCGATTGGTCGGAAAAATGCCGTAATCTCGGTCATGGTGGAAATAGCAGCCTTCGAAAGTGACAGTAACATTTTGCCCGTCGGTAACATGATCCATCCGAACGTAGCCTGACCCCTGGCCGGTACCATCCCCCACTGTTCTTTGCCCAAGATACCCAAGAGTGCCATTGGGAGTGGACGACTCATCAAAGCCAGTCCCGGTAGACTCCAGGGGAACAGAATCCGGAGCTGCGCCAATAAATTCGCAATTGCGCACAAGACACCCATCGCAATCGCGGCCACCCGGTTTAGGATTGACACCAGGCACCCGATTACCTGAGCCGTCGCCTTCCTGCCCAAAATAGATCAGTGGAATTGAAGAACCCAGGGTGGCTGTAGTTCCGGATGTAATTCGAAAAACACAATTCTCGAGAAGTACACTTTGAGCCATGACCATCAGGGCACTTACTGCGAAGGTAGGATGCGCCTCAATGATCAAATTGGATACCACTGAATTGTTCGCAAAAAGACCAAAGCCAGCTCCCTGGCTGCTTCGCGTCGTGTCAAGGTAGTTTTTAGTGGAATCTGGAGTAATAACGGGCCGGTTGGTGCCAGTCTTATTGGATGTTAATACTACAGCTATGCCGCCGGTATCCTGGTTCCCAATTTCGAGATTTTCTATGTAATTAGTGCTGTCAGTTATCGTAATGAGCGTCGCGCCACTATTGATCGCCGCTTGAATGGTGGTGAAATCACCTGTCCCTGATTTATTGACCGTCACCGAACTTGCCGCCTCACCCGAAAAGGCGGCAACCAGGAATACTGCCGTTAACCAGAGTATTTGTTTCATATATTTATTCTTCAGAAGGGAGTTGATTAGTGCTGAGGTTGCGTTGTATTTCTTGTCAGGTCTTTCTCCGAGAGAGTCGCCACCGGTCGACCACCAGCTAAACCGTTCCTTCAAGCGCTGCTGATTGGAGCTGTTTAGCGTTGGAAAAAGGCCAGAAAAATAATCAATGGCTCGTGCTTAGTGAGCGTGTCTCGGCTGAATTAACCCCGTTATCTCAAATTGAAGCCAAAAAGTCAATCAAGATTTTTTGATTATTTCGAAAATAGCCAGCTTTCGGAGTCATCTGCCGAATTAAATAAGGATCGGGGTGAGGCTGATATGTCGATCGTTTTCTTGCCGGTATTCTGGTTGAAAACAGATAAGTAGTCGCGCTAGCTTCGGTCATGAACTCCGCCTCGTTTTCGATAATGTCTCGTCCTTTTTTGCCGACAGTCCAATCCAGTGCCCAATTAGTTTTGGCGCTATTGCTGATTTTTCCCATTCTCGCTCCGGCACAGGAAGTGAATATGAAAACCTACACCTACAAAAACCTGGCGCCCAAAGGAGAAGACCTGAAGCTGGACGTGCATCGATTGCCCGGCGATGACATCCGACCAGTTGCGATTTTTATCCATGGCGGAGCACTGATGGGAGGAGACAAGAAAATGTCCTCCCGCCCTGGCTCATTGCTCGAGACCTTGCTCAACGCCGGGTTTGTGGTCGTGTCGATAGATTATCGGCTCGCCCCCAACGTGAAGTTACCGGTCATCATCGAGGATCTTCGCGATGCTTACAGTTGGGTATATAAGAGCGGCCCCAAGCTCTGTCAGATTGATCCCAAACAAATATTCGTAATGGGACAATCTGCCGGCGGTTACCTTACCCAGATGACAGGATTTTGCGTTGAACCTCGCCCACAGGCTCTCGTTTCATTTTGGGGATATGGAGACATCACCTCGGCTTGGTACAGTCGTCCCGATCCATTTTATCGGCAGCAACCGTTAGTAACGAAAGAAGAGGCCGAAGCGCCTGGTAGCCGCAAATTATATCTGTACTGCCGCCAACAGGGATTATGGCCGAAGGTTTTGATGGGTCTCGATCCAGATGTCGAACCGCGCGCGTTCGATCCGTATTGCCCGGTGCGCAATGTTACCAAGAAATACCCGCCCACCATGCTCGTGCATGGCACGAAGGATACTGATGTGCCTTACGATCTCTCGGTTCAGATGGACAAAGAACTCACGGCCAAAGAGGTGCCACATGAATTTATTACGATCACAAATGGCATTCACGGCTTTCGCAGCAAAGTCGATGCGGCGATTGAGGCCAGCACTTACAAACAAATGTTGGAATTCCTTGATAAATATCGGACGCGGAAAGATAAATGAAACTGGAGATAACGGCAGCGCTTCCTCTAGCGTTTTGCTGGCTCCGCAGTGCTATTTCGAAAAATGCCGCGTTTTCGAGAAAAATTCCCTTGGAGAATAGCAGGATAGCAAGCCGTGTTTTCTCGGTGTTCCTTCGCAGTGCAATTGACGGAGATGAGGTATTTTCTGCAAGATTTTCTTGGCCTAAACTTCCTGGGCTTACAGCTTCCGAATACCTTTTTGCCCTATCAGCCGCAAAGTTCCATCCGCACCCACGGCAAGCACTTCAAGCAAACCGTCTCCATCAACATCGGCCACAATCGGTTGCCCCGAAGCGTTTATTGTCCAGACTTCGTGGCCATCTTTGCCACTGACCGCGTGGATTTTGCCATCGCTGCCGGCGAAAATGAGTTCCTTGATCCCGTCACTGTTGATATCCGCGGCAATGACATCGCCGACGACAGGAGTCTTGACACTCCACTTATGCGAGCCATCGGCAGCATTCAAACAAAGCAGTGTTCCATTAAGAACGGGTACGGCTATGTCCGTTTTGCCATCGGCATCAAAATCTCCCACAGGACCGAGGCCGCTTGAGCCTTCATCATTGTTATGGAACTCTCCCCAAAGCGGACGTCCATCCGCATGCACGGCTGCATAACCGCCACGCGCGTAGGAACGCGAGTTAAGATAGACCTTGGACTTTCCATCCCCTGTCAAATCGGCGACCGTAGGTTCGGAGTACGCCAGCCATTTGCCAAAATAGTTTGGGCCACTCAAATAGGCTGGCGGATAGATCGGCTCTCCCGTCGAACCATTGATAGCTCCGTACACGGTATAAAACATTTCCACCAGGTCGTCTATCCCATCGCCATTGATGTCCGCCACCGAAGCGATGCCTCCACCAAAGGGCATGGCGGTTTCTTTGGCAACGATTCCTTTGCGTTTCCACAAAACCTCACCAGTATCCCCGCGCAGAAGCCAGCCCTCGCCACTATTTTTTGAACGCCGATGGAGATCGACATAAACATCCAAAATGTGAGGATCGCCACGGAAATGGCCGACGGTCCAATGATCCACGCCGGCTTGCAAACCTCCCCATGGACAACCTTCGAACGATCGACGCCATTTTGTTTTTCCTCGGGCATCCAGGCACACGAGTGAACTCAATCCATTTTTATCCTCAGCGGCAAAAAGAATGTTCGGCGCCCCAACCCCAAACAGGTCGGCCGATTGCGGACACAACGGGCCATTCCAGCCATAACCTGGGGAGGGGTTCATGGCAACACCAGGCACAGACCAGATCGTTTTCGGAGACGGACCAGATTTCAGTGCGACGATCTCGCCGAAGGCATTTTGCACCACGATGTCATTCCGACCATCACCGTCAACATCAACAACAATAGGCATCGTCGCAAAGCCCGTTGGTTTACCCAGCGGTGCCTTGCTGCTAACTTTTCCCTTTGCATCTATGGTTAACAGTTCGGACGCAGTCAGGTCACGAACACGGACCTCGTTCGTTGAAGCCGAGAGCAAGTTGAGTCGATGCCCAGGGCTGCTAAATTTCCAATTGTCACTGAGCTTCCCTTGGGCGGTGAACGATGCCGCCATGAGTTTATCATCGAAAGCCCCGCTTCGATTCTTAAGGGCGAAGAAGAAGTTGAATTTCCCTGTTCCATCGAGGTCGGTTTTCAAAACATCCAACAAACCTTCATCAGCAATTGTCCCGGAGCTCTGCGGCAAAGAGGCATTCATCAAAAGAGGTCGAATATTTTTGAGCACGGCCCGATCGACCAGATTGCTGCCACTCATCCGGGCGAAGTGGAGATCGCAGTACGTCGAGGGACGCTTTTCGCGTGTGGGCGTGTACAGGATTTCGGGAACCCGGCCCCCACCTGGAGAGCCGATGGACCAAAGCCAAATGCCTGGCAGATCGCCTTTGATGTTCCCGGACTCACAATCGCGCACGATCAAATGCCATTGGTCATCAATCGTGGCGTCCACAAGCATGTAGGCTAGTTCGTCCTTTCCATCGCCATCCAGATCAGCAACCGGGTTGGGTCCAACACGAATATATTTTTCCCGCCCTTCCGGACGTGGAGCATTCTCGTCTTCGAAATATTTGTTCCCCCAGGCATGGATCCATTTATCCTTCTCGTAGCGAACGCATTCGACATGAAGAACAAAGTCGGAAATGACAAAAATGTCTTTTTGAGGGCGATCCGGCCGAGTACGAGATAGCAGCATGCCATAGTTGCGGCCCTTGGCTTCGGGCACCTCCGCTTTCAGCGCGCCGGTTTGGCCATTGAAAATTTGTACCTTGTAATGCGGCGCCGTTACGATGTCAGGCAAGCCATCGCCATCCACATCATCCACAATTAGGGTCGGCGCGTATTGATTGGTCAAAGGTCCAGTAGTCCATGCCAATTGACCATTCGTTACACCATCATTGAAACTAAAACAGTATCCCTGCCCTTCCCCGGTATCCATGCGGCTCGAAAACGAAATGATCTGCTGTCCTTTGGTGTTGGGAAATAGTTTGCAAACGCGGACGTTTCCACCGAGCGGATGCCCCTGGACGGTAAAGGACCAAAGCTTGTGGCCATCAAGAGCTGAAACTTCGATTGTCTTTTTATGCAACGAAAATGTTTCGAGAGTCCCGTCGCCATCCAGATCCGCAACATTCTCCGGCGCAGGCTTTCCAACCGTCGCAACAGAAATGAATGGGGCGCCTAAATAATATTCCCATTCGATTTCGGGCTCTGTGATCCTCCCTTTACCAGGCGAAACACCAGTCAAGGCGACATCATGACGATAAAGAGGCCAGTCGGTGGTGGAACCATACGCCAGACTGCAAAAAAGGAGGGGCAACAGCATTACGATCTGGATACTTGATACTGGATATCCGGAATCGAATCCAGCATCCAGAATCGAGTCCAGCACTCACTTCTTCATGTGCTTTTGCTCCTTAGCCGAGAGCACCGTTTGGCAAGCTCGACGAAGGCATTCCTCATAGTCCCAGTCGCCACTGCTTCCGGTTTGCCGGGTCACGACGAGGTCAAGACTTGGCACGAAAGCGATGAGTTGTCCGCCGCTGCCAGGCTTGTATCGAGCATCGGAGGGAATGCCTTTGCCAGAGAGGCCACCGTTCTCAAAATGAAGCGCAGGCAGTTGCCAACCATGCGAAAAGACTTGCGGGTTAAACTTCCAGCGCATTTCCGGAGTCTTAACTTCGTGTGTTGGCGCGGCTGTCTCAGCGACAAACCACTTGGGAATGACTTGGTTTCCATTCCACTTTCCCTGTCGCAGCATGCAATACGCAATGCGCGCAAGATCGCGCGCGGGCATGCCCATTCCGTGCGAGGGATGGCCTCCATATTTTTCTCCACCCGTGAAATACTGAAACCACCAATGCTCGACTCCGATAGGCTTGAACAAAGCCTGGATGGCGAATTGGTCATACGGCATCCCCGTGACGGTTTCGCAAACCAGCGCAGCATGGGCCAGGGCGTGAGTGGAATAGCCGCAGGCAGTGCCAGGATCGAATGCAAGCTTCACGGTCCTCTCATCTCCGCTATGTCCGAGGATGTATTCCCACGAACCACTATTCGGAGCACCAGTGGCTTCAGGACATATGCCCGAAGTATGATTGAGTAACTGCTTGACTGTGATATTCGTCTTGCGCGGATCGCTTAAAGGCAGCGCCCAGGGAATGAATTGGAATGCAGGCTGGTCGAAAGTCATCCTTTTGGGTGTGTGGCCCTGGCGACTTTGCTCCGAGGCAATGGCCAGGACTGTGGCGCAAATCGCCTTGGAAACTGACGCTACGCGCTCGGAGTTTGTTTTGGAGCTGTTGCCTCTCTCAACTTCCAACACCAGGTATCCGCGCCGAATCACTACCGCGGCAGAATTTCGATCATCGCTTGTGAGCAGCCAATCTTTTAGCTCGTCGAGCTTCGCGGGATCGATCCCTGCCTCCCGACGAATGGCGTCCGGATTATCGAGTGTTCGCCAGCCTCCCATTGATTCCGGTGGTGGAAAGTAGCCTTCGAGTGCTGCGGATCCGTTTGTAAAGACGAGAAGTGACGGGAACACGAAAAGCGCTTTGCCAAAAGCGAACGTTAAATTCATTTTTTTAGGCAATGGAAGCACATTTTACGCAGTGCGGCAAAGCGCTACGAGTCGGACCGTAAACAAAACAAAAAAGGTTCGAACACTTTACCACGGGTAGTACGGAGAACCCGGGCGAGACAGCACAAATATAATCATGTTTAATTTGGTGCTTACAGATGTGACAAAGCGGTTAGTTTCTGTTCGTTCTTATCCGTGTTCTCCGCGCCATCCGTGGTGAATTTCCTTAACGGGAAGAGATCAGCACCATTTACTTTTTTCGTTCATCTTTTGGTTGCGGCTTTGCCGCGCTGTGCCTGTGTGGTTTTTGTGGTGTCAGGTGCTCTTGTCCATTTTAAGCACCACTCGAAATCTCGCCTTCCCGCTCATCATGTGATCATAGGCCTCCGCTACTCGTTCCAAAGGATAAATCTCATTCATTGAACGGATCCCAAAAAGTGTGCTGAAAACCAAAGTTTGCTGGGAATCAATCGCTGTGCCCGAATACCAACCCTGCACCGAACGCTTGCCGGAAATCAACAACAACGGTGATACTTGCAGCGATTCCGCGGCGCCAACAACAAGAAGCGTCCCGTTCAGAGCCAAGCCTCCCTGAACCGCGCTCATTGCGCCACCATGAGTCACCGTAGCCAGAATGACTTTCGCACCTCCGAGCTTCTGCAGTTCGGCGGCCGGGTCCTGCTCCTGGCTGTCAATATAGTGATGCGCTCCCAATTTGCGCGCCAATACCTCTTTGTCCTGACCGCGCGCAATTCCAACCGTTTTGAATCCCATCTTCGCCGCATATTGAACTCCAAGATGACCAAGCCCTCCCAGGCCAAGCACCGCGACGACGTCGCCAGGCCGCGCTTTGCTGTTACGCAACGCGTTGTAAGTCGTAATGCCCGCGCACATCAAAGGCGCTGCATCCGCCGCTGACAATTCGTCCGGAACCGAGGCGACGGCTATGGCTGGAGCGACCATATATTCCGCATACCCGCCGTCGAAAGAAATGCCAGTGATTTGCAGGGCAACCTGGCACCCGAAAAAATCGCCACTGCGGCACGCATCGCAATAACCGCAATGACCGCCGTGCCAGCCGACTCCCACTCGCTGCCCTACTTTCCATTGGGGAACGCCCGTCCCGACCGCGTCAACAAGTCCGACCACCTCATGACCTGGAACACGCGGGTATTGCAGCCCGGGCCATAGGCCGTCCTTCACCAGAGAATCGCTATGGCAAATACCACAAGCCTGAACTTTGATGCGCACCCAACCGTTCGCGGGCTGGGGAACGGGACGTTCAACAATTTCAATGGGGCCACCGCGGCGGGAAATTTGTGCGGCACGCATAGATATAGTGTTTGTTTCAAAAACTCCGAATGATCTGAGTCTGCCACATTCCGCCCGGATAGCAACCGGGAGAGTCACTTGTTTGGATAACACATACCAAATTCCTCATTCGACTTTTCTCCAGCTGCTCTTTAGCGTAGAGCCATGATTATAGCGCCATCTTTGCTGGCGGCGGATTTTGGACGCTTGGAAAAAGAAACCGCCCGAGTGGACCGCTCGGGTGCCGATTGGTTGCATTTGGATATCATGGATGGGCATTTTGTGCCGAACATCTCGTTCGGCCCAGCAGTGGTGAAACGCATTCGACCGCTAACCCGTTTGTTCTTCGATGTGCATTTGATGTGCTCGAAACCGGAAATTCTGTTGGAACCGTTTGCTTCTGCTGGGGCAAATCAGATGAATATTCACGTCGAACTCGGCGATCAGGTCATGCCGTTGCTGTGGAAGGTGCGATCCCTGGGAAAGAAAGTAGGTTTAGCGATCAATCCTCCCACTGGAATTTCCATGGTGCAGCCGTTTTTGCACCTGATCGATACCCTGCTGATCATGACGGTGAACCCCGGCTTTGGCGGCCAGTCGTTCATTTATGAAACACTGCCAAAAATCCAGCAAGCGCGCGAATGGCGACAGGAACGTGGACTGAATTTTCGAATCGGAGTGGACGGAGGTGTGGACTTTAAGACAGCCCCCGAGTGCGCACGAGCCGGCGCCGATGCATTTATCAGTGGCACAAGTTTGTTCGATCAAAGAAGGCTGACCGCGGCGGTAAGAAAGATGCGTCGGAGCGTGGAAGCGGAGGGCGAAGTAAAGGTGAGCGTGAGCGCGTGAGGCGGTTGGGAGGGCAGCTCATAAGTTCAAGGACGAATGAGAAATGAAGAATGTCTAATCAAATCCCAATGACCAAAATCAAAGGTTCTAGTTCAAAACATGGGATCTTGAGCAGATGGTATTCTTTATGAGAGCTATTAAATTTGGAACGGATGGGTGGCGAGCAGTTATCGCGGAGGATTTTACTTTTTCCAACGTTGAACGAGTGGCTCAAGCCACGGCGGATTTCTGGAGCGCCAATCCCGTCCCAGGCACCAAAAAGCTGGTTATCATAGGCTACGACCGCCGTTTTTTTTCGGATCAATTCGGCCTGCGCACGGCTGAGGCCTTTGCCGGGAATGGCTTTGAAGTTGTTCTCACGCCGGTTCCAACGCCCACTCCTTCCGTTTCCTTCGCCGTCACCCGACACAAGGCTGTAGGCGGTGTAATGCTAACGGCGAGTCACAATCCGCCAAGGTTTAATGGCTTTAAATTGAAGTCTCATTACGGCGCGTCTGCTGAATCCTCGTTGTGCCAGGCGGTAGAAAAGATGCTGGACCGAAATGCGCTTCAATCCATGGATTTGGGCGAAGCCACAAAAGCTGGTCGCATCACCATCAAAGACATTCGGCCTGCGCACTTTAACGCGCTCAAAAAGCTCGTCGATTTCAAACTTGTGGCCGGCTCCAAGCTTCGCTTTGCCCATGATGCGCTATTCGGCGTGGGTGCAGGTTGTTTCGATGAAATTCTCGCCGGCACCACTTGCAAGGTGACAACACTGAATGGAAAGCATGACGTGCTCTTTGGCGGTATCAACCCGGAACCGGTTGAAAAAAATTACGCGCTGAGTTCGGCATTTCTCAAAAGGCATCCGCACGATATTTGTTTAGTCACAGACGGGGATGCCGACCGGGTGGGAGCAATGGATGGCCGGGGAAATTATTTGAGCACTCACCAGCTTATTTGCCTTTTGATTCGCCATTTATTTATCAATCGCAATCAAAAGGGAAGGGTGGTAAAAGCGCTGACGACGACATCGATGGTGGACAAGATGTGCGCGAAGTACGGTCTCGAACTGGTTGAAACAGGTGTGGGCTTCAAATATATAGCCGCGGAGATGATTAAAGGAGGTGTGCTGCTGGGAGCTGAGGAGAGCGGTGGCATTGGTTTCCCCGGCCATATTCCCGAACGCGACGGTATCCTGGCTGGATTGATGCTCTTGGAAATGCTCGCCTGCGAACGCGTCTCGGTCAATAAGCTGCTTTCACATTTGGTCAAAGAATTTGGTCCTCACAACTATGATCGCGATGACCTCTATTACCCCATCGAGAAGAGACAAGCGTTGATGGAATTTCTGCAAAAGAACCCTCCGACCAAATTGGTAAATTCACCACTGGCTGAAATCAAAGCTTACGATGGGGTCAAATTCATCGCGAAGGATACCTCATGGCTGATGTTGCGCGGTTCGGGCACAGAACCGATCCTCAGAATTTACGCTGAAGCACCGACCAAAGCAGCCGTAGAAAAGTTGCTAAGGCAAGGGATTCGACTTACGCGAGAAGTTTGACCCATGGACTGCGGGACATGACTCCGCTTTCTGGCAATGAGCTCGAAGCCAAAAGGACATCGCGCTACCGCAGCCCCAAAGACCTTAGTCCGCACGCGCCAAAAGCGTTTCCACTCGATCACGATAATTTCGGCTCATGTTGAGACGCGCGCCATTCTCTAAAATGACCATGTAATCGCCATAAAACAAAGGTTGAAGTTCCTTGACTCGATCCAAATTTAGCAGAACCGAACGGCTTATGCGCATAAAATTTTCAGAAGGCAGTTGGGTCTCAATTCGCGCCAAGGTTCCACGAACATGATGTGAATTTTCCCCCACATGCAGCCGCAGATAATTGCCATCGGCCTCGATCCAATCTATGGCGTTGCACCGGACGAGAATGACCTTGCCGTTTTCTTTCAAGACCAGGCGATCCTTTGAAACAAATCCCGAACGCACGTCCTCCAACATGGCATTGAGCCGTCTGGCAGAGGCGGCCTTATCAGCCCGGCGCAATTGGTCACGCGCATGAGCGAGGGATTTCTCGAAGCGGTCTTTGTCAAAAGGTTTCAATAAGTAATCAATCGCGTGTAATTCAAAGGCTTTTAAGGCGTAACCATCGTAAGCAGTGACGAAAATCAGCAAGGGAAGATTGGCAGCCGAGCTAATAGCCTCGCAAACGTCCAGACCGGTGAGCCGCGGCATCTGAACGTCTAAAAAAACCAGGTCAGGTTTATCTGCCAGGATACATTCGACTGCATCCTTTCCATTGGCGCATTCCCCAATGATCTCAAAATCACTGCGTAACCTTAGCAACTGCCGGATGCGAATTCGGGCATGCGGCTCATCGTCCACAATAAGGGTTCTAATCTTCCCGGCCATTGGTTTCAATCAGCGTTGCATTCGTGGAGTAAGGAATCGTGATTCGTGCTTCAAGCCCACCTCCGGACAGATCGGCAAGTTCAAATTTAAAACGCTCTCCATAAAGATGGCGAAGGCGAGACTGCGTATTGGAAAGACCCACTCCTTGCCTTGCAGGCGCGCCAGCCGTCAAAGGCAATCCAGCTCCGTCATCTCTGACACGCAATTCGAGCATGCCATTATTTCGCCGCGCCACGATAGCGATGTGGCCAGTTTTTTCCCGAGGCTCGATCCCATGGCGAACGGCGTTTTCAACCAGCGGTTGCAACAATAAAAAAGGAACCATGGCAGACTGAATCTGCGGCTCGACCTGCTTTTCGATTTTCAACCGATCCCCAAAACGTGTGCATTCGATCTCGAGGTAGCGATCCAGGAAATCCAGCTCTTCACTAAGGGGCACTTCCTGCGGCCTGGTTTGATCCAGGCTCAATCGCAACAACTCACTTAACCGGGCCACCATGCGGTCAGCAACCTCTGGGTCTTCGTGGATCAGCGCGGAAATGGCATGCAAGGTGTTAAAGAGAAAATGAGGATTGAGCTGCATCCGCAAGGCATTCAGCTTCGCCTCGACCAGCTCACGTTTCAATTCCGCTGCTTGAACCTCCCGCTCGCAATACCGTTGATAGTAATGCCATCCGACATAGCCAAAAACCACCAGCCAGTACACAATTAGATTCATCACAAAATAGTGAATCCCCATGCGCTTCAGCACATAAGAGAACGTTAGAATCTTTTCTGGATGTAAGACGGAGCGTTCCCCTGCCACCCACCATGATGTTATCGTAACGTACAATGCGGAAAAGACACAGGCTGTGGCTAAATGCGCAAACAACCACCTTCTTGTTTTGCCGGGCTCGAGACGGTTTTTTCCACAAAACCAAAGCGCACCAATCGCAAGCAGCCCGCTTACGTACCAATCCTTGAATTCCTGCCGCCACAATGGTCTCCACTGCGGACCCTGGTCCAGTCCAAGTCCCGAAACATACGCTCCCAAGGCGGACAAAAGCGCAATGATTGTGCATAAGCCAAAAAGCAAAATGCCCACCCCAAGTCTTCTTTTCGCCGTTGCCCTAAGTCTCATATGCGGACCCTATTTTACCTAATGCCAGGACGGCTGTCTCTGGAATTCAGAGGGCTTCTCCATTGGGAGCTATGTTTGGCTGACAATGCCAAGGAGATTGCTTTGAATAGACGTCGCATTAGTCAACGTTCCGTTCGTAACGTACCGCAACACTTTTCAATCCTGAAAAAAGGGGGCTTCCGGTGTATCTCATTTTTGGGTGCATTCTCAGGATGGTCTGCTAATTTCCTTTCCCCATGGCATTGACCCAGCAGGAACTTCAAAGTTTGTTCGAAGCAAAAAACAACTCACCCCATCGCTTGTTGGGGATGCACCCGCTCTCTGATGGTTCCGGTATCGTTGTCCGAGCCATGGCGCAAAATGCCACTACAATTATAGTGGAACCAGTCCATGAAAAAGATAAACCTGTCTTTGAATTAAAGCGGGTTGGAAACACCTCCGTCTTTGAAGGAATCACCCAGGAGTCCAGCCGGGTCTATGCCTATGAACTCGTTATTACCGACCAGCAAGGGAACACTAAACGCACGCGCGACCCCTATTCGTTTCTCCCGACCATTGGGGAGTCTGACTTGTATCTTTTCGGCAAGGGCGAGGAGCAAAAAATCTATGATAAACTAGGCGCGCAAATCCGAAAGATCGATGGTGCCGAGGGCGTGAGCTTTGGAGTTTGGGCGCCCAACGCGCAACGCGTCAGCGTCGTGGGCGACTTCAATGCCTGGGATGGCCGATTGCATCCCATGCGTTCACTAGGTTCGTCCGGTGTTTGGGAGATTTTCATCCCCGGCCTCGCAGAAGGAGCTCACTACAAATTCGAGATTCGAAATCAGAAAGGGCAGATTTCACTCAAGACGGATCCGTACGGATTCTTTTTCGAAGTCCCACCAAAAAATGCGGCTATCGTGTGGAATACACGCAAGTTTGAATGGAACGATGAGCGCTGGATGACCAGAAGAAGAGAAAAAGACCCCTGGCGCGCCCCTCTGAGCATTTATGAGATTCACCTTGGCTCCTGGCGCAAGAAAACAAAGGCCGAGTCCTTAAGCTATCGGGAAATTGCAGAACCACTCGTTCAATATGTCAAGGAGATGGGATTTACGCATGTCGAGTTCATGCCCGTCGCCGAGCATGCCTTTTACCCTTCGTGGGGATACCAGGTCACCGGCTTTTTTGCGCCAACAAGCCGCTACGGCACGCCTGATGATCTTCAGTTTCTCATCAACACTTTGCACGAAAACGACATTGGTGTGCTCATCGATTGGGTTCCGGCTCATTTTCCTCGCGATGATTGGGCGCTGGCTCGTTTTGACGGCACAGCTCTCTATGAGCACGAGGATCCAAGGAAAGGTGCCCATCAGGATTGGGGCACGCTCATTTTCAATTATGGCCGGCACGAGGTCGTCAATTTTTTGATCGCCAATGCCCTATACTGGTGCGAGCGCTTTCACGTCGATGGCCTCCGCGTGGACGCCGTCGCCTCCATGCTATATCTCGACTATTCCCGCAAAGCGGGTGAGTGGATCCCCAACCAGTACGGCGGGCGCGAGAATCTCGAAGCCATCGAATTCCTGCGCAAATTCAATCATATAACCCATACCCAATTCCCTGGGGTCCTGACCGTCGCGGAAGAATCCACCGCCTGGCCGCAAGTGACCAGACCTCCATACCTGGGAGGTTTGGGTTTTTCATTCAAATGGAATATGGGTTGGATGAACGACACTCTTCGCTATTTCCACCATGAGCCCATCCACCGCAAGTATCACCAGAACGATCTCACGTTCGCTATGCTCTATCATCATCATGAGAATTTCATTCTTCCGCTTTCTCACGATGAAGTGGTGCATGGCAAAGGTTCGTTGTTGAATCGAATGCCGGGGGATGATTGGCAACAATTCGCCAATTTGCGCGCCTTGCTGGGATATCAATGGCTATTCCCCGGTAAAATCTTGTTGTTTATGGGCGGGGAACTGGGCCAACGGGCGGAGTGGAATGCCAATAACCAGCTAGACTGGGGCTTGCTTAAGGCCGGCCCTTACCATCTTGGCGTTCAGAAATTTGTCCAGGATCTGAACAAGCTTTATCATGCCGAGAGTGGCCTTTGGGAATCCGATTTTCAGCAGGAGGGTTTCGAGTGGATCGATGCCCTCGATAATCAGAACAGCATTCTTTCGTTCTTACGACGCGACTCAGAACGCGTGAGCGAGCTGGCAGTCATCCTAAACCTCACTCCTGTTCCGCGCATGCGCTATCGGCTTGGTTTACCGCGCCCAGGCAAGTGGCTGGAAGTGCTCAATAGCGACTCAGCCATGTATGGCGGCAGCAATCTGGGCAACATGGGCAGCGTGATTTCCGAGGACATCGATAGCCACAATCAATCCTACTCCGCGGAATTCGTTCTGCCCCCGCTCAGCATCGTCGTATTTCGACCAGAGAGGATAATTGCGACTCGCGAAGCTCCCGAGCAGGAAATGCGCGAGAACGGTGGCTCTGAAGCAATCGCGCCAGCCGGGATGTCATGAGGCGAGAAGTCACCGTACCAACCCTCCATCAGTTCATGAGAGAGCTGGCCGCATCGGCTAAAAGTCATGGTAAGGTGTACTTCACGGGAGGTGCCACCGCCTTGCTCTTGGGTTTTCGGAAACAGACCATCGATATTGATATCAAACTTGATCCTGAGCCCAAAGGCGTGTTTGAAGCGATTGCTAAACTCAAGAATGCCCTCGACTTGAATGTAGAGCTGGCATCCCCCGACAATTTCATTCCCGCCACAGCGGACTGGCGCGAACGCAGCCCCCATATCACTTCCATCGGGCCGCTCGAATTTTTCCACTACGATTATTCACTTCAAGCGCTAGCGAAACTGGAGAGAGGCTATGCGCAGGATATTACTGATGTAGAAAGTCTGATAGCGGGCGGGCATATCACTGTTCGAGAGCTCGAGAGCCGATTCAAAGAGATCGAGCCAGCGCTCATCCGTTACCCGGCGATCGACTCGTCTGCCTTTGAGAGAAAAGTTGAGGGTTTTGTAGAATCGCATGAAGAATGAGGAGGAGAAATCTCTGCCTGGCCACGAATTGGTCGAGCAAGGGCTCACCGATCTTGCCCAGGATCGCCTGACGGATTCCGCGCTTCTGTTGCTCGTTGCTGCCCCTCGGCTGAGAAACTTGGGCATTGATGTCCCGACTCGATCTTTTGCTAAACCCATCGAGCACCTGCTTTACGAACAATTGGAAGCAAGGCTGGGAGCCGATGCCCACTCTCACTACAATAGCCTGCTTCGACGCATCAACAGTTATGCCCATGCCCTCGAACGTGAGCAGAGCGCTAACCCTTCAAAGGGTGAAACCTAGACCGTGTTCCACCTCAAGCTCAATGCGTTTCGGTGATTACGGTGAAGCGGTCAATGGCTGGATTTACCTTCTGTTTCAGACCACTCGGCCACAAAATGTTTACGCTTTCCACTTTGTCACTTTTGCCTAGGCCGATGGTGACGGGCAATTCGGACTGTGAAAGATAGCTGCGCGTGGGCATCACCTGGCGCGACAGTGTGCGACCGCCAACACGAACATGGATCCAGGCACCGATAGCATCCCGATTGCTCTTAGTACCCACCAATTTCAAGCGCAGATAATGGTGGCCGAGATGTTGATCGTTCCGCAGCAACAATGGCGGGCCAGCGACCTGAGTCAGGACAACGTCAAGGTCTCCATCCCCATCGATGTCAGCAAAGGCTGAACCGCGGCCCACAATGGGCTTCAGGAGATCGGTACCGCATTTTGACGCAGGCACGTGCAAAAAGCCTCGCCCCTTTTCGCCTCGATTCCAGAACAATTGGGCCGGCTGGCGGTACTGTTGTGTGGGTTCGACGCGGTTGATTTCAGGTTCGAGATGGCCGTTGGCTGTGAGCACGTCCTGGCGGCCATCCAGATCATAGTCGAAAAAGAAAAGACCAAACTTCAGCAGCTTTTGGCTGGCGGGTCCGACCCCTTCCTGGATCGCTTCGTCGGCGAAAACGAGCGAGTCGCGTTGGGCAACGTAAAGCGCATTCATTTCATTGGCAAAATTGCCGATGGCAATGCCGAGCGTGTCATCATTGCGGAACCGCGCGGAGTCGATCCCCATGGCGCCGCGAACCAAACCGTAAGCATCGTAAGCAATTCCGGAACGAGCACCGATTTCCTTGAAAGTGCCGTTATGCTCATTATGAAAGAGGAAGTTTTGAACCGTGTCGTTGGCAACTGTCAGATCCATCCAGCCGTCGTTATCGACATCCACAGGACTCACAGCCAAAGATTTTGCCATGGGCAAACCTGTGCCCGGATCTTTGACCTGAATACCGGCTCGGGCTGAAACATCGCTGAAATGACCGTTACCCTCGTTGTGATAAAGGTAAGGAAATGTGCCCGCGAAATTACGTGGAGGTCCGTAGGCGCGGCCGATGCTGGGTAGTTCGTAGCTTTTGGACCGATCGATTTCCGGTGACCATCGTACATAATTACAGACGAACAGATCGAGTTTGCCGTCGTTGTCGTAATCCACCCATGCGGCGCTCATGCTCCAGTCTTCCGGCAATCCAGTCACGCCAGCATCTTTGGTGACCTCCAGGAACTTCCCCTTGCCTTGATTATGAAACAGATGATTGCCGCCCACCGCGGTGATGAATACATCCGGCAAACCGTCATTGTCATAGTCACCCACGGCAACTCCCATCCCATAAAAACTGACGTCGAGACCGGAGCTTGCCGTGACGTCGGTGAAGCGGCCTTTGCCATCGTTATGATATAAGGCCATTGTCGGTTGTTTCTGACCCGGCGGAATGTGTCCTGGCCAAAAACCCGAGTTAATGAACAAGAGATCCTGGTTGCCATCGTTATCGAAGTCCAAAAACGCTTCTCCACCACCCATGGTTTCCGGAAGGAGTTTATCACCGAAAGCGCCATTCGCATGAACGAAGAGAATGCCCGCTTTGCTGGTGATGTCGGTGAACTTCGCTGAAGGGATTTCCTCTACCTGCTCGGAGGCCGGGCCTGGAAGACAGGCCGCGAACAATAGCAGGATGAGATACGTTTTGTTTCGCATTTGTTATCAATTATCACTTAACATTTGCCAAAGTAATGTCTCCGGCTGCATGAGAACAAGCACATTGCTCCAAACGAGATGGTTCAAATGGGGTGTGGGCTTTGCATTGTGGACACTCATAGGTTTGTCCTTTGCGAGTCAATTCTACATTTCCAGCGCGAAAGCTGGACTGGAGGTCAGTTGGAAACAAGCGGTTACTTACGCGCTGGGGGATTGGTATGTTTTCGCCTTGCTGTCAATCCCAGTAATGGCGCTTTCGCGTCGTTTGCGCTTCGAGACCGGGAGTTGGTTGAAGACTTTTCTGGCACACACCATGGGAAGCGTTATTTTCTCGTTTTCCTACATGGTGCTCCGAGCGTGGGTTGGACAATGGCAAAGTGGCGCCAGCTTCGACGAGGCATTCAAGCCGTTATTGGTCAAAACCTGGCATTTCAACCTGCTCATTTACTGGGTCATTCTTGCGGTCAGCCAGGCCTTCGAATATTACCGGAAGTACCGGGACCGCGAACTCCAAAGCGCGGAACTGGAAAAACGGCTGGTGCAAGCCAAGCTTCAAGCCCTCCAAATGCAATTGAACCCTCATTTTCTGTTTAACACTTTGCATTCCATCTCCTCGCTGATGCATAAGGATGTCGAAGCCGCCGATAGCATGATCGTTCGTTTGAGCGATCTTCTGCGTGCGGCACTGGAAAGTTCCGATACACAGGAAGTGCCGCTAAGCCGAGAGTTGAAGATGCTGAACCTTTACCTGTCGATCGAGAAAACCCGATTCGGCAATCGGCTGACCACAACGATGGACATTGCGCCCGATACGCTGAATGCCCAGGTTCCCAACCTCATTTTGCAGCCTCTCGTCGAAAATGCCATCCGGCATGGTATCGAGCCGCGTTCCAAGCCAGGGCGGATCGCATTACGCGCCCGCCGCCAGGCGGATGTGCTCGCGGTAGAAGTGTGCGATAACGGCGTGGGGTTGCGCAATGGCAAGGAAGTTGAAGAAGGGGTTGGTTTGTCCAATACCCGCGCTCGACTGCGTGAAATGTACGGTCCTGCTCACCAATTTGCACTGGTGGAGCCCAGTGAAGGCGGGCTTCGGGTGGAATTAAAGATCCCTTTTCGAGAGAACAGTCTAGATGAAAATACGAACTCTGATCGTCGATGACGAATCCCTGGCTCGGGAACGTTTGCGCCAGTTACTCCAGGACAAACCGGAGATCGAAATCATCGGTGAATGCGCCGATGGACAGGAAGCGGTTACCGCACTCGAAAAGGACCGGCCCGATCTCGTGTTCCTCGACATCCAGATGCCCGAGCTGGACGGCTTTGGGGTGTTGAAGGCCATCCGGGCCGAACCAATGCCTGTGATTGTGTTTGTCACCGCACACGATCAGTTCGCTTTGCGCGCCTTTGAAGTACACGCCGTGGATTACCTCCTCAAACCGTTCGATCGAGAACGTTTTGGCATTGCCTTAAATCACGCGCTCGAGCAGGTCAAACAGCGAGGCCGCACCGGCATCAGTGAGAAGCAATCTGCCGTGCTTGCGGAACTCAAGCCTGCCAAGCCCGTCGAACGGTTGGCCGTAAAGACTGGAGGGCGTGTTTTTCTTATTAAAGTGCCGGACATTGACTGGATTGAAGCCGCTCACAATTATGTCGAACTGCATGTGGATAAGCAAACGCACATGCTTCGCGACACGTTAAACGCAATCGAAGCCCGTCTTCCCTCCGATCAATTCGTTCGCATTAGCCGCTCGGTAATTGTGAACATAGAACGTATCAAGGAACTGCAGCCGCTGTTTTATGGCGAGTACGCTATCATTCTGCAAAGCGGCGTGCGCTTGACGCTCAGCCGCCGGTATCGGGATAAATTGCAACAGCTTGGCTTGAAGTAGCAGGACCCAAGAATTCGCAGGAGGTAGTCCCCTTAAGGTGAAAGGCCGGGTCAAAAAGCTCGATCCAAAGTGCCTCAAGTTAAAATGCTTTCAGAACATTTCCGTTCCCTTGCGGTCAGATCTCGATGTGGAAACGGCGTGTGCGCGCATTCAAAGTCCCTTGAACCTGCATAATTCGGTTTGGAGAAATTACGAATTATAAAAATGGATCATTCTTGTAACAAATTTCAATGCTCACGGGTCTATAATAAGCAAAGTAATTCGTTAAATCTGAATCTTCAGACGTAAGAACAATTATGAGGACATTGTGGCTGGTTGCGGGAGCGCTTGTGTTGGGTTTTGCGCTCGGAGCAGGATTGACTTATCAAATCAGGAATGCTGAAACGGAACCGCTCACGGGAATTCGCGGCGTGGATTATTTCATTAGCGATGAATCATTCTCAGAAGTACACAACGCTAAAGCGGTGCTGGCCGGGTTATCCAAAAAATTTCTAACCGAACTCCGCAGCAGCGAGTGGAATAAGCAGAGGGCTCATGGCAAGAGGATGTCCTCTGGAACCAGCTTGATTCTGGCTTTAGAAAATGGGATCGACGAATTCAGGGGCACAGAGCACGAAATGAGTTTGATTCCAGATCTCCTGCGCGCGTTAAAGTCGGAGGAACAGTATGATCGCTGGCTGCATACATACCTTACAACACTTTATACCCACCCCACCGATGAGCTCGTTGTAAAATTCGCACGCGAGGCCGTTGAAATAGGAAGGCGCACAGGCCAGCAAGAGGAAGTGGCGGATGCCTTACGGCACGTTTGCAGTATCCCCATGGAGTTTCCGAGCAAAAAGGATTTGCACTCCACTGTGCTGCAACTTCTGCCAGTTCCAAATATTGTTCAGAACGAGAATTGGTATGGGAACTTGATTGCGGTTAGCGCCAAGCTTCCCGCCGTACAATAGCGAAGACAGCAGAAACTTAATCTTGAGGAGTTGATTAACCCTGGATTTTCATCGAAGTGATGAGCGTGCGAAGGTATTGGGACCCAATAAGGAGGTTAGTTGTCGTAATTGCCTTGGGAGTTTTTTGTGTGCTTGTGGTATTACGGCATTACTTTTCGTTTGCCTTGGCTATCGGTGACAGCATGCTACCGACGTTAAATAGTGGAGACTTGCTTCTGATTTCTCGCAAATCCTATAGGCAACTCGAACCGTGCAGGGGAGATATCGTGCTTGCGCGTCTTCAGAATGATCTGGTCGTCAAGCGAGTGGTTGGTCTGCCTGGGGAGGAAGTCGAAGTCAAGGACGGACGCCTGTACATTAATGGGGTTTTAATCCCCGAGCATCAAATCGTAACGAACATTGTTAAATTTGATATAGCAAAAGGAAAGCTGTTCCCAGGGCGGTTTGCAACTCTCGGTGATAATCGCGCCATACCTCCGATTCAAACAATCCATCCAATTATTTCAAAGGACCAAATATTCGGCAAAGTCCTTTTATCAATAAACATTTCACGGCTGCGCATAAAGTATCTCGGTAATGCTTAGTTTTTCTCCCCGTGCTTCATTTGCAGTTCGGTTCCTTTTCCCGATTCTTTTTATTCAACCGGTCTGCCGAGCTTGGGATTTCCTAAAAGGTTTGTCGTCAGGACCGGCTTATTTTCTTATTCGCTTTTCCTGATGTTGTGTTAAATCCAGTGAATGAACACCGCCAAACTCCAGGGACGAACAGCCATGGTAACTGGCGCCAGCAAAGGCCTTGGTAAAGCAATGGCCCTGGCGCTGGCCCAAGCAGGAGCGCGTGTGCTCCTGGTCTCCCGTAACCTCGAGCAACTGAATGAAGTTGCGGGATCCATTCGGAAGTTGGGCGCGGAGGCGCTCGTTTTTCAAACGGACATAAGCGACGAAGAACAAGTCCTCCACCTCGAGCAAGAGGTCGCCGGAGAGTGCGGCAAAATCCAAATCCTGATCAATAATGCAGGAATCAACCTTCGCAAGCCCATCACGGAGTTTACTCTAGCTGAATGGCGCCGAGTGATGGACACAAATCTAACGAGTGTTTTTTTGATGTGCCGTTCGTTCATTCCCCAGATGAAAGGTCATGGTTATGGCCGCATTATCAATCTGACCTCGATCATGAGCCATGTGGCGCTCCCTGGCCGAAGCGCTTATGCGGCTTCCAAAACCGGACTTTTGGGTCTAACCCGTGCACTGGCCCTCGAGTTAGCTCCCGAAAAAATCACGGTCAATGGCATTAGTCCCGGCCCATTTGCAACTGAACTCAACGCTCCTTTACTGCGTGATCCGAAATTGACTCAGGAGTTCCTCTCAAAAATCCCTTTGTCGCGTTGGGGAAATCCGGAAGAAATTGGGAATCTCGCCCTTTATCTGTGTTCAGAAGAGGCCGGGTTTATCACGGGCGCGGACATTCTCATCGACGGAGGATGGACTGCCCAATAACAGTGCATCGTATCGCCCGGTCCAAACATTCCCGGGGCAAGATCCCTTGGGAGCACGATAGAACAATCGAGTCTATCCGCTCGTTTGATGAAGAATCGTCGTGCGCCCCTCGGGTCATCAGGAGTCAAATTGCTTGCCCCCGGAAGGGAGGGTTCTGCATAATATGAAACTGTCGCGCACTGATCATGTCCGTCGAAGCCACTGCTGATCCGAGTCCCCCACGCCGGCGTTACGTCCGCGCGATTGGACCGCGCTTGCGTCTTGTGCTCATGCTTGTTTTCGGACTGGTCGCCTTACTTGCAGCCAATTCGGTTTACTTGAGTGCGATCACTTTTCTGGAATGGCTCAAGGCCGATCCCAACCAGACCTACCAAAACTGGTTCTACATGGTCATGTTCGGGACGCATCTTGCCCTTGGGTTGCTTCTAATTCTGCCGCTGGTGCTTTTTGGTATTTTTCACGCTAAAAACGCTTATCAGCGGCCGAACCGTCGCGCAGTGCAAATCGGCTATTTACTTTTCACAGCCAGTCTTCTCGTCCTGATCACCGGTTTGTTGCTCACGCGAATCGATATTTTCCAGTTCAAAAGCCTCGGTCTAAAAGATCCGCGTTTGCGTTCCGTGGCGTATTGGGCGCATGTTCTGACTCCGCTGCTGGCCCTGTGGCTTTATGTTCTGCACCGTTTGGCAGGACCGCGCATCAAATGGCGGATCGGAGCACGTTGGGCTCTCGCGGTCGGCGTCACCGTTCTCGGCATGGTCTTACTCCATTCCTCTCACCCCAAGAAACATCAGATCGGGTCAGTCGAGGGGAAAAAATATTTCGAACCCTCTCTGGCTCGGACAGCCTCAGGCAACTTCATTCCCGCGCGCACTTTGATGATGGACAGCTACTGTCTAAATTGCCACAAGGACGCTTACCAGGGCTGGTTTCACAGCGCCCATCATTTCAGTTCCTTCAACAACAAACCTTACTTGTTCAGTGTGCGGGAAACACGCCAGGTATCGCTCAAACGCGATGGCAACGTAAAAGCTTCGCGGTGGTGCGCGGGCTGTCACGACGTCGTGCCGTTCTTCAGCGGGGCCTTTGATGATCCCACTTTCGACGATGTCAACCATCCCACCTCGCAAGCGGGAATAACCTGCACTGCTTGCCACGCGATCACCCACGTCAACAGCACCAAAGGCAACGGCGACTACACAATTGATGAACCAATTCATTATCCTTTTGCCTACAGCACCAATCGCCTGCTCCAATACGTCAATCAGCAGTTGGTCAAAGCCAAACCCCAATTTCATAAAAAAACCTTCCTCAAACCCTTCATGCGCTCGGCGGAATTCTGCTCGACTTGCCACAAAGTCAGTATCCCGCAGGATCTAAACAAGTATAAGGAATTCTTACGCGGCCAAAATCATTACGACACTTATCTGCTGAGCGGTGTATCCGGCCATGGCGCGCGCAGCTTTTATTATCCTGAAAAAGCGGTGCAGAATTGCGCGGGTTGCCACATGCCGTTGAAAGAATCGCAGGACTTCGGAGCTAATTTCTTCAATGCTACCAACACATCTACCCGATACATTCACAATCATCTCTTCCCGGCGGCAAATACCGGGGTCGCTTTTATTCGCGGTGAGCCGGAAATTGTGAAAGCGCATCAGGATTTTCTGAAAGGTGTTTTGCGTGTGGATATCTTTGGAATCAAAGAGGGCGGCACGATCGACGGTCCGTTGCAAGCTCCTTTGCGGCCGACGGTCCCGCTCCTGAAACGCGGGCAAAAATATCTGCTCGAGGTAGTTTTGCGGACAACAAAGATGGGACATCCCTTTACCCAGGGAACTGTTGATTCAAATGAAGTGTGGGTGAACACCAAGCTGACAAGTCGCGGCACAATCCTTGGCAGCAGCGGCGGGCTTGGCTCTTTTAAGGAAGTGGATCAGTGGGCGCACTTTGTTAATGTCTATATGCTCGACCGGGAAGGCAACCGGGTCGATCGCAGAAACCCGCAAGATATCTTTACTCCGCTCTACAATCACCAGATCCCCCCCGGGGCAGCGCAGGTGGTGCACTACGAGTTTGCCGTGCCGCCCGACCAGCAAGAACCGTTAACAGTCGAAGTAAAACTGCAGTATAGAAAATTTGACACCATTTATATGAACTATGTCTTTGGGACGAACTACGCCAAAGACGCTCTCTTTACCTTCACCAATCCTTTGCCCATCGTGACCATTGCTTCAGATCAAATCACCTTTCCTATCGAAGGCGGGACTCAAATCTCAAACACCAAATCTGAAATCCCGCTCTGGCAACGCTGGAATGATTACGGCATCGGTCTCCTGCTGGAGAGCACGGACCGGGGCGCGGAAAAGGGCGAACTCATCCAGGCTGCACGCGCCTTTGAGGAAGTTGAAAAACTCGGCCGCTTCGATGGTCCTGTCAATTTGGCGCGCGTCTATTTCAAGGAAGGTCGTTTGAATGATGCAGTCGGCGCGTTGCAACGTGCCGCTAAGTGCGATCCGCCCGCCCCACCTTGGACGATCGCTTGGTTCAACGGACTTGTAAATAAACAGAATGGATTTCTGGATCGGGCCATCACAGAGTTCCGCAGCATCCTGGAAGATCGCTATCCAGACCTCGACAAGCGCGGCTTTGACTTCAGCAAAGATTACGAAGTGATTAACGAACTGGGCCAGGCGTACTTCGAGCGAGCAAAAGCCGAATACCAAAACCTCGACCGGCAAAAGGATTTCCTCGAGAAAGCCACGGCCATGTTTGACCGAACGCTGACGCTGGATTCAGAAAACCTCACGGCGCACTACACCCTGGCTTTGATTCATCAACAACTCGGCGATGAGAGCCGCGCGGCCTTCCACCGAACCGCCCACGAAAAGTACCGGCCTGACGACAATGCTCGCGATCGGGCCATCAGCAATGCGCGTCGCGCGAATCCTGCGGCCGATCATGCAGCCCAGGCCACGGTTCTCTATCCCCTTCAGAGACCAGGCGCACCGGAACTGGGAGGAGCAATGCCGCTCATCGCAAATTCACCGTCGGATTCAAAACCGGACCCAGCAAAAAGTTCCTCCCAACCGCCGGACAAAACCCGACCGGCTCGCCCAACCGAATGACTTCGTTCTGTGCGCACGATTGCCAGGACTTCCACATTTAACCTCCCATTCATTTTCCATTCGTATGAACAATCCCTCCTCCCGGCCTGATGAACAGGAAGAATTTGTCGAAGCAGATGACAGACGCATTGGGAAAGCTTTCCGATGGTCCATGGCAGCTCTGCTTGTCATTGTTTGCGTCGCCGCCGGGGCGGCCTTCTTTCTGAACAAGAAACCTCCGACGCCCGCTTCGCAAATCAGTAAAATTGCTGCGCCGGTGGCCCCCGAGTCCCGGCAAGCCGAAATTCCAATCGCCAAATTCACGGATGTGACGAAACAAGCAGGCATCAGTTTTGTTCATAACAACGGAGCCTACGGTGAAAAGCTCCTGCCAGAAACGATGGGGGGCGGGGTTGCGTTTTTTGATTTCGACAACGATGGCCACCAGGATTTGCTTTTTATCAACTCGACGTTTTGGCGCTGGCACATTCCTGAAGGCAAACATGCGACGACGGCGGCATTGTACCATAACGACGGGAAAGGGCATTTTATTGATGTCACATCCGGTTCGGGGCTCGACGTGGCATTTTATGGGATGGGGGTTGCCGTTGGTGATTATGACAATGACGGACTGGATGATCTTTTGATTACCGCCGTGGGTGGCAACCATCTTTTCCACAACGAGAGCAATGGCAAATTCAGAGAAGTTACTTTTACCGCCGGCGTGGGTGGTTCCACCAATGATTGGGCTTCCTGCGCGGCGTGGATTGATTACGACAACGACGGCAAGCTGGATTTGTTCGTGGGCAACTATGTCAAGTGGTCCCGACAAATCGATGCAGAAGTCGGATACAAGATCGATGGAAAAACTCGAGCTTATGGTCAGCCGATGAATTTCGAGGGAGCATTTTCCCGCCTGTACCATAATGAAGGGGGAGGAAAGTTTACTGATGTCTCCGTCCAAAGCGGTGTGCAGGTCCGAAATTCTTCGACTGGCGTGCCTGTGGCCAAGACGTTGGGCGTTGCGCCAGTCGATCTTGATGGAGATGGCTGGATCGACCTGGTGATCGCCAATGATACCGTTCAGAATTTTGTCTTTTTGAACCAGCACAATGGCACTTTCAAGGAGATCGGCGCCTCGTCCGGGGTGGCCTTTGATAGCTATGGGAATACACGCGGTGCGATGGGCATTGACATCGCTCGCTATCGTAACAACTCCAAATTGGGAATTGCGATTGGCAATTTTGCAAATGAAATGACGGCGCTTTATGTTTCGCAAAACGCGCCGTTGATCTTCGCAGACGAAGCCATACCCGAAGGCGTGGGCCCTGCGAGCAGGCTGCTGTTAAAATTCGGATTGTTTTTTTTCGATTACGACCTGGATGGCCGGCTTGATTTGCTCACTGCGAACGGACATTTGGAAGAGGAGATCAGCAAGATCCAGCAAAGCCAAACTTACGCGCAACCAGCTCAGTTGTTTTGGAATGCAGGTCCCCGCTCCGGCAGTTGTTTTTTGGTTGTCCCGCCGCAGAAATGTGGCGCCGACCTTTTCAAACCAATAGTAGGAAGAGGTTGCGCTTTTGCCGATATCGATGGAGATGGAGACCTGGATGTTGTCATCACTCAAGTGGGGGGAGCGCCCCTGCTCTTACGCAATGATCAAGATTTACATGCCCATTGGATCCGACTGAAATTGGTCGGGACCAAAAGCAACCGCGACGGGATCGGGGCTTGGATTCAGGTGCGTCTGGGGAACCAAACACTTTGGCGGCAGGTCATGCCCAGTCGCGGGTATCTGTCCCAATCCGAACTTCCTGTCACCATAGGCCTGGGCCAGAGCGCACGGCCAGATTCGGTCGAAATTACCTGGCCGGGAGGCTCCGTTCAAAAAATCGATACAGTTAATCTTGACGCAATCACCATCGTGACAGAAAAGTAAAGTATTCTCGAAAGACGCACTCATGCTCCCCCGCAACGAATTTTATCACAGGACTGTGTGGCTGATAGCCGTTGCCTTCATTTGGATCGCCCCGAAAGAATTGGGGGGCCTGGTCCAGGCCGCAACCCTGTACTGGGACACGGACGGAGCGACATCCGGCAACGACACCGGGACAGGCGCAAACCTGGGGGGGACAGGCGTTTGGAGTACCACCGACTCGAACTGGTGGAACGGTGCCTCGGGCACACTTCAGCCCTGGAGCGACGGGGTTGATGCGATTTTTTGGGGAACCCCAGGAACCGTCAGTGTTTCCTCTATATCGGCCAGAAGCCTTGCCTTTAAGACAACAGGCTACTTGATTGCCTCTGACACACTGACGATGTCGAGCAGCACCGCCAATATTAATGTAGGATCCAACCTCACTGCGACGATCGACTCGACAATTGACGGGACGAATACTATTGCGAAACTTGGCCCTGGCACTCTTATTTTGTCCAATCCATCCAACAGCAACACCGCAACCACTAATAGCGGAGGCTGGCGCATTGAGGAGGGGGGGACTCTCGTCATCAACGGCGATGGAAGCTTGGGGGCGCCATTGCCTGACGAAGCGCGCAATACCGTCACTGACATCCAATTGAACCAGTCCACAATCCAGGCCGGCGCATCCTTTGACCTCAGTATCAACCGTCGCACCAAAATCAATACCAATGCCTCCACCAATCGAGGTGACGCAATTATTGATACGCATGGAAATGTGCTCCGGTGGTTCGGATCCTTGCAAGGCGGGGCGGGATCTCTTCGAGTGATCAACTCCGGAGCCACTCCCGGTTTGCTCATTCTGGGCACCGACAAGATAGCCTTTGTAAATCCATTCGGCAGTGCGCTACCCGCAGGGACGGTCAATCTCACAGTACAAGGTGGGGCTATTGTTCAGACTTCCGGAACCGTCACCCCCACAGGCGGAGAACTCGGGAGCGAGACCGGAGCTGGAGGGACACCGCTTGCGATCAAACTCGACAACGGCCAGATTCGCTCTGAGTCTGGTGGCTATACCTTTCAGCGAAACTTGATTCTCGGTCCTGGGGGCGGAAGCCTTGATACAGGCGCCTGGGAACAGAATTTTCTGGGCACTGTTTCCGGCCCTGGCGCTCTTTCAAAGGAAGGGACAGGCACTCTTACCCTGGACAACTCCACTGCAACCTGGGCCGGTGGCACCGCCATACACAGTGGCACCTTGCAACTGGGTCGAGGCGGCTCCTATGGTTTGCTCCCCGGAACTGTTAACATTCCCTCGTCGGTTGTCATTAGCAGCGGTGCGATCCTCAAGTTTAACCGCGGTTCAGATAAATCCTTCTTTAGTATTATGTCTGGCGCGGGAGGAGTGACCGTTGCCAATTCCCCAACTGCCATTGTTCGGCTGGTATCCAACAACACCTATACAGGTCCGACAACGATAAGTTCCGGCACGTTGATGATTGGTCAGGGAAATTCGGGCGAGCCCGGGTCGATTGCCAGCCTTATTGTGAACAATAGTGGCACCCTCGTGTTCAATCGAGTGGAAGATATCGCCTATGCTGGAGCAATTAGCGGGATCGGGGAGGTAATTAAGGACGCGAATGGAAAGCTTTCGCTCACTGGCACGAACAGTTACACGGGCGCCACGACTGTCAGCGCCGGCACCCTCATCGTTAATGGCGCGATCGGTTCCAGCACCGTCACGGTTAGCGGCACATTGGGTGGCAATGGACTCATTGAAGGCCCCGTCATCATTCAATCCACCGGGCGTTTAGCTCCTGGCGCTTCTATTGGCACTCTGACGATTAGCAATTCTCTGAGTCTTTCCGGCAACACTATTATGGAGGTGAATCCGGCCGCCGGCACTAATGACCTGGTTCGTGGCCTCACCAGTGTTACTTATGGAGGGAGACTGACTCTTTCCACCCTGGCCGGGACGATTACGGCTTCGAATGCTTTCAAGTTGTTCAGCGCAGATAATTATAGCGGGGCTTTTGCAGTTTTCACCCCGGCAAGTCCAGGCCCGGGTTTGGCTTGGAATACGAATACCCTATCGAGCGACGGAACGTTGCGTGTTTCGGCTGTCGTTAGCACGGCCCCTGTGACAATTACCAACAAAATTTCCGGCAACTTGCTCACCCTTTCCTGGCCCACCGACCACATAGGCTGGCGTCTTCAAAATCAAACAAATACCCTTTTCATAGGGCTAAGCACCAATTGGCTCGATGTTCTCAACTCCACCACAACGAACCAAATGACTTTCACCCTGGACCCCTACGTCGGCACGGTTTTTTATCGCCTGACTTATCCGTGAAATGATTTTTACGTGATGAATACCGTCCGTACGTGTTATTAGCGGTACAAGCTTCCAGCACATGAAACGTTTCATGGAGCGATCAACAGCTCGAAATGGGTTTACCCTGATCGAATTGCTTGTGGTGATCGCAATCATCGCTATTCTTGCGGCGATGCTGCTCCCCGCGCTTGGAGCGGCAAAAGAGCAAGGGCGCAAGACTCGGTGCACGAGCAATCTCAGGCAAATTATTTATTCCACTCTTCTTTACACGGACGATAATAAGGGATTCTTGCCCGCTGGCTTCACTTCCTTGCCTTCAGGCGCCTCCGCTTCCTGGGACGAATTAGTCAAACCTTACGGCACTCCGACAAATCTGCTGATTTGTCCCAGCAACAAGCAGGGCTCCCGTCACTACTGGGCCAATGCCAACATCGATAATGCTCATATGGGTTTTGGAGATCAAAAGCAAACCGGCGTGATGTGCTTTGGGTTTTCCGTAAAAATCGAGACTCTCGCCCGCTCGACCGACACAGTTGCTTTCACAGGAATCCGTGATCAAAACGCCAGCTATGCATTTGGCGGCATTTCTGTTCCGGGCGCAGGCTGGGGTTCCATGCTGTATGCATATGAAGATCTGTTTACTTTACCATATTGGCACCTCAAGAAAGAAATCGTCGCCTTATGTGACGGACATATCGAGTGCCTCAAATCCAACATTATGCTCGGGCCAACCGATGGCAGCGGAAAACCTACTTTTTATAAGTTTTACCGGATTAAGAAACAGATGTGATGCCGTGCGGAATCGACCGCCGGTATCTGTTGCGAGACCGGCCATCTCTTGCCAGACTTCTTGAATGCGAAAGTGGCTGGTTTGGATCCTTCTCGGCGCAGTTATTGTTGCGGGGGTTTTGCTGCCGCGATGGAAACGACAGGGCGATAGCTTTGGGCGGCTGACGTCGCTTGGAGTTGGGTATTACGAAAAAGGCGATGCTACCAACGCAATTGCCGCTTTTTCGAAAGCTGTTGAACTGACTCCCCAATCTATTGATGCACAATTGAATTTGGCGAATGCGTACCTGCTCGCGGGGAACCTCGAAAAAGTCGTTGAGCAGTCGCAACAGGCGCTTAAGCTCGATCAAAACAGTGCCGCGGCTTATTACCTTTTAGGCTGTGCTTATTTGCGGTCGAACCAAGCTGAGGCGGCGGTTCAAGCCTTCCAGCAATCCCAGAAAATCGATCCTGCAGTAACTGCTCTCAATTTTCAACTCGGCCTCGCTCAGGAAAGAGCTGGACACCTGGAGGATGCCATCCAGCAGTTTGAAACCGTTACTCAATTCGAGCCGGAGCATCCTTCGGGTCATTACCAACTCAGCCGGCTTTATCAACGCGCCGGCCGAGCTAACGAGGCGGCGCAGGAACTTTCGAGGCATGAGGAAATTCGCGCCAAAAACCCTGCGCCGTCCAACGATCCCACTACCTTCGAGCGGTGCAAATATACTCAACCGAAGTTGGCTGTCGCTCCCGAGGAACCCCAGCAGCGGGGGATTGCTGTTCGCTTTGTGGATGCCAGTTCGAATGCCTTCAATGGAGACTTGGCTCGTTACCGGGGACCGGTTGGAGTCCTGGATTATAATCATGATGGACGAAACAGTCTCTTTGTTATGGAGTCAAATGGCTTCCGACTGCTGAATAATTCAAACGGACAGTTCAAGCCGTTGGGCGAGCTCTTGAGCGCTCCTTCCAGTAACACTTACACACGGTGTCTGGTTGGGGATTTGAATAATGATCGATTTGAGGATGTTGTGATGCTGGGCACACAGTCTTCGCACCTGTTCAGGTTTGCTACCAATGGTCAGGTCCGGGAGGTCACTCAAGCCGCAGGGCTGAAGGAATTGAAAGGGCGAGATGGATTGCTGGCGGACCTGGACTTTACTGGAAAGCTCGACCTGCTGGTGATTGATGAGGCTCGGGAAGGATTGCGAGTCTGGAGTAATCTCGGGAATGCTTACTTTCGGGAAAGCACCACCAATTCGGGTCTTCCGCTAAAATTGCCGGGAATCGCTCAGGTGGCCATCGAAGATTGGAACAACGAGGATGTGCCTGGGCTTCTGGTCTCAGTCAAAAATCGAGCCCCTCTCTTTTTCTCCAAAAAACGTGCCGGCAGTTTCGTCGAAACAAATTTGACCGCAAATTGGCCGGTCGGAACGATTCTGACGGTAGGTGATCTGAATAATGATCTCCTGCTTGATTTCGTCTTGGCAGATGATCACCTGCTGCACATTGGGCTCGCCGGCGCAAAAAAGGAAATCAGCCTCTCATTGAATGGGTTTGTTCCGACAGGATTGCTCCTGGTGGACTATGACAATGACGGCTGGCTCGATATCCTGGCTTACGGTAATGGCATCCGTCTTTGGCGAAATGCGGGCAAAACCGGATTTCAGGATGTGACTGTTGCTGTCGGCCTCAACAATATCGGTCCAGTCGATTCTGTACACGCGGCGGATTTCGACGGGGACGGCGACACCGATCTTCTCCTGGTCTCCAGCAAGGGGTTGCAGCTTTGGAGGAATGACGGCGGCAACGTTAACAAGCAGTTAAAGCTGCATTTGATGGGTAATCGCTCGAATGCCAGTGCCCTGGGTGCTCGGGTAGAAATCACGGCCGGAAATTGGCGAGCCATTCGCACACTCCATCAGCTTCCACTGGAAGTGGGAATCGGAAAGCATACGAAAATTGATGTTCTGAAGGTTCGTTGGTTCGATCTGGCCACTACTCTTGTGGACTTGCCGACACAGCCTCAACCCTTAACGGTTGCAGAATTAACATTCCCAGGCGGCTCCTGTCCTTATCTCTATGCCTGGAACGGCGATCGGTTCAGGTTCGTGACTGACATCCTGGGCTCAGCGCCTATGGGCCTGCCCATCAGTCATACCCGTTTTGTTGACGCTGACCCTGAGGAATTTCTGGCCCTGGGGTCCGACGAACAGTTTCCTGCCAGAAACGGAGCATACGAATTACGCATCACGGAAGAACTTCGGGAGGTCCTTTACCTTGACGAAGCCAGACTCGTAGTTGTGGATCATCCAACAGGAACCCTGGTTCATGCAACCAGCAAAATGCTTCCTGGGCCGCCTTTTCCAGCTCATCAGCTTTGGAACCTTCGCCCGAGCGCTTCGCTTAAAAAAGCTTTCCGCAGCGATGAGTTGGATGTCACTGAAGCCTTGATCAGGAACGATGGCGTCATGGCTTCGCCGGTACACCTGCGCGAACCCCAACTACGCGGCCTGGCTGAACCCTTTTCTATTACGTTCGATTTTGGCCTGCTTCCTGTTGATCGCCCCCTGGTTCTGGTGATGAACGGATGGCTGCGTTTCGGAGGAGGGATGGCCAACATAGCAGCTTCCCTTGATCCAAGCCTTCCGTTTCCATTTCCAACCCTCGAGGCCGAACTAGCTGACGGATCGTGGAAACCGATTGATATCCAAGTCGGCGTGCCTGCTGGAAAGACCAAGACCATCCTAATCGATCTGGAAAATAAGCTTCCACCCGGGTCCCGAAGGCTCAAGTGGAGCAGCAGTTTCGAAATTCATTGGGATTCCTTGATGCTTGCCGAGAAACTCGGAGCTGTTTTTCCTGAGCAAAACCCTCGTTCCCCTGCTTGCATCGTACATTCACTGATGCCTACCCGTACGGATCTGCGCTGGCACGGGTTCAGCCAGTTCGCACCATTGCCCGACTGGCTGCCACTGACTCCGCAATATGAAGAATTGCTTTCAACACCCCGCTGGCGCCGCACACCTTCAGGTTGGTGCACCCACTATGGCTCAGTAAATGAATTGGTCGCACAAACGGATAACGCCCTTGTCATTTTAAATGGAGGCGATGAACTGGCTTTAACTTTCAAAACAGATCTTCCCCCTAAACCTGTTGGGTATTCGCGCGCTTTCTTCTTACATGTTGTGGGCTGGGACAAGGATGCGGATTTTCACGTTGCTGCGGGTTCGCAGGTCGAGCCGCTGCCTTTTATCGGCATGAACAGTCAGACCTACGGTTCGCAAGCACCTCCACCTCCACCCGCGGGGAACGATTCCTGGACGCGCAAATTTAATACTCGTTGGGTTGGACCATTGGTACTCGAGCGCTTGCCACGGTAGTTTTCCATTGTCCAAAAAAAGGCTTTCTTGGATCTTTTAATAAAATATTGTTGACACTTGGAGGCCATTTCCTCTAAGGTTCGACTTAGCAGCCATAAAACAAACACTACCTACCTAAGTATGAAACAGCTTCACCCCTTGGGACGAACGGCCAGTTTATCGGTACAAGCCGCTCGATCTTTAGCACGAACAGCATTCGCGTTAGCAGTATTATTCAGTTTGATGTCCTCCAGCTGGGCAGCCCTGACAAAAGTAGATATTGCTCCTCCGGCTCGAACTGGTGGCCAACCAGCGGCAGGAGCTTACACCTTGGGTGGAGGCAGCTCCTTCACTATCACCAGCGATGGCACAGGGTTTGTCCCGAACATGAATTTGAATCCGACCTGGGATGGCGCTCAATGGGTGCAACCGGACACCAACGCCACCGGCGACGTTCTTACTTTCGTTTATGAGCCGGTCACTGGAGACTTCGATAAACGCGTTCAGGTCACAGGCATCACCAACACAACGACTCCCGCCGATACCTGGACACGTGGCGGTCTGATGTTCCGTACGGACACTAATCATTTCAAGACTTCCTTCCAACTTCTTGCTGCCAATCCGGCGGGCGGCAACCTTGTGGTCGTGGCTGGGCGCGCTCTGGATGGTCAAAACTATACCGAATGGGATCGTCGTTTGGGTGGAGTAACTAACGTTCTCCCGAACCAATGGCTGCGCATGCGCCGCGTCGGTGACTATTTTACCTGGTACGTCGGCACCAATGGAAGTAATTGGACCCTCATTTGCCAACACTACCAGATACTACCGGCGAATCTCCTGATTGGGACATTCGCTTCGTCTGGAGTTTATGATGGTACGGCTGCTATCGCATCAGTTAACTTCGCCAATTACGGCACTACTCCGCTGTCTGATGGCGTTGCGCCGACACTCGTGTCTGCTGGCACGCTGGACAAGGCCGTGGTAGGTGTCAGATTTTCGGAGCCTGTCACTAAGGCAACCGCCACAGTCCTGGCTAATTATTCCGTCACCCAAGGTGCGGGTGCGCAGGCCGTGGTCGTAACTGCCGCAAAGATGGGTATCGGCGCTGATGCCGTGTATCTGACGGTAACAGGACTAACAAATAACGTTTTCATCGTGAAAGTCATTGGCGGTGTTCAGGATGTTGCCGGCAATACAATTGCACCCAATACTCAGGTTGTCGCAAGGGCCCTCAATTGGAATCACGCCGACATCGGATACTTCAAAGATACGACGATTCGTCCAAGTCCAGGTGATGATCCTTACAATATTGGTCAGGCTGTCATGGTTTCATCGGATGAGAATCCCGAAATCGAAATCATTGGTGGCGGTTCGAATGCGTGGAATCCCGGGGATTTCATTCATTACATTTGGCGCACCGATCCGTTGTCCGGCAATTTCGACGTGACCGTGGCCGTTACCCGTAATGACCATTGCACCTTGTCGGGTGGTGGACAAACAGGCGGATGGGCCAATTCCGGACTGATGTTGCGCAAATACGTTTACGTTCCGGGAGACAATCCTATCCCCACCAAACTGACTAACTATCTCGCTACTCAATCGGCGATGATCGCCAATACCACCTACGAGGAAGCTGATTCCCCTGGACGCGCTTCCATTTGTCTTTTCCGCTATCATGACCATGAAGGCTACCAAAACGGCGGTATTATTGGCTGGGGTTCCGTTATCGGTGGGACCAAGGGTTATTATTCGGATCTCCGCGCTGTCAACGCCGACGGCAGCGTTGATGCCCAATCATCCTCTGTCTCCGCGCGCTATCTCCGTATCAAACGTGAAGGCACTCTTTACACCATGTATGTCTCGTTCAATCGCAATGACTGGGCTTTGGTAGACGGACCGCGCAATCTACCAGATCTGCCTGATCAATTGCTGCTTGGGTTCTCAACCATGAACGATACCGGTGCCGGCACTCCGCCCTATGGTGGTTACGGCGGCATGGGTCATCAGATCGACATGGCCGACCCTCTCAATCCGGCCAACACGGGTAACACCAACGTCAATGGCCCTATTCTCGGTATCGTCCAGAATGACTCGCACTACTCTGTGCAGAGAATTAAGGTCTTCCCGAACGGCGTGAGCGATCCATTGCCTGTTGCACTTACTCCTGTTGATATCCGCCCTGCCGACGCTTCTTCGACCGCGCTCTCAGGTGCGTGGGCGTCCTCGGGAACGTATTCTTTCAGCATGAACGGCGGTGGCAGCGGGTTCTTCAGAAACCTTCCCGCGCCCGCAGACGGCACTACCGGCGGCGATGAATTGACTTTTGCTTACCAGATGTTGACCAATGACTTCGACAAACAGGTTTGCATCACCAGCCTCACAAACGCTTATTATGCCGACAGTCTTGGTACTGCGGTTGATACAAACGCTCTGACTGCGCCCTTCCCAACGGACACTTGGGCGCGAGCGGGTCTGATGGTCAGGAGTGGAACCAATGCCTTTAATGAATGCTTGAAGCTTCTGGCCGCCAACCCAGCGGGAGCCAACGAAGTCCGCGTGATGGGCCGCGGTTTGGACGCTCAGAATTACACGATGTTCAGCCGTTCATACACTGGCGTGTCCAATGCCATTCCCAACCAGTACCTCCGCCTCAAACGCGTCGGCAACAACTTCATATTCTATGTAAGCAAAGACGGCGTTGTTTGGTCGAAGGTTGCTGAGCGTTTCCAGGAAATGACCAATATCGTCTTCTTCGGACCGTATTGCGCAGCCTCCCTGAGCCCGACGGATACTACTGGTAACCCTGATGGTCTGTATTCACGTGCCCTTGCTACATTTACAGCTTATAAAGATGTTAATGTCGGCGATCTCACTGCACCAGTATTGGTTTCTGCCGGCACGATCGATAAGACTACCGTTGGCGTGAAGTTCAACGAGCCGGTCAGTTCTGCGACCGCTACCGTCCCTGCCAACTATTCATTGAGCCAGGGCACGGTAACGGCAGCGAAATTGGGTATCGGTGGTAATACTGTTTACCTGACTGTTACTGGGCTGACGACCAACGCCTTTACTGTCACAGTGACCAACGTCACCGACACATTCAATAACAAGGTTGCTGCAAACTCGACCGTTAACGCCAGGGTGTCCGCGATCACCTCAACCGATATTGGTTACTTTGCTAATGTCGGTGCTCGGCCAACACCCGGAGATGACCCGTACCGTGTCGGCAAAGCCGTTGCCGTCTCCTCGGACGACGGTCCGGAAGTTGAAATCGTCGGTGGTGGTTCAAACGCGTGGAATCCAGGCGACTTCTTCCACTATCTATATTACACCACGCCCATCACGGGGAACTTCGACGTGGCCATCAAGATGGATCGAAATGATCGCCCTGCGAACACCGCTGGTTGGGCTAACTCTGGCCTGATGCTCCGCGAAAGTGTTTACAATGCTGCGGATCTCACGCCGCCTTATTACACCAATAATGCGGCAACCCAAGTGCCGATGGTTGCGAATACTACTTATATTGAAAACTCCGCTCCTGGTCGTGGTTCTATTCCTCTATACCGGAACGCTGCCCATGCCGGCTACAATAACGGCAACGCTGGCTATAGCTGGACGACCCTGATTGACGGCATTAAGGGATACTACTCTGACCTCCGAGCGATTGACTCTTCCGGCACTCCCGATCCTCAATCAACCGCAACGTCTGCGCGTTGGCTGAGAATCAAACGCACCGATGGCACAAACTTCGTGTTCTACGCCTCTTGGAACGGCGTGGTTTGGGACACAGTGGACACGAAGACTGATGTCACTGTTGCCAATTCGCTCCTGCTCGGTATCTCCACGATGAACGATACTGGCGCTGGTACGCCTCCATTCGGTGGATATGCCAATGACGGCCATACAATTAACCCGGCGGATCCTCTCAACCCAGCGGTTGCAGGTGGCAGTGTTCAAAATGAATCCAACTACTCTGTTCAGAGGGTGCGGTTCTATCCGAATACGGCCACGGTTGGCGAACTGGTGGCGACCTTGCTGCCTAGTGGCATAGTCAACATTCAATATGCCGGAACCCTGTATCAGGCATCAAATGTCGGCGGGCCATATACTCTAGTGCCAAAACAGGCTAGCCCGTACCAGGTTTCACCGACGGGCAGCAGACTGTTCTTCCGGGTGCAGCCGTAAGACACAAATTAGTTTCACGAGAGGCCGGAGCAATCCGGCCTCTCTTTTTTTTGCTTTCCTCCGTTCACTGCGCTTTACGCCCATTGCCAAGCTCCCTCATGTTCCATACCTTCTGGCGTCTGAAACAGATGCCAAATCGTCACGGCCGCAACAGCGTTCTCAAGCTCCTCCTATCAGTCTGGTTGGTCGCTACAACAACCTTCTTCTTGCCATTGCAAGCTGCCCCGGGTTGGAGGACCACACCCTTGGTTGTACCAGGAACCGGCAAAACAGGCTTTACTCAGATCCCTGCCTCGCAAGCTGGTATTACCTTCTCCAACTGGATCTCCGACGAGCAGATTAGTCGAAATCGGCTCGTGGAAGACGGCTCCGGCGTCGCGGCAGGAGATATCGATGGAGACGGCTTGTGCGATTTATACTTTTGTTCTCTTGAAAGGGGGAATTCCTTGTTTCGCAACGTGGGTAATTGGCGGTTCGAGAATGTTACGCCTGGCTCTCCCGAAGTTGCGTGCCTCGGACAGTTCTCCACTGGCGCAACTTTTGCCGATGTGGACGGGGATGGTGACCTTGACCTGTTGGTTGCTGGGCTCGGTAAAGGAGTCAGGCTTTTCCTGAATGACGGCAAAGGCCATTTTCACGAATCGACCAATTCAGGGTTGCTCCAGCACTTTGGGGCGCGGAGCATGGCTTTGGCGGATATTGACGGGGATGGCGATCTCGATCTCTATGTCGCTAATTACCGCACCACTACCGTCAGGGATTCGCCCATTGCCGTCAAAGTGAAACAAGTCGCCGGCAAGTGGGAAGTCCCACCCGAACACCGCGAGCGCTTTGTTGCTGAAGCAGGTCCTAAGAATGCCATTGCACTACTTGAACTGGGTGAACCGGATATTCTTTATCGTAATGATGGCCATGGCCACTTTCAACCACTCTCCTGGACCGACGGGCGCTTCCTGGATGAAAACGGGAAACCGCTAACTATTCCTCCACGTGACTGGGGTTTGAGCGCCATGTTTCACGATATAACGGCGATGGCCTGGTCGATTTGTATGTTTGTAATGATTATTTCACTCCGGACAGGATTTGGATTAACCAGGGCAAAGGTGTTTTTCGTGCTCTCCCATCCTTGTCATTGCGGAAGACTTGCTACGCAGCAATGGCTATCGATTTTGCCGATGTTAATCGGGATGGCTACGATGACTTTTTTGTAACTGAAATGCTCAGCCGCGACCACACGCGCCGCCAGGTTCAGCATAGCCTCCTGGAAATGCAGCCTTTACCTGGGTGGGGATGGGGTTGGATGCCGGGTGAAGGCTCTCATACCGTTCAGGTGATGCGCAATACTTTGTCCCTTAGTCGGGGTGACGGAACATATGCAGAGATTGGTCAATTCAGTGGGCTGGATGCCTCCGAATGGACCTGGGGTGTTCTTTTCTGCGATGTGGATCTGGACGGTTACGAAGATCTGCTGATCGCTAATGGGCATGGTCGAGACCTTGCGAACTCAGATTCCCTTGCTGAAATGGATCGGCTCCCAAAAGCGGCAGAACCTCGTGATCGACTCAAAACTCTGCATTTATTTCCACCACTTGACCTTTCTCATCTGGCCTTCCGAAATCATGGCGACTTAACCTTCGAAGATGTTAGCCATGCCTGGGGTTTCGATATCAAAGGCGTTGCCAATGGACTCATCATGGCTGATTTGGATAACGATGGTGATCTCGACATTATTATTAACAACCTTAGGGGGCCTCCGGTTCTGTTACGAAACGACACGTCTGCCCCACGAATCGCGATCCGCTTGAAAGGTAGCAGTGGTAATACGCAGGGTATTGGGGCTAAGATAAAAATAACCGGTGGTCCTGTACCACAAAGCCAGGAAGTCATTTGCGGTGGTCGATACCTCAGCGGAGCTGACCCTTTGCGTGTCTTCGCAGCCGGTAATGCGCCTTCGCTCGGGGTGGAGGTTTCCTGGCCTGGTGGGAGCAAAAGCCTCATCCAGGATGCCAAGCCCAATCATCTTTATGAGATTGACGAAGCTGGGGCGAGCCGCCCCGCCTCTTCACCGATACCCAAGGTCGAACCTGCCTTTCAGGATGTCAGTCAGTTGCTGGGCCATGTGCATCACGAGGAACCGTTTGATGATTATGAGAAGCAGCCGTTGCTCTCCCGGCGTTTGAGTCAACTGGGTCCTGGCGTGGCCTGGTGCGATATCAACGGCGATGGCTGGGAAGATCTCGTCATCGGAACCGGTCGAGGCGGCACTCTGCGCGTCCTGATCAACAACGGCCAGGGTAAATTCGGCATGGTCGATATTCCCGCGTTCAAACAAGTGGCGGACGACGACCTGACCGGGCTCGTAGGCTGGTCCTCTGAGCCTGGACACAGCACTTTGCTCGTAGGCCAGGCCAATTACGAAACAAGCAAGACCAATCCAGCCGTCCTGCAGCACGAGCTATTCTTTGGCAATGTG
>Ga0163163_10000073_pt1 | contig 111551 bp, 87 predicted proteins | sample S65metaG_FD_119766 | JGI IMG/M metagenome (GOLD analysis project Ga0163163, IMG submission 119766) | Switchgrass rhizosphere microbial communities from Kellogg Biological Station, Michigan, USA - S6-5 metaG | ecosystem: Host-associated > Plants > Roots > Rhizosphere > Soil | place: USA...
CGCGCCACCTTTGACGCGCTCAAGAACCAGCAGAGCCCCCGCATGGTGGCCCAGCGCCGCGGCCGCAGCGTGGCGGAAATCCTGGCTCGCCGCGAAGATCAGCCGGCGGAAGCCTAAGCGAGAATTGAGAGAGAAAAGTCATGGCCGAGAAGAAAGCAAAAGCCGGTAAGGCGGTCCCAGGAAAGACCGTGACTGTGCGCCAGATTCGCAGCGCCAACCGCAAGCCGGACATCCAGGCCGCCACCCTGCGTGGCCTGGGGCTGGGCAAGATCCGCCGTACCCGCACCCTGGAAGATACGCCGTCGGTGCGCGGCATGATCAACGCCGTCAAACACCTCGTTGAGGTGGTGGAAGAGAGCAAGTAAAATGAAGCTCAATCAGATCGCCAACAATCCCGGCGCCCACAAGCGCAAGGACAAGCTGGGCCGCGGTTCTTCCTCCGGCCTGGGCAAGACCTCCGGGCGCGGCGTCAAGGGCGCCAAGGCGCGTACCGGCAATCAGGTGCATGGCTTTGAAGGCGGCCAGATGCCGCTTCACATGCGCATGCCCAAGCGCGGCTTCAACAACATTTTCGCCAATGATTTCTCGGAAGTGAATCTCAACCGCATCCAGAAGGCGATCGACGACAAGCGCCTGAAGGCCGGTGAGAAGATTACCGAAGACGTGCTGCGCAGCGCCGGCCTGGCGCACAAGAGCCGCGATGGCGTCCGCCTGTTGGGCAAGGGCACCATCACCGCCAAGATCGACATCACCGTTGCCGGCGCCAGCGCCTCGGCCAAGGAAGCGGTCGAGAAGGCGGGCGGTTCCGTCACCACCACCTTCCAGAAGAAGGTCTACAACAACAAGAAGGGCGGACCGGGCAAGCGCCAGACGCGCCGCATCGAATCCGCCAAAAAGCGCGAGGCGCGCAAGGCGTAATTTTGCACCGTCCCGCTCGCAAGGGCGGGGCGGCGTCCCCATATAGGGCCGGGGCCCCGTGTGGGGCCAAAAATGGGGACTGGGCGGCCGGTGGGTAGTATCGGCCTGTTTCTGGGAGCAGCTTGATGGCGTCCGCAGCCGAACAACTGGCAGCCAACTTCAACTTTGGCTCCATCTCCAAGGCCAAGGAGCTGAGGAGCCGCATCTTCTTCACCCTGGGCGCCCTGATCGTGGCGCGCATCGGCACTTATATCCCCATGCCCGGCATTGACCCCGCGGCGCTGGCCCAGCAGATCCAGCAGAGCGGCGGCGGTCTCTTGGAAGTGTTCAATACGCTTGCCGGCGGCGCGGTCAACCGCATGGCGATCTTCGCCTTGGGCATCATGCCCTATATCTCGGCCTCCATTATCATCCAGCTGATGACGACGGTGTTTCCGGAACTGGAAGCGCTGAAGAAGGAAGGCGAGGCCGGCCGCAAGGTCCTCAATCAATACACCCGCTATTTCACCGTGGTGCTGGCCATGATCCAGGCTTACGGCATCGCGGTGGGTCTGGAGCATTTTGGCGGCCAGGGCCAGATCGTGATTCATCCTGGGTTGCTGTTCCGCATAGGCGCCGTCATCACCTTGACCGGCGGTACCATCCTGTTGATGTGGATCGGCGAGCAGATCACCAGCCGCGGCGTCGGCAACGGCATTTCGCTGATCATCTTCGCCGGCATCGTGGCGCGCTTTCCCACCGTCCTGGCGCAAATGCTTGAACAGGCGCGCACCGGCGCCACCAACCCGCTCCTGCTTCTCTTCTTCGCGGTATTCGCCGTGGCCCTGGTGGGCTTCATCGTTTTCATGGAGCGCGCCCAGCGGCGGCTGTTCGTCACCTATCCCAAGCGGCAGGTGGGCAACAAGGTCTATGGCGGCGATTCCTCGCATCTGCCGTTGAAACTGAACGTCTCGGGCGTGATTCCGCCGATCTTCGCGTCTTCGATTCTGTTGCTGCCCACCACGGTTGCCAGTTTCAATGCGCAAAACCTGCCGGAATGGCTGCAGTTGGTCGTCACCTATCTCAGCCGCGGCCAGCCGCTCTACCTGATCCTCTATGCGGCGCTGATTCTGTTTTTCTCCTTCTTCTACACTTCCATCGTCTTCAATCCGGAGGAGACGGCGGAGAATCTGAAGAAATATGGCGGCGTCTTTCCGGGCATCCGCCCCGGCAAGAAGAGTGCGCAGTTCATCGACTATACGCTCACCCGCATTACCGTGATCGGCGCGCTGTATCTGACTTTCGTCTGCCTAATCCCGGAATTCATGTTCTACAAATACAACCTGTCCTTCTCGCTGGGCGGAACCTCGATCCTGATCGTGGTTTCGGTCACCATGGACACGGTGGCGCAGATCCAGAGCCATCTGGTGGCGCAGCAATATGAAGGCCTGCTGAAGAAATCCAAATTGCGAGGAGCGCGGCGGTGAACCTGGTTCTGTTCGGGCCGCCGGGGGCGGGCAAGGGCACCCAATCCAAGATACTCACCGAGAAACGCGGACTGCCGCAGCTTTCCACCGGCGATATGCTGCGTGCGGCGATCGAGGCGGGCACGCCGCTGGGTTTGGCCTGCAAGGCGCTGATGGCCAGGGGCGAGCTGGTGCCGGACGAAACCGTCATCCGCATCATCGCTGAGCGCTACGATCAGCCCGACTGCAAGAATGGTGCGGTGTTCGACGGCTTTCCCCGCACCCTGGCCCAGGCCGAGGCGCTGGACAAAATGCTGGCGGAGCGGGGCAAGAAGATCGACCTGGTGCTGGAACTCAAGGTGGATGACGCCGTGCTGCTCAGCCGGGTCGAGGCGCGTATCAAGGCGGGAGGGGTTCTCAGGTCCGACGACACGCCGGAAACCCTGGCCCATCGGCTGGGGGTCTATTACAAGAACACCGCCCCCCTGATCGATTATTACCGCCATCAGGGCAAGCTCAAGACCGTGGACGGCATGGCGCCCGTAGAGGCCGTTACTGCCCAGGTCGCCGCCTTCCTGGACGGGGTTCCGGCCTAGTGGCAGCTCATAAGACAGCCGCGTTGGCTCTTGGGGCCTCCCTGGCGCCGGCACCGGCTGGCCGCCGTACCGACGCATGCGACAATAAATCCCGCCCAGGAGTTGACGGGGAGGGGTCACTTCCTATAATCCGCGCCCTCGCGACAGTTTTCCTGTCATTTCGGTGGTTTAGGGGCGTTTCAGTTGCGCCCGGGCTGCGGTTTGGCCGGGTTTTTAGCAACCGGAATTTTGTTTTTCAGTTCAACGGCTTAATAGCCTCGGAGACACTCAGTGGCACGCATCGCCGGCGTTAACATTCCCACCCAGAAGCGAGTCGAAATCGGCCTTCGCTACATTCACGGGATCGGGCCGCACATCGCGCATCAGATCATCACCCAGTTGGGTATCGATCCGGCCCGCCGGGTGAGCGACCTCACGGAATCCGAGGTGATCCAGATCCGCGAAATCATCGACCGTGACTTTCTGGTCGAAGGCGATCTGCGCCGCGACGTCGCGATGAACATCAAACGTCTGATGGACCTGGGCTGCTATCGCGGCCTTCGCCATCGTAAGGGCCTGCCTGTTCGCGGCCAGCGCACCCACACCAACGCCCGCACCCGCAAAGGTCCCGCCAAAGCGATCGCCGGCAAGAAAAAGGTCACCAAGTAAGTCATGGCTGAAGCAGCAACCAAAGGCGCCAAGGGCGCCGGCCGCGCGCGCAAGAAGGAAAAGAAGAACGTGGTGGTGGGCGTGGCTCATGTCGCCGCGACCTTCAACAACACCATCGTCACCATCACCGATGCGCAGGGCAACGCCATATCCTGGTCCAGCGCCGGCATGATGGGCTTCAAGGGTTCGCGCAAGTCCACGCCCTATGCCGCGCAGATGGCGGCCGAAGACGCCGGCCGCAAGGCGATCGAGCACGGCATGCGCACGCTTGAAGTGGAAGTTTCCGGCCCGGGTTCGGGCCGCGAGTCGGCGCTGCGCGCGCTGCAGTCGGTTGGTCTCGTCGTCACTTCGATCCGCGATGTGACGCCAATTCCGCACAATGGCTGCCGCCCGCCCAAGCGCCGCCGCGTATAAGAGGAGCGTCGGCGTGAGCCGGAGCGACCAGATGAATAGGAGCGTCGGCGTGAGCCGGAGCGACCAAAGAAAAGTTCGGACGTACCACTAACCCGTCGAACGTATGGGCATGGTCCGACATGCCCGGGACACGATGAGGAAAACATGTTTCAGAAGAACTGGCAGGAACTGATCAAGCCCGGCAAGCTCAAGACCGAAGGTGGTCATGACGCGGGCCGTACCGCAACCATCACGGCCGAACCGCTGGAGCGCGGCTTCGGTCTCACGCTCGGCAATTCGCTGCGCCGCGTGCTGCTGTCGTCCTTGCAGGGCGCCGCGGTCACCGCGATCTCGATCGAGGGCGTGCTGCACGAATTCTCCTCCATCCAGGGCGTGCGTGAAGACGTCACCGACATCGTGCTGAACGTGAAGATGATCGCGTTGCGCATGCATGCCGAAGGCCCCAAGCGCGTGTCTCTGCGCAAGCAGGGCCCGGGCGAGGTCAAGGCCGGCGACATCCAGACCACCGCCGACATCGAAATCCTCAATCCCGACCTGGTGCTCTGCACCCTGGACGAGAAGGTGGACTTCCGTATGGAACTGACCATCGCCACCGGCAAGGGCTATGTCCCCGCCGATCGCAACCGCCCGGAAGACGCCCCCATCGGCCTGATCCCGGTGGATTCGCTGTTTTCTCCGGTCAAGAAGGTCTCCTACAAGGTCGAGAACACCCGCGAGGGCCAGATCCTCGACTATGACAAGCTGACGCTCACGGTTGAGACCAACGGCGCAGTCACACCGGACAATGCGGTCGCCTATGCCGCGCGCATCCTGCAGGACCAGCTCCAGGTTTTCATCAATTTCGAAGAGCCGCGCGAGCGCGCCACCGAGGAAGCCAAGCCCGATCTGGCCTTCAATCCGGTGCTGCTCAAGAAGGTGGACGAGCTGGAGCTGTCGGTGCGTTCGGCCAACTGCCTCAAGAACGACAACATCGTCTATATCGGCGACCTGATCCAGAAAACCGAGGCGGAGATGCTGCGCACCCCGAACTTCGGGCGCAAGTCGCTGAACGAGATCAAGGCGGTGCTCGCCGAGATGGGCCTGCACCTGGGTATGGAAGTGCCCGGCTGGCCGCCGGAGAATATCGAAGATCTCGCCAAGCGTTACGAAGACCAATACTGATTTATTGAAAGAGAGTACGTCCCATGCGTCACGGCAACCAAGGCCGGAAGTTCAACCGCACCGCCTCTCATCGCAAGGCGCTGTGGGGCAACATGACCGCGGCGCTGATCAAGCATGAGCAGATCAAGACCACCTTGCCCAAGGCCAAGGATCTTCGTCCGGTGATCGAAAAGCTGGTGACCCTGTCGCGCCGCGGTCCTGCGGATCTGCACGCCCGCCGTCTGGCCCTGGCCCAGATCAAGGACGCCGATCAGGTGACCAAGCTGTTCGATGTGATCGGCCCGCGCTATACGGGACGTCCCGGCGGCTATACCCGCGTGCTCAAGGCCGGTTTCCGCCATGGCGACAATGCGCCGATGGCGATCATCGAGTTCGTGGATCGCGATGTGAGCGCCAAGGGCCAGGATTCCGGTCCGGTGGAAGTGGAAGCCGAGGCGGAAGCCTGATTTCTGCCGCAGTGCGATATGAATCGGGGCGGCAGCAATGCCGCCCTTTTTCTTTTTGGAACGTTGTGATCCTTGATTTGGAACTTTAGCGAGGTCATAGCCATGCGCCATTTCTGGATCGTGCCTGCCGTCTTTTATCTGGCCGCCTGCGGCCCCAGCGACCGCTGCGAAGTGCCAGCCCAGCCCAAATTGCTAAGTGTCAGGGAGATGAGCCGGGAAGACCGCGCCAATGCCCTGGGGGTTCCGCCCGAGCGCGTGCCTACCGAGGCGGTGACGGAGAGCCCCGGCGCGATCTCCGCCTACGAGGCCTATGTCGCCCGCCACAATGACGCCCTGCGGGTCGGGTATTGCGTGGACAATGAGGCCTATAAGGCCCGCAACATGAAGGACGAGTTGAACAGCGTGGCCCGGGCCATCATGGCGACCTGCAAGGAAGGCGCGGAGCCGGACACGCTGGCCACGGTGCTGCGCTACCGAAATTGTGCGGCAGGGAATAAATAGGATCAGAACTGTCACAAGGCTGGGAATGATGACCAAACTATCGATCGCGGCTGGCGCCGTAGCGCTTGCCGCCGCTGCCATCTATGCCTTGCCGGCGCTGACCGCCGACAAGCCGGCAGCACCGCGCGAGCCCCTCCGGGCGGCACCGGCCGCGCCGCGCGCCCTGCCCAGCGCCCCGTCGTCGATGGCGCAGGTGCAACTCACTTTCGCGCCGGTGGTCAAGCGTGTCGCGCCCGCCGTGGTCAATGTCTATTCCAAGTCCATCGTCCAGGCTCAGGCCAATCCCTTTTTCAACGATCCTTTGTTCAGCCAGCTCTTCGGCAGCCCGGAGATGCGCCAGCGGGTACAGCAGTCGCTGGGCTCCGGCGTGATCGTGCGCGCCGACGGATTGGTCGTCACCAACAATCATGTGGTAGACGGCGGCAACGAGATCACCGTGGCTTTGTCCGACAAGCGCGAATTCAAGGCCAAGGTGCTGTTGGCCGATCCCCGCACCGATCTGGCGGTGCTGAAGATCGACACCAGAGGCGAAAAGCTGCCGGTGGTGCCTTTTGCCGACAGCGACGCGGTCCAGGTCGGTGATCTGGTGCTCGCCATTGGAGATCCCTTCAATGTCGGCCAGACCGTAACCATGGGCATCGTCTCGGCGCTGGCCCGCACCCAGATCTCGGCCAGCGACTATCAGTTCTTCATCCAGACCGATGCCGCCATCAATCCGGGCAATTCCGGCGGCGCGCTGGTCACCACAGACGGCCGGCTGGCCGGCATCAACACGGCGATCTATTCACGCAGCGGCGGCTCGATCGGAATCGGCTTCGCCATTCCCGCCAACCTGGTGCGCCGGGTGGTGGAAGGCGTCGAGGGTGGATTGAAGAACGGCACGGCCGCCAGCGTGCAACTGGCCTGGGTCGGCGCCAGCGGCCAGCCGGTGACCAGCGACATTGCCGCCAGCCTCGGCCTGCCGCGTCCCGGCGGCGTACTGATCAAGGAGGTCTATCCCGGTGGGCCCTTGTCGCGGGCAGGGGTGAAATCCGGTGACGTGGTGCAATCGGTGGACGGCGCGGCGGTGGACGACATGCAGTCGCTGAACTACCGAACCGCCACCCACCGCGTCGGCGACACGGTCAAGATGCATGTCGCGTCCGGCAAGGCTGGGCGCGATGTGACCGTAACCCTGGCCCTGCCGCCGGAAAATCCGCCGCGCGAGCTCACCACCATCGCCGGGCGCAATCCGCTGACGGGCGCACGGGTGGAAAATATTTCACCTGCCGCCGCTACCGAGTTGCAGATGGACGTGATGGCGCACGGCGTGGCCATCGTATCCGTTAATTCCAATGGCATCGCCGCCAACTATGGCTTTCAGCCCGGCGACGTTGTGCGCAACATTAATGGCACCGCCATTAACCGCGTGGGAGAACTGGTGCGCGTTCTCAACGCCACCAACCAGTGGGACATGGTGATTGAACGTGGCGGGCGCAAGCTCACGCTCTCTGTTCAAGGCTGAAATAATCCGTAGCAGGATAAATCATCACATTTGATATCGTTTGGAGCGTCCGCCCCGCGCGCTTCGCGCGCTAGAAATTTTGGGCGCATTCGCGCCCTGGAGCGGGAGCGACCGAAAAAATTCGTGAAAGCGACGAAACTGCGGCCATCGTTGCATCAAGTGCGCGCGTAAAAATCTTTGTTACCACATATTGCCCGCGATCAATTCTGCGCTCTTGCACCCTTGTAACGCGACGCCGCGTCTATATCTGCGTTAGGCCTTAGGCATGGGGGGCACATGCAAAGGGACTGCTATGAGAAATTTGTTTGTTGCTTCCGCCGCTGCGCTTCTGCTCGGCACATTGGGTGTCGGCGTGGCTCAGGCCGGCGATTTCACCGATAACGCCTATGTCTCGATCCTTGGCGGCCCGACCTTTGCGCCGGGTCTGAATGTCAGCGGCACCAAGAACCCGATGGACACCGGATTCAATGTCGGTGCCCGCGCGGGCTACTATCTCAATGACTGGAATCTGCCGAATGTTTCAGTGGAGGCGGATGGCTTGTTCAGCCAATCCACCTATTCCCGCGCCAACAATGACGCGCGGCTGCAGTCCAGCTCCTACATGGCGAACCTGATCTACCATGTGCCGACGGATTCGCCGTTCAGCTTCTATGGCGGTGCCGGCCTGGGCGCGGTCAATACCAACATCGACAACGGCGTCGGCAACCATGGCGGTTCCACTGTGCTGGGTTGGCAGGCCCTGGGTGGCGTGGAATACCGCGCCTCGGAATGGGCCAGCCTGTTTGCCGAGTATCGCTATCAGGATGCCCATGACGTGAACGCGGGCGGCCTGACCCAGATCGGCAACAAGTCGAATAACCTTTCTTTCGGGGTGAAGTGGCACCTGGACTGATTGTTCGCCCGCCCCGATGACGAAAAAAGCCCCGCGGAAACGCGGGGCTTTTTGCTATATGAAAAAAGCCCCGCGGAAACGCGGGGCTTTTTGCTATATAAAGCCCCATGTCCGACCTGTTCCAGGCCAGCGATCTGGCCGACGATACCCCGCGCCCGCTGGCCGACCGGCTCAGGCCCAAAAGCCTCAGCGAAGTGGTGGGCCAGGACCATCTTCTGTCTCCGGATGGTCCGCTGGGCCGCATGGTGGCCAATGCACGGCCCCATTCCATCATCCTTTGGGGACCGCCCGGCACCGGCAAGACCACCATTGCGCGATTGCTGTCCACGGCTTTCGACCTGCATTTCGACCAGCTCTCGGCGGTGTTCTCCGGGGTTGCGGACCTCAAGAAGACCTTCGAGGCGGCGCGTGCCCGCCGCAGCATGGGCAAGGGTACCCTGCTTTTCATCGACGAGATCCACCGCTTCAACCGCAGCCAGCAGGATAGTTTCCTTCCCGTGGTGGAAGATGGCACGGTGATTCTGGTCGGCGCCACCACCGAAAATCCGTCCTTTGAATTGAATGGCGCGCTGCTGTCCCGTGCCCAGGTGCTGGTGTTGCGCCGGCTTGACGATGCGGCGCTGGAAATCCTGTTGCAGCGCGCGGAGGCCTATCTGGATCGCAAACTGCCTTTGACCGATGACGCCCGTGCTTCCTTGCGCGCCATGGCCGACGGCGACGGACGTTATCTGCTGAATCTGGTGGAAGAGTTGAGCAGCGTGAAGACCGTCAAACCGCTGGACCCGGCCGGCCTTGTCGGCGCGGTGCAGCGGCGCATGCCGCTCTACGACAAGAGCCGTGAGGAACATTACAACATCATCTCGGCATTACATAAATCCATCCGCGGCAGCGATCCCGATGCGGCGCTCTATTGGCTGGCGCGTATGCTCCAGGGTGGCGAGCAACCGCTCTACATCGCGCGCCGCCTGGTGCGGGCAGCGGTGGAGGATATCGGTCTTGCCGATCCGCAAGCCGTGCACCAGGCACTGGCGGCCAAGGATGTGTTCGATTTTTTAGGGAGCCCGGAAGGCGAACTGGCCCTGGCGCAATGTGTGCTCTATCTGGCCAGCGCCCCCAAATCCAATGCCGTCTATGCCGCACTGGGGGCGGCCAAGCGCGCGGCGCAGGAACATGGCTCGCTGATGCCCCCGGCCCATATCCTGAATGCGCCAACAAAGCTGATGAAAAATCTGGGTTATGGCGCCGGCTATCAGTACGACCATGACGCCGAGGAAGGCTTCTCCGGCCAGAACTATTTCCCCGATGGCATGGAACGGCAGAATTTCTACCAGCCCAAGGAAACGGGTTTCGAGCGGGAGATTGCCAAGCGGCTGGAATATTGGTCCAAGCTCAGGGCAGAGCGGGGAGGGGATTCGTGAAAGCGGGAATTGTGACGGCGGTGGCGCTGGGTGGCGCGCTGGGGTCGGTGGCGCGCTATTTCGTCTCCACCATCCAAAGCCCCACCTGGACGGGATTTCCTTACGCGATCTTCACCGTCAATGTCAGCGGCGGCTTCATCATGGGCGTGCTGACCGAGTTGATGGCGCTGAAGTTCAATGTCTCGTCCGAAACCCGCGCCTTCCTGACCACCGGCATCATGGGCGGCTATACCACCTTTTCCACCTTCTCGCTGGAAAGTGCGCTGCTGATCCAGCGCCAGGCCTATGTCACGGCCACCGGCTATGTTGTAGGTTCGGCACTGCTTTCCATCGCGGCCTTGTTCTGCGGCCTTTGGATCATTCGCGCACTCTATGCCTGAAACCAGAACGATCGATGCCGATGACGACGGCATCCGCCTGGACCGCTGGTTCAAGCGGCATTATCCGCAGGTCACGCACGTCCTGTTGCAGAAACTTCTGCGCAAGGGCGAAATAAGGCTGGATGGCAAGCGCGCCGAGGCAAGCACCCGCGTCGCGGGCGGGCAGGCGATCCGCCTGCCGCCACAGGTGGTGCATGCCAAGGATCAGCGTCCGGAAAAGCCGCAGGCTGAAGCGAAACACCCGCTCGCCAGCAAGGACATGGGAAGCCTGGCGGACCGCATCCTGTACATGGACAAGCAGGTGATCGTGATCGACAAGCCGCCGGGGCTTGCGACCCAGGGCGGCTCCGGCCTGACCAGGCATGTTGATGGCATGCTGGATTCCCTGCAGTACGAAAAACCCACCCGGCCCAAGCTGGTACACCGGCTGGACCGCGATACTTCGGGCGTGCTGCTGATCGCGCGCACGGCGCTGGCGGCTTCGGGACTGTCGGCCAGTCTGGCGCTGCGCGACACCTCCAAAGTCTATTGGGCGCTGACGCGGGGGGTGCCGAAACAGAAGAACGGCGTGGTCAAGGGCGCACTGGCCAAGGAAGGCACGCGCGGCAAGGACGAGCGCATGACGGTGAGCGAAGACGATGACGCCAAATTCGCGCTCACCGAATATGCCGTGATGGCCACCGCCGGGACCGAATTCGCCTGGGTGGCGGCGCGCCCCATCACCGGACGCACCCACCAGATCCGCGTGCACCTGGCCAGCCTGGGCACGCCGATCGTGGGTGATTTCAAATATGGCGGCACCGACTCGCGCGGGCGCGGCGACATCGCCGACAAGTTGCATCTGCATGCACGCAGCATCGATATCGGCCGGCCCGATGGCGGGCGCCTGCAGGCCACCGCGCCTCTGCCGCCGCATATGGTCAAAAGCTGGACGCTGCTGGGCTTCGATCCCGACGACCGGCGCGATCCCTTTCCGCCCAAGAAAACCAGGCGCTCAAGCAGCGAAGCGCATAAGAAGAGAAAATGAAGCGGTTCTTCAAAGAGGTTTCCGTCGCGCCGGCGAAGGATGGTTTCGCCGTTCTGCTGGACGGCAGGCCTATCAGGACGCCCGCAGGAAAAGCGCTGACCCTGCCCACCGAAACGCTCGCCTCGGCCATTGCCGCGGAATGGCGCGGGCAGGGCGAGGAAATCGCCGTCACCGCCATGCCGTTGCTCAAGCTGGCCAATACGGCAATCGACGGTGTTGCGGCCAATCGCGCCGAGGTGATCGCCGCCATCCTGCGCTTCGGCGAGAATGACCTGATTTGCTATCGCGCCCATCAGCCGCCCGAATTGGTGGCGCGCCAGAAGGCCGGTTGGGACCCGCTGTTGGACTGGGTGGCGCAGCGGCACGGCGCCAACCTGCTGGTGTCGCAGGGTTTCAATCATGTCGACCAATCGGCCAAGGCATTGGCCGCGCTGCGCCTCCCGCTGGACGGCCTGGATGTTTTCAACCTGGCGGGCCTGCACGTCGTCGCTTCCATCACCGGCAGCCTGGTGCTGGCATTGACGGTGCTGGATGGTGCGCTGTCCGGCGCGCGGGCCTTCGAATTGTCGCGGATTGATGAAGCCTATCAGGCCGAAAAATGGGGCGAGGACGCCGAGGCCGTCAAGCGCGCCGCGATGTTGGTGCAGGAACTGGATAAGGCGATTGAGTTGATCGCCGCCGTCCGTTGATGCAGCGGAAGACGCCGCTTCGCGCCCGCGCCACGCTTGATACCCGGTTGTGGGCGCGTCTCAAGGACATCGAAGGCGCCCGTTTTCGCCGCAAGACACCGTTCCGTACTTTCGTGCTGGATTTCGTGGAGCATGATGCCCGGCTGGTGATTTCGCTGGAGGATCGCGAACCGGGCCGCCGTTCCAGCCATATCGTCCGCGACCGGCTGCTCAGCGAGCAGGGCTATGTGATCCTGCGGCTGTTGCGGCCGGAGGCCGAGCGCGATCTTCACGGCGCGGTCCAGCGGATCAGGGAGGTGCTGGAAGATTTGGCTGGGTAAGGCCGCTCAAATATTCTCGATTACCGGCCGCGCTGCGAGCCGCGCCACTTTCTGGGCGGCGTGCTCAATATGGTTCAGCCGGCGTGCCAGCACTTCGGGTGCCGCGTTGCCGCGCATATTGGCCAGGCCCTCGCGCGGGGCCGCTGTGATCTCAGGGTGATCGGTGTTTTCGGGCGCAAGCAGCAGCATCACTCTCTCGCGCGTCGCGGCGATTGCGGCATCGGCGGCCACGGCATCCAGCTCGGCGGCGCGCAATTTCACCAGGACGGGCATGGAGGAGAGATCGGACGCCAAAAGGTAATTGGCGCCCAGCAATTCCCCCAATGTCGCCAGCGCGCGGCGGTTGGGGCTGGGCTCGTCCGCCAGCCGCCGGATGGCGCCCGACAGTTGCGCCACTGCGTCCAGGGTTTTCTTGCGTGCCAGGCGGTAGCGCTGCGAGATGGGTGCGCGTTGCAACGCGGCCTGCGCATAAGCGGCATCGGCGGCCAGCAGGCCCTGCACCGTGCGGGGCAAATCGTTTCGTTCCCAATAGGGCAACAGGTAACTGAAAGCCCAGGACAGGCCCGAGCCGATCAAGGTGTCGACGATGCGCTCGAAGAACAGCGGGCGCACTTGTGGGTCCACGAAATGCAGCAGCAAAAGGGAAGAGACCGAAGCACCGATCGCGGTGATGCGATAGGCCACAAGGCCATAGGCATGGCTGGTGCCGACCGCCACCACGATCAGGAACAACAGCACCGCCGCCGGCATGCTGTTGATGAAGCCGACGGCCAGGGCACAGCCGATCAGGGTGCCGGTGACGCGATCCCAGCGGCGCTGCCGGGTGACGCTATAGTTGGCGCGCATGATCAGTGCGATGGTCAGAAGCACCCAATTGGCATGGGCGAAACGGGGAAAGATCAAGGTCAGCGCCAGCCCTGTCGTCATCGCCAGCGACAGGCGGATGGCATAGCGCAAAGCGGGACTGCGCCAGCGAAACTGGTTGACCAGCACCCCCAGGCCACGCGGGGCGTCCTGGCGGAACAGGTCGAGGTCAAGGCTTCTAGCCAGGTCGCTGGGCTCTGCCTTGTCGTCCAGGGCATTCGCCAGGGCGACGATATAGGACTGTGCCAGTGCCAGTTTGTTGACGGTCGCAGTGAGGCCATACACCACCGGATCGTCGGGCGCGTCCTTGCGCAATTCCGCAACCGCGGTCTGCAACGCGCCGGCTTCTTCGATGGGGCGCGGCGGGACGGTGTGGCCATGCCGCGAGCGCAGCGCCAGGGTCAACCGCTCTACTTCCGCCGCCATCTCCAGGACAAAACCGTTCAACCGCCACAAGAGGTCGCGCTGCGGCGCGCCGCGCAGCGCCTCGTAATCGGCGTCCGACGACAGCACGGTTTCAAAGGCATCCAGCAGCGCGATCAAAGTGTCGATGCGTTTGAGCTGCATGCGGTGGCGGCGGCGGGCGAACAGGCTGTCGCGCGCCGCCTGCAGCCGGTCGGCCAAAGCCGCATGGGCATCGATCAGGGCGCGAAAGGCACCGGGCCCTTCGGCATCGGGATTGTAAAGGGCGGCCTTGGCGCGCAGATAACCGGCAAAGGCATGCATCGCTTCGGCCAGCAGCAGCCTGCGGCTGCGGTCGTCGAACAGCCATGCCACCAGCACCGAATAGACCGTATAGACCAGGGCGCCGCACACGGTCAGGACCAGATGGTCGGCGGCTTCTGAGCCGCCGGCATAGTGCTGGCCCATGGCGAAGACGAAGGCCAGCACCGATGTCATGGCCAGGCTCAGCGCCCATCGGCCGTAAGCCGACACCAGGCCGGTCCAGACGCCGACAAAGGCGGTGGCGGCGATGAAGGCCGTCGTGGAGAAATGGGTGAAATCCGACAGGCCGGTGAAGAATACGGTGCTGAGAAAGGCAAATCCCATGATCCACACTTTGAGACGCAAGGGATCGGTACGGTCACTGATGGAGACACAGACCGCGCCGGTGGCGGCGGCAACCGCCGCCGCGAAGCCCAGCGCCCAGCCGGCGATCAGCCCGGTAAGGCCCACGCCAATGGCCACGGAAAGCCCGTTCTCGATGTGAGCGCGGAACACGGCCAGGGACAGGGAACGGGGAAACGGGGCCATCTTGTATGAGCTTGTCGCGGAACTATGTTACCAGAAGGCCCGAACGGGTTGGCGAAGGCCATGGGAGAATTGCGTGAGCGAAGATATTACGTCCTTAAGGGTGCATGTGCATGGTTTTGTCCAAGGCATCGGATTCCGCGATTTCCTGGTGATGGCGGCGCAGCAGAACAAGCTGGACGGCTGGGTGCGCAACCGCTCTGATGGCTCTGTGGAGGCGCTGGTGTCGGGCCCCACGAAGGCGGTGGAGAATTTCGTGGGCCACGCCACCAAGGGGCCGCACGGCGCCAAGGTCAGCGCGGTCGATCTGCACAACAGCGAGCCACCGGCAGAAAAAGGATTTGTGCGCCGCCCTTCCGTTTAGGGATCGTTCCTTCTGATTCGTGCGTTGGGCCTTCATGACGTCCATTCAAGCCAAAGCACCGCCGCCTGACCGCACCTACCATGTGGTCCGCCACGACTCTCGCTGGTGGGTCGAGGACGACGGCGGCGCGGGGCTGCATGCCTCGCTTGATCAGCAGGACGCCACGGCCTGGGCGATCCGGGCGGCTCAGCATGATCATGCAACGGGTCTTCAGGCTATTGTCTGCGTCGAGCAGGCGGACGGTTCGTGGAAATCCGCCTGGCACAGCCCCTAGGCCGGCATCAATCCACGCGAACGCGTTTCAATTCCCGATAGGCGGAAATCGAGAAGGTCAGAAGCGCGATGATGTTGAGGACACCTCCCAGACCGATCACCGGCCCCAGCGCCTGATTGCCGGTGGTCAGAAACACCGCCAAGGTGGGTATCATGATGCCGACGCCCAGGGTGGCGCAGCCATAGTTGATCCAGGCCAGCCGCGGCGACATGGTCTTCTGGGTAAGGGCATAAAAGCCGCCATAGATCGACATGGTCACCCAGCCCAGCAAATTGAGATGGGCATGTGCCGGTGCCAAAGTGAAGTTCTCGGTCATCGCCATCGCCATGCCCCAGCACATGCCGATGAGCAGGAATAAAGCACCGGTCATAAAGAAAGCAGCGGATACGCGCGGCATGAAAATCCCCCTCAAGTTGCCCCAGGTTAGAAAAAGCTAACCGAACACCGATTTGAAGCTTTTTTTCAGCGCCACGTCCACATCTGCCATGGTTGCCGGTATGCCCAAATCCGCAAGGCTGGTGACGCCGTGCGCCGTGACCCCGCAAGGGACGATGCCGGAAAAGTGGGTGAGATCGGGCTCCACGTTCAGCGCCACGCCATGGAAGGTAACCCAGCGCTTGATGCGCACACCCAGCGCGGCGATCTTGTCCTCGCGCATGCCGCGCCGCACCCAGATGCCGACCCGGCCTTCGCGCCGTTCGCCTTTGACATTGAACTGGGCCAGGGTCTGGATCAGCCACTCTTCCAGGTCATGGACATAGGCGCGCACGTCGGGCTTGCGTGTTCTCAAGTCCAGCATCACATAGCCCACCCGCTGGCCTGGGCCGTGATAAGTGAACTGGCCACCACGCCCGGTGTGATAGACGGGAAAACGCGCCTCGATCAGGTCGCTGTCCTTCGCACTGGTGCCGGCGGTGTAGATGGGCGGATGCTCCAGCAGCCAGACTTGCTCACCAGCACCCCCTTCGGCGATGGCGGCGGCCCGGGCCTCCATTTCCGCCAGGGCATCGGGATAGGGGATCAGGCTGTCGCTGATCTTCCATTCGACTTGGGAGGTTAGCGGGCGGACGGCTGGAGCGGGCAAATTAAGCTTTCCGAAACCATGTTCCGGCACCGTGGCCGGGTCTTCCTTATGTAAGGTGCCGGTCCATGGCCTCCAATGTCGATAATGTCAAAGTCGAAATCTCGGTGGTGCTGGGCCGCTCGGTGATCCCCATGCATCAGCTACTGCGCATGGGCCGCGGTGCTGTGATCGAGCTGGACACCCACCAGGATGACCCCGTGACCATCCTGGCCAATGACAAGCCGGTGGCCAGAGGCGAAATCCAGATCCAGGGCGACAAAATCGCGGTTTCCGTGGTGGATTTGCTCAAAAGCTACGATAACACATAAATTTACTGTATAATTATTTATTCCCCACTCAATTCTTGCATTTTAACCCCTCCGGGCATACCTCTCTGGACCTGAGAGGGCTCAATGCTTCCCCTTGTCCTGAACCCCATCCATCTCAAGGCCGGCCTTGCCGGCCAGGGGCCGGAGCGCGACCGCCGGACTGCCCTGCTGGCCGAGGCTGGGGTTGGGGCGCGCCTGCTGCCGGAGGGGGTTTCCGACGAAGTCCTGGGCGGCCTGCAGGTCCTGTTTGTGGCCGGCCTGCCGGAAGGCGAGGCTCGCGATCTGGCGATCCGGGCGCGGGCGCTGGGCGTTCTGGTCAATGTGGAAGATGTGCTGCCGCTCTGCGATTTTCATGTCCCCGCCATCGTGCGGCGGGGCGACCTGCTTTTGACCGCATCCACCGGCGGGCAGGTTCCGGGCCTGGCGCGCGCCTTGCGCGAAAGCCTGGCGGACCAGTTCGGGCCGGAATGGACTGTGCGGCTGAAGGAGTTGGGCATGGCGCGCGCCAAGTTGCGGGCCCAGGGCCTGTCGCCGCGAGAAGTGTCGCAACAGGTGCGTGCGTTGATCACGCGGATGGGGTGGCTGTGAGCAACGTGACCGTCATCGACACCAAGCGCGGCGTGAGGCCGCGGGCAGCGGCCAGCGATGCCGAAGTGGCGCAGCGTCTCGCCGCGCTGCAGGAAAAGGCTAAGGGCCGCGATCCGCATGGCATTCTGGAGCTTGCACTGAAGGAAGAATTCGCCGGCAAGACGGCGGTGGTGTCGTCTTTCGGCGCTGAGTCTGTGGTGCTGTTGAAGCTGGTCGCCGACATCGATCCCAACACGCCGATCCTGTTCCTCAATACCGGCAAATTGTTCGGCGAGACTTTGCGCTATCGCGACCGTTTGCAGGATGTGCTGGGCTTGGGCGATGTGCGCTCCCTGGCGCCTAGCCTGCAGGCGCGCCAAGATAAGGACCCCGACGGCACCTTGTGGTCGCGCGACACCGATGCCTGCTGCGATTTCCGCAAGACCATTCCGCTCAACAAGGCGCTGGAGCCGTTTCAGGCGCAGATCACGGGCCGCAAGCGTTTCCAGACCCGCGAGCGCGCCGACATGCTGCCGGTGGAATATTTCCAGGACCGCTACCGCTTCAATCCCCTGTGGCAATGGGATCTGCACCAACTGGAAGCCTTTATCGATCGCAACAACCTGCCGCGCCATCCGCTGGTCGAGGACGGTTATCCCTCTATCGGATGCATGCCCTGCACGCGCCGGGTCCAGGCGGGGGAGGATTATCGCGCCGGACGCTGGTCTGGACTCGATAAGGATGAGTGTGGGATTCATTTGACGGATGGTGGCGGCATCTGACGGGCTCTTTTGTCCGCCGGGTTTGTCGCGCCATCGCTCGTGTACTTCTTGTACACGTCGCTCGACGCTCCTGCCCGGACGGCCAAAATAGCCTCGTCAGACCTGGCTAAGGCTCTCCCATATTTCCAGCAAAATCGGTGCGGTCGAGGCCAGCAGCAGCAGCGCCATCGCCAGGTTGAACAGCCGCAATGCTGTTGGCGTGCGCAGCCAGCGGCGGATGGCGGCGCCAAACGCCGTCCAGGTCAGGGTGCTGGCCAAGCTCACGACCAGGGTGATCAGGGCCATGATCGCCACCTGCAGGTAGATCTGGCGACCTTCGCCGCTGGTGTAGGCCGAGATGGCGCCGACCGCGGCCAGCCAGGCCTTGGGATTGATCCATTGGAAGGCCGCGCCTTGCAGGAAGTTGAGCGGCTTGCCGCCGCCGCTGTCGCCGGCGGCCGAGGCGCTGCGCGCGATTTGGAACGCAAGCCAGAGCAGATAGGCGCAACTGACGATCTTCATCGCCAGTTGCAGCCCAGGCGAAGCGAGCAGGATGGAGGCCAGCCCCACCCCGACCAGGAACATCATCACCGGAAAGCCGACCGTCACCCCGGCGACGTGGGGCAGGGTGCGCGCCACGCCGAAGCGCGCGCCGGAGGAGGCCAGCATCACGTTGTTGGGCCCAGGCGTGAATGCCATGACCAGGGTGAAGATCGTGAAGGCGGTGAAGGTCTGGAGGGACATGGGCTGTGCTGAGACTAAGGCAAAGTGCCCGGTGCGAGCCTCGATTTCATTGCATGGTGGCTATTTGGGCATGTCTCGCGCGGGGCCGGTGTCGGCCGGGCCGGCCCGTGGTTTCAGGGCACAGCCGCGCCTGCTTGCCCTCCGCCACGGCGCTTGCTAAACCCCCGGTCCTACCGGGATTTTTCCCTCTGGCGTGCGGTCATGGCGGAACGGTAGACGCGCTAGCTTGAGGTGCTAGTGGGGCAACCCGTGGAAGTTCGAGTCTTCTTGACCGCACCAGACAAAATCCTAAGTCGTTGAATAAGCTTGGGAATTTTTGATCATCGCCTCACCTTCCCAAACTAGGAATCGCACCCATCGGTCTTCCGCGCGATCCAGATGTTGGTGCGGCAGGGCGATGCGCATGTTACCGAAAATCGGGTCTACAGGAATGCAGCAATGACCGCAGTCAGAGTGGCGTTGGCTGTTGCAGCGTTGGTTTCGGTGATCGCGACCGCCGAAGGGTGCATGGGTACAGATATTGGGCGATCGAATGGCTGAGCTATTCAATCGATTAAGACGGCGGCCCACAAGATTCCAGCAGGCCATATCCCTCGAGCCAAAAAAGTGTTGGCCATCTGGCTGCCAGCCGTAGATTCAAAGATCGAATTTTGATCCTTTTGAAGGTTGATTCTCTACTACCCTAGGATAGCGTCCATCGCGTCCCAAGGGGCTAGGAAACCTAGATCATCCATACGTCCATGGATGGACCGGTAAGGCGGATTTCGCGGCTGGCGAGGCGGCGCGAAGCTTTGGTTTGAGTTTGTCCGAGGCATAGCTGTGCCGCCCATCCGTGTTGTTCTCGCCCAGTCGCAGAGCGATATGTTAGCAGGCCTCATCGCCGAGGCGCTTGTGGCGTCCCCCGATTTCGAACTGGTGGGCGGGGGCATAGTCGCCCTATCTGAGATCGAAGATCGGCTGCAAAAGGAAGATCGCGGCATCCAGGCCTTGATCGTGGTGGGTGACATAAATGCCGCGGCGTTGGACGCGATCCTGGCCCGCCACGCGGACGTGGTTGTCTCTCATGTGGCCATCGGCTCCGAAATCGTGCGGATCAACCTCGCCGACCTCGATCTTAATCAACTCTTTGGGACTTTGCGGCTCCTGGCGCGCGAGCCACACGCCCCAGACCAAGCGCTGGAATATCGGCTCGCGCCTGCACGCGGCTTGATGCAACAAGGCTGGAAGCTGGCGCCTTTGAACCCGGCGCGCACCGAGTTGAACGCCGCAGCGTTGGTTTGGATCGATGCGGCGCTGCTCTGCGAATATCTGAGCCAGCCGGGCGCTTCTTCCGATGTTGCTGGCCGGGCGCGCGAGCCCACCGCGATAGGCGAATTTCTGAAGTCCCGTGGTGATCGTAAGTTCGGAGACGCATCGCGTCGGGCCAGCCAGGCCGCTGACGCTACGGCCGCACAATTCTTTGAGATGCTGGACGCGCCGGCCGCGCGCGGAGATGCGCTGGCCCGCTTGTACCGGGCCCTGGCGCTGACACGAAGCGAGATGAAGTTGGTGCTTCTGGCCTTGGCAACAGAATTGGATGCCAAGTACCAGCCGGTATTCGGCATCCTTGAGGACGATATGGGCCGCCGTGGCCCCGGTTTTGCGCTCGCCTGCTCGGTGGCGGGTGGGGCGACTGGACTACGCGCTGAAATCACCGCGTCGGGTGCTCTGACACGCTGGCTGTTGCTGGTCAGCGGCGGGCTGCTTCCCCGGGCGGACGAACTGCTGCGCTTGGATGAGCGAGTGCTGGCCTGGTTAATGGGCGACGAAACTGCCCTGCAGTTCGATGGGCGGCTGGCAGGCTGCACGGTTTCCGGCCCCTGGACAGGCGCTGAGCTGTTGCGGAGACCCTCCGACTTGGCGATCAGTCGGCGGCTCTTGGAATGTCTGGACGATTCTCATGATAGGGATTGGCTCGTGTTGGCTGGCGCCGACGCCCATGGCTGGCGCGCGCAGTTGGAACTGGCAGCTCAGCGACTGAACCGCAATCTACTGCGGCTGTCGTTGGGCGCGCTGGCAAAGCTGCCGGGCGCCGAGTGCACCGACGCCGCGATCCGGCTGGCCCGCGCCGCACGGCTGATGGGATCTATCTTGGTGGTTGACGCCGCAGGGGTCGAAAAAGGGTGCGAGCCAGGTGGGTTGTTGGGGCGGCTGGCGGACTCGTTAGCATTGCTAGGCCAGCCCGCTGTTTTGATCGCCGAGGAGATACAGCCCTTTGCTGCCGCGTTGCGCCAAAGCCGCGTGATCTATCTCGAGGGCGAAGCGCGCGACGCGCCGGTGATTGCCACGGCTTTTCTTGCGGCCTCGTCAGACGCGGGCCTCTCGCTGACTGGGGAAGAATGCGAGCGCTTGGGCCAGGCCTTCCCGCTGCCGCTCGACCAGATCGAGGACGCCGTCCGGTTGGCGGTGCTGGATGGGGCACAGGCGCAGCCCGACGATCGCCACTATGAATTGATCGCCGCCAAGTGCCGGCGGATCGCCAGCCCTGAGCTACCTCGCTTTGCCCAGCGCATCACGCCGGCCTTCACCCTTGACGACGTCGTGCTGCCGTCCGAGTGGCACAGCCAGCTTTGGGAAATGGTCGGGCACCTAAAGAACGCGCCCAAGGTGATGAACGCCTGGGGCTTCGCGGCCCAGACCACTTATGGGCGAGGCGTGGCGGCCTTGTTCAGCGGCGCGAGTGGCACCGGCAAGACCATGGCGGCGCAGGCCATAGCGCATGCGCTCAAAACCGAAGCCTTCCTCGTGGATCTGTCGCGGACGGTTTCGAAGTTCATCGGCGAGTCCGAGAAGAACCTGGACGTGGTGTTCAGCGACGCAGAACGGGCGGGCGCGGTCCTGGTGTTCGACGAGGCGGACGCCATCTTCGGCAAGCGCAGCGAGATCAAGGACGCCCATGACCGCTATGCTAATATCGAGGTCGCCTACCTGCTGCAGCGGATGGAGACCTTCTCAGGCGTCGTCATCTTGACTACCAACTTCCGGCAGAATCTCGATCAAGCCTTCCTACGCAGGCTGCGGTTCATAGTGGAGTTTCCAAAGCCGGACGCAGCCGCCCGTGAGGCGATCTGGCGGCGCTGCCTGCCGCAGGCCGCGCCGCTCGCCGAGGATGTGGATTTCGCAGCCTTGGGGCGGCGCATCGAGCTCACCGGCGGCAATATCCGTCAAATCACGCTGCGTGCCGCCTTCGCCGCGGCCGGGGAGGGCGCGAGCGCCATCGCAATGCGCCATATCCTGGGCGCCACCAAGGCTGAGCTCGTCAAGCTGGGGCGGGCCAGCGGTGTGCGCGAATTGGAAGAATACGAAGCCTTGCGCGCCAAGATCGTCAGGCGGGTGGCGTGATGAAATACGACGCCTTCCAGCAAGTGAGTACCGCGCTTCAGGAGCGTATCCAAGCCGCGCTGGGCTCCCAGACCGTCCATGTTGGCCCGCTGGACGATGACGACGCCGCAAGTGCGGACCTGGTGCTCTTCCTCTATCGCGTGGCGATCAATGCCGACCTCCGCAATCTCGGCCATGTCGTCCCTCCGGCCACGCCGCAGGACCCGACAACGATCCATGAAAATGCCCTTCCGTTCGATCTTTTTTATCTTTTGACTGCCAGTCCCGCAAAAACCGGCACCGACTTGGAAGGGCTCGGGAAGCTGGGGCGCGCCATCCAAGCGCTGAATGATGAGCCTTTCTTTGTCGGCCCGCCCCTAGGCGGCGAACTGGTGCGGGTCTCCATCGACAGCGTCACAACCGACGAGATGAGCCGGGTCTGGACCCTGTTTCCAACCGCCAACTTCCGCACCTCGGTGATCTATCTGGTAACGCCGGTGTGGATAGACCCAGCCGCGCCCTTGCAACCCGCAACGCCCGTCGTCAGCGAAAGCTACGGCGCGGCGCCGATCCCGGCGTGAGGTGGCCATGGCGCTGACCGGCTCGGATATCCTGTCCCGCACGGTGCTCTACGCCGTGGAGTTGGTCGATCCGGTGAGCGGTGAAATCGTCTCGCGCGGTCTGGACCTACAGCCGCTGGACGCGGCAGACACACCGCTCAGGGGCGCGGCGCCCATAGTCAACCGCACTGGCCGCTTTGTGTGGCTGCAGCCGGGTGCGTCGTGGCCCGCCAAGCTCCGCATTATTCCCGGCGCGACGGCGCCGTTCGTTGAGCGCGTGGCAGTGGTGGCACCCCCGGCGGCCGACCCCGCGCTCACACCGGGGCACACTCCGATGCTCAAGCCAGACCAGCGGCTGGTGAGAATTCAGCTCGCGCCGTCCGCAACCTATCCATTCGCGGGCGTCACCGCGGCGAGAGGCGCGCTTCGTGAAAGCGACCAAGGCGCGCCGGTGAAGGGGGCCGTGGTGCAACTTGCCGCGGGCCATGGCACGGTCTGGACGCCCGCGCCGCCCCTACTCTCAGCGCAGCGGATCGCCACTGAAGCGGTGACCGATGAGAGGGGCGAGTTCGCCGTCTTCATGTCCAAGCTTCCCGCTGACGCTGAGTTCGACACCAAGAACGGCACGCTGAAAGTTCGCCTGCAGGTGACCCGGCGGGTCTCTGGTGCCGCCCAAACCCGCTGGACGCCGGAAACCGCCGCCCCATTCAGCCTGCCGCAGGACGGATACATCCAACAGGGCCAACTCTACCCCGCCGACCTGCGGCTGAGCTGGGACCGATTGAGCAATCATTGAGCCATCAGAAATGGAAGGCACCATGGACCAGACCCAGACAACAACAGCTCAAACCACCGGATGCATCAATGTGGGAGACCTGCTCGCCCAAGTGAAGAAGGATATTGCCGCCTACGAGGCGCGCAACCTTTCCCAGCTCAAGAGCGATCTCGACGCATTCGTGAAGAAGAAGCAGTCGGTGGTCGATGACTATACCAAGAAGCAGCCGGTGCAGCTGTCCACCTGGAAGGGACAGAACACCCAGATCGCGCAGATCGGCGCGAACCTGAAATGCATGTTCCCCAACGGCCAGTGGAAGACCTATATCGGCGACTGCGTCTGTCCCGCCTACAAGGACATCGCGGACCAGACAGCCAAGGTGAACGGCCGGCAGAACTGCGCGCTCGGGACACTGGAGACCGCGCGTAACAATGCCAAGACCGTCGCAGATAAGGCCAAGGCCGATCTGGACGCTCTGACCGCCAACGCCGCTGGAGTTGACACTGCGCTCTCGGCCAACGCCAAGACGATCACCGCCATCCAGACCCTGCTGCAAGGAACGGACAAAGCCAAGGCGATCTTTACCTTTTGGTTTCAGCTTCTGCCTGCGCATGTAGCGCTGGCCCCCGCCGGGCTGCCGGACGATTGCCTCGCCTGGGCGAAGGGCGAGGCGCCGTGGGAGCTCTGCACTTCGATCCCGGCACCCGACTCTAAAGCGCCGCACCCGGTCCCATGGCTGATCGACACGAAGGCTTATGACCATGAGCTGGATTGCGCCTGGACCCGCTATAATGAGGCGAGGGAGGCCTCTGCTAAGGCCAATGCCGCCTTTGCCGCGGCGCCGGATGACCTCGCCGCCGCGGTCAAGACGCTAAACGACACGAAAGCCGGCCGCGACGACAAGATTCTGACCTGTCTGGGTACCAAGGTCTCGGCGAAGCCCTGCTGCGATGCGGTGCAGACGAACGGTGGCGGGTCCACATCCGCCGGCGCGACTAGCACGACGACCGGCGGGACGTCCACCACAGACGGCACGCCGGCTACGACGCCGGCGCAGGCCCTCCCGGTCCAGGCCGTGGGCGAGGCGCCGCATGTCGATCCGTCCTCCGGCGCTGCCGCGCCCGACCAAACCTCATCTCACATCAGCTAGGAGCGCTACGCCATGTCCACATATTTGAGGCCCGGTGTCTTCATCGAAGAGATTGAGCGCGGTCCGCGCCCGATCGAAGGGGTGCCGACCAGCACCGCCGCTTTCCTGGGCGAGGCCGAGCGCGGCCCGATCACGCCGCGACTGGTCACCAGCTACAATGACTATAAGCGCTGGTTTGGCGACGTGTTCGGCACTCGGGAACGCTATATGCCCTACGCCGCCAGCGGCTTTTTCGAGAATGGCGGGACGCAGCTTTATGTCTGCCGCATTGTAGGCCAGGCGGCAACATCGGCCGTCAAAACCTTTGGTGATTTCAAGGTGACCGCCGCCGGCGCCGGTCTCTGGGGCAATCGCGTCTGGGTTGATATCTCGGATGGTACAACCACAGCGCTGGACTCGACCGGAGCGAAGAAGTCCGTGGGTTTCCGTGTGCGCACGGCCTACTGGAGTTCTGCGCCGAACAATTCACCGCCCTTCGATCCTTTCGCCGACGGCGGCGACGCCAAGGTGCCGCGGCCGTCGTTGATAGAGGATTTTGACGATCTGGTTACCGATCCGAAGTCGCCGGACTTCTATGCTAAGCGGCTTACGGGCAACTCGGCCCTGATCAGCCTCGATGGGCCAACCGGCGACGACACGATCTCGCCGGCGCGGGACAAAGGCGGGCTTGACGGCGGCGCCGATGGTTCAGGCGAAACAGGGAAAAGCGACTTTCAGGGCGACCCGGCGGACCAGCGCGTCCTGCCCCAGGGCCTGTCCGCGCTGGAACTCGATCCCTATCGCGACGTGGCGCTGGTTTATGCGCCTTATCATGCTCCATCGCCTCACCTGGTGGCGGAGGCGGTGGTCACGCATTGCGAAAAGATGAAGTTCCGCTTCGCGGTGGTGGATCCCGACAAGAACGTGACCAACGTGACAAAGCTCGATCCGCGTACCAACTTCGGGGACGAGGGCTACATCGACAGCGAATATGCCGCCTTCTACCATCCATGGCTGCAAATCTCAGACCCGCAGAACGGGGTGCTGAGGTGGGTTCCGCCGGGCGGCCATGTGCTGGGCATTTATGCCCGCACCGACAATGACCGCGGTGTTTTCAAGGCTCCTGCCAATGAGGAGGTCAAGGGCGCGGTCGATCTGGGGGTGGACATCAATGATGGCGTGCAGGAGCAGCTCAACCCGCGCGGCGTCAACTGCATTCGCCGCTTTCCCGGGCGCGGCATCCGGGTATGGGGCGCGCGCACGCTGTCGTCCGACGGGTTGTGGAAATATATATCCGTACGCAGACTATTCATCTTCCTCGAACGCTCGATCTACGAGAACACCCAGTGGGTCGTTTTTGAGCCCAATGACGATCGCCTGTGGGCGCGGGTGAAGGACACCATCCGGCTCTTCCTGCGCTCGCAGTGGCGCGGCGGGGCGTTGTTCGGCCGCACCGAGGACGAAGCCTTCTTCATCAATATCGATCGGACGACGATGAGTCAGGATGACATCCTGAATGGCCGCCTGATTTGCGAAATCGGCATCGCACCCGTCCGTCCGGCCGAATTCGTGATCTTCCGCATCTTCCAGAATACCGCAGAAGCCCAGCGCTGAGGAGCAGACACCATGGCCACAGCACGCAAAGATCCCCTGCGCAACTTTCGCTTTCGGCTGGAGATCGATGGTATCCAGCAGGCCAACTTCAGCGAAGTCGCGATCGGCGAGAATACCAGCGACGTCATTGACTACCGCGACGGCAACGAGCCCACCCATGTCCGCAAGCTCAGCGGCCTGACGAAATACGGGAACGTTACCCTGAAATGGGGAACGACGGACTCCCGCGAGCTGTCGATGTGGCATGAGGCGATTGTCGCCGGCCAGATCCAGAGCAACCGTAAGCAGGTGGCGATCGTCGTCCAGGACGAGGCCGGAACCGACAAGGCCCGCTTTGTGATCAGCGAAGCCTGGCCCTCCAAATACCAGGTCAGCGGCCTCAACGGCAAAGGCAATGAAGTGCTTATCGAGTCCATCGAGCTCGTGAACGAAGGCATAGAGCGTGTTCAGTGATCGCCCCACCCCTTTTGATTGGAGCCTAACCCTATGAGCTTGAGACCATTATTCCAGACCGAAGTCGAGTTCACGTTACCCAAGGGCTATCTCGACTCCACCGGCGTACTGCACAAGCGCGGCATCATGCGCCTGGCGACGGCGGCGGACGAAATTCTGCCGCTGCGCGATCCGCGGGTGCAGCAGAATGAGGCATATCTGGCGGTCATCGTGCTGGCCCGGGTGATCACCCGGCTGGGTGATCTGCCCAGCATCGACACGCGCATCATCGAGGGGCTCTACGCCTCGGACCTCAACTACCTCCAACGCCTCTACGAGCAGATCAACGGCGCCGAAGATGCCGATGCGCCGCTTGATGTCGGCCAGATTATGGTCTCCAGCGCGGGCTCTGCGCCGCAGAAAGGCTTCCAGACCATGGGGGAAGCCTGAAGGCCTATCCTCCGCAGCTCTTGCGGGAGGAAATGGCCTTTATCGCCTACCACTTCCACTGGGGCCCGGACGCGATCTTCGGGCTGGAGCATGCGGAGCGGCGTCACTGGTGTCACGCCATCTCCAACATCAACCGCAAGCTCGACGGCGCCCCGCCCAACCCTTTCGAGAATCTTTGAGCAGACCGCCCAATGCGCACAGACCCCTTCATGAGTTTCCGTTTTGTGGTGGAGATCAATCACGTGCAGCGTGGCGGTTTCAGCCATGTCAAAGGGGTTTCGCGCGAGATCAAGATCGACGCCTATCACGAGGGCGGTCTCAACCAGTTCGAGCACAAGCTGGCATCGCAGACGACCTTCGGCAACATCACCCTCGAGCGGGGGCTGGTCGACGAATATCTGTGGTCCTGGCAGGACGACGCGGTGGAAGGCAAAATCCAACGAAGGGACCTGACCATCTCCCTGCGCGACGGCAATCAGGCGGAGCTGTGGCGCTGGCTGGTGGACGGTGCCTTCCCGGTGAAATGGACCGGCTCGGACCTTGATGCCGGCAGTGCCCAAGCCCTGGTGGAGAGCGTCGAGTTCGCTCACCATGGCTTTAAGCGGGGTTGAGCATATGACTTGCTCCCAGCGTGTAACCCGCCCCTGGACGAAGATGCCGCCACTCGTCACCGGTGAGCGCTGGCGCCGGCCGCAGCAGGCCGCGGTCAAGGTTGTTGGCGAAATCCCGCGTCTCCCGAAGCGGGCCGTCGGCCTGATCTGGCGCAAGCCTCAGCGCCAAGCGGCCCGCACCGCCGTGCCGCCGGCCGCGCGTCCAGCCGGGGAACGGGCATTGGTGCGCGAACGCCTGCAGGCGCACATCGAGATCATTCGCGAGCGCCGTGTCGAGCGGGTGAAACCGACAGCCGCTGTCTTCCTGGCCACCGCCGTGACGATGAATTTCGCGACGGCTCATCGTCACTTTCACCAGCATGCAATGGTCCCGCCCTTCGAGGCGACGTGGCGCGGTGCGCCCGGCATCGCACCATCGGCGACTGTCGCAAGCGCACCGATGCCTACGCACATTCACCGGGCGGGCATCGCCACGGGTGCCGGGCCCGGCCGCCTAGACCCTGCATCCGCACCGCATACAGTCATCCGAGCCCTCCGTCGCCTGCGTCTTCCCGCAAGGCGCGGCGCCGAGAGTCGCGCCTCTTGGCTGGCTACGCCAAGCCAAGCCCGTTGGCGTGCGCCCGCGGCGCCGGCCGATTCTATTGAGAGGCATGCGGTTGTGACCGAGCCGGTCCGTCCACGCAGCCAGATCGTGGCGGCGCGGACGGGACCAGCCGCACGAGCGCGCAGTGTGACGCGTCTGGCCGCCTGGAGCGGGTCCGAGGCGCCGGCGATTGTCTGGCGCGCCAAGCCCAAGCCTCAGAGTGAGTCCGCGGCGCCCAGCGAAGGCGTCGCACCGGCCGCTGCCCAGGCGGCGGTCAAACCCGTTGCGCCCATGCCGGGAGCCATCGAGCCGGCACGGCCGCTGACCGCCCGCTCTGCCGCGAAGCCGGCCCTGCAGCTTGATCCGGTGATCGCCGAGCGGCTGGCGCAGGACGTTATGCGCCGTATCGAGCGCAAGCTGCGCATCGGCCGCGAACGGCGGGGAATCTGAGGCGGCGATGGTCCTGGAAAAAGCCACCATCGATATCCTGAGCGGTTCCCTGGCCGGCACGCGAATCCGCGTGTTGTTCAATCCCTCGGAATACACGATCGAACGATCGAACAGCTTCAAGGCAACGTCGATTCCGGGGCTGAGCGGGCCGCTGATCTCATTCATCAACGGCGAAGCCGACATGCTGTCGATGGAGCTGTTCCTCGACGACTATACGGACAAACCCAAAGCCGGCGACAAGAGCGTGCAAGACCGGCTGGAGGAGATGGCCGGTCTGCTGGAGATCGACAACAACCAGCACGCGCCGCCTATCGTCCGCTTCGTCTGGGGCAAGCTCAGCTTCAAGGCGATCATCGAGAAGCTATCGCGCAAGCTGACCCTGTTCCAGTCCGACGGCGCGATCGCGCGCGGCACGGTCAATGTCAGCTTCAAGGAATACAAGACCCTTCCCGAACTGGTCACCAAGCCGCGCCTGCAGTCCGCCGACAAGAGCAAACGCCGGGTCATCGTCGGCAGCGACAGCCTATGGCTGCTGGCAGCCCGCGAATATGGCGACGCCGCCCAATGGCGGGTGATCGCCAACTCCAACGACCTGGACGATCCGCGCGACATCGCGCCCGGCGACTGGGTCACGGTCCCACCCCTGGAGACGAAAGATGGATCTATCCGACGTCTCTAGACTGTATGGCGACTTCTATGTGCCGGCCTTCTCGGTGAAGGTGAACGGGCGCGAGCTGACGCACGACCTGGCGATCGGGGTCAGTCAGGTGGAGGTGGACATGGAGCTGGCTGCGGCGGGACGGTTCAGCTTCACCGTGGTCGAGACCTTCGACATCGAAAAGCGCTCTTTCGTCTCCGGTTATGGCGCGCCGGTGCTGGACGTCCTGACCTTCGGCGCGCCGGTGGAGATCGGCATCGGCTATGGCGACAATGCCAGGCTCACCACGATGATGAGGGGCGTGATCACCGAGATCACAACCAGCTTCTCGGAGTCCGGGACCCCGGAGCTGAGCATCGCCGGTTATGACAACATGTTCCCGATGACTCTCGGTAAGAAGTCGCAAAGCTGGAAGGATTCCAGCGACAGCAGTGTGGTGAGCCTGCTGGCCCGGCAGAACAGCCTGAGCGCCCAGATCCAGCCCACTACCGAGAAGCACGCCCAGATCGAGCAGAACCAGGAGAGCGACGTCGAGTTCATCAAGAAGCTCGCCGAACGCAACCACTTCGAGTTCTACGTTGATCCCAACGGGACGCTGTATTTCGGGCCGCCCAATGACAAGGGCAACGGGGTCGTCACCCTGAATTGGGGCGAGGGCCTGTTGAACTTCAAGCCGGAGGCGAACCTGGCGGCGCAGGTGTCCTCGGTCGAGGTCTATGGCTGGGACCCGAACACCAAGAAAGCGATCGTCGGCAAGGCGACGGCCGGAGAGGAGTCCGGTCACGACGCCAGCCGGCAGAGCGGCGGTGAGCGGCTGAAGAAGGTGGTTAGCAAAGGCGCGGTGCTGCAGCTTCGCCAACCGGTTTTCACCGAGGCCGAAGCGCGGCGGCGCGCCGAGGCCGTGCTGAACGATCACGCCAAACAGTTCCTCACAGGAGAAGCGGAGTGCGTGGGCGTGCCGGACCTCCTGCCGGACCGCAACGTCACTATCGGCAACCTCGGCGCCCCGTTCTCGAAGACCTATTACATCCAGCAGACCACACACAAAGTCGACAGCAACGGCTACCGCACCCGCTTCAAGGTGAAGGAGACCTCGCTATGAGCCTGATCGAGCCGCTTCCCCGCGAGACCCTCCTGGAGGCAGGCGGCGCTGCCAAAGGCTTGGCCGTGGCGGTGGTGCGCCAGAACAAGGACGACAGCGGACAGGGTCGGGTCCGGGTGAGTTATCCCTGGCACAGCCAGCCGCAGGATAGCTACTGGGCGCGCGTGGCGATGCCCATGGGCGGCAAGGACCGCGGCGTCTATTTCATTCCCGAAGTGGGCGACGAGGTGCTGGTCGCTTTCGAGCGTGGGGACGTGCGCTTTCCCTATGTGCTGGGCTCGCTATGGAACGGAAAAGACACTTCGCCGGCTAAGAATGACGACGGCCACAATGATGTGCGGATGATCAAAACCCGCAAGGGCCACAAGCTCACCTTCGACGACGGCTCCAAGGGGCTGGTCCGGCTGGAACTCGACGATGGCAAGAAGCTCGAGATCGACGACAACGGTATCAAGCTCGATGACGGCAACGGCAACAGCCTGGAGATCGCCAGTCAGGGTGGGTCGATAACGCTACAGGCGGCGACTTCGCTCTCCTTTAAGGCGCCGAAGATCGAATTGCAGGCCACGGGTTCGCTGGACCTCAAGGCGGGTGCGACCTGCACGATCTCGGGCGCTCTTGTGAGGGTCAACTGAACCATGGGACAGCCCGCAGCCCGGACCGGAGATCTGACCAGCCACGGCACGCCGTTGGGGCCCGGACCCGGCTCCCCCACCGTGCTGATCGGCGGCATGCCGGCCTGGCGGGCCGGCGCCGACATGCACGTCTGCCCGCTGTTCAACGGACCGCAACCGCATGTGGGCGGCATGGTGACCATGGGCAGTGTCACCGTACTGATCGGCGGCATGCCGGCGGCGCGGCAGGGCGACACCATCATCGAGCCCGGCGGCCCCAACTCCATCGCCATGGGCGCCCCAACGGTGCTGATCGGATGAGCGGCGCCATGGACGAGCGGAAGGATTGGCTGGGACGCGGATGGGCCTATCCGGTGGCTTTCGACCCGATGACCGGCAAGCTGGCCTTCGCCGAATATGAGGCCGATATTCGCCAATCGATCCTGATCCTTTTGGGCACGGCCAAGGGCGAGCGCGTCATGCGGCCGACCTTCGGTTGCGGCATCTACGATCTGGTCTATGACGTGATCGATACAGCGATGCTCACCAGGGTTGAAACCGAGATGCGCGATTGCCTGGTGACCTTCGAGGCGCGCATCGACGTGCTGTCGGTCGCCGCCGATCCGCTGCTGGCGGTGGATGGCGAACTGCTGATCGAGCTGCAGTACCGGGTGCGCAAGACCAATCAGACAGGCAACCTGGTCTTTCCCTTCTACTTCCGTGAAGGCGGGCCCGGCTCGGCGGAGGACCGGCGCCGATGAACCCGCCCACCTTTCCAAGCAGGAAATCGCAGCGCACGGATCTGAAGGACGAATTGGTCCGGCGCGGGCGGGTGTGGCTTCCGGAATGGCGGCCGGACGGACCGGGATCGGATCTCGCCGCAGCGATTTTCGAGATCGCGGCGCGCCTGGAATCCCAGGTGACCCAGCGGCTGGCCCGCATACCGGAAAAAACCTTCCGCGGTTTCCTCTACTGGCTGGGCGTGCGCGGTGCTCCGGGCCATGCCGCACGCCTGCCCATCGCCATGAAATTGGCGGCCGGTTCCGTTCCGGTGCTGGCCGACGCGCCCGTGCAGATTCAGGCCGACGCCAATGGGACGCCTGTGATCTTCGAAACCGCGGAGCCCATGCTGCTCACGCCGGCCAATCTCGTAACCGTGATCGGGGCGACATTGCCCGACTCTTTTGCCGCCGGCCCGGTGAGCACTTACGACGCGCCTTCGGGGGGACCCAACGCATGGCGGGTGGCCACCGACGTTTCAGCCGGAGCGACCGATCTGCAGCTCGATCCGCCCGTAGGCCTGGCGGTGGGCATCACACTCGTGGACGGCAACGAGTTGCGCTATCGCGTCACCGCTGCCCAGGGTGGGCTTGTCACCATCGATCCGGGCCTCGTGCTGGACAATCTGGGCGCCAATCCGGTGCTTCGGCTTGCGCAGAATTTCGATCCTTTTGGGGCCGACCGCGATCAACAGACGCATGCACTCTACATAGGCTCCACAACTGCCCTCGACATCACCTTCCCGGCAGCTATCGACGTCGTCGGCGCCCAGGAGATCGTGAATTGCGACTGGAGCTATTGGGGCAGCCAGGAGAACTCGACAGAAGTGGACTGGCAAACGCTGAAGGTCGAGGTCCAAAGCGACAAGCTCACCCTGCGCGCCTGTACGGATGAACCGAAGGCCCTGGGCGGCAAGTTCGAGACCAGCCAGATCGGGACCAAGAAAAGTCGCTGGCTGCGCGCGACGGTCAAAAAAACCTCGAACAGCCTGAATGCGAGCAAGCTCAGCCTGTCGATAAATTGTGCCTCGATTACGTGTCCAGGAAGTAAAGACACGACTCCGTCCGCGCCTACCAAGCTCGAGATAGAAGGTATCGCCAATACCGCGCCGCTGGTACTGGATCAGCCATTTTATCCTCTCGGGCCTGAGCCGAGGCTGTTCGACGCCTTCTATCTGGGCTGCGACGAAGCCTTCTCCAAGGCCAATGCTGACGTGACTGTGCACTTCACTATCGGCGGCGAATTCAGCGGGCCGTTGGCCGCTCTGTCCATGTCCAACGCTGCCCTGGTAACGGCCGTCAGAGACGATGGCAAACTGAATTTGATAGAGGTTCCTCAATCTCCCAACGATCCGGTCTTCTTCCCGCCGGTACAGTTCATCGATGCGGAGGGCCGCGTCGTGATGCTCAACCTCGGACTTCGTCCCGGAGTCGCGGTGGTGGGTGATGCCCGCTACATCACGGCCTCTGCGGGCGCAGGTGTGTGGATGTATGCATACCCAGACTCCAATAACGAGCCGAAATGGTCGCCTCGATATCTTGGGTCGCCCGATCCGGCGGGACCGACGGCAGGCGACACCGTAATCCTGCGCACGGGCGCCGGTTCCGAGGTTCTGGTCTATGCGGTGGCCGGTGGAAAGCTCTATCGACGGACCGTGCCTTCTAATGGCGTGTGGGAATTGGTCAAGGTCACCGACGGTAGCGACCAGGCAAAGGTCGCGCGCATCACACCCATCATCCGCGCTGAGGCCGAGCCGGGCAAGATTGACGTCGCCGACGGCCTGGCGGTGGTCGACGCCAGCGGCCAGATCTTCAGCCGCATCGGTAACATGTCTGGGTTCAGGCATCGTGCAGACAGTCCCGGTCTCGATCCCGCCGTCTATCCCCTGGTGGTCTCGAGGCCGCAACCAGGGTCCGGCGCGGGGCGCCAAACCCTTGTGTTTGCGGCCTCCAGCCAGAAGGGCGAACTGCTTGCCTTCGATCTCAACACGCCGACCAATCTCAAGACCATCTCCCAGATGCTGGTGGGCGGGGCGTTCGGCTGTGTCTCGCTTGAATCCGGCGTGGTCGGAGCAGCCTTCGTCACCAAGAACGGCGATAACCGGAGCTTGGCGCTCTGGCAGCCGTTTGACGGTGATACGCTGGTCTTCGATTGGCCCGACCCGAACCTGGCCGGCGCGCCGGTGCCGCGGGCTGGCAAATATCTGACGCCACTCATGAAGGGTGTGGTGGCAACCGGCGCCATCGACGCCGGTGCCGTGGCCAGGATTGACGATCCCAAGCTCGGCTTCGCGGCGATCATCCAGAACGGGGCGCCATGGATAGGCGGCACACGTCTACTGGTGGCGGCTACGCGCCTTGGTGAGGTGTTTGATGTCGACGCAGTATCCCGCTTGAACGATCGAGCGGTGGCGATGCCGCTACGCGATGGGCGGGATTCCAATGTGATGGAGCCCGTGAATATCTATCGCGGCAGGCACGATTACCAGCCGGGCATCGTTTTGGCGCGTGACCAGGTGGAGCTGATTGCCGGCGATACGGCGGCGGTAGGGGATCTGCTTTACCTATCCTGGGGGACGCCGGACAAACGCCGCTTTATCACTATCGTAGCCTTGACCACCAACCCGCTCACCAACAACCCAGTGGCGGTGCTCAGTTCGCAGCTTCCGGCGGGGCTTACCAATGTGACCTACGGCAATGTGGATGCCGTGGGGAGCGATACCGCGCTCCTGCGGCCGGTGGTCACCGCGCCGGGAATCCCGGCCGCCTTACTCTCGAATCCTAGGACCCACCTCGAGATCGGCGATAACCGCCAGCGCGTGCTTTATGCGATACCGCCCGACCAGTTGGTGCTGGCGGACCGTTGGCAGGGGAACCAGAAGCCGGCAAGCCTGCTGGCGGTGGCAGCCTTCCCTGACTGGAAGATATTCCAACCGCCCCGGCCCACCAATCCGCGGCTCTCCTGGGAATATTGGAACGGATTGAGTTGGTGGAGCATCCCGGATGTGGGGGACGAGACCGCCAACCTCGTGACCACCGGCGACGTCACCTTTTGTGTACCGCCGGAGCTGCAACAGACCGACGTGGTGGGACGTAAGCAATACTGGATACGCGCCCGGCTTGTCGGCGGCGACTATGGGCAGGAAGAGGTGCGGATTGAAGGTGTCGCGCCCAAACAGACCGTTGTGCGCGATACCAGCAAGATTCGCGCACCCTATGTGACCGGGCTGACCGTCGGTTACGAAGTCTGCTGCCCAGTGGCGCCCGAATATGTGTTGACCGAGGACAATGGCGGTATCCTTGATCAGACCGCCGCGAGCCAGGCGCCGAACGCGGTGGTAAAAGTCTTCACGCCTTTGTGGGAGGCGTTGAAAGCGCCGGCAAGTGCCCCCAACGGTGGCGCAACGGCAACGACCAACGGGTGCAGCTGCGGCAGCACGCAGGTGGCGCCCACGACTGCCAAGCCCACTGCCACAGTGGACGATTGCAACTCCATCGGTGATCCGCCCGCCGCGGCGACCTGGTCGACGGATTCCGGCCCGGCACGGGCGATCTTTCTGGGCTTTGACCAGAGCATGCAGGGAACGGGTATCAGCCTTCTGTTCTTGCTGGAGGACAAGGCCTTCGAGGGCGCGTTCCCGCTGACCGTGGAAGGCTATGCGAACGGTGTCTTCTCGCCGGTCAGCGCCGACGATGGCACGCGAGGGCTGGGCGAGACCGGGGTGTTGACCTTGTCGTTGCCAGAAGACCTGCAACAGGCCGTGTTCTTCGGGCGGGCGCAATACTGGCTGCGGCTCAGCCCCAACTCGCGGATGGCCGATCCCGCAAGCTGGCGGCCACAGATCCGTGCTGTCTACGTCAACGGTGCCTGGGCGACGGCTTGTGAGACCCAGACCAAGGAATTGCTCGGCTCGTCGGATGGGTCACCCAATCAGTCGTTCATCCTGGCGCGGCCGCCGGTGGTGGAAAATTCGCTGAAGCTGCGGGTGCGCGAGCCGCTGGGCGATGAGGACATCAAAGCGCTGAAGGCCAAAGATCCCGATTCTGTTCTGGACAGCCTGGGGCCTTGGGAAGGGCCATGGGTCCTGTGGACGCTGAAGGATACGGACACCGGCGCTCCGCAGGATCGGATTTACGATTTCGATCCAGCGACGGGGACGGTCGGATTCGGGAACGGGGAGCGGGCGAAGATCCCGCCAGTGGGTCGCGACAATATCGCCGCCGAGCGTTACCAGGCTGGCGGCGGGGCGGCGGCCAATCACGTCACGGCTTGGAGTCAGCTCAACCTGATCACTCCGGTGCAGGGGGTGGAGCGCACCATCGCCCCGGAGGGGGCGGTGGGCGGGGCGGACCCGCAGGACGCCTCTGCAGTACTGCGCTTCGCGCCGGCGCAACTGGCCATGCGCGGCCGTGCTGTGACCCTGCGCGATTTCGAGCAGCTGGCCTTCCAGTCCTCGTCCGATGTGGCCCAGGTACGCGCCATCGCTTCTGGCCGCAGCGTGCGGGTAATCGCGGTGATGCGTGGGATGAACCCATGCCCTTCCATCGCCGAGTTGAGGGCGATCAAAAACGCCCTGCTGGAATGTGCTTCTCCCGCATTGGCCGTGAGCGGTGTCCTGCTGGTGCAGGCGCCGGATTTGGTTGAGGTCACCGTCCGTGTGACGGCCACGGTGCCGGACCTCAGCCTGGGTGCCGATGTGGCGCGGGAAGTGATCACCCGGATAAAGGCTCTCCTCGATCCTGCGAGTGGCGGCTTTGACGGAACCGGCTGGCGGCTGGGCGACATGCTGTTCGACACTGAAGTGGCTGCGGCGCTGGATGGGACGCCGAATCTCGAAGACTTCGCCGTCGACATCTCCCTGGCGGCTGATGCGGCGGCGCCCCTGAAGGTCAATCAACTGCTTGTACTGTCCAACAACGGCGTCCGCGTTGCGTGTCAATCCAGTGCCGCGGAGGCGGTGGGCTGATGGACCTGCGTCTCGATCTCGACACCATGACCTTCGACGACCTGGTGGAACTTGGCCGCTCGGCGATCCCCGGCCTGGCGCCGGATTGGACAGACCACAACGCCCATGATCCCGGCATCATGCTCATGGAGCTGGTCGCCTGGATTGCAGAGGCGCAGATCTATTCGCTGTCGCGCATGCGCCGCGATGAGCGGGCAGCTTACGCCGCGCTGTTGGGCGTCACGCCGCGGGCGCCGGCGCCCATGCACGCGACGATCTGGCCACTGGCACCCGAGGAAGGTGGCCAGCCGGCACTGTTCGCCGAGACCGACGTGGGCAAGGCGACCACGGCAACACCCGACAGCGCCAACCCGCCGCTGTTCCGGGTGAGCCGCAAGATTCATGTGACGGGCGCGGTGCTGCAGCGGCTGCTCAGCCGTACTGCGGATGGGCGTATTACCGACCAGACGCGGGCCAACGGTCCAAGCGGGGCGACCTATCTGCCGTTCGGTGCCGCTCCCGCGCCGGGCGACAGCCTGGTGCTGGCGCTGCATCACGATCCGGCGGTCAGCAAGTTTGGGCCTGGCGCCCTGTCGGTGGGAATCGAGCTTGCGGAGCCCGCAGCGCGGGACGACGAGGCGATAAAGACGCCGGCCATGCGTTTGAAGGTCAGCCTCCGCGACAGCGCGGGCGAACGGGCCGTGCCGCTGGAAGACCGTACCGGCGGTTTGCTGCGCAGCGGCCTTCTGCTGCTGGATCTTTCCCGCGAGGCCTTTATAGACACCGATTTCGAGCTGATCCTGCGCAGCGCCACCGGTGGATTCCTGCGCACGCCCCGGGTGCGGCGGATCGCGCTGAACGTGCTGCCGGTCGAGCAGGTCGAAGCGATCGAGCGCGAGGAAGCACCGCAGTTCGGCGAAGGCATGCCTGATCAGACCTACAGATTGGTCCGATCGGGACTGGTCGATCCGGCCGTCCCCAAGATCGAACTGATCGAACCGTCTGGAGCTTTGGAGACCTGGGAAGTGGTCCCCGGCTTCAGCGCCTGCGGGCCGACGGCGCGAGTGTTCACTTTCGATCCGGCGCTGGGCGAGGTCACCTTCGGCAATGGCCTGAACGGCATGGCGGCGCCAGCCGGCGCGGCGTTGCAGGCGAGCTATGAAGTTACGGCAGGTACCTTGGGTGCGGTGCCGGCCGGGGCGAACTGGATACTGCAGGGCTTCGCTGCAACTTTCGGGATCAATCAGGAAGCGGCGGCTGGCGGTCGCGACGGCGACACGCTGGCCGACCTGCAGAGCCGCACGCGACAAAAGATCGAGGCACAGGTCGCTTCGGTCACCTCGGACGACATGGTGGCGACCGCGATGGCGTTTGAAGATCTGGAGGTGGCGCGTGCCTTCGAGATGAAGCCCACGGGCCGCGGCCTGCCAGGAACCCGGACGCTGGTGACCCTTGCCGGACGTGAGGACGGGATCAGCGCGGCACCGGAGACACCGGAGTGGCTGGCCGAACTCCACGCGCGGCTTGCGCCCACGCTGCCGCTCGGCCAGCGGCTGCGGGTGCTGGGGCCATCCTATGTGGAGATACGCGTCACCGCCAAGCTCATGGCCGCGATCGGTGCCGACGTGGCGAAAATTCGTCAGGCGGCTATCGACACGCTGAAAGATAGATTCAAGGTCATTGATTTGGATACGAAGAATGGCGGCTGGTCGTTCGGCCGCAGCGTCACTCCGGTGATGGTGGGGGGGTGGCTGCGCAACCTGCCCGGCGTGGTGCGGCTCGACCAGGTACAGCTCTACCGTGCCGGCGTACCGCAACCCAAATCCCTGGGCATGGGCGCGCGAGAGCTGCCGCAACTGGTCATCGCTGACAGTGACATCCTTGTGCAGTCGGTCCAGGGGAGGGCCTCGCGATGAGCGCGGCGGATCTCAAGGTCTATCGCTTTGCCACCACCGAACAATGGGGCGCGTGTCTTTCAGACCGCCTTGCGCCACGGGCAGGGGGTGGACTTTCTGCGGAGATCGCGCTCGGATTGCATGCCGTGAACGCCGGAGTGACGACACCGGTATCGGCGGTGGCGGTGGATCCCTTCCAACAGCCCTTGTGGCGCCTGACGGCACAAGGCGAGCTCTCCTGGCGTGATGCGCTGGACGTGATTGTAAAGCCGATCGTGCCAGACGTGAATTTGGCCGCGAGTCCAAGGCTGCTGATCGACGGCCGCTGGCTGTGGGGATTTTCGGCGCGCCAGGTGCGTCGCTACGACAGGGAGACACTCGATCTCGACCGGTCGTTCGAGCTTGTCGACCTTGGCGATCTTGCCGAACCGAAGCCGGACGATCCCGTGGCCTTCCTCGACATCGCCCTCGATGGCCATGAAGGTCTCTGGGCGCTGGTCTCCACCCGTAATGAAGGTTCGGCGCTGGTGCGGTTCGACTGCCGTGGCTGCGTCACCGACCGTCGCGTGCTGCCGTGCGGCGTGGGTCCGGCCTCGCAGATCGCGGCAGCGAACTGCGGGCGCTACCTGCTGCTGCTGGGCAGCCATGGCGATTGCCTGTGGCGCCTGCGTGCTGCCGACGGCACTGTGGAGTGGTGCCTGGCGCTGGAGAGCGTTCTGAGCTGCTGGACGGCGTCCAGACTCACGACTGATGGCCGCGACCGCGTGGGCCTGGGCGGCTCGCGGACTATCGGCGGGACGCAGACTTGGTGCTTCCTGGTCATGGACGCGGCGGGCAACCTGTTGCAGCCACCGCTGGATAAGCTGTTTGCCGCGGCGAGCGCCGTGGCGGCGCCAGCGCCGCCGGCTCCTGTCGTCGTCGACGTCGCCCTGGGGCGGGCGGTGGCATATTTCGCCACCGATCAAGGGCTCTATCGGCTGGATGCCACCGAAGCTTGCGCGGCGGCAGGATCGCAGGCGGTGTTGATGTCCCCGGCGCTTTATTCGCCGATCACCGCCAATGGGCGCGGCTGGCTCAGGGCCGAGCTTGATCTCGTTCTGCCCAAGGGCGCGGCCCTGGTAGCGCGGGTGGTCACCACGGACGATCCGGTACTGAAAGATAAGGTGACTGTGATCGCGGACGGAACACTGCCAGCGGCAGCGCGGCAGGCGCTGATCTGGGCAGCCCTGAACGGGGACAGCCGGGGCCGCAGCTACACGATCGCCGGCGAAGGACCGGACCCGGCCAAGATCGCCGTGCCGCTGTTCGCCACCAACGATCGCTGGCTGTGGCTGCGGCTGGAGCTGGAGACGCCGGCAGGGGTGGAGGCGCCGAATCTGGCCGAATTGCGGGTTCTCTATCCTGAGCTGTCTATCGTCCGTAACCTGCCCGCGATCTTCCAGGGCGACAACGATCCAAGTGGCGTGCTGCGCCGGTTAGCCGGCGTGCTGGAGACCACTACCCAGAATATCGACGGCGTCATACGCGGCATCGGCAGTCAGCTCGATCCAACGACAGCGCAGGCATCGTGGTTCGACTACCTCGCTGGATGGGTGGGGCTGCCCTGGCACCAGGCTCTGCCGGACGTCGCAAAGCGCAAGATGCTGAAACAGACCAGCTGTCTGCTCGAAGGCCGTGGCCGGCGGGTGGGCCTGGTCCGGCTGCTGCAATGTCTTGTCGCGCCGGGCGAGGTGAAAGTGGTCGACCTGACCGCAGACTATTCGCCGGTGCGGCTAGGCGGGGAGGGCAAGACCGGCGCGGCGCTGCCCGGATTGCTGGCGGGCGTACCGCGCAGCTTCGCCACTCTGGGCGGCAAGGCTGTGTTGGGGCGGGCGCGGCTGGCCTGTCCGACCACACGCTGCGATCCCTTGGCGGGCTTCGGACCCGAAGTGCGCATCGAGGTCACCACCACGGCAGCGGTGAAAGCGGCGCTGGACCCGCTGCTCATGGACATCTTGGCGGACTATGTACCGGCAGATTTGAAGATCACGATTCACTGGCGGGTGCGTCCGGCCGAGCTTTTCGGCGACACGGATGAACTGCTGCTGGACGGTGATGGACCGGGGCGTATCGGGGCCGACAGCGTGCTTGGCCGCACGGTGCTGGTGGGGCGTCCCGGCGGGATCGGCAATTTCGGTATGGCGATGGATTTGCAACTGCCCTAGCGCGGCTAGGCAAGGAGAAGGCGATCATGACCGACACAGCTATGAAGGAAACGGCGGCGCCAGCCGCTGAAGCCGACTGCGGAGCGGGCCGGCGCAACCGGTATTTTCGCGCCAAACATCTGAAGGCCGAGGATTTCCAGGCCGAACAGACCTATTTCATCGGGCGGCGTCGGCTGATAAATCGCGCGGTGATCGGTTGGGGCGTGGTCTACGGTTTTGCTCTGCCCAAACCGGCCCAGGTCCCAGATGCCGTGAAGCCAGCGGCCGATGGCGGGTCCGGAACCGATAAGGCGTCGCGCCTGACCGGTACGGACGGGCGGCCGTTGAATCCAACGCCGGTCGAGGGTTCCGCACCGGTGAATCTTGGCGGCGAACAACCGGCGAAGACGAGCGATGGACCCGCGCCGGCGGCGCCTGCGAAGATTGAGCCCTTCGACCTCACCGTTGGCCGGGGCTTTGCCCTGGACGAGGACGGCCGAGAAATCGTCGTGGCCTCGACCCAGACGCTGAGCCAGGCCAACACTTTTCTTTTGGAGGCTTCAACGAATGGCTGGCGGCCGGCCAGTCTCGATGGCGCGAAAGCCGGCTGTTACCAGCTTTCGGTCCATTATGCAGAGCGGCCTACTGGCCTAGTGTCGGGCGCGCAGGACTGCGGCTGTGCACTGCCGCAGGCCAATTATGTATGCGAGACGGCGGTCTTTTCGCTGCGACCCATCGAATGCGGCAAGTGCCCTTGCGGCGAGCCTGTCTGCCCGGACTGCGGCGGTTGCTACAAAGACGCCTGCTGCTCCTCGGGGCGGGGGCCGCATGGACGGCTGTGCTGTTGGACAGCTGATGAGCCCGGCGATCCCGACAACTGCCTGCAGCAGTGGAAGGGCATGAACGTGGCGGTCAGTGATGGCGTGGCGTTGGCGTGCCTGACGCTGGCCGATACCGGGGACCGCTGCAAGCCGCTCAGCGTGAAGTCGATCGATGACGCCTGCGGGGCCCGGCGGATCGTGAAGAACAATGACCTGCTTTACGACCTGATGCGTGGCTGCGATCTGACTCGCATCAGCGACTATAGCTGGAAGGACTGGCACCGCTCGCCGACCAATGTGCTGTGGAAAGACTTCGCTGGCAAGTTCCGCGAGGGCGGCAAGCCCGATGGCGTGACCGACTTCTGGGTGCAGTTTTCCGGGCCCGTGCTAGAGAAAAGTCTACTGCCGGATGTGATCACCATCACCGTCTTCGGCGTCGATCAGGGTACCGGTTGGCGGATCGGCCGGCGCGTGCCTATTGCCGGGTTCGATCTCACGCCTTCGGACCCGAATCTCAAGTTGCCGGCCGGGACCACGGATCAGTTCCGCGTCGAGGTCCGGCCTTCGTGGGTGCACGACGAACTCGACAGTGACGACGAGTCCTTTCTCACCCAGCGGCGCTTCATCGTCGAGATCGATATCCGCGGTGACCTGATCGTGGATTGCAGCGGCCAGCCCATCGACGGCAACTCGGTGGGCCTACGCAAAGTGCCCTCGGGCGACGGCATACCCGGTGGAAACTACCTGTCCAGCTTCACCGTCGAACCCAAGCCCGTCGACCCGAACGATCTATAACCCGCCGAAGGAGGACCACACCATGAAGACTTCACAGGCACTCAATAAGCCGCAACCGGGTCTGGCGACCCTCGTGCGTCCGAGATACAGCCCCGGCCTTCTGTTGGAGGACGAGGATCTGACCGCGGGCGTGGACTATACCCGCGAACTCAACCGCCTCCTGTTTCGATCGCTGTTCGGCTGCGGCGTGATCTGCGGCCTGACGGTGACTGCGGCGAAGGACTGTAATGGGCGGAGGCTTGTGGTCAGCATTGACAAGGGCCTCGCGCTCGATTGCATGGGCAACCCCATCCATGTCACCGCCCCCCAAACGGTGACTTACGATCCGGACTGTGCTCCGTTTCCACCGGTCATCTGGGTCACCGCCTGCTATCTGGAAAAGCCCTGCCGGCCGCGCGACGTCTCCTGTTCCTGTGACGACGCCGGCTCAGCCCAGGTAGAGCGCACCCGCATTCGCGATGCCTTCGAGATCAAGCTGTTCGATCAGCGTCCGCAATGCGTCTGCTCCTGTGAGCCGCCTGCGAAACCGTCGCCGACGAGCGGGCGCAGCTGTTGTCCGGAGCACGGGGCCGAGACGCCGGCGCCCACTACAACATCGGCACCGACGCTGGAGGAAGCCAGGCGCACGACAAACGCCGACGGTAATACGGAGGAAACGTTCGATTGTTATCAGGATCATATGGACGGCGTGTGCGCTTGCGACTGCGGCTGCTGCTGCGTACTGATCGGTAAGTTGGCGATCACCACTGCCAAGGGCGACGGCGGCACGATCGACCAGATCGATGTCCAGGACATCGATGTGCGCCGCATCCGGCCGATGCTGATCGGACAGGTGAGACACAAGTTGCAAAAGGCGTCGTCAACCACGACCCCGGCTTGAGGTCAGGGTGCTGCGGATGCGGCGGACCGCCGCCATGAGGAGATGCGCCGGATGGCCGGCGAGCGCGCCTTAGAGCGCCAGACTGTTATGCCCGACCGCCAGCCGGCGGTTGCGAAGGCTGCGCTGAGCTCGCAGCCGGTCTCGGCGGCTCGTGCCCTACAGAGCCGGCTGGGCAATCGCGGCGTGCTGGCGATGATGACGCAGGAGAGCACGCCTGCCGTATCGCAGAGTGCCGCAATCGGGCCAGCCATGGCGCCGCTCACTATCTCCTTGCCCAGCGACCCGTCTGAGCGCGAGGCCACAGCGACGGCCGCCGCCGTTATGCGCATCTCCGAGCCTGCGCCCGTGAGCGCTGTGCCCCTGACTGCGCAGCGCGCTGAACAGGGTGGCGGTGGCGGCACCGTGGCGCCGCCCTCCGTCACATCGGGGATCGGACAGGCCATGAGCGGCGGCGCGTCGCTGGCGCCGTCCGTGCGTGGCTTCATGGAGCCCCGGTTCGGGACCGATTTCGCAGGCGTGCGGGTCCATACCGGCGCGCAGGCTGCTCATCTCAGCCAGCAACTGGGCGCCAGGGCCTTCACCGTCGGTAATCATGTCTTCTTCGGACAGGGGCAATATCAGCCGGACCATCCGCAGGGCCGCGAACTCATCGCCCATGAGCTGACCCACACCATCCAGCAGGGCGGGTCGGTCCAGCGGACGATCCAGCGGGACGGCGACGACTCCAGTATCTTCTCGTCGATGTCCGCCGACGGCCTGGTGCGTATGGCAGTGAATGCCGTGGCCCCCTCGCTGACACCCTTTCTGTCGGGCGGGCTGACCAACTGGTTGGAAACCAAAGCGAGTTCCGCCTTCGAAGCCGTGTTCAATGCCCTGATGAGCCCGGCGCGCGCGGTTTCGGGCATGGGACAGGAGCTCGCCGGCATCTTCGGGCCGATACTGGCCACCCTGCAGACGGCCGCCGGCCAGATCGCCCAGAACGACTGCACCCCGCTCAGGGAAGCTGCCGACAAGATCGAAAAGACAGCTACCAGGCTGATCACGCCCGTGGTCGAAAAGCTTCAGCCGGTGGTTAAAGCGATCAAGGACTTCCTGAACGCGGTCTGGGAAAAGATCGGCTCGCCGATCTGGGAGTGGATCAAGCAGTATGCCGCCGAGCAGTGGCAGGCGATCAAGGATCTGGCCGAGTTGATCGGCAAGGCTGCCAAGTGGCTGTGGGACAAGACCGCCTCGATCCGTTCGGTCTATGCCGCCGCCTGGAAGTGGCTGAAGGATAAGCTGGGCATCGGCGACGGCCCGGAAGGCGAGAACGGTCTCCTGCAATGGGCGGAGACAAAGCTTGGCGCAATCTGGGATAGTTTGAAGGCCAGGCTCGCGCCCTTCACCAGCCAGCTCAAGACTATCGGCGCCGGGGTGGGCGGTGTGCTCCTGGCGTTGTCGCCGGCCGGCCCGATCATGGCCATTGGGGCCGCGGCTGCGGGCGCGATCCAGGGACTGCGCTGGCTCTATGCCAATTGGGGCAAGGGCAACATCATCGCCACCGCGCGGGTCTATATCCAGAAGACCCTGATACCGCCGCTGGTGAATGCGGCCCGGCGGCTCGGCGCCGCGATCAGCAACGCAGCCCTGTCGATCAGCACCTCGCTCAACAACTTTGCGATGAGCCTGGCCGGGGCTGCGGCGGCGATGGGCGGCGGCATCCTGTCGTTCGCGGTATCGGCGGTGCAGTGGCTGGCCGGCCAGGGAAACGCCCTGGCCGCCTGGGCCAACGGCCATCTCGCCCAGGCCAGCAACTGGCTGGTGGGCGCGCTCGACCGGCTGGAAAGCTTCATGAACCGGGTCCTTAAATTCCTGGGCCGCGTCGCCGACGTGGTGATCGACATCTGGGGTCTGCCGGTCCTGCTGGGCGAAGCGATCTGGGACGCGATCCCGGCCTGCATCCGCGACCCGATCGCCGACTTCCTGGGCCCGATCATTCTCAGCCAGATCGAGCTCTTCCAGGAATTGGTGAAGGACAATGAGGCCTGGCAGAAGACCAAGGCCGATATCGGCAAGCTGATCAAGCTGGTCTTCCACGACCACGACCTGATGGGCGCGGTGAAGGCAGCTTTCGACCTCATCCTACGGGTATTCAAGCTGCCCATGGAGGCGCTGGCCGCGGTGGCGCAGAAGGCGGCTTCGGCCTGGGACGTCGTCAGCAAGCGCCCGCTGGAGTTCCTCAAGAACACCGTCCGCGCCCTGGGCGTCGGTTTTAAGCTCCTGTGGGCCGACAAGGTCGAAAACCTGAAGCTTGGCATGAAGGGCTGGCTGATGGGTGAGATCAAGGATACCAACATCCTGATCCCCAAGGATTGGTCAGACCTTCGGCAGCTGTTCGATTTCGTCGCCAGCGTGCTAGGCGTGAACGTCACCCACGTCCTCGAGCTGGTCAAAAAGAAATTTCCCGAGGTCCCTGTCGACGAACTCCAAAAGCGGATCGGCCAAGTCGCCGGCGTGGTGGCCTGGGCGGACAAGGCGTTCGACGTCACCAAGACGCCGAACGAGAACGCCCAGGGGATTGTCGACCAAGCCAAGGACTTCGCCAAGTCGTTGATGACCAGCCTGGCCGAATGGATCGCCGGCAAGGTGGCCGAGGAGGTCGCTACGGTGGCTGCCGCTGCAGCAGCGTCGGCGGGGCTGTCGGAGATCGTCGACGTCGCCCGGCGGGTCTACAAGGTGCTGCTGGCCATCCAGCGTTGGGCCGACCGCATCCTGGCGATGGCCAACGAGGCGCTGGACAACGTTCTGGATATCGCCGGAGGTGCCGTCGACAAGGTGGGCGGCGTCTTCCTGAAGCTGATGCAGCGCGGTATGCCGGTGATCATCGGCCTGCTGGCCGAGCAGGTCGGTTTGGGCAATGTCGGCAAGGGCGTGCGCGACGCCATCGCCAAGCTGCGCGCCAATGTCGACAAGGGCATCGAGTGGCTGCTCGACAAGCTGAAAGCCGGCGTCATGGCCCTGGTCCGCCTGGTGAAGAAGGGTGTGAAGGCGATCACCGACTGGTGGAAGGAGCCGGTGAAGTTCACCTCCGCCGACGGTCAGCCTCACACTCTGTTCTTCGAGGGTTCAGACGGCAATCTCCAAGTGATTGTTCGGTCTAAACCCACTCTCGTTGAAAAAATCCTGAAAGAGATAATCAGCGGCACGTCAATGGACCCTCGTCAGCGCGCGACGGCCAAGACGGCCTTGGAATTTTACCTTGGAATGATCGAGCCGCACTTGAAGAAGAAGGCGGACGAACAGCGCAAACATGACCTTCCGGAGCGTCTGAAGACCCTCAGCAACTATTTTAAGGAGCTCGCGCTCGGCGCCGATCTGCCTGAGCAGGATGAGCCTCTGCACGGTGCCCCCGTCTTCTCAAAGATGTTCAAAGTGTCGGTGAAGAACGTCAAGAAGGGGACGGAGGCAGGCGGTGACACCGACGCGATGAAGCTGGTGACAGCTTACGGCAGGAAGCGAAGCAACCAGTCCACGTCTTGGGTACGCATGCACATGATCACGGCCCGCGTTGGCGGCCCCGGCACACCCAACAACTGGGTGCCAGCGCCCCAAGCGGTGAACCAGGGCAAAAACGTCATAGGATTTGAAGAAGATCTCGTCAGACTTGTCCTGAAGCCAAATGCCGTGACCAAAAAGCCCAACGTGGTCTGGGTGCATGTGCACACCGACAGCTTCCATAAGAAGTACCCGGATCCCGGCAAGGAGTACCCGGGTCCCGACAAGATGCTGAGCTATGATGACAAAACTTTTCCCCACGAAGTCAGCCTCAAAGCCGGTTTTTACCGTCAGGATGGCGACAACGGTTGGCAGCAGGAAACCACGGCCGTTCTAAGCTCGCGCGCCATTATCCCCCCGCCTGGGGGCGAGTTCGTCGGCGAGGCGCTCAATGTGAACCACGCGTCCGTTGGCCAGTTGAAAGCGGTTTTGGGGATCAGTGAGTGGTTTGCGAGCGAAATCGTAGACGCCTGCAGCGGCGGCACAATCGAAAACTGTCTTCAGCTGCAGAAGAAGATGGCCTTGGCGCGGACCCGTGACACCAAAAAGTTCGATGCGTTCATGGGGCAGGTAATCGAAGCCGATATAAACCACAGGATCCGCTTCAAGTGAGTACGCGCCGTGCGTCAGAAAGCGATCCAGGGTTGTTCGCGCACCTTTTGCATGGCTTGAGCACGGCGCGGCAAATTGAGCTTGCCGAGTACCTTGTGCACGTGATGTTTAACTGTGGCGATACTGAGGTCGAGCTCGCGGGCGATCTCCTTGTTGGTGAGACCGCGGCCAATGAGTTGCAGCACCGCGCATTCGCGCCGGGTCAGGGCGGGATCCTCGACGTCATCCGGACGCGCCTGGCCACCCAACCGAAACAAGGCCCGCAGCAAACCGTTGGAGATTTCCGCCGGGCAGGCGAGTCGGCCGGTGACTGCGTCACGCATAGCCTCGGCCAGGGTCTCGACCGTGGCGTCGCGTGCTACATAACCCGCAAAACCCGCACGGCCACAGCGGATGACTTCCTGACGCTGCTCCTTCAGGCCGAGTGCGATCAAGACGGTCTGCGGTGCGGCAACTGCTATGGCGCGGACCTCGTCAAGGTCCTGGTCCCGGGTCACGTCTACCAGGATCACGTCGATTGGACGCTCGACAAGGAGGTCGCGTACCTGCTCTGCACTGTCCAGAATGGCAATGACCGAGATGTCCTGCTTGCCGTTGAGATAGCGCGCCAGACCATCGCCAAGCAGCCTCACCGGGGTCATGATCACAGCATCCATCACGCCGCCCCAAACACAAGAATTCAAACGCGCTCCAACGCGGACAGCCGCCCACGCTTGAGACATCTCGCCTATAGATAGATTTCCAAAACTACGATTGCGTCGGGGACGTACAGCCCCTGATGGGTGACGGAACGCTTACCCTAAACTTTTAGTATCATAGAGCAAAAATGTTTGCAGCCAAATGACAATTTCAATTTGGCGCTGTCCGAATTTGGGACGCCCAAATACTGTTCGGTGGAATGCGCAAATACGCCCCTGGCGCATCAGCGACCGTTATCGAAAATTTCGTTGACCGACAGTGTCTTGCCGGTCATGAGCGCGGCGATAAATGTTGAGCTCGCTCTGGGCCTGAATTCGGACGGTCATATACGCTGGAAATAACTGACGATTTCTCAGTTCCACAAGCCGTGAAGAACCTGCTGTCCTAAACGTGAGGACCGATCGGTGTTGGTGTCCCGTTGGTCAAATCTTGCAAACATGCCCATGGGCTGGGGCTACCAGTCCAGTTCGGTGCCGGCTTTTTGTCGCAAGCTATCGATACATGCCTGTGTCTGCGATCCGGCGCCCTAACTCGTGACGATCTGAGAGGGGCTTGCTGAGCGCCTCAGAAAAAAGCCGCCAGTGCTTTCCGAACCAGTACACAAGACCACGGGTTGACCGTATAGTCGCTTATCGCTCCAGGGGTAAATTAGCCACTATATTGGGGGGCATAACGATGAATCAGCCCACACCTAATCAACAGGGCGCAATTCAAGTGAGCGATTTTCTGAATCCAGCATCGATGCTAACGCCGGGTTTGGCGGGAGCGCTGACGATGATGATTTCAAACGCGCTAACACACGCCTTTGGCCTGAATGCTGCTTGGACAGCGCTCGCGCTGAGCTTTCTGCTAGGCATGATCGTGTGGGCCGCAACTGCCGCGCTTTTGGCGAGATGCATTTATTATATCTTCAACTCGCTCATTATATTCTCCGTTGCGTTCGGCACCAATTCCTTCGGCTTTACCGCCAATGCCCCCGCAATTTCATTCAATTTAGCCAGCGCCGCCTACGCGCAAACGGCTGCCGATGCAAAGAATGGCAATCAAGCCGGTGCCTCTTCCGCAGATATAAATGCGATGCTGAACACACTTTTGCAGAACGCCGCAAAATCCGGCACCAATGACCCGGCGGTTATTGCGCAGAAGAAACATCTTTCAGCGCTGATAGTCAGCAACGCCGCGAAGTCGGCGCCGGTGAAGAGCAACGCCGTCACGCCAGTGCAGGCCCAGGCGCCCAAAAAAACGCCTGGGTTCTTCCAACCATGGCGTTTTTGAAGATTGAAAATCCAACGCGTCGCTGATCGGGCGGATATCCGAACCCGGGGGTTCTATGACCAACTTCGATACAAAACATCTTCCAAGCCAACCGAGCGCAATTGCGCCCGATGGCTCGGATGTTCGCGTTTTGCTGGGCCTTAACGGTGGGGGGCTGGCGCATTTCGAACTCGCCGCCAATCAGGCCTCAAGAGCTGTCACCCACCGGACTGTTGAAGAGATTTGGTACTTCCTTAGCGGTCGCGGAGAAATGTGGCGTAGCCAGGGCGGTCGCTCCGAGATAATCGATGTTTATCCTGGCGTGTGCCTCACTATTCCTTTGGGCACGCACTTCCAATTTCGCTCCTTCGGCGGCGATCCCCTCGCTGCTGTTGGCGTTACGATGCCCCCCTGGCCTGGTGATGGAGAGGCGATCCCGATTGCCGGTGAGTGGCAGCCGACTGTGCCTGACTGACTTTGCAATAAGTCAGTCGCAGCTCGCAATTATGGTCAGTTGGGGCATAGCTGCAGTTTGGAGTTGTCGGTGGGACGGGCGTGTCGAAAAGCCCGTTAGCTTTCTGTAGTGCTTTTAAGCGCCTCACCCTGCTATAATCCATTGAAAAACAACAGATGTGGCACCTTTCTTGACCGCACCAAAGACATTTCTAACCAACTGATGAATCAGATAAATTTCCAGATGCGGAGAAAACAGGACTCGCATTCCGTTCACATCGTCCGATAGCATCATGGAATTGAGTCCCCATGGACGCGCTCAACAATAAACGGGCACTGGCTCTCCTCGTCTCAATAACATCCGGCTTGCCGGGCCCGTTCGCGCACCATTGCCAGCACCGACCGGCAAAGCGGAGCCTGCTTGCCTGTCAACTCCGCGAACTCCACCACAGAGCCCAGCAGGGCATCTATTTCCATGGGCCGGCCGCGTTCCAGGTCCTGCAGCATCGAGGTTTTGTGGGCGCCCACTTCGCCGGCGCCGTCGATGCGCTTGTCGATGCTGACGGCAAAGCGGATGCCCAGCGCCTCACCCACAGCTTGCGCTTCGTCCATCATGGCGCGCGCGACAGAACGCAGATCGCTCTGGAAGGCGAGGCGGTCCAAGGTCGAGGCGGTCAGGGCGGAGAGGGGATTGAACGCCAGATTGCCCCACAGCTTCACCCATATCTCGTCGCGGATGTTGGTACGCACCGGCGCCTTCAGGCCGGCCTTCACCAGCATCTGCGACAACGCCTCAGTGCGGGCGGACTTGCTGCCGTCCGGCTCGCCAAGGGTGAAGCGGTTGCCATAAGTGTGTTCGATCACACCCGGCTCGATGACTTCGGCGGCTGGATAAACAATGCAGCCGATGGCCTGTCGGGGGGGGAGGATGCGCCAGATATCGCCGCCGGGATCGACGCTCTCCACCGTCTGATCGCGCCAAGGCGTGTCCAGGCCGTAAAAGTACCAATAAGGAATTCCGTTGATGCCCGTCACCAGGGCAGTTTCCGGTCCCATCAGTCTTGCGATCGCGGGGGCCGCCGGCGCGAGGCCCGTCGCCTTCAAGGTTACGATCACATAGTCCTGGGGTCCGGCTTCCAGCGCATTGTCGGTGCAGGATATACGGACAGCTATTGTCTGGCCTTCGCTCTTGAGGGTCAGCCCCCGCTCGCGCATGGCCGCCAGGTGCGGACCGCGTGCGATGACGGTGACCTGGGCCCCCGCCTGATGCAGCTTGACCGCCAGATAGCCGCCAATGGCGCCGGCTCCGAATATGGCAATCTTCATCCGGTCATTCCGAGCTTTTCGGCCAAGCCGATGCGTTGCAGTTTCCCGGTGGCGCCTTTCGGAATTTCGGTGAGGAACAGGATTTTGCGCGGCACTTTGAAGTCGGCGACACGCGTGCCGATGAAGGCACGCAATTCGCGCTCGTCGCAGGCCGCGCCTTCGCGCAACACCACGGCGGCCGCCACATCCTCGCCCAGCTTGTCATGCGGCATGCCGAAGGTGACCACCTGCGCCACGGCGGGATGATCCATGATCACGGTGTCGATTTCCAACGGGCTGATCTTTTCGCCGCCCCGGTTTATCAGTTCCTTCAGCCGCCCGGTCAGCCGCAGATAGCCTTTTTCGTCCATCACACCCTGATCGCCGGTACGGAACCAGCCATTGGTGAAGGCCTTGGCATTGGCCTCCGGATTGGCTTCATAACCTTGGGTGACATTGGGCCCGCGGATCACGATCTCGCCCAAAGCCCCAGGCGCAAGCAGGTTGCCGGCCTCGTCCATGATGGCGACATCCGGTCCTGCCGCTAAACCTACGCATCCGGCAAAACGGGCGCTGGGCGGCAGCGGGTTGGAGGCCATCTGGTGAGAGGCTTCCGTCATGCCATAGGCCTCGATCACGGGCACGCCGAAAGTCTGTTCCAGCGCTTCCATCACCTGCGGCGGCAGGGATGAGGACGAGGACCGAATGAACCGCAATCGGCTCTTGGTGATGATGTCCCTGTTGCGGTCGGCGCGCGACAGGATCGCCTGATGCATGGTCGGCACCGCGGTGTACCAGGTGGGATTTGCCTCCTGGAACCAGTGGAAGAATTTCAAGGCATTGAAGCCCGGTGTGCAGACCACCGAAGCCCCGGCCGCGATGCTGGAAAGGGTGGCGGCGATCAGCCCATGAATATGGAACAGCGGCATGATGTTGAGGCAGACATCCGCTTCACGCAGCGCCAGGCTACTGCCGATGTGATAGGCCGAAGCCGTGACGTTTCGATGGCTCAAAGGCACGATCTTGGGCCGCGAGGTGGTGCCCGAGGTGTGCAGCACCAAAGCGATATCGTATTCGCCCGCCATGCCGGCTTGCGCGGGCGTGCCGGACAACTCTGCCTCCAGACGAAAATCGCCCGCCACCCTTTCCGGTATCAGGCGCACGACCGGAATATTGCGGCTGGCCGCCACGGCCAGCGCCGGACTGTCCATGCCCTCCAAAATCACCAGCGCCTTGGCATTGAGATCGGAAAGATAGAAATCGAATTCTTCTGCCCGATAGGCGGGATTGAGCGGCGCGGTGGTCGCACCGCAGGCAATGGCGATGAACGCCGACGCCATTTCCGGTCCATTGGGCAGGACGATGGCGACGCGGTCATTGCGTCCAATTCCCATGGCGTTGAGATCGTGCACCGCGCGGGCCGCGAGTGTGCGCAGACCCCGATGGGTCAACGCCTGACGCTCGGGTGCGCCGATGGCACCGGCCTCTTCGCGGCCCGCATCCAGCAGCGCGGAGATAGTGCTTGCGCGATAGAGATCCGACATGGGGTTCACTCCCGAAATGTTCGCAGATGCAGCGAAAAATAAAACGCGGGGGGAGGGTGCCAACCCAACAGGCCCATGGCAATAATCATCATGCAAACTTCTTCGATTATGAAAATCCCTTCAGAAAGCGGCGATAGCGGCGCCGTGAACCAGCTCGTGCTTGGCATCATCTGCATGGTGATGATCGCCAATCTGCAATATGGCTGGAACCTCTTCGTCAATCCCATCAACCAGGCTCATCATTGGGGCCGCGCCGCCATCCAGGTGGCATTCAGCCTTTTCGTGCTGGCGGAAACCTGGCTGGTGCCGGTGGAAAGCTGGTTCGTGGACCGCTTCGGCCCCCGTATCGTGGTGATGATCGGTGGCGCCTTGGTCGCGCTGGCCTGGGCCATCGATTCCGTCGCGAATTCCCTGCCGGTACTTTATGGCGCCGCAATATTGTCAGGCATTGGCGCGGGTGCGGTGTACGGCACCTGCCTGGGCAATGCGCTGAAATGGTTTGTGGGGCGGCGGGGACTGGCGGCAGGCATGACCGCGGCGGGGTTTGGTGCGGGCGCCGCCGCGACGGTGGTGCCGATCCGTGAGGTGATCCTCACCCACGGCTATCAATCGGCCTTCTTGTGGTTCGGGCTGGGGCAGGGCGCGGTGATTGTGCTTGTGGCGTTTTTCCTGCAGGCACCGAAGGTGCACGCGGCCGCGATCATAACGGGTCCGAATGTACAAACAGCTCGCAATTTCCGTCCCCTGGAGACGCTCAAGACCCCACTCTTTTGGGTCCTCTATCTGATGTTTGTGATGGTGGCGGCGGGCGGGCTGATCGTCACCGCACAGCTTGCATCCAACGCCGCCGATTTCGGCGTCGCGGAATCGCCGCTCACGATCCTCGGCATCACCGGCACGGTCCTGACCTTGGCCTTGGTGGTCGACAATGTGCTGAACGGACTGGCACGTCCCTTTTTCGGCTGGGTATCCGACCAGATCGGGCGCGAACGTACCATGTTCATTGCCTTCATGTTATGCGCTGTTTCGATCGGTTCGCTGGCCCTGTACGGCCACAACCCGATGTGGTTCCTGCTCAGCGGCGGACTGATCTATTTCACCTGGGGCGAGATCTACAGCCTGTTTCCGGCGACCTGCACGGATTCCTACGGCCCGCAATATGCCACCACCAATGCCGGGATGCTTTATACGGCCAAAGGTACCGCCGCGCTGCTGGTGCCATTGGCAAATGTCGCGAGCGCCGGGGGAGGATGGCACACCGTTCTGCTGGTGGGGGCGGCGGCCAATATCGTGGCGGCCCTGATGGCGGTTCTGGTTCTGCGCCCGCTGCGGCTGGCCCACAGGACAAAAAACGGCTGAAAGCCGGGCATTCGGCGGCTTCGCGCACATCCCATTTCCATGGTGTGTTTCTGAGCGGATTTTCATTTGGTATCGGGGACTTTTTCAGTGCCGGGGGCCTACAGCATGGGTGCAAATTGAGGAAACGCCCATGCTCCGCAAGATATTGGCCTGTGCCACCTTGATGCCGATGCTTTTGGCCTGCGCGCCGTTTGCGCAAGCCGACATCCAGTCCATCTCGCCGGAACAAGTTTCGCTGGTTGACACGACCTGCACGCAGGTCATGGGCCTCAAGAAAGGGGAATATTATTTCGCGCTTTGCCGCGAAACCCTGGCCCATAGCCTGGCGGCCAAGATGGAGGGCCGGGACATGGCGGCCGCCTATGGTGACTGCCGGCAACGCGGTCTGGCGGAAGGATCGGCGGCGTTTTCGACCTGCGTACTGGATTCCAAGGCGGCGGCGCCCGCGCCACAACCCACGGCCATCGCTTATACGGGCGCGCCCGGCACCGAACCCGGCAAGAGTTATTATGACGTGACAAACCATGTGCAGTTCCTGCGCGAGCGCTATTCCTGCGCGCAGCTGGGGCTGCTGCCCGGCAGCGGCGCGTTCGGCGAATGCGTTGCCGGACTGCAAGGCGCGTTACTGCCGACCAACGACTGATCTGCGGTTGACGGTGTTGCACCCCTATCTCCTTCGGCCAGACCCCGGCAGCCTGACGGAAGCCGGTTGAGCATGCTGGCTATCGTCCGTCTCGCCCTGAAGCGGCCTTACACCTTTGTGGTGATGGCGATCTTGATCGTCATCTTCGGCACCCTTGCGGCGATCCGCACATCGACGGACATCTTTCCCGATATCCGGATCCCGGTGATCGCCGCGGTGTGGACCTATCGCGGCATGTCGCCGGACGACATGGCCGGACGGGTGATCTATTATTACGAGCGCCAGCTTTCGACGGCAGTCAACGATATCGATCATATCGAGAGTCAGTCGTTATCCGGCGTCGGCATCGTCAAGATATTCTTCCGCCCCACGGTGGACATCCGCACCGCCACCGCGCAAGTGACCTCGTTGTCCCAGACGGTGCTGAAGCAGATGCCGCCGGGCATCACCCCGCCGCTGATCCTGAACTACAATGCTTCCACCGTGCCCATTCTGCAGCTCGGCCTGTCAAGTCCGGCCCTGGCCGAAAAGGACATCTTCGATCTGGGCCAGAATTTCATCCGGCCGGCCCTGGCGGAAGTGCAGGGCGCGGCCATCCCCTCGCCCTATGGCGGCAAGGAACGGCAAATCCAGATCGATCTCGATCCCCAGGCGCTGCAGGCGGATGGCCTGTCGGCGCAGGATCTGGAGACGGCCTTGGCGGCGCAGAACCAGATTATTCCGGCGGGAACCGTCAAGGTCGGACAGTTCGAATATAATGTGAAGCTCAACAACAGCCCCGCTCTGATCGAGGAGCTGAACAACCTGCCGGTCAAGCAGGTGGAGGGCGCCACCATCTATATGCGCGATGTGGCGCATGTGCGCGACGGCGCCCCGCCACAGCGCAATGTGGTGCGCATGGATGGCCGCCGCGCGGTACTGATGACGGTGCTGAAAAGCGGCACGGCTTCTACGCTCGATATCGTCGACAGCGTCAAGGCGTTGTTGCCACGGCTGAAGCAGACTTTGCCGCCATCGCTGAAAGTCCTGCCCCTGGCGGACCAGTCGATCTTTGTGCGGGCGGCGGTTTCCGGGGTGATCAAGGAAGGCGTGATCGCAGCCGCCCTGACCAGCCTGATGATCCTTCTGTTCCTGGGAAGCTGGCGCTCGACATTGGTGATCGTGATTTCGATCCCGCTGGCGGTGCTGTTTTCGGTGGCGATGCTGTCGGCCCTGGGCCAGACCCTCAACATCATGACCCTGGGCGGGTTGGCGCTGGCGGTCGGCATCCTGGTCGACGACGCCACCGTGACGATCGAGAACATCAACTGGCACCTGGAAAAGCACAAACCGGTTCAGCAGGCCATTCTGGACGGCGCCCAGCAGATCGTGGTGCCGGCCTTTGTCTCGCTGTTATGTATTTGCATCGCCTTCGTGCCCATGTTTTTCCTGCCGGGCATCTCCGGCTATCTGTTCGCCCCCATGGCCGAGGCGGTACTGTTTGCCCTGGTGGGATCTTTCATCCTGTCGCGCACCCTGGTGCCGACCATGGCCAACTATCTGCTTGTGACCCATGGCGACAGGCAGGACCATGATGTCGCGCGCAGCCACGACACCTCCCGCGGGCACCATCCGAAAAATCCATTGGTGCGGTTTCAGCATCGGTTCGAGCACCGCTTCGGAAAAATCCGCGCGGGCTACCACCGTTATCTGACCCTGGCGCTGGACCGGCGCCTGGTGTTCGCAGGTGGATTTCTGGCCTTCGTGCTTTTGTCATTGCTGCTGGTGCCGTTCCTGGGCCGCAACTTCTTTCCGGCGGTGGATGCGGGGGAGATCAGCCTTCATGTCCGCGCCCCCATCGGCACGCGCATCGAGGAAACCGCCGCCTTGTTCGATCATATCGAAGCCCGGATCCGCCAGGTCGTTCCACACGGGGAACTGGGCTCGATCGTCGACAATATCGGCCTGCCGGTGTCCGGCACCAATCGCGCCTATCTCAACACTGGAGGCGTGGGGCCGGAAGACGGCGATATCCTGATCACCTTGAACGAAGGCCATGCGGCGACGGCCGGCTATGTGAGAAAGCTGCGCCGGATACTGCCGCAAAGCTTTCCCGGCTCGGTTTTTGCCTTTCTGCCCGCCGATATTGTCAGTCAGATCCTGAATTTCGGTTCGCCGGCACCCATCGATGTTCAGGTCAGCGGGCCGGACCGGGTCAAGGGTGAGGCCTATGCAAGCGAACTGGCCAAGCGGTTTCGGGCCATTCCGGGCGCGGCGGATGTGCGCCTGCAACAGTCATCGCATTATCCGGAATTCGGCATCGATGTGGACCGTACCCGCGCCGGACTGACCGGAATCACCGAGCGTGATGTCACCAACAGCCTGGTGGTCAATCTGGCGTCCAGTTTCCAGGTGGCGCCGGCCTTCTGGCTGAACCCCAAGAACGGCGTTTCCTACCCGATCGTGATTCAAACCCCGCAATACCGGCTCGATACGCTGGGACAGCTTAAGACCCTGCCCATCACCGGCAGCAAGCCCGGCAGCTCCCAGCTTTTGGGCGGCATCAGCGACATTCATCGCCAGGATAGCGATGCAGTGGTATCGCATTACGCCATCCAGCCGGCCTTCGATATCTATGCGACAACCCAGGATCGCGACCTGGGTGGCGTGGCGGCTTCCCTCCAGGAAATCATCGATGAAACCCAGCATGACTTGCCGGCCGGCGCCACGGTGGAAGTGCGCGGCCAGGTCGAGACCATGAATGCCGCCTTCTCTGGCCTGTTCTTCGGACTGGCCGAAGCGATTGTGCTGATCTACCTGCTGATCGTGGTCAATTTCCATTCCTGGTCCGATCCCTTCGTGATCATCATGGCCTTGCCCGGGGCTCTGGCGGGCATCGCCTGGACGTTGTTCGCCACCCATACGTCGCTGTCGGTTCCGGCATTGACCGGCGCCATCATGTGTATGGGTGTCGCCACGGCCAATTCGATCCTGGTGGTCAGCTTCGCGCGTGAGCGGCTCGACGCCTGTGGCGACGCGGTGCAGGCGGCAATCGAGGCGGGTGTCACCCGCTTCCGGCCCGTGCTGATGACCGCACTGGCCATGATCATCGGCATGGCGCCCATGGCGCTCGGGCTGGGCGAGGGCGGCGAACAGAACGCGCCGTTGGGCCGTGCCGTGATCGGCGGGTTGGTGTTCGCCACCTTTGCTACCCTGTTCTTCGTGCCCGCCGTTTTCGCCCTGGTGCGCGGCCGCACCGGACATGTTTCGCATCCGGCCAGAGGAGAAGCCCTTGTCGCTGGAGAGTGATCCGAAAATGATGCGCAACCTGAAGCGCGCCGGCCTGGCCGCCGCGGGCGTGCTTAGCGCCGTCTTGTTGATCGGCGCCTATACGCGCTTTGTGCAGGCCGACGACCTCAAAGACTGGACCCGGGAGGTGGAAGTCCCCACCGTGGCCCTGATCTCGCCCGGCGCCAGCGGCGCCAATCAGGCGCTGGTATTGCCCGGCAGTCTGCAAGCCTATTACGACGCCAGGATTTATTCGCGAGTCCCAGGCTATGTGCACGCCTGGTACAAGGACATCGGCGCGCGGGTAAAAAAGGGCGATGTGCTGGCCAGCATCGACACGCCCGAACTGGATCAGCAGATCAGCCAGGCGCGCGCCGATCTGGGCGCCGCAGTTTCCGCGCAAAAACTGTCGGCCACCACGGCGAACCGCTGGAACAGCCTTTTGCCGCTGGACGCGGTCTCCAAACAGGATGTGGAAGAAAAGACCCAGGATCTCGCCAGCAAGGCGGGTGCGGCAAAGGCGGCGCAAGCCAATCTCGACCGTCTTCTGGCTATGAAAAGCTTCGCCAAAATCGTGGCGCCGTTCGATGGGGTGGTGACGCGCCGTACCGCCGATGTCGGGGCATTGGTCAGCGCTGGCCCTGCGTCCAATGGCGAACCCCTGTTCGCGGTCGCCGACATGCATGCCTTGCGTGTCTATGTGAATGTGCCGCAATCCTATTCGGCGCAGATCGGGCCCGGCATGGCGGTTTCGCTCAGCGTGCCGGAATATCCGGGCAAAAGCTTCCTGGCGAGGTTGATGTCGGATTCCGGGGCGATCAGCGCGCAGTCCGGCACCTTGCTCGTGGAATTCGAGGTCGACAACAGTGCCGGCCTCCTCAAGCCCGGAAGCTTTGCCAATGTCAGCATGCGCGTGCCGGGACGAGCACAGACCCTGCGCCTGCCTGCGAGTGCGTTGATGTTCCGCGCCGAGGGTTTGCGCGTGGCGACGCTCGGCGCGAAGGACACGATCGTGATGAAACCGGTCACCATCGCTGCCGATCTCGGAACCCAGGTGATCCTGGGCTCCGGCCTGAACGCGCAGGACCGCGTGGTCGACAACCCGCCGGATTCTCTTTCCAATGGCGACAAGGTGCGGGTCGGTCATGCGGACTAGGCTTATTTTGGCTGCATGTGTGCTGCTGTCCGGCTGCAATCTGGCTCCCGACTATCAGGTGCCCAGGACCGAACAGCCCATCGCGTTCAAGGAGACCGGCCCCTGGGTTCAAAGCACGGCGCAAAGCGCGTTGCCGCGCAACGCCTGGTGGCGGCTTTATGGCGATTCTGTTTTGGATGGTCTGGAGAATCGGATCGAAGCCGCCAATCCCACCTTGGCGCAGGCGGTGGCGCGCTATGACGCCGCCCGCGGCTATCTCGAGCAGGCCCAGTCGTTTGTTTTGCCGACCTTGGCGGTTGGCGGTCATGCCGATACCGACAAGCAGTCGGCCAACCGTCCGCTGCGCAGCGCCAACCAGCCGACTTACTATGGCGATAACGCGACTGCGGCGGGTCTGTCCTGGGATCTGGATTTGTGGGGACAGGTCCGCAATCAGGTCGCGGCCGGCGAGGCTGAAGCGCAGGCGAGTTTTGCCGACCTGGAAGGTGTGCGCCTCAGCCTGCAGGCGCAACTGGCGGACGACTATCTTCAACTGCGCGGATTGGATGCCCAGGCGCAGCTCCTGAAAAATGCGGCTGCGATCTACGGCAAGGCGCTCGACCTCACCAACGACCGGCACGACAAGGGCATCGCTTCCGGCCTGGATGTGGGACGGGCGCAGGCGCAGTTTTCAGACGCGCAGGCACAGCTTTCCGAAGTCCAGGCGCGGCGAGCCCTGCTGGAACATGCCATCGCCAGTCTGGTGGGCACGTCCGCCTCCAGTTTTGCAATTGATGTCCAGGTCGCCGATTTCAAAGTCCCCAACATACCGGCCAGCGTCCCTTCCACCCTGCTGCAGCGGCGCCCTGACATTGCCGCCGCGGAGCGGGTGGTGGCCGCCACCAATGCCGGCATAGGCGTGGCGCGGGCCGCCTTTTATCCGGACATTTCCTTGTCGGCGCTGGCGGGTTTCCAGAATACGGGGAACGACTCGCTCTTCGCCGCGCCCAATGCTTTCTGGGCATTGGGGCCAAGCATGGCGCTGACCCTGTTCGACAATGGGCGGCATGAAGGCCAGTTGGCGGTGGCCAAAGCCGCCAATGCCAGCGCCGCGGCGGCCTATCGCGCCACGGTTCTGAAGGCCTTTCAGGACGTCGAAGACAATCTGGCTTTGCTCAACCGGCTGGCGGAAGCCGCCGACGCCCGGGCGGCCTCTGTGAAAGCGGCCACACACAGCCAGGATCTAGCATTGGCGCTTTACGGCAACGGCGCGTTGGGATTCCTGGATGTGGTCGTGGCCCAGACCACGGCGCTCCAGGCGCAGCAGGCCGCACTTTCCATCCAGACCCGCCGGCTTCAGGCCAGCGTCGGATTGATACGCGCCCTGGGCGGCGGCTGGTCTGTCGAACAAATGCCTGATTTTGCTCAGAAAAGCTCACGGAGCCCCGCGTGACAGATCGTCATATGTGACAGTTTTAAGAAGAAAAATTCTCCCAGACAGGGTTCTTTTGCGGTCCCAGGAAAGGCCGCGGAAAGGCGGTACCAGATCATGCGCATCCTGATCGTCGAGGACGAGAAAAAGTACCTCGATATTCTTCTGCGAAGCTTGCGGGGCGAGGGCTATACCGCTGACGGCGTCGGCACGGCATCCGATGCGGTGGAATATCTCAAGAGCTATCACTACGACTTGGTCATTCTTGACCTGCAGCTTCCCGACGGCACCGGCAACAGCCTGCTCAGGCGGATGCGCGAGACCGGACATACCATGCCGGTGCTTGTGCTGACCGCCCACAGCGAATTGGAAAGCAAGGTGGAGAATTTTCAGGCGGGTGCCGACGACTATGTTGTCAAGCCGGTGGCGATGGCGGAATTGGCCATACGGGTCCAGGCGCTGCTGCGGCGCGGTCCGGCGCTGCTGGAGAATGTGCTGCGGGCCGCCGACCTGGAGATCAACCGGCTGACCCGGCAGGTCAAGCGCGACGGCAAGCGCATCGAACTCAGCCCCAAGGAATATTCGCTGCTGGAATATCTGTTCCTGCATCCCGGCCGCGTGCTGTCGCGCAGCATGATCGTGGAGAAGATATGGGATCAGTCCTTCGAGGGGCTCACCAACATCGTCGATGTTTATATCGGCCATCTCCGGCGCAAGGTGGATGAAGGCCACAGCCACAAGTTGATCCGCACCGTGCGCGGCCTCGGCTATATGCTTGATGCCGAGCAATGATGTTCCGGTCCGTCACCTCCCGGCTGGTGTTTTTGTATTGCCTGCTGCTGGTGACTTTGGGAGGCGCCTTTCTCGCTTTCACAGTCCTGAGCTTCAGTTATTTCACGCGAGAAACGCTGGCCACCAACCTGGCCAATCGCGCAGGGGAGGTTTGGAACCTCTCGCAAAACCTCCTGGACCAGCCGGCACGCCTGACCGACATCATCGGCCGGCGCTTTTCGCCTGAACCCTTGGACCGGTTCATCCGCATTCGCGCGGGAGAGCGGATTTTTTATCAGTCAGGCACACCGGAAAGCCGCGATTTCAGCCCGGCGCAACTTCCCCTGACGGAACCGGGGCCGCTCGCCCACCGCATTGGCAATGCCCTGGTTTTCAGCGGAGCCTTTCGGGATGCTCGCGGTCGAATCGTTGTCGTGGAGACGGGCCAGTCAGATCAGTTTGCCCGCACTGTGCAAACAAGGCTCGCCACATCGTTGATCATTGGACTTCCGGTCTTGCTCATCGCTGCCGCGCTGGCCGGATATTTCCTGATGCGTCAGGCGCTCACGCCTGTGGAAGTGATGATCAACGCCGCGGAGAATTATACCTTCAACAACCCCCACAACCGGCTGCCCCTGGTCGGAGCTGAGCCGCGGATCGAAGCCCTGGGACTTGCGTTGAACCGCATGCTGGACCGGCTGGACGGGGCCTATTCCCATGTCAGCCGCTTCTCCGCCGATGCCGCACATGAGCTGCGCACGCCTCTCACCATCATCCGCGGCGAGCTGGAGCTGGTGGCGTCGAACGCGCGCAGGCCGTCCGATGTGGATCAGGCCATCGCCAATGCGCTCGAGGAAATGACGCGCCTGTCGAGCATTGTCGACAGCCTTATCACGCTTTCGCGCATGGAAAGCCTGTGGGGGAAGCGCACGCATTCTCCCGTCGACCTGATGGAGTTGGCGACAGAGACCATTGACCAGATGAATTTGATGGCGGTCGAGAAGGACATCACCCTGATGCGCCCGATTGGGCCTTCCGTGATGGTCGCGGGTGACCGGGAACGGCTCAAGCAGGTCCTGGTCAACTTGATCGACAACGCCTTCAAATACACCCAGCGCGGGGGGCGCGTTTCGGTCGAGGTGGGGACGCGGGACGACAACGGGTTTGTCTCGGTTGAGGATACCGGAATTGGCATCGATCCCAGCCATCATGAAAAAGTTTTCGAGCGCTTCTACCGCGTCACACCCGATCGCGGCGAACATGGCGCGGGCCTGGGCCTGGCGATTGTCAGGTCCATCTGCCATGCCCATGGCGGCACCATCAGTCTGCGCAGCGTTCCGGAGTTCGGCAGTTCCTTCCGGATGGAGATTCCGCTTCTGAACGCAAAAAGCGAAACGGCCGCCGCGAATATTGCGACGGCCGCTGTGGCTTCCGGAAAACCCGCTTAGAACGGGTAATAGCGGAAGCTGGTGAAGACCATGCTGTCGTCTGTGGTCGGCTTGACGCCGCCCGCGCCGTCGAAGGCGGTGAGGTGGAGATAGGAATATTGCATGCCGAAGCGGAAGCTGCCGAACTTGCCCTGATAGGCGCGCCACCAGAAGCCGGCATTGATCTGGTTTTCCGTCTCGATATTGGCGGAACAGGCGCCGCCTTCGATCGCGCAACCGGTGAGGTTCAACGTCGGGCTGCCGAGGCCAAGGGTCGCCGCGCCGACGCTGAAGGTTTTGCTCTTCTGGGCCTCCTGGCCGCCATAGGCATAGAGGTCCAGAAGCGGGGTGGCATGCCAGGTGCCGCCAACCATCCAGCTGGTTTCCTGGATCGGCGCCAGGGTGCCGTCGGGGCGGAAGGTCACGTCCGGCAATTGGCCCGAACCGTAGCGGCCGATGCCGGAGCCGCTCAGCCCGGTTGCCTGCAAGTCCAGGATCTTGGGGATGGCGGACCAGGTGATGGTGCCGCCGACACCGCCGCCAGAGGTGTCGTTGTTCTGGTTGCCCACCGGCAGGCCGATCGCGTTGCCGGCCGCGACCAGGGTACGGTCATAGAAGTCGCGATAGATGCCATAGACCTCCATATGCAGAGGCTGCGCGTCGCCGATCACCGGTTCCCAGGCGAACTTGCCGATAACGTCGGGAATGTGATTCAGCGAGAAATTGTTGACATTGGCGAGCAGCGAACCGCCGGCATGGTTGCTGACCACCGTCACCCCGGGCGCGGCTGCGGCATTGCCCGCGAAGGTGGTTTGCGGATTTTCCACCGATACCGCCAGCCAAAACTCCTTGTCCCAGTTCTTGGTGATGCGCAACTGCGGCTGGCGGGCCCAATTGAAGCCCACGACATATTGCGCGTCGATGGTGGCCGGAACCAGTTCATTGCGCGGGGTGATGCCATGGGTGTTGGCGGTTGCCAGGGACCAACTTTGGCCCGCCAGCAACTGCAGCCCCAACGAGTCCCAGTCGATCGTGGTGTAGATGTTGCGGATGCGCAGATTGTAGGAGTTACTCTCGTTCGAGTTTGCCGTCTGCGCAGCGCCCAGGAAATCCAGCTCGTTGTAGAAGGTCAAATGCGTGTCGGAACTGACGTCGGCCTGGGCCATGATCGTCAACCGGCTTTGGCGGGCGGTGAAGCGGGTTTCCGACATATGTCCGGTGGACTGGTTGGAGAACGGCACGCCATTGAAGCTGGAGCCGATGTCGGCAGTCTCGCTGCGCGAGCGATAGACACCTTCCGATGCGATAAACCCTCCCAGCGATACCGTGACCGGGCCGGAGGCCAGCGTAGTGTCCGCCACGGCCGGTGCCGCAGAGAGCGCCATCACGGCCGCGCTCAAGCACGCACCGGAGCGCAATGAAAATTTGGTCTTCATGTGACTGTGTCCTGTTCCCGCTCGCGGCCAACAGCAGCCGCCGCGGGCGTGGGTAGCGGCGCTGTACGACAGTTTTGCAATGATGCCGATTTATAAGCGGATTTTAATGCAGTCTTTATTCGGCTTTCATTTGCGAAATAAGTATTCGTGCGGACACATGTAATGCAGTTGTGATTGTCACGAGAACGCAACATTGCCCCCTTATCGCGTTCGGCGCGCAGATGGTTGCGCGTGAGAAAAGGGGTTTCGATGATTAGGAAGATGATGTTGCTGGCCGCTGCGGCGCTGGTTACCACGGCATTCGCTGCGAACGCGGAATCGCTGACCGGTGCAGGCGGTACCGCGATCTATCCGGTTCTGCAGGTATGGGCCTCGAAGTATGCGCAGCAGGGCGGTGACCAGATCAACTATCAGGCCATCGGCTCGGGCGGAGGCATCAAGCAGATCGAATCCAAGACCGTGGATTTCGCAAATTCCGACAAGCCGCTGATGCATGCGGAACTGGCCGCCAACCAGCTGGTCCAGTTCCCGCAGGTCATCATTTCGATCGTACCGATCGTCAATCTGCCCGGCGTCAAATCCGGTGACATGGTGCTGAACGGGCAGGTACTGTCCAAAATCTATCTCGGGCAGATCACCAAATGGAATGATCCCGCGATCAAAGCGCTCAATCCCAAACTGAACCTGCCAGCCACAAACATCCTGACGGTGCATCGGGCGGATGGCTCGGGGACCACGTTCAATTTTGCCAATTACCTGGGCAAGGTGAATCCGGAATGGGCCAGCAAGGTTGGTGCCGACACGGCGTTGGAATGGCCCAATGGCGTGGGCGGCAAGGGCAATGCCGGCGTCGCTGCCGACGTGCAGCAAACGGTGGGCTCGATCGGCTATGTCGAATATGCCTATGCCATGCAGTCGAAGCTGGTCTACACCGACATGGTCAATGCCGCCGGCAAGCGCGTAAAGCCCAGCATGGAAGCGTTCCAGTCGGCTGCGTCCAACGCCGATTTCAGCAAGGTGCAGGACTTTTATGAAATCCTCACCAACCAGCCCGGCGCGGACAGCTGGCCGATCACCGCCGCAACCTACATGCTGATGCGCTCGGATTACCCGGCCGACAAGAACAAGACGGTTCTGAAGTTCCTCGACTGGGCACTCAAAAGCGGTCAGGACGATGCGCGCAAGCTGGACTATGTGCCCATGCCCGATGGTGTCATCAAGCGGATTGAAGCCTCCTGGAGCCAGACCTTGAAGGTGAAGCCGTAACAGCACGGTGGGGCAGGGCCGGCGCGTTCATGCCGGCCCTGACTTCCCGCCCAGATCGGGCGCCGCAAGAAACCGTCGCCTAGGGATGTATGCCATAAGCACCGGCCACGGCTGCAACGCGATGAAGGTCCGGCGTGTCCTGTTCACCTACGGCCCGTTCCATCCGGTCCTGCGCAGCGTTCAAGACGGCATGTTGGCCTGACCGCACCAGCGCCAAAATAAACACAAAAAGAGGCGCGCCGAGGCACTCCACAAGCGTATCGGGGCTGTCAGCGCATCGCCGCAAGAAACGGAGCGAAAGGGAAAGCCGGTTTTGGGCGTCACGGATTTCCTCTTCGGAAGCAGCCGACACGAGGTCGCTGCCATCCAGCGCGAGTAGAACCGCCATCACCAGCCGCCAGCCCGACTGCGCCTGCGTGCCGTGGTCATCGTCATATCCAAGTTTGACTGAAGCTCTTTCCAGAACCGTCAGGGCAATTTTGGCGGAGTCGGATGCGCCCCCAATGCAGGCCGCAGCATGGAACGCGGCCGATACCAGCGCATCTGGCAGGCTGCTTATCGCGGGCGATTTGGCCGTAATTTTTCCGGCGACCTTCCTTATTTTTGCGGCCCCGTTCATTTTGCTGCGGTGAAGCCAAGCGCGGCGGAACCGTGCGGGCGGAACCTCGAAACCGTTCAGCCACAGGCTGATGGTTGCGGCGTCGCTTCTGCCGTATTTCCGCAGCGCATCATACGCCAATTCGGCGCGCGCCAAGATATTCGGGTCATCCCAATAATAGCGGCGGCCCGCGCCCGTGCCCAAGCCATGGCTGCCCAGCGGCGGCAACAGGCCATCATTCCGCCAAGCAGAAACCTCCTCAAGCGAGACTTTACGCCCGCTCGCAACTAAGGCGAGCACAAGCTGCCGCTCGGAAGTCGTTGTTTTAGACCTGAATCTCACACGCTGAAGCTATTCAGCAAGGATGAAGCAGCCCTACGGAAAATATGAAAATGCGCTTAGACGGTCTTCCAAGTATCCGGCTATCTTCTTCGAATTGCAGAGCCAAGGCTTCGTAAAGGTCGAGTGTTAAGGGTAAGGCTCCGGTCAAAAAATCCCCTTAAGCAATAATGGTACCTATGGCAGCCTCGCCCTGTGTTAACCCCCTGAAAAACAACAGCTGTGGCACCTTTCTTGACAGCACCAGTTACTTTCCTAATTGGCTGATCTTAAAGAAAGATTTTCCAGGTCCGGGAAGGGTGGACGCATTTTGTCCATGCTGCCTGTTTGTCCGCGATAGAGCGTGCGCGACACTGTCGCAATCGCACTCGGTCTTTCCGAGATTTGTTATGTCGGGCCGCGACGATCGAGATTGGCTGCTTCAGCCAGGGACGTATTGTCCAGTATTGCGGCGGCGGCGTCGCGCACCTCCCGCATGAGCCTGCGCACTTCGCATTCCTTCTCGTCCCAACAGTCCTCGCAGCGGCGATAGAAGCGCACACTGGCACAGGGCAGGGGCGCCAGCGGTCCGTCGACCGCGCGCACGATGGAGGCGATTGAGATGTCGGCGGCCTGTTTCGCCAGCGCATAGCCGCCCTCACGCCCGCGCGCGCTGACGACAAGGCCATAACGGCGGAGCTCAAAGAAAATCAGCTCCAGGAATTTCTTGGGAATGTTTTCACGGATCGAAATGTCGCGGGCGGCGGTCATCTCGCCCTGCGCTTGTGCCTTGGCCAGGAACAGAAGGGCTTTGATCGCGTATTTCGCCTTTTGCGACAGCATGAATGGCGATCCCAGTCGTTCATGGCATGACGCGGCCCAATGCCAATCATGAGCCGCACCAATAATAGACTACATAATATATCAATTTACTAGACATTAGAAGCGCTGCACAACGCCCGCTCAATTTCTATGAGCGGGGATTTCAAAATGTCTGGTTCCAAATCGCGCGTCCGCCGGCAATCGGTTTTGCTGGCGGAGGCCGGCTTTCTGGCGCTTGCTGCGGCAAGCGTCGCAGCCCATGCACAGGAACTGGCGCTGGCGGATACCGAATCCGTAATCGTCACAGGCACGCGCGTCACCGGCCTGACCGCGGCAGACAGCGCCGCGCCCATCACTGTCATCGCCTCGGATGCCCTGACGCATGTCGGCCAGCCAAACCTGATCCAGGCCTTGGCCCAAATCACGCCGTCCTTTTCGGCGGAGGCGCGCGGCGGCGATACCAGCAACCTGACGCTTTCCGCGCGTCTGCGCGGTCTGTCCCCCAACGACACCTTGGTGCTGGTCAACGGCAAGCGCCGCCATTCCAGCGCGAACCTGCATGTCGGCAGTGGTCAGTTCCAGGGCGCGGCGACGGCCGACCTGGACCTGATACCGGTTTCGGCCATCGATCATATAGAAGTTCTGCAAGAGGGTGCAGCCGCCCAATACGGCACCGACGCCATCGCCGGCGTGGTCAATATCATCCTGAAAAAGAACGCCTCAGGCGGTGTAATCAACGCCACCGGAGGCCAGTATTTCAAAGGTGACGGCGAGACGTATGATTTCAACGGCAATATCGGTTTGCCGCTGGGCGACAAGGGCTTCCTGAGCTTTACCGCCGAGAAGCAGTTCCGCGGTTTCAGCCAGACCGGTGGCCAGGACATCCGGCTGGTGGACGTCAACGGCAATCCGCGCGCCCTGGCCTATCCGGTTGCCGGCCTTCCGAACTATCCTCGCGTCAATCAGGTCGAAGGTCTGGCGGAATCGCAACTCACCACCCTGGCCGCCAACCTGGAATACGCGCTGACACCGGACGTCACGCTTTATGCCAGCGGTACCTATGGCGAGCGGCAGGCCAAGGCGCACCAGCAATATCGCCAGCCAAACCAGGTGATCGCTGCGCCAGGCTCCAACCAGCCTTTCAATGGCATCACCAATCCCAACGGCTATGTCGGCCTGACGGCGGCGGGCACGCCTGCGGTTTCGGGCGCCACCGGCACCTTCACCACGCCTGGCGAACTGATTCCGTTTCCACTGGGCTTTACCCCGCTGGAAGCACTGCGCGAGGATGATTATGGCTATACCCTGGGCCTGCGCGGGGAAGTTGCCGGCTTCCGCTGGGACCTGTCGGGTACCTATGGCAAGGACCGCGACCAGATTTACACTCTCAACTCGGCAAACCTGTCCTTGTTCAAGGACACTCATACCACGCCGCGGGATTTTTATGATGGCTCCTTCACTGCGTCGGAAGCGACTTTCAACCTGGACATCACGCGCGACTTCAATGTGGGGTTGGCTTCGCCGCTGACCGTCGCGTTCGGCGGGGAGGGGCGGGAGAACACCTTCGCCATCGGGGCGGGCGATGCCGCTTCGACCTACAAAGAAGGCGGGCAGGCCTATCCCGGCTTCCACCAGTCCGACGCCGGCGGGCACAGCCGCAAGAACTATGCTGCCTATATCGATTTCGCCGTTTCGCCAATCACGAACCTGCAGGTAGACCTCGCCGGCCGCTTTGAGCATTACACCGATTTCGGCGATGCCCAGGTCGGCAAGATCACGGCGCGCTACGACATCACGCCGGAATGGGCGGTGCGCGGCACCATCTCGACCGGCTTCCGCGCCCCGACTTTGCAGGAAGAGTTCTATTCGGCCACCAACACCTCGCCGACCACCGCGACAGTGCAGTTGCCGCCCAATTCGGCCGCCGCGGCCCTTCTGGGCGTCAAGCCGTTGCAGCCCGAAGCCTCCACCAGCTACAGCTTCGGTGTCGTCGCCCATCTGTTGGACGGCCTGAGCGTCACGGTGGACGCTTATTCGATCAGTTTGCGCAACCGTATCGTGGGCACCGGTACGCTGTTCGGTTCGGGCGGGGCAATCAATTCGCCGGTTGTGACGGCCGCCATCATCGCCCACGGCAATGTGCTGGATCCCACCGTGACCCAGACCGGCGCCTCCATCTTCCTCAACGGCATAAGCACGCTGACGCAGGGCGTGGACCTCTCGGCCAACTATCTCACCGACTTCGACGATCTCGGGAGCATTACCTGGACTCTGGCCGGCAACTACACCGACATCTCGATCAGCAAGATCATTTCCACACCGTCGACCTTCTCGCCTGGTGTGACCCTGTTCAGCCAGACCTCGCAGACCTTGCTGACCCATGCCAACCCGAAGGAAAAAGTCGGCCTGAGCGCGCTGTGGTCGCTGGGGGACTGGACGGTCAATGTGCGCGAGACGCTCTATGGCCCCAGCTCGGTGGATTACAGCCCCAATGGCGGGACCTATTACACCAACAAGATCAGCACCCGGGCGATCACCGATCTGGAAGTGGGCTATCGCTTCCTGGATGCGTGGAGGCTGTCCTTCGGTGCCAACAACCTGTTCGACGAACGGCCGGAAACGGTGCTTCCGCTGAATGCCACCACCTTGACCAATGGCGGCAACATCGTGAACGCACCGCTTTCCATCTCGCCCTACGGCACCAATGGCGGTTTCTATTACACCCGGCTGAGCTTCGCCTTCTGACAGGTGAATGGCCTCGTGATCAGCGGCTAAAGCTCAAGTGCGGCCGTCAGGATCAACTCTCCCAGCCGGTTGACGGTCGGGTGCGGATTGTCGCGGACATGGCGCACATACGAGACCTTGGGCAGACAAGGCAGTATTTCCTCCGGCCCGATCGGCTTGTCCATGAAGCTGATGGTGCGGCAGGTGATGCCCAGGCCCGACTCAACGGCGGCACGCAACGCGGCCAGGCTGGGTGTTTCCAGCACAATGCGATACGGCCGTCCGGCTTTCTCCAGCGCCGCCAGCGCAGCCTCGCGGAACCTGCAGGGGCCTTCGAGCACCGCCAATGGCAACACCTCCTGCCGGCAAGCGTCCTCGTCGCCCAGCCATGTCATCGGTGCGGTGCGGATGGCGGCGGGATCATTCGGCGTGCTCATGCACAGCAGCACATCCATCTGACCGGACTGCATCAACTCCAGCAGTTCAGCGGAATTTCCCACCCGCACCTGAAGCTGGGTTTCCGGATTGATCCGGGTGAACTGCGCCAACACCCCGCTTAACAGCGATTCCGCGAAGTCCTGTGCGAGGCCAATCCGTGCCGGCCCCACCATGCTGTCCCCGCTGAGCGCCACCACGGCGCGATCGTTGGCGGCCAGGATTTCGCGCGCGTGGGACAGCATGCTCTGGCCCGCGGCTGTCAGGCTCAGCCGCCGCCCCTCCCGGTGGAACAAAGGCGTCTGCACCAGGTCTTCCAGCCGTTTCATCTGCAGGCTGAGCGCGGACTGGGTGACAAACACGCGTTCTGTCGCCTTCAGCATCGAGCCCGCGTCCACGATTGCCGCAAAGCTGCGCAGCAGCTCCGTGGGCAGATTCACCACCATCACCCCTCCTATGAGCCAGGCTCATAAGTCCAATTTGCAGAAGTCTCTTGTCATTCTGCTTAAAGTCTATCAAATAACTAGACTAAAGGCAGGGAGAGGTAAAGTGCCATCTGTTCGTTACGTTTTTGCCCTGTTTGCCCTGTTCCTGAGCGGCCCCGCGCTTGCCCAAAGCGATGATCCGGCGCGTGCCGACACCGTCAGCTGGTCGGCACAAGCCGTCACCAAGGCAGGCCGAAGCACACTGACCGTGAACGCCAAAGTGCAGCCGGGCTGGCACGTCTATGCACTCAAGCAGGCGGCCGAGGGGCCGACGCCCCTGCTGGCGGCGCTGGAGGCAAACAGTGTGGCGACCGCAAATGGCGCCGTCAGCAGCAGTCCCGCCATCACGTTCCGCGACCCCGCTTTCGGTCTGAACACACAGTATTATGAAAAGGCGTTCAGCGTGACGATTCCGGTAACGCTGAAGCCGCATCTCAGCGGGCCTCAGACCATTCCCGTCAGCGTGCGCTTCCAGACCTGCAACGGCCGCGTATGCCAGCCTCCCAAAACGGTGCATCTGTCCGCGCCGCTCGACCCGGCAGGCGGTTGAGCCATGACCAGGCGAGGCACGCTTTCCGGCAAGGCGCTGGCGCTGGTTACCGGTGTGGCGGCGATTGTCGCCTTGCCGGTCTATGCCCAGATCGCTGTTCGCAACCAGGGTTACATTCCCTACAGCGAGGCGCCCATCAATTACCGCTCGCAGGAATTGAGCGATCCCGTCGCATTGCTGATCAGGCAAATCGACGAGGGCAAGGCCAGCCTGACCTATGACCAGGACCAGGGTTATCTGCGCTCGGTGCTGGACCGTTTGAAGGTGCCCACCGATTCCCAGACCCTGGTCTTCTCCAAGACCAGCTTCCAATACCCGAAAATCTCGCCGGAACATCCGCGCGCGCTTTACTACAATGACGATGTCTATGTCGGCAAAGTCCATGACGGCAATGCGATCGAGATCGTCTCTTTCGATCCGAAGCAGGGCGCCATCTTCTATCTCCTCGATGAGCGCAAGCTAGACAAGCCGAACTTCCAGCGCGCCGAGCTGGACTGTACCCAGTGCCATATCGCGCCCGGCACGCGCGGCGTGCCGGGCGTGCTGCTTCGTTCGGTCTTTCCGACCCAGGCCGGCACGCTGACGCCGCGCGCGCCGTCCTATATCACCGACCAGGAAAGCCCGCTGAAGCAGCGCTTCGGCGGCTGGTATGTCTCCGGCGAGCTGGGCAAGGCCTCGATGGCCAATGCCGCTGTGACCGATCTGCCGGCGCCTGATGCCCCGCGCGGTACGGTCCCCACGCTCAATCCCCTGGCCAAGGCCTATGACGCATCCGCCTATCTGGCGCCGGAAAGCGATCCCGTGGCGCTGCTGGTGCTGACGCATCAGGCCCAGATGCACAACCTGATAACCCTGACCAACTACCAGACGCGGCTGGCGCTGTACGCGCTGGAAAAGAATGGCGGCGTCGGCGCGTCGCAGGTTTCCTACACTGCCGAGGCTTCTTCGCTGGATGCACTGCCGGATGCGGCGCGCCAGAAAATCCAGAAGCCGGCGGACCAGTTGGTGCGCTTCCTGCTGTTCGCCAATGAAACCCCGCTGGGCGGGCTGGACGGCAAAAAGATCATCGCGTCGTCGGCCTTCGCACGGGGATTTGCCGCACGGGGTGTGCGCGACTCCAAGGGCCGGTCGCTACGCGACTTCGACCTGCACGACCGCATCTTCAAATATCCCTGCAGCTATCTGATCTACAACTCCGCCTTCGACTCGCTGCCCGAGCCGGCGAAGGCCTATGTCTATCACCGCCTGCTGCAGGTTCTTTCCGGCGCCGACCAGGGTGCGGATTTCGCCAATCTGTCGCCACAGGACCGCCAGGCCATCCTCTCCATCATCCTGGAAACCAAACCCGGGCTGCCGGACGAGTGGCAGGACTATGCCCGCGCCCGGCATCTGAAACTGGCCGCCAACACGTCACCATCTCAACCCTGATCAGCGAGGACCATAGCCATGAAGACACTTGTGAAGATCGCCGCACTTTCCGCCGTGCTTGCCGGCAGCGGCGCCGCCCTGGGCGCGGACACGTCAGCCGACGCCATCAACGGCCGCTGGGATGCCGTGCTGACCCGCAACGGCGCTGAAATTCCCTTCCGCCTGGACATCAAGGGTTCGGGCGCCGGATTGCAGGGCGTGCTGTATGACGGGTTCAAGCCCTATGACGGCACCACCAGTGCCAGCTTCAAGGACGGCAAGCTGGTGCTGAACATCGAACACTATCTCACCACCATCAATGCGACATTGAAGGATGGCAGGCTGGAAGGCGCAGTGGTAGCGCAGAACCGTGAATCCAGCGCGCAATACGGCTTCAAGGCCGTGCGGCATGTCGAGGCCGTGGCCGTGGCCGGCGCGCCCCAGATCGCCGGCACCTGGATCATCCCGCTGGATGCGCCGTCCTCAAAGGGCGAGAAGGCGTTCCGTTTTGTCGTGCAGCAGCAGGGCGCCGAGGTTGCAGCCTCGATCCTGCGCATCGACGGCGACACCGGCTCCTACACCGGCGCCTACAAGGACGGCAAATGGGTCTTGAGTCATTTTGACGGCGGGCGTCCCGGTGTCATCACGGTGACGCCGCAGCAGGATGGCAGCCTGAAGGTGGTACAGGATCGCGCCCGCCCCGGAGCGCAGGAGGCTTCCTATTCCACCGAGGCAAAAGCCGTTCCCGCCAACGCCTATGGCAGCGACGCCACGCCCGATGGCCGCTATGCTTCAGTGTTGACGGCCTATCGCCAGGATGTCGCCCAGGCCAAGGGACTGCCTGCGCCGGAAGATTTCCTCACCCACACCGTGGCGCGTGATCCCAATGAGACCTTTACCTTCAACTTCCCGGACGTGAATGGCAAACCGGTTTCCAGTGAGGATCCGCGATTCAAGAACAAGGTGGTTCTGGCCATCGTCACCGGCACCTGGTGCCCCAATTGCCATGACGAGGCACAGTATCTTGTCGAATTGGACAAGAAGTACCGCGACAAGGGCCTGGCGATCGTCGCGCTGGACTTCGAGGAGCCGGAGCAGCAGGGCACGCTGGCCCGGGAAAAGGCCTTCATCAAGAAGTACAATGTAAAATACACCTACCTGCAGGCTGGCGCGCCGGCCGAGATGTGGGAAAAGGTGCCCCAGCTCAACCATCTCGATACCTGGCCGGCCACCGTCTTCATCGGCCGCGACGGCAAGGTAGCGGCGGTTCATTCCGGCTTTGCGTCGCCCGCCAGCGGCGAATTCCATGAGCAACTGAAGCAGGAATTCACGGCGCGCATCGAAAAGCTGCTGGCGCAGAAGGTCGCCAGTGCGGCGCAATAATCGTCGATGATGGTGGCCGGGCCCGACTCCCGGCCACCATTCTTTCCAGGCCTTGGCAGGAGGATCGCGCTTTACGGTTTGGTCAGGCAACCGCCCTGCCATCCATTGAGCCATATAGGAACGAATCGCACGGGAATTCGAGGCTTCAGTTACAGGCACCTTGGTCCAAAGCTGGGCTGATAAGCCGGGTGGCGCCTGTTTTCCCTGTATATTTCCACCTGTGTCCGATCATTCGCAAATTGTCATTGCTGGAAATCGGCCTCTTGCCTTCGGGAGCCAATTGATGGGGCGGGATGTCGCGTGCCCCCGTCCGCCATGAACGACTAGCCTGCCGCCCGGTGGTGTCGTATTGGCGGTGGCATGAATTGGCTTGTTAAGGTCGCGCTTGAGCGGCCCTATACGTTCATCGTCATGTCGCTGCTGATCCTGATTTTCGGACCGCTGGCGGCAATCAGAACGCCGACCGACATTTTCCCGGAAATCGGCATCCCCATCATAGGCGTGGCATTTCAATATGCCGGCTTGTCGCCCGACGATATGGGTGCCCGGGTGATGGCGAACTATGAGCGGCTTCTCACCACAACGGTAAACGATGTGGAACATGTGGAGAGCTTGTCCATACCGGGCCTGGGGCTCGCCAAGATATATTTTCAGCCCGACGTCGATATCAGGCTTGCCACAGCGGAAGTCACGGCGATTTCGCAAAGTGCCATCCGTCAGATGCCTGCCAATATGCAGCCTCCGAATATCATCGAATACAGTGCATCGACCGTGCCGGTGCTCCAAATGGCTTTCTCTTCCAACTCCCTGTCCGAGCAGCAGGTGGCGGACCTGTCCCAGAATTTTGCCCGCCCCCGGCTCGCCAGCATTCGCGGCGCTCGGACCACGGCCTCCTACGGGGGGCGGGTCCGTTCGATCCAGATAGACCTTGATCCCCAGGCGATGCAGGCCCGCGGCCTGTCTGCCACCGATGTACAGAATGCCTTCGCCGACCAGAACCAGATAACGCCGGCCGGCACCATCAAGATCGGCAGCTTCCAGTATGTGGTCGATCTGAACAATGCGGCCAGCACGATTGAAGCCATCAACAATATGCCCGTGAAGACCGCAAACGGGGGCACGGTTTACCTGCGCGATGTCGGCCATGCGCGCGACGGAAGCAACGTGCAGAACAACATCGTGCACGTCGACGGGGAGAGGGCCGTGCTCTCCACGATCCTGAAGAACGGCAAGGCATCGACCCTGGATGTCGTGGATGGCGTCAAGAACTTTCTGCCCGCGCTCAAGGAGCAGATGCCGGACAACCTGAAGGTCAACGTCCTGACGGATCAGTCGCTTTTCGTGAAAGCCGCCATCAACGGCGTCGTCCGGGAGGGCGCGGTCGCCGCCGGACTCACCAGTCTCATGATCCTGTTTTTCCTGGGCAGCTGGCGTTCCACGGTCATAATCGCCACCTCCATACCATTGGCGGTGCTGTCTGCCTTGATGGCTTTATGGGCGACCGGCCAGACGCTCAACATCATGACCTTGGGCGGCCTCGCCCTGGCGGTCGGCATTCTGGTCGACGATGCCACCGTGACGATCGAAAACATCAACTGGCATCTGGAGCACGGCAAACCGGTCTACGAGGCCATCATGGATGGGGCTCGCCAGATCACGCAACCGGCATTTGTCTCGCTCCTCTGCATCTGTGTTGCGTTTGTACCGATGTTTGCCCTGCAGGGTGTGGCGGGCTTTCTGTTTGCTCCCATGGCGATGGCGGTCGTGTTCGCGATGATCGCCTCTTTTCTGCTCTCTCGAACCCTGGTGCCGACCTTGGCGCTCTATTTGCTCAAGCTGCATTCGGAGGAGCAGGCCGCGCTTGGCGACAATCTGGTTGCGCGGTTGCAGAAGCGGTTTGAGGCGGCTTTTGCCGATATTCGCGAGTCCTATCGTAATCTTCTGGCGCTCGCGATGACCCGGCGGCGGCATTTCGTGTATGGGTTCCTGGTGGCGGTGGGGGCGTCGTTGCTGCTCGTCCCATTCCTGGGGCGCGATTTTTTCCCGGATGTGGATTCCGGGCAGATCACCCTGCATGCCCGCACGCCGGCGGGAACCAGAGTTGAAGACACGACCCAGGTCGTGGCCCAAATCGAGCGCGAGGTACGCCGCGTCATACCGAAGGCACAACTCTCGACCATTGTAGACAATATCGGCCTTAATCAGAGTCCGATAAACCTGATCTATTCCAGTTCGGGCACGGTGGGGCTGCAGGACGCCGACATATTCATCACCCTGAACGAAAACCACGCCGCGACTGCCAACTATGTCCGGGTCCTGCGCGAGCGGCTGCCGCGGCTCTTCCCGGCGGTGACTTTTTCCTATCCGCCTCCCGATATCACCAGCCAGATTCTGAATTTCGGAGCGCCCGCGCCGCTGGATATTCAGGTCAGCGGCGCGCATCTGGATGAGACCGAGGCCTTTGCCCTGCGTATTTTGCGGCGGATTCGCGAAGTTCCCGGGCTGGTGGATGCGAGAATGCAGCAATCGAGCAATCAGCCCAAGTTGCGGGTGGAAGCCGATCGCAGCCGCATGGCCCAACTCGGTCTTACGGAGCGCGACGTGACCAATGCACTGGGCACCGCGCTGGCCGGCACATCGCAATCGGCGCCGAATTTCTTTCTCAATCCGAAAAACAATGTCTCTTATCAGATGCAGGCCCAGACGCCGGAATACCGGCTGGATTCCCTGCAAGCCCTGCAAAACCTGCCGGTGACGCCGGCAAAAGGCGGGAATGCACAGATACTGGGTGGGATCGCACACTTCGTCCGCACGCAGGGCAATGCCGTTGTTACCCACTACAACATATTGCCCACCATAGATCTGTACGCGACCGCCCAGGACCGTGATCTGGGCGGCGTGGCCGGTGATGTGCAAAAGATCATAGACGCAAACAGGAAATACCTTCCGCGCGGCGCGACTGTTGCCCTGCGCGGCCAGATTGAAACGATGAACACATCGTTTTCGGGTCTTTTTTACGGGCTGCTTGCTGCGATCCTTTTGATCTACCTGCTTATCGTGGTCAACTTTCAGTCCTGGACGGATCCCTTCGTCATCATAACCGCGTTGCCGGCCGCGCTGGCCGGAATCGTCTGGATACTTTTTGCCACCGGCACCACCTTGTCGGTCCCGGCCTTGACCGGTGCGATCATGTGCATGGGTGTGGCGACCGCCAACTCAATCCTGGTCATCGCATTTGCGCGCGAGCGTTTGGCCGAACATGGCGATGCGGTGCTTGCAGCTGTGGAGGCCGGCTTCACCCGCTTTCGTCCGGTCTGCATGACGGCGCTGGCCATGATCATCGGAATGACCCCGATGGCGCTGGGGCTGGGCGATGGCGGCGAGCAGAACGCGCCCCTAGGACGTGCGGTGATCGGTGGGCTGTTGTGCGCCACAGGCGCGACATTGCTATTCGTGCCCGTGGTGTTCAGCCTGATTCACGGTCGCGGGGGCGTGAAACCTGCGCCTGCGGACGAGGGGGCTGCCAAGACGGCGGGCGCAGTTCCGATATAGTCTTTGTCAGCGATGACTGATCTTTCCCTACCCGATCTGCCAGTGGCGGAATGTCTTCCGCGTCTGCTGGCCGTGCTTGGCGCGCAATCAAACGCCGTGCTTGTAGCGCCACCCGGCGCGGGCAAGACGACCTGTGTGCCCCTGGCGCTCCTCGATACTGCGCCCATGGATCGCGGGCGCATCCTTATACTCGAACCGCGCAGGCTGGCCGCGCGCGCTGCGGCCAGCCGCATGGCGAGCCTGATCGGCGAGAAGGTGGGCCGGACAGTCGGCTTTCGCACGCGGCTTGAAAGCGCCGTCTCATCCGTCACCCGTATCGAGGTCGTGACCACCGGTCTCCTGGTCCGCCGTCTGCTGGGTGATCCCGGGCTGGAAGGCGTTTCCACCATCATCCTGGATGAGATTCATGAGCGCTCGCTGGAAGCCGATCTGGCACTTGCTCTCTGCCTGGATGCGCAAGCAATGCTGCGGTCCGATCTACGGCTGCTTGCCATGTCCGCGACTCTCGATGGTGCACGGCTTTCCCGGATCATGGCCGCTCCGATCGTGGAAAGCGCCGGGCGCATGCATCCGGTCGAGATCCGCCATGCCGCGCGCGATCTCCGCGACGCGCGCGACCTGCCGGAAACGATGGCCCGCGCCATTCGCGCCGCTCTTGCGGAAGCACCAGGCGATGTCCTTGCCTTCCTGCCCGGCATGGGCGAAATCCGCCGCACTGAGGCAGCACTCGATGGTCTCGACGTCGTGGTGTTGCCACTGCATGGCGATCTGCCACCGGCGGCGCAGGATCTGGCGTTGCGGCCGGCTGAAGGCCGGCGCGTGGTGCTGGCCACCGCGATTGCTGAAACCTCGCTTACGGTGCCCGGCGTGCGGATCGTCATCGATGGCGGTTTCCGCCGTGCGCCGCGCTTCGATCCGGCCAGCGGCCTGACTCGGCTGGCGACAGAAAGGATCAGCCGTGCGGCGGCCGATCAACGTGCCGGCCGCGCCGGGCGGGAAGCACCCGGTCTTGCCATCCGGCTTTGGACCGAAGCGTCGCAGCGCGGCTTGCGCCCCTATGACCGGCCGGAAATTCTGGAGGCCGAACTTTCCGGCCTGGTGCTGGATTGCGCGGCCTGGGGCACGCCGCCCGACAAGTTGGCCTTTCCGGATGCGCCGCCCGAAGGCGCGCTTGCCGCTGCCCGTACGCTGCTCACCGAACTTGGCGCCATGGACGAAGCGGGCGACATCACCCCGTTGGGAAAGCGGATGAGCACACTCGGCGCTCATCCGCGTCTGGCCGGCATGATGCTTGCGGCGGAAGACAGCGCCCAGGCCGCACGGGCGTGCGATATCGCGGCGTTGTTGGAAGGACGCGATCCGCTCCGCGCCGGACCTGAGACGCCGGCCGACATCACGATGCGGCTGGAGGCGCTGGCCGATCCTGCTCTGGCCACCGGCGCCGACCGCAACGCGATCCGTGGCATTTATCAGGCGGCCCGGCAATATCGCACGCGCCTCGGTATCGGCGCGGAGCGGGCCGCGGCAGGCGATCCCGCACCGTTGATCGCCGCCGCTTTTCCGGACCGGCTGGCGCAACGCCGCGGCGAGCCCGGCAGTTTCCGCCTGTCGGGTGGCGGCGGCGCCAGACTGCCGGTGAGTGACTCGCTGGCGAAGGCAGGACTCCTCGCGGTGGCGGCGCTGGAGATGAAAACCTCACCACTGATCCGCATGGCGGCGCCGCTGGAGGTTGCGGATCTGCCTGCCGGGCTCGCCGCGCAGATAAAGGAGACGGTGGAAACCAGCCTCGATCCCGTTTCCGGCAGCATCCTTGCGCGGCGGCGCAAGCGTCTTGGCGCGCTTGTGTTGGAAGAAAGTTCCGCACCTCCCGACGCGGCAGACGCGGCCACTGTGCTGTTGATGGCAGTGCGATCCGATCCCTCACACCTGCCCTGGACGGAAGCCGCGCGCAATCTCCAGGCGCGGCTGCGGCTGATGCATGGGCTGGAAGCTGACACCTGGCCGGCCTCGGATGACGAAAGCCTGATCGCAAATCTTGAGGACTGGCTCGCACCACATCTGCATGGGCTCACCCGGCTTGGCGATCTGGCGGCGCTTGATCTTGGTGCAATCCTGCTTGACCGCTTGGACTGGACACTGAAGAACCGGCTCGACAAGGAACTGCCGACGCATCTGCCGCTTCCCGGCGGGCGGGCGCAGGTGGATTACACCGAGCCCGTGCCCATCGCGGCCGCGCGTGCCCAGTATTTCTACGGATTGGCCGAAACGCCCAAGCTCGCAGGCGGGCGGGTGCCGCTCAGGCTGGCGCTTCTCTCACCGGCGGGACGGCCGATTGCGCTGACCGCCGATATCGCCGGATTTTGGCGCGGCGCCTGGGCGGACGCGCGGCGGGACATGCGCGGCCGCTATCCCAAACACAATTGGCCGGAAAACCCTTTGCTGCCGTAGTGCAGTTCTTGCCGCGTTACTTGACTACTGACGCGGCGCACCGGGCTCCCGGGCTGCGATTTTCAGGCCATGTAGAAAAGTGACATTGTCGCGGCCGGGGAAGGGAGCCACCCGCATACCGTCCACGTCGATGGAGAGCAGCTTCTCGTCAGCCTGGTCGTAACGCGGCACCGTGACTCCCGGAATGTTGGGACTACCGGTTTTGGCAAAGGCGACCAGCATGTCCGACATTCTGTCGGCCAGCTTGTAGTGTGCTGGCGTCCATTGGCGCGATGGCGTAACCGCGTTGTAGCCGTCGATGGTATCCAGCCAGAACGCATTGTCCGAGCCGTGAAACGCCGTGCTCTCATAGCTACCCGCGGGCGGCATCTTTTCGGGCGTGTAGCGATGCGGGATGGCGGTCATATAGACATAAGATGGTTTGCGTCCGGCCGTAGCCTGGCCCATCGCCCAGCGCCGCATCGCCGTGCCCAGGGTGATATCGCGGGCCGCGAGCTGTGCATTGTGCTTGAAATTCTGATCGGCCGGATAAAGTGCCAACAGCTTGTCGGCATCGGCGCCGTACATGCCTTTGGCCGCTAAAACATACTCTTCGGGCGACTGCACGCTCATGAAGGCCCCATAGCCTTCATCGCGGGTGAAGCCGACAAAACTGATGATGTCATTCTGCTCGCCGGCGGCAAAGATGTCCTTGGGATCCCGGGGCATGAACCAGCCGTCGACGCTGGGCGGGCCGCCGCGTTGCGCCAATATGCGGTCGGCGGACATTGCGCGCATGGCGGCTATGTTGGGCGCTTTCAAAGCCTCCTGAACCATCACCCCGTCATGTTCGGCGGCTTCCTTGCTGCGGAACACGCCGGCTTCCCAGGTCAGCCCGCTGGCGCTGATGCCCATGTCTTTCTGGAACAGACCGGCGGCGAGCGGGCTCGCCTGCAACGCCGATGCCGAGACCGAGCCGGCGGAATGTCCGACCACGGTCACATTGCCGGGATCGCCGCCGAAACGCGCGATGTTGGCGTGAACCCATTTGAGAACCGCCAGCTGATCGAGCAGGCCATAGTCTCCCGATGCGCCATGCGCATTCTCCTTGTCGAGATCGGGATGGGCGAGAAAGCCGAACGGGCCGACGCGGTAATTGCCCGCGACATAAACCACGCCTTTGGCGGCCAGATGCGCCCCGGCAACGACGGGTGAAGATGCGGAACCGCGGCTGAAGCCGCCGCCATAAATATAAACCAGCACCGGCAGTTTGGCGCCCGCCTTGGCTTTGGCCGGTGCCCACAGATTCAGATAAAGACAGTCTTCGCTGATCGGCTCGGCAATACCGGTCTGCATGCAGGCCGGCGGAAGGGTAAGCGCCTCACGCACGCCCTTCCAGGCAACCACCGCCTGCGGCTCTTTCCATCGCAGTCCTCCTACCGGCGGCGCCGCGAAGGGGATGCCGAGATAGGCTTTGACGCCGCTGGCCAGAAGATTGCCGGCGACGCGGCCGCCGGTGATGCTCACCGGATCTCCCGGAATCGCACGCTCCCGGATCTGCGCATCGAGGCCGATGGTAGCGCTCATCATTGTCAGTGCGGCGAGAATCGTCAGCCGAAAAAAGCGGTGTCCCATCCTTTGTTCCTCTTATAATTTATTGTCGTTTTTATCCGGATCGTTCGTACGCGTTCCGTGGCTATAGCGAAATGCTGAGGAATCCTCGCTTTGCTGCGTTGCGTCATCGGCCATGAGCTGGGTTCCGCGCCGCTGCACAGGCGATGTTGTTGACACCCCCGACACCCCGATCATATCTTGGAATGTAATACCACATCCTGGGATACAGATACAGTTTTGTGCTTTGGCACACCCATGGAATAAGCATTCAGGCGGGGCAAGAAATGACATTCCGGTTCACGCCTTCGAGATTTTTGCCCTTCACCGTTGGCGCTGCGATTTCCTGCCTGCTTCTGGCCGGTGCGGATGCGCAGGATTCGGCGGCGCCAAAATCCGCACCGCCTGTCAGCAGCATGGCACCCAAAGCCACGCCGGCCGCGGCCAATTTTGCGCCCAGCCCGGAAGTCTATGCCAAGCTCAAGACGCCTGCAGGCCGCACCGAATTCGTCCAGACTTTCTGCGTCGCTTGCCACAATGCGCGGATGAAAACCGCCGGGCTGGTGCTGGAAGGCCTGGCCACCGACCAGTTGGTCGATCACGACGTCATCTGGGAGAAGGTGATCAAGCGGCTGGGCGCCGGCGAAATGCCGCCGCGCAATGCGCCGCGCCGTCCCGACCCCACCGTTGCCAAGGCGATGGTAGCGGGGCTGATCGAAAATCTGGACGCGGTCGCCGCCAAGCATCCTCATGTGGGGCATACGGTGATCCGCCGCCTCAACCGGTTGGAATATGGCAACGCGGTCCACGACCTGCTGAATGTCGACTTTCCCTATACCGCCGAACTGCCGCAGGACGGTGGCGCGGAAGGCTTCGACAATATCGCCGACGCGCTTTCGATCTCGCCCGTCCTGCTGGACAGCTATCTCAAGGTGGCGCGCAAGATGAGTAACCTGGCGCTGGGCCAGGCCGATCCCAGCCCGATCACCGAGCAGTTCTTCGCCACCAAGTCCCAGGCCGCCTGGCAGGAAGGCATGCCGTTCGGCACCCGCGGCGGCGTGCTGGTCAAGAAATACTTCCCGCGCGACGGCGAATACGACATGCGCGCCTTCCTGGTGCTGAACAACGGCGCCGGCACCCTGGCCGCAACCGAAGGCGTGCGCTTCTTCCACACGCGCGTGCCGGTGAAGACCGGCCAGCACACTTTTATTGTTACCTTTCCCCAGATGCGCTCGCAGGCCGAAGGCCCGGTGCCCAACCTGCCGGGCCCGGGCGGCGTGGCCTCCGGCGGTCCGCTCGATGCGATGGGCTCGGCGGTGCATCCGAAGATACTGTTCATGCTGGACGGCAAGGTCTTCAAGCAGTTCGATGTCGGCGCGCCTTCCGCCAGCGAGGCCGCGCTGGGCGCCAGCGCCGGTCCGCCCGTCCTGGGCCGGGCCGAAGTCACCGGACCTTATAATGCGGGGCCGCCGACCGACACGGACAGCCGCCGCCATGTCCTGGTCTGCACTCCCAAGACGGCGGCGCAGGAAGGTCCCTGCGCCAACAAAATCCTGTCCACCCTGCTGCGCCGGGCCTGGCGCCGCGACGTCAGCTCCAACGAGGTGAAGCCCTTCCTGGCCACCTTCCGCACCAGCCGCACCGGCGGGGACGATTTCCCCTCCGCCATTGCGGTGGCACTACGCGATATCCTGGTGTCGCCGGCCTTCCTGTTCCGGTTGGAGTTCGATCCTTCCAACGCCAAGGCGGGCCAGTCCTATGCCGCCAATGATTTCGAGCTGGCAACACGGCTGTCCTTCTTCCTATGGAGCGCGCCGCCCGATGACACACTGCTCAATCTTGCCTCGCACGGGCAGTTGCGTAACCGCGCTGTTTTCGACGGCCAGGTCAAGCGCATGCTTGCCGACCGCAGGTCGAACGCCCTGATCGACAACTTTGCCGGCGAATGGCTGGGTATCCGCAACAGCGACCACGACCTCGAAGGCTTTACCCCGGATGTGCAGGCCTATGGCGCCTATGACAAGGCGCTTGGCGATGCCTTCGTCACCGAGGCGCGGCTGTTCCTGCAATCGATCATGCGGGAAAACCGCAGCGTCATGGACGTGGTCACCGCCAACTACTCCTTCCTGAACGAGCGGCTGGCCGACAATTACGGCATCCCTGGCGTCAAGGGCCCGGGCTTCCGCCGCGTCACTTTCCCGGCGGATTCCCCGCGCGGCGGCGTCCTGGGCATGGGCGCCTTCCTGATGCCCAACTCCCATCCCGCCACCACCTCGCCGGTCTATCGCGGCAAGTGGATTCTCACCTATCTGATGAACTCCCCGCCCAATCCGCCGCCGCCGGGCGTGCCGCCGCTGAACGCCGCACCGCAGAACGGCAAGGTGCTGACCATCCGCGAACAGATGGAACGCCACCGCGCCAATCCGGTCTGCGCCACCTGCCATTCCCGCATGGACCCCTATGGCTTCAGCCTGGAGAATTTCGACGTGATGGGCCGCTGGCGCGATGCCGATGCCGGCGGGCCGATCAATGCGCGGGCCGACCTCGTCAGCGGACTGAACTTCACCGGCCCCGCCGGGTTGAAGGCGAACCTGGCCGGCAGTCCCGACGTCTTTGTCGGCGCCACCGTCTCGCGCATGATGACCTACGCGCTGGGCCGGCCGCTGGAGGCCAAGGACCAGCCGACGGTGCGCCAGATCGTCAGCCAGACCAAGGCGGGCAACTACCGCTTCGGCGATATCATCCTGGCGATCGTCCATTCCGCGCCGTTCCAGAAGAAACAGGCCGAAAAGGGGCAGTCATGATACGCACACGCACGACGCTTTTGACCACCACCTTCCTTAGCCTTCTGGCTGCGGGTGCCGCACAGGCGCAGAAGCCGTCCGGCGACGCGCTGCTGACGGCGGCACAGAGCGGTCTCAGCGCCGATGCGATGGCGCTGCTCAAGCAGGGTGCGCCCGTCAACGCCGCCATCGATGCCACCGGCGAGACCGCGCTGGCTTGGGCGGTGATGCATGGTGACCTCGATCTGACCGCGGCGCTGCTGAAGTCGCGCGCCAATCCGAATACCGCGGACACCAGCGGCGTCACCCCGCTGATGGTGGCGATCCAGAACAGCCAGCCCGAGATGGTGAAGTTGCTGCTGGACAAAGGCGCCAATGCCGGCGTCGCCCGCATGACAGGCGAGACCGCGCTGATGCTGGCGGTGCGTGGCGGCTCGGCCGACATCGTCTCGGCCCTGTTGGACCATCATGCCGACGTCAATGCGCGCGAGGCGCAATTCGGCCAGACCGCGCTGATGTGGGCCGCGGGACAGCCGCAAATTGCTCGCCTGTTGTTGGATCATGGCGCCGACATCAAGCCGGTAACCAAGGACTGGACGGTGAATGCGGTGATTTATACTCCCGTCACCGCTACCGTGGGCGTCACCGGCATCCCGTGGAACAATGACGGCACCTATTCCGCCAAAGCCGGCGGGCTCAACGCTCTGATCTTCGCGGTCCAGCATGACGATCTGGAGACCACCAGGATGCTGCTGGACGCCGGCGCCGATGTGAACCAGGCATCCGCCGACGGCACCACGCCGCTGTTGGCGGCGCTGTATCACTGGCGCTCGCCCGAAGGCCGGATGGTCGATGCGCGGGGGAGGGCGCGTGCGGCATTGACCTTCGTCTCCGACTACAAGCTGGCCAATCTGCTGATGGATCGTGGCGCCAAGGCCATGGCGGTGGACGGCGCCGGCTATACCCCCCTGCATGGAGCGTTGCTCGGCATGGCGCCCCGCCCCGTGGCCGATCGTTTTGCGGCGCCGGCCAAGATCACCCAGAAGCCCGCCAATCCCGAAGGCGTTGCGGTCGTCAAACGGCTGCTGGAGCTGGGCGCCGATCCCAACGCGGCCACCGTCTATCCGACCGCCGGCCCGGTGACCCAAGTGCGCGTCAATCCCACGCCGCCCGGCTCGACCCCGATGCATATCGCGGCGCAGTCCACCGATACCGCGTCGCTGGAGCTGATGATTGCCCATGGCGGCGACGTCAACCGCCTGCGCAAGGACGGCCACACGCCCTTCTCGGTCGCGGCCAAGTCCAACAGCTTGCCGGCACTCAAGGTCATGGTGGCGCACGGCGCCAATCTGAAGATGATCTACAATCCTGGCGACAAGCTGGCTGACACGGTGGAGGCCAGGGCCGAGGAACGCAGGAATGAAACAGTCCTGCATATCGCCGGCGCCGCCGGCGCCACCGACGTGATCGAATATCTGGTCGCCCAGGGCGTTCCCACCGATGTGGTGAACGACCATGGCGAGACCGCGCTGCAGACGGCCGACAACCAGGAAGTCGTGCGCTGGAAGCTGACCAGGGAAGGCGCGGTCGGAAAGGACGGCGACCTCAATGCGAAGCGGATAAGCGAAACCACCGATGCCTTCAAGAAGGCCATGGGCATCAAGACAAAGGTCGTCAGCAACTAGCCGGCGCTATCACGGAGTGTTTGTCATGCACTATGTATCGCAGAGATTTCTCTCCCGCCGCGCCCTGCTGCGCGGCGCCGGAAGCGTGGCGATCGCGCTGCCCTTTCTGGATGCGATGCATCCCGCCTTCGGGCAGGAGCGGCTGACGGCGGCGGCGCCGGTTCGCCGCCTGGGCGTCTGCTACTTCCCGCACGGCGCCACCGACCGCTGGTTGCCGACCGGCGAAGGCGCCAGTTTCACCCTGGCCGAAGGCATGGCGCCGCTGGAACGCCACAAGCAGAAGCTGCTGGTCGTTGGCGGCCTGTGTTCGTCGGTCGATCACAGCAAGCCGGATTTCCACGACCGCGCCGTGGCCGGCTGGCTGACCGGCTGTGAGCTGACCCAGGGCAAGGTCGAGGTCGGCATCTCGATGGACCAGATCGCCGCGGCGCATTTCGGCAAGGAGACCCAGTTCGCCTCGCTGGAAATGTCGACCGAACAGCCCAACAACGCCAACGGCACGATGTTCTATCGCGACGCGCATACGGTACTGCCGGTTGAGAACAACCCCCGCCTCGTGTTCGAGCGGCTGTTCGGCGATGGCGGCAAGATTGACGCCGGCGCCAGCGCCAAGCGCGATGCCCAGGACCGCAGCACCCTGGACGGGGTGACGCAGCAGATTGCTGCCCTTAAGACGCGGTTGGGCCCGTCGGACCGCCAGAAGCTGGACCAGTATCTGACCTCGCTGCGCGACGTCGAGCGCCGCATCCAGATCGCCTCCAGCAAGAAGCTGCCCGACCTGCCGGCGGTGGACCGCCCGGCCGGCATCCCCGACAAGTGGAGCGATCACGTCAAACTGATGTTCGACCTGCAGGCGCTGGCCTTCCAGGCCGACCTCACCCGGGTGAACAATTTCATGTTCAACGGCGAATCCTCACTGTTGACCTTCCCGGAGATCGGCGTCGGCCTGCAGCATCACGAGGCCTCGCATCACAATTACGAGAAGGAAAAGCTGGACGCCCTGCACAAGATCAACATCCTGCAGTCCGAGCTGCTGGCCTACTATCTGGACAAGCTGGAGGCCATCAAGGAGCCGGGCGGCTCGATGCTGGACAATTCCATCATTATGTTCGGCAGCACGCTCTCCAATCCCACCGTCCACAGCCAGCGCAACCTGCCGATCGTGCTGTGCGGCGGCTCTGGCGGCCGCTTGGCCACAGGCCGCATGATCACGGCGTCCGGCGTCGATACCCCGGTCGCCAATATGCACCTGACCATCCTGGACAAGCTGGGCGTGCCGACCGACAAGCTGGGCAACAGCACGGCGCCGCTCAAGCTGGACCGGATTTCGGTTTGAGCAAGGTTGGAAGCGCAATCCAACTGGTTACGCTAACGTCTCTCACATTGTGAGGCGTAGCGTGTCCTGAAAGCGACACCTGTAACCTCTAACGCCATGTAGTCATTGACTTGGCAGCGCTTTCCGTCCCAAATGTCATAACACCATTGCACATATTGAGATTCGTGCAGGCGGACGTCCACAAACAAGGGCGCCGCAACTAGAGGGGGATCGATCCAATGTATCGCAGAAACAATTCCATGCGCGCGGCCGCCCGTTTCATGCTGGGCGCATCAGCCGGCGCCCTGGCACTGGCCATGACCACAGGTGCGTATGCGCAAGGGCAACAAGAGGCCCAGAACGTGGAATCGGTCACCGTCACCGGCACCCTGATCAAGGGCATCAACCCGGTCGGTACCGCCGCCACCGTCGTTGATGCGAGCGATATCGCCGCCACCGGCCAGATCACCATGGACCGCATCCTGGAAACGGTGCCGCAGGTTTCCAACATCTTCAACACCGTCCCGGTGTCTGGCACCAACGATGTCGGCACCAGCCGCGGCGTGGTCCCGCGTATCCGAAACCTGAATGTCAGCGGCGGCGCGAGCATCACCCTGCTCCTGGTCAACGGCCACAACATGGTGGGCGTCGGCAGCCTCAACACCACGTCGGACCTGTCCGAAATCCCGTCGATGGTGATCCAGCGCGTCGACGTCGTGGCCGATGGCGGTTCCTCGCTCTACGGCTCGGACGCGGTGACCGGCACCATCAACGTCATCACCCGCAAGAGCTATGAGGGCTTCGAGACCCAGGGTTCCTTCGGTACCGCCAACGGCGGCTATTCCCAGTATAACGTGGGCGCCATGGCGGGCCACAACTGGGGTTCGGGCAACGCCTATCTGGCCTACCAGTACACCTATAACGGCTATCAGATGTCGCAGGCCCGTACGTATCTTGGCCAGGACCTGATCCCGCTGGGCGGCACCATCGACAACCGCACCTCGCCTTGCGCCCTGGCCAATGTCACGGCGGGTGGCGTCGGCTATGCCCTGAACAGCAATACGGTGGCCAACACGCCCGGCGCCCTGAAGGCGGCGGCGAGCGTGGGCAAGAATATCTGCGACACCTATCGTGCCGGCACCCCCGGTTCGATCGGCAATGCGCAGGGCTTTTCGGTGATCCCCACCGAGCAGCAAAGCACCTTGTGGTTCAGCATGAACCAGCATATCGCCGACGGTATCGACTTCTCGATGACGGCGAACGCGGCCTTCCACACCGCCCGCGCGCTTCGGCCGCCAAACACGACCACCAATGCCGTCATCACCAACAAGAACCCCTTCTTCCAGTCGATCAACGGCGAAACCACGCAGACCGTTTCCTTCGACTATTCGCCGGTCTTCGGGCCCTACAACCCCGGTCCGCAGTTCGAAAACCAGTGGGAAATTGTACCCCAGCTGGACATCGACCTGGGTACCCACGGTCCCTTCAAGGACTGGAGCGTGAACCTGCTGGGCAATTACGGCCGCAGCGACGTCGACACCATCAACTATACGATCAACAACGCCACCGTGAATGCCGCTTTGGTGAGCCCCGATCCGGCCTTTGCGCTCAATCCCTATAACCTGGGGGCTAGCAGCAAGGCGACCCTGGCGACCATCCAGTCCTATGGCCAGAACGGCCGCGGCATCCAGAACATCTTCCAGACGCGCGCGCTGGCGCAGGGTGCGTTTTTGAGTGTGCCCGGCGGTGACGTCCACTGGGCGCTGGGCGCCCAATATGAAAAGTACCAGTCGGCCGGTGACTATTACAACGGCCTGGCCAATGGCGTCATCTTCCCCACCGGCGCCATCCCGGAGGGCGGCTATCGTTCGACCCTGTCTGGCCATCGCATGACCGAGTCGGTCTTCGCCGAAATCGAAGCCCCGATCATCAGCCCGGAAAACAATATCCCCTTCGTCAATGCCTTCGATGTCGACGTTTCGGCCCGCCACGACTATCTGAATACTTCCAATGGCGGATTCAAAGGAGCGACCGACAATTATCGCGTCGGCATTACCTATGCTCCGATCGAGGACCTCAAGATCCGCGGCAACACGGGCACCTCGTTTATCGCGCCCAGCCTGGACGACACTGTGGCTGCGATCGACACCCGCGTGACCTTTGCCGGCAGCGCGCCGGCAAATCCCTTCGACTCCGCCGCCGATCAGGCGCTGGAGAGGGCCCGCCCCGCCATCGCCATGCCGGGCGGCAATCCCAACCTGGTGCCGCAGACATCGTCCACCAGCTCCTATGGCTTCGACTACAGCCCCAGTTTCATCGAAGGGCTGAAGCTGAGCCTGTCGCGCTGGTATGTCATCCTGCAGAACACCATCGCTCTGCCGGGTAACCAGGCGACCAGCATCGTGTTTGCCCCCGGCGGCAACAATGCCAGCACCGGCGGTGTGGGTATCGCGCCGACCATCCAGCCTTACTATATTCTCAACCCCACCCTGGCCCAGATGAACGCCGCAACCACGGTCAACGGCGTGCCGGTGCCGACCGCCGGCTTCTCCGGCGGTTATGCCCAGTTCTACAATCCCAACGGCGCGGCCTGTCCGGTGGTGAATGCGGCCATCGGCTGCTTCATCACCACACCCTATTCGTTCCGCGACCTGCGCCGCTTCAACTACGGCAAGCTGCGGGCGCGCGGCTGGGACTTTGCAGTGAACTACGCCCAGACAACCGATTGGGGTTCGTTCGAAGGCGGGTTCAGCGGTACGGACTATACCCAGAACCGCAATATCACGACGCTCATCGCCGATCAGCTGGCAGCGAACCTGTCTCCGTTGCAGTTCACCGCCTTCGCCGGTGCAACGGTTGGTCCCATCTCGGGGCGCATCACGGTTCAGGACAGCGCCGGCTATACCGCCACGGGCCTGGGTGCCCAGACCAGTGTGGGCGACTTCATGGTTGTCAACCTGAATATGGGCGCAGACTTGGACGGCCTGTTCTCCTGGACCAGCGGCGCCAGGGCCAGCATCACCGTCAACAACATCTCCGACACCAATCCGCCCTTCGCCAACAGCGGTACGGGCACGCCGACCGCGTTCGCCACTCTCGGCCGCATGTTCATCTTCGAGCTGCGCAAGCAGTTCTAAGACCGATACGAAAAAGCCCCGTCCCAAAGGACGGGGCTTTTTCTTTGCCGCCGGCGGAGCGCCTAGAGGAGCAACTCCGACACAGTGTGATAGTCGCCCAGCTTGCCTTTGACGAAGGTGTTGAAGGCGATGGAGTAGCGGGTCTGGCCGGTAGTATTCGGATCGACGTTGTGGGTCAGGCACGAAGGAAACAGGAAGACCTCGTTCTGCGCCGGCGTCACCGAGGTGATGGGCGTGTTGTAGACATTGCGCTTGTCCGGCGGGGGCCGCAGGTCGATCTGCTGGTAGCTGGTCTGGCGTACGAAGGTCATGGCCGCCGCCGGTTGCGGCAGTTCGCAATAGTACAGCGAACCCGAAATGATCGAGTTGGAATGGGCGTGGCCATGCATGCCGGCATTGGATTTGTTGATCAGCGACCAGGATTGCGTCACATACAGCCGCTGGGGAATGCACATCACCTGCGCGGCATAGATATCCAGGATTTCCTGCACCGCGTCCTTGATGCTCTTCAGTTGCGGCTCCTCGAAGATGTACTTGTTCTCCGAGATCAGGTTCTCGATATTGTCCCGCATCTTCAGCGCCTTGATGAAGTCGATCTGCTCGGGACTGATGGCGCCGGCGATGCTGGCCTTGAACAGGGGCTCGGCAAACAGAGCGATGACCTGGTGAGATGTGGATGCCATTCCTGTTTCCCTTTTCAATCCCGGCAAGCCGGGATTTTGTTTTGTGCCGGGTTTGACGACAAGACCGGGCGGGCCGCATGTTATAACATCACATCGCGGAGCCAATAGGCATGCATGTGATGCACGATGACCAAGGTCCGGGTGAGGTGAGAAGTATCGAACGCGCGGCCATTCGCAAGGTCGCGGTCCGGCTGGTCCCTTTCGTGGCGGCGATGTTCGTCGTCAATTTCCTGGACCGTACCGCGATCTCGTTCGCGGGGCCCAATGGGTTGACCCGCGACCTGGGACTGACGGCGGCGCAGTTCGGTTTCGCCTCGGGCATCTTCTTTGCCGGTTATATCCTGCTGGAGATCCCCAGCAATCTCGCGCTGCATCGGTTCGGCGCCCGGCGCTGGCTGGCCCGCATCATGGTGAGCTGGGGAATTGTGTCGCTTCTCTTCACCTGGGTCGGCAGCGTCACCCAGCTTTACGGATTGCGCTTCCTTCTGGGCATCGCCGAAGCCGGTTTCTTTCCCGGTGCCATCCTGTTCCTCAGCCTGTGGGTCCCGGCCAGGCACCGCTGTCACATCCTTGGGCTTTTCTACCTCGCGCAGCCGCTGACGATCGTGATCGGTGCGCCTTTCGCCGCGCTTCTGATCAGTACCGATGGCGTGTTCGGGTTAGCCGGATGGCGCTTGATGTTTCTTGGCGTAGCGCTTCCAGCCATCCTGGTGGGCGTGGTCACCTGGTTCTATCTGGCGGATAGACCGGCGGATGCGAAGTGGCTCACCGCAGACGAGCGCGACTGGCTGACGGCGGAACTCGCCAAGGAGGACCGTGCGAAACCCGGCAGGCATGCCGTTACCGTACTGGGCGATCCCAAAATCTGGGTCTTCGCGCTGGTTTATTTTGGGCTGGTCTACGGCCTCTATGCGCTGACCTTCTTTCTGCCCACCATCATCGGCGGATTTGAAGCGCAGTTCGGCAGCAAGTTCGATGTCTTTCAGAAGGGTCTGATCACAGCCATTCCCTATCTGCCTGCCGCCGTTGCGCTGTATCTCTGGTCGCGGCCCGGCCGCCATGGCGTGCACAATTGGCATGTGGGCCTGCCGGCGCTGATAGGCGGTTTGAGCATCCCTTGCGCGCTCTCCATGACATCGCCCGCAACGACGGTCGCCGTCATCACCGTCACCGCCTGCGCGATCTTTGCAGCGCTGCCGGTGTTCTGGACGCTTCCGGCCCGGCTATTGAGCGGCGCGGGCGCGGCCACCGGCATTGCCTTGATCAATACCATCGGGAACTTCGGTGGCTTCGCGGCGCCCTATGTCACCGGCGCCTTGAAAGACGCAACAGGCTCCTATAAAGCGCCGATGTTTGTGGTCGGCGGCCTGCTGTTGCTGTCGGCGATCCTGGTCATGTCCATGGCCGCAAAACGCGGCCCGGCTGCCGCCGAAGACAGTCCCTTTGAACCGACACCTTATGCCAAGTGACGGCTGGTCCCGTCACATACTCTGGGAGACTTCCATGAACGAGAAAATTGCCCTGTTCGGTGCCGGCGGAAAAATGGGATTCCGTCTGTCGAAAAATCTTCTCGGGTCCGGCTTCCGGGTCCGCCATGTGGAGCCGGGCGAAGCGGGACGTCAGCGGCTGCAGGAAGAATTGGGTATTCAGTGCGTCGATATCGATACTGCGCTTGCGGATGTCGACGTGGTGATCCTGGCAATCCCCGACACCTTGATCGGCAAGGTCTCGCATGAGATCTCACCCAAGCTGAAAGCCGGCACCATGGTGATGACCCTGGATGCCGCCGCGCCCTTTGCCGGTCACCTGCCGGACCGCAAGGACCTGACCTATTTTGTAGCGCATCCCTGCCATCCGGCCATCTTCAACGACGAAACCGACCCCGAAGCGCGCAACGACCGTTTCGGCGGTATCGCCGCCAAGCAGTCCATCACCAGCGCGCTGATGCAGGGCCCGGCCGAGGCGTTCGACCTGGGTGAGGCGGTGGCCAAGACCATCTATGCCCCGATCCTTCGTTCCTACCGGCTCACGGTCGACCAGATGGCGATCCTGGAACCGGGTCTTTCGGAAACCGTCTGCGCCACCTTGCTGGATGTGATGCGCGATGCGATGGAGGAAACCGTCAAGCGCGGCGTTCCGGAAGACTGCGCGCGCGACTTTCTTCTCGGCCACATGAACATCCTGGCGGCGGTCATCTTCAAGGAGATACCGGGCGCCTTTTCGGATGCGTGCAACAAGGCCATCACCTTCGGCAAGCCGCGCCTGATGCGCGACGACTGGAAAGGGGTGTTCGATCGCGATGAGATTGCCGAGAGCATCCGTCGCATCACCTGAAAACCACCATGGGCGAACGCATATACGCCACCTACTGGCTTGAGACCGGCGATGAGCCGTCGCGGGCGGCCGAGGTTATCGCCGGCGAGCAATCGAGCGGTACCTTTGTCGCGCTGGCGGCCGAGACGCCGGAACTCAAGGCCCGCGCCGGTGCAAAGGTTGAGCAGCTCGATATCATCGACACATCGGCGGCGCCCAGCCTGCCGACGCCGAAAAAGTCGGCGCGCTATACGCGCTGTATCCTCAAACTGTCCTGGCCGATCGAGAATCTGGGACCGTCGATCACCGCGCTGATCGCAACGGTTGCGGGCAATCTCTATGAATTGCGCGCGGTCACCGGCCTGCGGCTGCTCGATCTGTCCTTGCCGCCGTCTTTCGCCGCGGCCTATCCGGGCCCGGCCTTTGGCATCGTGGGAACGCGAAAGCTGGGCGGCGTCGCGCGTGGCCCGCTTATCGGCACCATCATCAAGCCCAGCGTGGGCCTATCGGCGGCTGAGACGGCGCAGCAGGTGCAAGAACTGGTATCCGGCGGCATCGACTTCATCAAGGACGACGAACTGCAGGCTGACGGCCCCGGCTGTCCTTTCGATGAGCGGGTGCGCGCCGTGATGCGGGTGGTCAACGAAGCGGCACAGCGCAGCGGGAAGAAGGTCATGGTGGCCTTCAATTTGACCGGCGATCTCGACCAGATGCGGCGGCGCCATGATCAGGTGCTGGCTGAAGGCGGCACCTGCGTGATGGTGTGCCTGAACGCGGTGGGTCTGGTGGGTTTGACGGAGTTGCGCCGCCATGCGCAACTGCCGGTGCATGGCCATCGCGCCGGCTGGGGTTATCTGAGCCGGTCGCCGGCGCTGGGATTCGATTTCACGCCACTGCAAAAAGTATGGCGGCTGGCAGGCGCCGACCATCTGCATGTCAACGGCTTGCGCAACAAATTCAGCGAGACGGATGAAAGCGTCATCGCCGCCGCACGCGCGGTGCTGGCACCGGTGATGCCGGAAGCAGCGCTGCCTGCCATGCCGGTGTTCAGTTCGGGACAGACCGGATTGCAGGCCCACGATACTTATGCGGCGCTTGGTTCTGCGGACCTGATCTACACGGCGGGCGGCGGCATCTTCGGCCATCCCGGCGGCGTATCCGCGGGCGTGGAAGCGTTGCGCGCCGCCTGGGATGCGGCGATCGAAGGCATTCCGCTGGCTGAGCGGGCGCGGCATGTTCCGGCATTGGCGCAGGCCCTGGGTTTTTGGCGATGACTCAGACCGCCGCGGCGTGGCCCCTTGGGCTGCTGCTGACTTATTACGGCGACGATTTCACCGGCTCCACTGACGTGATGGAGGCGATGACGGCGGCGGGCGTGCCCACCGTGTTGTTCGTCACCACGCCTACGCCGGAGATGCTGGCGAAATTCCCGCAAGCGCGCTGTGTCGGCATCGCGGGATCGTCACGCGGCCGCAGCCCGGAATGGATGGAAACGGAGCTGCCGAAAGCCTTCTCCGTTTTGGCGGGCATGGGGGCGCCGATCCTGCACTACAAGGTCTGTTCCACCTTTGACTCTTCGCCCGCCATTGGCTCGATCGGCCGCGCCATCGATCTGGGCACCAAGGTCATGCCGGGCCGGTGGTCGCCGGTCATTGTCGGCTCTCCGCGCCTGTCGCGCTACCAGCTGTTCGGCAATCTGTTTGCGGCTGTCGATGGCGTCGGCCACCGGCTGGACCGTCATCCCACCATGTCCCGGCATCCCGTCACGCCGATGGGGGAAGCGGATTTGCGCCGCCACCTCGCGGCACAGACGGCACGCCGCATCGAGCTGATCGACATGCTGCAGCTTCGCAAGGGCACGGCCGCACAGCGCCTCGACGATCTTGCCGGCGACGATGTGCCCGTCGTGCTGATCGATGTCCTGGACGATGAGACCTTGGCCGCGGCGGGTCGGCTGGTGTGGGAGCAGCGCGGTGCCGGCCTGTTCAGCGCCTCTTCCTCCGGCCTGTCTTACGCCCTGACCGCGCATTGGCGGGAAACCGGCCTGCTGCCCAAGGAGCCGTCGCTATCGCGCGCGGACGCCGTTGAAGCAATCGGGGTCGTCAGCGGAAGCTGTTCTCCCGTGACGGCCTCACAGATTGCCTGGGCGCGCTCCCACGGATTTAGGACAGAGCGTATGCAGATTCCAGCCGCACTCGATGCGGGAAGACGCGACACGGAAATCGAACGCCTTACCGGTATCGCCGTATCGGCGCTCGAACAGGGTATCAGTCCCGTGATCTTCAGCGCCGAGGGCCCGGATGACGATGCCGTAAGGCGATTTGGACAGATGGCCGGGGAGGCGGGACTTTCCAGGCCGGACGCGGCGCGTGTGGTGGGAACAACCTTGGCCGAAGTGATGAAGCGGCTGCTTGACCGCGCCCGGCTGCGGCGGGTCGTCATCGCCGGCGGCGACAGTGCCGGAGAGATCGTGAGTGCGCTGGAGATCCAGGCACTCACGGCGGTAGCCGGGCTAACTCCCGGCGCGCCTCTCTGCCGTATCTGGTCCGATCACCCGCATCGCGATAGCCTGGAGATTGTGCTCAAAGGCGGTCAGATCGGCAATGAGGCCTTCTTCGGGCAAGTCCGCGCAGGGAGCAATGTATGAACGCCATGAGAAACTCTCTTTATCTTGCCGTGGTGAGCATCCCGCTTTTCAGCGCGCCGGCCGTGGCCGGTACGCGCGAGGATGTGCTGGCGGCAATGCAACGCTGCGCATCTATTCCCGATGATCGTACCTGGCTGGATTGCACCTATGGCGCGCAGCAGTTGATGCGCGCCAAGCTGGGCCTCAAACCCGCTCCCGATTTCCAGCAGCGCCTGGTTCCACCGGAAACCGCGATGCCGGCGCCGGTACCTATCATCGCCAGCAACGCGCCCAGACCGGCGCCGCCTCCGACGCCACGCCGCCAGGGGGGGCTGGTGGACATGTTCTCAGGCAAGACCAAGCCGCTGGCCGTCTCCACGCTTGTGGCCGTTCGTTACGACAGCCATGGCGCCTTTATCGCTACGCTCGAGAATGGCCAGGTCTGGCGTCAGGTGAATGTCCAGGAGGGATATCCCAAGGCGCGCCTGACCGTGGGTTCGAAAGTGACAATTCTCCCGGGCTCCCTATGGTCCTATGATCTCAAGACCAGCGACAGCCATACCTACAAGGTCGATCGCGACGCCTGATTGCTGGGTTTTTGACCGGCATTTGCTGGGGAATCCAGGCTCCGGCGGTTTTGGATTTGGCTTAAATCGCCAATATTTTCAAGGCAATATCTGTCAAAGTTCAATATGCGAAACAAGCTGCCACTATTTGACAGGAAAGGGGGGTGGGCCTACTCTTTTGGCAGGGCGGAAAAGGAAGCGCGGCAATGCGTGATGTACCTCTAATAAAGAGGGTTGCGGAGCAATTGCACGCCGGCCGCTGGCTGGCGCGCGTCCGCAATACACGCGCCATTCCCTTTGTTGCCGCGGGCGTTCTGATGTTGGGTTTCCAGGCTGCGGTTGCCGATTCCACATCCGCTCCGGCTGCCATGGCACCGGCTGCCGCCACGGATCCCGCTCCGGCGGCAACCCCACCTGCGAGCGGTTTTGCGCCAGGCCCCGAGACTTACGCCAAGCTGAAGACGGCGGCGGGGCGCACGCAATTCTTCGGCACATTTTGCACCGGCTGCCACAATGCAAAATTGAAGACCGCCAACCTGGTGCTGGAAGGGATCGACACCCAGCACCTCGCCGATCATGCCGAGGTCTGGGAAAAAGTGATTGTGCGTTTAGGCGCGGGCGAGATGCCGCCTGGGCCGGTCAAGAAACGCCCCGATCCGCAAGTGACCCACGCCATGGTCGCAGCGCTGATCGCCGATCTGGATACCGCCGCCAAACAGAAACCACTGGTGGGCCGCACCGTCATCCGCCGCCTCAACCGGGTCGAGTACGGCAATGCGGTCAGCGATCTCCTGGATATCGATTTTCCCTTCGCGGGCGATCTGCCGACCGACGGCGTGGCGCACGGCTTCGACAATATCGCCGACTCGCTGTCGATGTCTCCTTTGCTGCTTGAGAGCTATCTGAAGGTCGCGCGCCGCGTCAGCGACCTGGCCATCGGTGAGGGCGATCCGTCGCCCGTGACCGAACGTTTTCCCGCGACCAAGAGCCAGGCCGTGTGGCAAGGCGAGGGCATGCCGTTTGAAACCCGCGGCGGCGTGCTGGTGAAAAAGTATTTCCCGCGCGATGGCGAATACGATCTGCGGGCCTTCCTGAACGATGCGGACCTGACCCCGACGGAAGGCGTGCGCTTCTTCCATCTTCGGGTGCCGGTGAAGGCCGGCGAGCACAGCTTCATTGTGACCTTCCCGGAAAGCAGCGCCAGGAATGAAGGTCCGGTGCCAAACTTGCCCGGCGCCGGCGGTCTTGCGCAGGGCGGTCCGGTGGATGTGCAGGGTTCGGCGATCCGCCCCACCCTGGTCATGCTGCTGGATGGCCGCAAGCTGAAGGAATTTGAGATCAAGGGGCCGCAGCCTGGTGAAGCCGTCAGCATGGGCAGCGGACCGCCGACCTTGGCGCGGGCGGAAGTGACCGGTCCCTTTAATCCCGGTCCTCCGGCCGACAGCGAAAGCCGCCGCCATATTCTGATCTGCACGCCGAAGACGGCGGCGGCCGAACCGGCCTGTGCCCAGCGGATTCTCTCCACCTTGCTGCGCCGCGCCTGGCGCCGCGACGTGACCAGGGAAGAAGTAAAGCCGTTCCTGGCTGCCTATACCAAGGCGCGCGCCAAGCGCAACTTTGCGAGTGCCATCGCCATCGGCCTGCGCGACATCCTCGTTTCGCCGGGCTTCCTGTTCCGCCTGGAATTCGATCCCAAGAGCGTCAAGCCGGGCCAGGTTTACCGGGTCAGCGATTTCGACCTGGCGTCGCGGCTCTCCTTCTTCCTGTGGAGTTCGATCCCCGACGACCAGCTCCTGGCCGTTGCCGCCAAGGGCGAGCTGCACAATCCCGCGATCCTGACCAAGGAAGTCAGCCGCATGCTGGCCAGCGAGAAATCCAGCGCCCTGATGGACAATTTCGGGGCGCAATGGCTGACCTTAAGGGGCGGCGAGCATGACCTGGAGGAATTCAAGCCCGACGCTGCCGCCTATCCCGAGTTCGATGTTTCGCTGCGCGACGGTTTCGAGACCGAGGCGCAACTGTTCCTGCGCTCCCTGCTGCGCGAGAACCGCAGCGTGATGGACGTGGTCAATGCCAATTATACCTTCGTCAACGAAAAGCTGGCGAAGAATTACGGCATCCAGGGCGTGACGGGACCGGGCTTCCGCCGGGTCCAACTGCCGCCGGATTCGCCGCGTGGCGGCATACTGGGCATGGGCGCGATGCTGATGCCCAACTCCCACACCACCGGCACTTCGCCGATCTATCGCGGTAAATGGATTCTGACAAATCTGCTGAACTCCCCGCCGCCGCCGCCGCCCTTTGTGCCGGCGCTCAGCGAGGCCCCCGGCGCCAACGGCAAGGTGCTTACCACCCGCGAATTGATCGAGCGCCATCGCGCCAATCCCTTCTGCGCCACCTGCCATGCGCGCATGGATCCTTACGGTTTCAGCCTGGAGAATTTCGATGTGATGGGCCGCTGGCGCGCCAAGGACCAGGGAGGGCCGATCGATGCGAAAACGGTCCTGGTCAACGGCACGACCTTCACGGGACCGCAAGGACTGCGCAAGATATTGAGCGACAATCCGGAAATCTTTGTCGGTGCCACCGTGACGCGGATGATGACCTATGCTCTGGGCCGCCCCGTCGATCCGCATGAAATGCCGGTGGTGCGCAACATCGTCCGCAACACCGCTCCGGGATACAAGCTCGGCGACATCGTGCAGGCGATTGTGCATTCAAGCCCGTTCACGATGAGAACCGCGGCGGGAGGTCAGTCATGATGTATGTCTCCAAGAAACATCTGTCCCGCCGGGCGCTGCTGCGCGGCGCGGGCGCGGCCGCGATCGCGCTGCCCTTCCTGGATGCCATGCATCCGGCATTGTCGGCGGAGCGCCTGACGGCGGCTGCACCGGTCAAACGCTTCGGCATCGTCTATTATCCGCATGGCGCCACCGACCGCTGGCTGCCGACGGGCGAGGGCGCCAATTTCAAGCTCAGCGAAGGCCTGGCGCCGCTGGAGCGTCACAAAAGCAAGCTGCTGGTTGTCAGCGGTCTGTCCGCCGATCCTGATCGCAGCAAGCCGGATTTCCACGACCGTGCCATAGCCTCCTGGTTGACGGGCATGGAGTTGCACCGCGACCGTGTCGAGGTGGGCACCTCTGTCGACCAGTACGCCGCCGCGCATCTGGGCAAGGAAACTCAGTTCGCCTCTCTGGAGTTGGGATGCGAACAGCCGCAGGACGGCCGTTACCTGAATTACAAAGACCCCCAGACCCCGCTCCCCATCGAGACCAACCCGCGCAAGCTGTTCGAGCGGTTGTTCGGCGACAGCGCCAAGATCGATCCCGCCGCGATGGCCGAGCGCAACGAACTCGACCAGTCTACCCTGGACAGCGTCATGGCGCAGATCGCGTCCCTCAAGTCGCGGTTGGGGCCCCAGGATCGCCAAAAATTGGACCAGTATCTGGATTCCATTCGCGACGTGGAACGCCGCATCCAGGTCGCCGCCACCACCAAGACCACCAATCTTCCGTCCTTCGACCGGCCGGTGGGTGCGCCCGATGCCTGGCCCGACTACGTCAAGATGCTGTTCGATCTGCAGATACTGGCCTATCAGGCCGATCTGACGCGGGTCTCCACCATCATGGTGGCGCGCGAGGCCAGCCTGATGACCTTCCCGCATCTGGGGATCGCCATGCAGCACCACGAAGCCTCGCATCACAATTACGAGAAGCCCAAGCTGGACATCCTGCATCAGGTGAACATCAACCAGTCGGAATTGTTCGCCTATTATCTGGACAAGATGGACGCGATCAAAGAAGCCAATGGCAGCATGCTGGACAATTCGATCCTGTTCTTCGGCTCGACCCTGTCCAATCCGACGGTGCACAGCCAGCGCAACCTGCCGGTGATGTTGGCGGGCGGCGCGTCCGGCAATCTGCAGACCGGGCGGCTGGTGGCATATCCCGGCGATCTGACACCGCTGTCGAATCTTCATCTTACGATTTTGGATAAGCTCGGCGTGCCGACCGACAAGATCGGCGACTCGACGGGCCCCCTGAAACTGGATCGCGCATCGATCTGACACCGGGGATCACATAAACAGGTCAAACTGTTCGAGGGAGTTATGTCATGAGAACGCACCGCACCCGGTTACTGACAGCCGCTTCCGTCATGCTGCTGCTGGCCGGCTCGCCCGCCATGGCCGCGTCCTCCGGAGACCGCCTGATCTCGGCGGCCCAGGATGGCTTGGATGAACAGGTGGGCGCTTTGATCGCCGGCCATGCGGATGTCAACGCAACCGACAGTGCCGGCGCCACCGCTTTGGCCTGGGCCATCATGCGCGGCAATGAAGGGATCGCCGCCCGGCTGCTCAAGGCGCATGCCGATCCCAACCGGGTTGACGCCAACGGAGTCAGCCCGCTGGTGCTCGCGATCGACAGCAATGCTCCCGCCTTGGTGAAGCTGCTGCTGGCCAATGGCGCCAATGCCAGCCTGGCGCGAGACAATGGCGAAACGCCCCTGATGCATGCGGTGAATTCCGGCTCGCTCGAGATGGTGCAGATGCTGGTGGCAAGTGGTGCGGATGTGAATGTCCGCGAAAACCAGTTCGGCCAGACGGCCTTGATGTGGTCGGCGGGCCATCCGGAAATGACCACGCTCCTGCTGGCCCATGGCGCCGATTTCAAGGTTGCGACCAAAAGCTGGGAAACCAACACCGTCAATTATATCAACACCACCTCCACCCTCGGTGCGACGGGGATTCCCTGGAACAATGAAGGCAGCTATTCAGGCAAGGCTGGCGGTTCCACCCCCATGCTGTTCGCGATCCAGGCGGGTGATCTGAAATCCGTAGAGGCTTTGATCGCGGCGGGCGCCGACGTCAACCAGGCGGCGGCCGACGGCACCACCCCGCTACTGGCCTCTCTGTACAATTTCAGCAGTGGCGCGGGCATGGGCGCGGGCAGGAACGGCAGCCGCGGGTTGCGCTATGCGCCCAGCATAGCCATCGCCAACCTGCTGCTGGATCATGGCGCCCAGGTCAATGCCAGCGACCGTGCCGGCTACACGCCGTTGCATGGCGCCATGCTCGTGCTGGTGTCCGGCGGTACGGGCCGCCTGCCTCAGATCGGCTTCCAGCCCGGCAAACTGTCGACGCCCGATGCACCAGCGCCCGTCGTTCCCAAGAACGAGGCGGAGGGCCTGAAGCTCATAGCCCGGCTGCTGGATCAGAAAGCCGATCCCAATGCACCGACCCAGAATACGACCCCTGGGCCTGTGGGGGCGCTACGCACCAACCCGGCGTCCGCCGGCTCGACGCCGTTCCATCTGGCGGCGTTCGCGCACAGCGCCAAACTGATCGACCTGATGGCGGCGCATGGCGCCAATCCCAACATCACACGCAAGGATGGGCACACACCTTTCTCGCTGTCGGTCATGTCCAACGATCTGCCGGTGGTCCAGGCCATGGTGGCCCATGGCGCTGACCTCAAGATGCGCTACAACCCGGTGGACAAGGTCGCCGGCACCGATCCGTTGAAGGCCGATGCCTATCCGCGGAGCAATGAAACTATCCTGCATATCGCCGCCATCCCCGGCGCCAATTATGTGGTGGAATATCTCGCCAAGCAGGGCGTGCCGCTGGACGCCAAGAACAGCTTCAACCAGACGGCGCTGGAGCTTGCCGACGAGCAGGAACAGTTCCGCTTCATGCATGACAAGGAAGGCCCGCACGGCATCGGCCTGGAGGGCGAGAACAAGGGCAAAGTCATCGTGCGCGAGACCCAGACCACCGACGCCTTCAAGCGGGCGATGGGCCTGAAGACCCACGTCGCCGCCAACTGACACGAGGTCCTTGTAGGCTCTATTGCGGCTTGGCCGCTGATCCGGTGCCTGCCGCTTTGACAACCTCGTCATAGGCGACTTCGGAAAACAGGTAGTTGGGATAGCGGCCATTCAGGCCGCTGTGCAAAGTCTCGCGGATTTCGTCCCGGCTTTTGCCGGCGGCGACCAGGCCCTTGATCTGCTCATAGACCGCCTGCTGCGCCGCCAGCCGCTGCTCCATCTGGGCCTTGGTCCAGATGTCGCCCAGCCCCAACACATAGGTATCGGCATCCACGTTGATCAGCGCCTTCATGAATTTGAGCCAGCCTGCGGCCGACCCGTCCTGGTCTGGATGAATAACGGGAAAATCGGGACGGGCCTGCGCCACAAAGCCGGTGAAGACGACGCGCTGGTCGGGCAAATAGATCGAGGACTCGCCCAAAGTGTGGGAGGGCGCGATGTGGAGGAACACCACGCGCACACCTTCCAGATTCAGCAGTTTGCGGTCTTCCTTGATCAGGACATTCGGCATCTTGTCGGCGGGTGCCCGGTTGCGGGCATTTTCCGCCGCCAGCCTTTCCAGCGCCTTTTCGGTATGGGCATGGGCGATGATCTTCAGTCCCGCCGGATAGGCGGCCAGGCCGGGAATGCCTTCGCCGCCATTGCCGGTCAGGATGATGGTGGTGACGGGCTTGGGCGTGATCTCGCCGATCCGCGCAATGGTCTGGGCGGCGCTGTCGGGAGTCTGCTTGGCATCGACCACGATCACGCCCTTGTCGCCAACAATCACGCCGGATACGCCGCCGGCTCCGCCCAGCGCCGCATAAACATTGTCGCGCAGCTGCTTGATGGCGACGGGCGCCACCGGCCTTGGCGCGCGGGCGGGTGCCGGCGGTTCCTGGGCCAGGGCAGCAGGCACGGCGAAGGCCGTAAAGGCCAGGACGGCGGCTGTTTTGAATTTCATGCTTTCCCCCAATGCGGCCTGGTGTCTTGTGGATCGGAATCCGTTCCAAAGTCCACGGTTAGGTGCGCCCGGCCGGATTGAGAAACACAGCACCTCCGCACCTCTGACACCATACTTGAGAATCTGCAGCATGCCTTCCGCAATTGGCGGCGCGTATCATTCAAGCGCGCCGATGGTCTCACTATGTGTAAGGCGGCGCGAAGCCGGTGTTCTCAGTCTCGGCCCGCTTTGGTGTCGGCTTTGTAATAAAGCACCTGGCCTTCCTTGCTGCGCGAGGTAATCGCCATGCGGATGCTTTTGCCGGTGTTGGGACTGCTGGTGGCGCGATGCCAGCGTTCCTCGCTGGCATGGATTACGTCACCGCGCTCGCCATGGACCAGGCCCACGCCGGAGATCAGCACATCGATCTGGCCGTAAACATCGACCCAGGCCTCCGCCATGTTGGCGTGAAAATGACCCAGACTGGTGGCGGGCGGCAATTGGGCGATGTTGGGATCGGGATGCAGATTGGCGTTGGTGTGACCGTCATAGAGGAAACGTTCGCCGCTGCGCTCGGAGGCGCCATATTCATCGACATTGAAGAACGGCACGTTCAGGGAATCATAGCCGCCGGTCGAAGTGATCCTCGCCTTGACATAGGTATAGCCTTTGACCGGCATCGGCTTTTCGTTTTCCGGATAAGACGGCACCTGGCCCGCGGGCGTCACGCGAAAAAACACCACGGGCTCGTCGCCCACCGCCTCCATGCAATACGACAGCCGGGGCGCCACATTGAAGGCCCAGCCCGCGGACAAAATCTTGGGTTCCTGGCCGTCGATGGTGATCCTGACCTGGCCGCGATAGATCCAGCCGAAGGCGCGGTCGTCGGCATAGAACAGGCATCTGGTCTTCTCGCCCGGCCCCATAGAAATGTAATGGCCGTCGAAGTCGGGTGTCAGCAGCACCGGCTGGTCCCAACTCTTGCGGCCCTTATGCGCCTTGAGGATATCGGCGATATGCCAGACCGGTTTGTTGGGGCGGGTGTAGGGTGTCTCGGGAGTCTTTTGCGCTGCCCAGACGATCCGGGACGGGCCGTCTTCCCGGCCCGGCGCCGACCACCAATTCGGCTGAGGAGCCTTTGCGGGAGGCGTCTGTGACCAGGCGGTGCCGGCCGCCATCGTCAGTCCAATTCCAATCAGGGCGGTCTTGATTAACCTCATTGCTCCCTCATTTCGGCGTTCGGGGACTCTTTTTTGACGCGGCAGGGGATGTCTCAGTCTCCCTCAGCACGTGCTCTGGAGCCATAGTTGCGAGCCCAAAAAATCCGCCGGGTCTGCCCTTCAGTGCAGCGCACAATCGCGGCCCACGCTATACAAAAAATCAAGCTTTCCGCGTTGATTGGCGTCCGGCTTGCATCCCCCTGATCTTGCCCGGACAATTGCCCCGTCCCAATTGGTGTAGCGCTTGAAAATTCTGCTGATCGAAGACGACCGCGAAACTGCCGCCCATATTGTTTATGCCCTCGGCCGGGAAGGCCATGAAGTCACGGTCTGTCATGATGGATGGGATGGACTGGAGAGGGCGCGGGCAGGGGGCCATGCCGCATTGGTGGTGGACCGCATGCTGCCCGGCCTGGATGGGTTGAGCCTGGTCCGCTCCCTGCGTGCCGAGGGCAGTCATGTGCCGGTGCTGTTTCTCACCACCATGAGCGGGTTGAACGACCGGGTGGAAGGTCTTGAGGGCGGCGGCGACGATTATCTGGTCAAGCCCTTTGCCTTTCCCGAGTTCATAGCCCGGGTGAATGCCATCGCCCGCCGCAGCCTCAATGCCAAGGACGCCGAACCGGTGCGGCTGCGCGCCGCCGACCTGGAAATCGACCTGATCCGCCGCACCGTCCAGCGCGGCGGCAAGGCGATCGATCTGCAGGCCCAGGAATTCCGGCTGCTGGAATTTTTGATGCGCAATATGGGCCGGGTGGTCACACGCACCATGCTGCTGGAGAGTGTCTGGGATCTGCACTTCGATCCCCGCACCAATATCGTGGAGACCCATATGAGCCGGCTGCGGGGAAAGGTGGACCGCGGCTATGACAGCGAGTTGATCCATACCGTGCGCGGCGCCGGGTACATGCTGCGTGCGGACTAGATTCATCCGCACCGAGGGGTTCCGGCTTTCGGCACTCTACACCGCCGTCTTCGCCTGGTCCTTCGTGATCCTGGCCGCAGTCGTGCTGTTCGTCACCAACCAGGCCCTGCGCGACCAGATTCTGTCCTTTTCTTCCTCAAACATTGCCGCCGTTCGCAACGGCTATACCAGCGCGGGCGTGCATGAAGCACGCGAGGTGATCCAGCAGCTCCGGGCGGCACCGGCCAGTTCGGGATTTTGCATGCTGCAACAGGACGGCAAGGTGCTGGAAGGCGAATTGCCGGCCATGACGCCGCGTGCCGAGCCTACCGACGTGTCCTTTACGTCCCATGGCCGGGCATATCAGGTGCTGGGGATCGGTGAATCTCTCGCGCCGGGGCTGTATGTCTTTTGCGGCGGCGACACCGCCCGGCTGCGGGTGACGCAGAACTACATACTCGACGTCATGTTCGGCCTGTTTGCGGCGGCGATGCTGTTCGCGGTGGCGGGGGGCGTGCTGATCAGCAGAAGCTTCCTGCGCCGCACCGACGCCATGGCCAAGGCCTGCCACGATATCATGGCCGGCAATCTCAGCCTGCGTATTCCCGGGCGCGGCACCGGCGATGCGCTGGACCGGTTGGGGGAAGCGATCAATGAAATGCTGGCGCGCATCGCGGCGCTGATGGAGAACCTGTCACAGGTCAGCAACGACATTGCCCACGACCTGCGCACGCCGGTTACGCATCTGCGCCATCGCCTGGAGCGGGCGCAGGTGGAAAGCGAGACCATAGAGGATTACCGGCTGGCGCTGGACACGGCCATCGCCAAGGCGGACGAGATTTTGCGCATGTTTGCCGCCATGCTGCGCTTCACCCAGATCGAGGCCGGGGCACGGCGCGCCGCCTTTGCCCCGGTGGACTTGGAGGCACTGCTGGCCCAGCTGCGCGATCTGTTCGAACCGGTGTCCGACGAGGCTGGAGACGTCCTGCATTTGTCCATTCCCGACTCCGTTTCCGGGAGCGCGGTTATTCGCGGCGACCGGCAGCTTCTGGTCCAGCTTTTCTCCAATCTGATCGAAAACGCCATCGTGCATACGCCGGTGGGCACCAATATCTGGCTAGCGCTGTCCCTGAAACAGGGTGTTGCGCTGGTCCAGGTGCGCGATGACGGTCCCGGTGTGCCGCACGAGGAGCATGAACGCTTGTTCCGCAGGCTCTATCGCCGCGAAGCCAGCCGCTCGCAGCCGGGTTATGGCTTGGGCTTGTCTTTGGCATCCGCGATTGCGGAATTGCACGGCGCCGCCATCCGGATTGCCGATGACGGCCGGCCCGGCCTGACGGTGGAGATTGCGTTTCCGCTCGCGCCGGAGCTCGAAAGCCCCTAGAAAATCAGCGCCTTACGGGGCGCATTGGCAAAAATTCATGCCGTGTGAGGTGGCGCCTGACAGTGGGAGTTGAAATACTCGCAACCCTTGGGAACGCGCATGGCCAATTACAGCTATTGTGACAAAAAATCATGAACTGGGCCGGACATAACAGGATCAGGCCGGCGATGTGCGGGATCGCCGCCGCGCTCTTGTTGCTTTCGGCTTGCGGCAAGAGTGAGAAGCCTGCGGAAGCGGAAAAAGAGGCGGAGACATCAGGCCTTACCCTCAAGGCGGAAGAGGTCAAAAGCTTAGGGCTCATGGTTGAGCCCGCCACGGCGGCCCAGTTCACCGGCCGCATCACCGGCTATGGCGTGGTCACAGCCCTCGATACCATCGCCCAGGCGGATTCGGAATTCCTGACGGCCCAGGCGGCATCGGCGCAAAGCCGGGCCGCGGCGGCGCGCGCCCGTTCGCTCTCGACCGGGGAGGAAGCGGCCATCTCGCGCGAGCAGCTGGAAGTGGCGGAGAGCAAAGCGGCCGCAGACGCCGCCGCCCTGGCTCTGGCCCGGCGCAAGACGGAAGCGGCGTTCGGGCTGCATTCGCCCTGGCGCGACAGCGCCACGCGCCAGACGGTGATGCGCCGGCTGGCATCCGGTGCCGCGGTGCTGGTGCGGGTGACGTTTCCGGCAACCGGCGGCGCGGTGCCGAAGAGCCTCGAAATCAGCCGCATGGGAACCGACGCGAAAAGCTGGACCACACACACGATCTGGGATGCCCCCGCCGATCCCGCCATTCCCGGGCGCGGCTTTTATGCCCTGGTGGAGGGCAGCGATCTTGCCCAGAACGAGCGTGTGATCGCCGCCGTTCCTACCGGCGCGCCGCAGACGGGCGCGAAAATTCCCGCCAAGGCGGTGGTCTATGGCGAAAGCGAAGCCTGGGCCTATCGCCAGACCGGTCCCGCCACCTTCCTGCGGACCAAGGTGGACATCAGCCGGCCCGTGGGAGACGGCTATTTCGTCGATACCATCAAGCCGGGCGACAAGGTGGTGACGGACGGAGCGGGATTGCTGTTGGCGCGCGAAACCAATCCCAGCACCGAAGCCGGGGAATAGCGCATGCGCTGGCTTGTCGGCCTTTGCGTGCGCTATGCGGGCACGCTTGCGACCCTGACCTTGATCGCACTGCTGGCCGGCCTGTGGGCGACGCGCAGCGCACCGCTGGACGTGTTTCCCGATTTCGTGCCTTCGACCGTGGACATCCAGACCGAGGCGCCGGGCCTGACCGCCCAGCAGGTCGAGCAGTTGGTGACCAAGCCTATCGAAAATGCGGTCAATGGCGCGCCGGGGCTTGCCACCTTGCGCTCGGAATCCATTCCCGGCCTGTCGCTGGTCACCATCCAGTTCCGCGACAATATCGATCTCTACAATGCGCGCCAGGGCATCGCCGAACGGTTGAGCGAATTGGGCAGCGTGCTGCCGTCCGGCGTGGGGGTGCCGCGGCTTTCTCCGCTGACCTCCAGCACCATGGACCTGCTCAAGATCGGGCTGGTCTCCGACAAGCTTGATCCCTTCGCGCTGCGCGACCGCGCCGAATGGGTGATGAAGCCGGCGCTTCTGGCGGTGCCAGGCGTGGCGCATGTGATCATCTTTGGCGGGGCGGTGCGGGAAATCCAGATCCAGCCCGATGTCACCAAGATGGCGTCTTATGGCTTCACGCTTACCGATCTGGCGGATGCGGCGCGCGCGGCGCTTGCCTTGCGGGGCGCGGGTTTTGTCGACCTCGTCCATCAGCGCGTCCTGATCCAGTCGCCGGTACCGTCGCCCGATCCTTCCGCGATCAGCCATGCGGTGCTGGCGGTAAGGGGCAAGACGCCGATCACTATCGGCGACGTCGCCACGGTGCGCGAAGCGGCGGCTTTGCGCTCCGGCGATGCGGTGGTCATGGGGCGGCCCGGCGTTCTCCTGTCCCTGGCCAGCCAGTATGGTGCCAACACGCTGGAAACCACCCGCGCCCTCGAAGAGGCATTGGCGCAGTTGACGCCGGCCCTGAAGGCGCAAGGCATTGCCATCTATCCCGCGCTGCATCGCCCGGCGAACTTCATCGAGCGTGCTTTGGGCTCGCTGGAGCAGTCGCTGGTGATCGCGGCGGTCCTGATCCTGGCAGTGCTCTATCTGTTCCTGCGCGACTGGCGCTCGGCGCTGATCACCTTCCTGGCGATTCCCCTTTCGCTGCTGGCCGCCGTCGCCGTGCTGGAGCGGATGGGCCAGACCCTGAACACCATGACCCTGGGCGGCTTTGCGGTGGCGCTGGGCGTGCTGGTGGATGATGCCATCATCGGCATCGAAAATATCCTGCGCCGGCTGGCGGAGAATGCGAGGCAGTCCGCCCCCAGATCGCAGCTTCAGGTCATCTCCGATGCCACCCTGGAGGTGCGGGGGCCGGTAGTTTACGCCACCCTGGTCGTCATCGCAATCTTCCTGCCCCAGCTTTTCTCCACCACGGTGCAAGGCAAGTTCGTCAGTCCCCTGGCGCTGGCCTTCATCCTGGCGGTGGTGGCGTCGCTGCTGGTGGCATTGACGGCGGCACCCGCCTTGTCGGCTTTGATGCTGAACGCCCGCGACGCCCATGGCGACCAGAAATGGATTGTCTGGCTGAAAGAACGGCAGCGCCGCGTCATCGCCTTTGTCTATGCGCAGTTCCGTCTGATCGGAATTGTGCTGATCGCCGCCACCCTGGCCGCGGGCGCGTCATTGCCCTTCCTGGGCGGCAGTTTCATGCCCGATTTCCGGGAAGGCCATTTTGTGATGCAGGTCACAGCCTCCACCCCCGGCGCCTCGCTGGAGGAAATGATGAGGATAGGAGAACGCATCTCCAAGGAGGTTCTGGCGCTTCCTTATGTTGCGACCATCGAACAGCAGGTGGGCCGCGCTTCACTCGGCGAAGATACCTGGGGGCCGCATCAGAGTGAATTCCATGTCGAGCTGAAAGCGGGTGCGGATATCGACCAGAACGAAGCCGAAGACGCCTTGCGGCAAATCCTTTCGCATTATCCAGGCCTGCAAAGCGAAGTCGTGACCTTCCTGGGCGACCGTATCAGCGAAAGCCTGACGGGAGAGACCGCCGATGTCGCGGTGAAAGTGTTTGGCGATCAACTCGACACCTTGGATTCCACCGGCCAGCGCATTGCCGCTGCCTTGCGCGGCACCCCCGGCATCGCCGACCTGCAATTCAAGCCGCAGAGCGGCACGCCCACCTTCGCATTGCAGATCGAGCCCGCCGCTCTGGTCGCCAACGGCCTCAAGATGCAGGACGTGCTGGACGCGGTGCAAACCGAATATGCCGGCGCCACGGTGGGCCAGACCTATGCCGGAACCCGCATTGTCGATGTCACCTTGCTGTTGCCGGTCGAGGCCCGCAACCGGCCCGAACTTCTCTCTTCTCTGATGATCGCCAGTCCTTTCGGCCCGGTGCCGCTGTCGCAAGTGGCGCGTGTGGTGCCCACGCAAACGCGCTTCAAGATCACCCATGACGGGGGGCAGCGGTTTGTGTCCTTGACCTTCAATGTGGTGGGGCGTTCCCTGCAGGCCACTGAGCAGGATGCCCAGGCGCGGGTCAACGCCCTGAAACTGCCGCAAGGCGTCTATGTCGCGTTCAGCGGTGCGGCGAGCGAACAGCGCGCCGCCGAAACCCAGACCTTGCTCTACACCGCTTTCGCGGTGGCGTTGATCGGCATGATCCTGTTCATCTGCTTTCATTGGCGGTCCAATACCTGGCTGGTGCTGGTCAACCTGCCTTTCAGCCTGATCGGCGCGGTGGCGGCCATCGCGCTGACGGGCGGTGGGCTGTCGGTGGGTGCCATGGTTGGCCTGGTGACGGTGTTCGGCGTCAGCGCCCGCAACGCCATTCTGCTTCTGGCGCATTACGAGCATCTGGTGGAGGCCGAAGGCGCGCCTTGGGGCGTGGAGACGGTTCTGCGCGGTGCCCAGGAACGGCTGGTTCCGATCCTGATGACCGCGGCGGTGACCGCGCTGGGATTGCTGCCGCTGGCCATCGGCATGCATCAGCCGGGGCAGGAGATCGAAGGTCCCATGGCGGTGACGGTGCTGGGTGGTTTGATCAGTTCCACCCTGCTCAATCTGGTGGTGCTGCCTGCCCTGGCGGAGCGGTTCGGCGGGCCCAAGCGGCAGGGTGCCGTCTCATGAGCCGCAAATCGCTTTGTCTGGCTGTTGCCCTCCTGCTTGCAGGATGCGCCGACACACCGCCGCCGGCGCTGAAATCCGGTGACGTTCCCGCCGCCTTCGAGCAGAAGGCACCCGCCAATGCGCCGCTGTGGCCGGCCGCCGACTGGTGGACGAACTATCACGATCCGCAACTGGCGGCGCTGATGGAGCAGGCACAAGCGGGCAACCTCGACATGGCGCAGGCCGCGGCGCGCCTCAGGCAGGCGGATGCGCGGGCGCGGCAGGCCGGTGCTGCCTTGCTGCCGCAAGTCGGCGCCAATGGCAGCGTCAACACACTTTACGGCCAGGCCAATGGCGTGTCC